>Ga0307284_10000099_pt1 | contig 13970 bp, 14 predicted proteins | sample ER_DNA_123_FD_194480 | JGI IMG/M metagenome (GOLD analysis project Ga0307284, IMG submission 194480) | Bulk soil microbial communities from the East River watershed near Crested Butte, Colorado, United States - ER_DNA_123 | ecosystem: Environmental > Terrestrial > Soil > Floodplain | place... | reverse complement strand
CGAGACCCTCAGCCTGCCTGGCTTCGTGGATGCCCACTGCCACGGCTTCCAGCGCGCTCTCCGCGGGCGATCCGGAGGCGCGGACTTCTGGGCCTGGCGAGATCTCATGCTCGCCGAGGCGGAGCGGCAGACGCCCGAGCTGGTCCGCTTGGAATACGTGCAGGTCTACCGCGAGCTGCGTGCCGCGGGGTACACCGCGGTGGGCGAGTTCCACTACCTCGGTTTCGACGAAGCGCTTGCCGCGGTGGATGCTGCCGAAGAGGCAGGCATCCGCATCGTCCTGTTGCTCGCCGCGTACGGACGCGGAGGCCTGCCGCGCTTCAGGCAAGACTCGGTTGCGGAGTACCTGCGTCAAGTCGAGGACCTGCGCGGGCGCGGGATTCCCGTCGGAGTCGCTCCCCACTCCGTGCGCGCATGTCCCGAGGACTGGCTCGTGGAGATCGGCCGCTACGCAGCTGCGGAGCGCCTGCCCCTACACGTTCACGCGGACGAACAGCCGCGCGAGGTCGAGGAGTGCCTCGCTGAACACGGCATCCGGCCGATCGAGCTGCTCGATCGGACCGGCTGCCTCACGGAGCGCACGACGGTCGTGCACGCCACGCATGCCGATGGAGCCGAGCTCGACTTGCTCGCTCGTGCCGGCGCGCGTATCTGCGCCTGCCTGACGACGGAGGCCGATCTCGGCGACGGCTTCATGCCGGTCGAGCGCGTGTGCAGACGCGGCATCGGCATCTGCATCGGCTCGGACTCCAACATCCGCATCGATCCGCTTGAAGAGCTACGCCAGCTCGAGGGGATCGCTCGGCGCCAGACCGGCCGCCGCAACGTCATCTCCACCGAGACGCTGCTTTGCTTCGGTGCCGACGAGGGCGCGGGCTCGCTCGGGCTCGAAAGCTGGGACGACGTCAAGGTCGACCTTTCGCACCCCTCGTTGCGCGGCATCGACGACGTGTTTGATGCACTCGTAGCCGGTTGCGGCGCCGACGTCTTCCTAGAAGTGTGACGTCCAGAATGCGGTGCGCGTGACATAGGCGCGTTCGGCAGCCCGACCGTGCAACCCGTAGGCACCGTCGTAGCTTTCGTACCCACCGCCGTGCCCGGCGGGCTCGATCTGTGTGCCTTCGCCCCACTCGTTGTACGACGTGATCGTGACGAGGTCGGCGCCCGCGCGGAGCGCTGCACGCCACATCGAGTCGTAGGTCGCGCCGAACAGGCGGTCTTTGACATGCTCATCCCCGGTCGCCGCTAACGCGTCATAACCGGGACCCACGGACGGCGCACAGAGGATTCCTCGCGCGCGCGCCTGCCTGCAGTACCGGTCGAACTTCGCCGCGTGGTAGATGACGATGTCGTAGGTATAGAAGCCGACGAATCCCGCGCGTGCCGCGAAGCCCACGAGGGCGGTCTGCCCGAAGAGCCGCAGCCCCATGGGTTGTCGTGTGACGCGGCCCCACTCCTCCGCCGTGAAGTCCGCGGTGCGGTAGATGTAGACGTCGCGTATGCCGAGGGTGCGGATGTAGACGAGGTCGGCTGCAATCGAGTCGATCGTCCGACCCGGGTACGGCTCGAGCTGAACGGCGACCTCGAGGCCCCGTCGCCTCGCGGCGCGCATCACGGCCGGCAAGCGTTGGTCCTCCTGGGAGCCGCGGCCCCACCAGGAGCTGACGACCTCGTCGACGCCCGAGTCCGCGATGTCCCTCATCTGAGCGCCGAGCACGTGCGCGTCGCCGCTCGAGTAGGTACCGCGCATCGGGAAGAAGGCAGAGGCGATGTCAAAAGGCGGAACGTGGCCGCCCTGGGCCCAGTGAACGTACTGGCCGTCGTGGCTCGGGTTGGAGTACCAGGGGTAGAAGAAGATCGCGCTCCGGGCCGGGGCCTGGGCGGCTGCGGATGTGGGCAGGGCAAGGAGAAGCACCAGGGCCAGAAGGGGGCGCCGCATCCCGCATAGCTTCTCACTCCGGCCGGATCCCCAAGATGAGGCATACGGTCGGACTGGACCCGCGCCGATGCCCGGGAAGATGGCTTTCTATGGTTGGTTCGAATGGGTTCGTTCCCGCTGCCGCCGCGAGAAGGCTCAGACGATGGCCGAGTACGCGGTGGTCCTCGCCGTCATCACGCCGGCGATCATCCTCGCCTACAGTCTGCTTTCGGACAGGGTCGCTTTCTTGATCGACGCCGTCCGCGCTCTCCTCTAGAGACAGGAGCCTGCCCAAGCGGGCGTTCGAGCAGGGTCGGGGACCGTGCCGTATGTTGGCCGCCGAGCCATGGAACAGACGAGGGTCGATAAGTGGCTGTGGGCGGCGCGGTTCTTCAAGACGCGTAGCGCCGCGACGCACGCGGTGCTCGGAGGACGCGTCCACGTCAACGGCATCCGCGTGAAGCCCGCAAAAGAGATCCGCGTCGGAGACATGCTCGAGCTGACGATCCGCTCGGTGAAACGCACAGTCGAAGTCGCCGGCGTGTCCGACAGGCGCGGACCCGCAGCGACCGCGGCAGCTCTCTACGTCGAAGCGCCGGAGTCCATCAGTGCACGCGAGGAAGCCGCACTCGAGCGTCGCCTGGCGAGACCACCTGGCGCCGATCTCGGAGAGCGACCGACGAAGCTCGCCCGCCGGCGCCTGGAAGCAATGCGCCGCGCCCACCGGCACGGGCGCTGACCTTAGCCTGCAAGCGCTATGAGCGCACTTCGAGCGCGAGTCGTGTGCCGAGCCCAACCAGTACGAGCCCGCTGCCGCGCTCGAGCGTACGCCTGACGCGCGGTCGAGCGAGGACGTTCCGTCCGCGGGCCACGGTGGCTGCAACGGCGAGAAACGGACCCAGGTGCATGGTCAGATGATCGCAAGTGCCTCGGGCGAGCAACAAGTTGGGCGACCTCGGGTCGCCATGAATGGTCACGGACTAGCGGGGCCGCCGCAAGTGCGGCAGACCCGCTAGCCCAGTGTCCTTACGAAAGCGTCGACGCAACCAGCCAGACGACGACGTACCCGGCCATCAGGACAAGTGCGGCGAGAATCACAGTCTTTGCTGTCGTTGACATGTCTGCCTCCTGTTCAAGGCGCGGGAGCGTCGTCGGTGAAAGTCCCATCGCCCCGCACGATTGTGCGAACGAGGAGACTCTTGTTCTTGCAGGCAACCTGACCAACGAAGGGCACGTTGATGCATGAGTGGATGTGGCCCGTCATCCAGAGATTGGCCGACGCCGCTCCGATCGGCGTGTAATCCGTGCAGTCGCCGGCGCCGCAACTTCCCTCCCAGCTGTCCCACGACCACGGAAAGCCCGGGTCAGAACGACCAAAGGTGCGGTACAGCGGCTGTGCCTGCGTGCCGGAGGCCAGGAGATTCGTCTTCGTGTTGAAGCACCAGTGACTGTCTTGCCAGACTCGGATCTTCACCTGGTGCGTGATCCAGTTGTAGCCCTCATTCTGAAGATAGTGACTCTTGCACCGCACTTTCGTCACGGCATCGAAGCTCAGTGTGCTCGTGGTCGAAGTCACTGTCGAGCCGAGCCGAAGCTGGTTCGCATCGACCACGCTCAGCTTGAGGATCGCCGAGGCACTCCCACCCCCACCCGTGCAGGTCGCCGTGTACGTGTAATCACCGACGGGCGGGGACGGACTCACCGTCCCGGACCCGGCGAGGTTGCTCCATGTACCGCCGGCCGTGGGCGACGAATCGATCCGGCAACTCGTGGCATTGGTGGTCGACCACGTCAATGTCGCCGGCAACTCGTCCGACCAGACCGCAGCCGCCCTCGCGGTGAGAGTCACGGTCGGGGGCGTGGGCTGAGGCGGAACCGAGCCGCTAACGCTGATGCTCGTGAACGAGGCGTTGGTTGGCGTACCGAGCCAGTTGATCCCCTCGCGGACCATCCGCCACCCCCAGCCGTACATGCCGGCCGTTGACGGCGCGACGGCGTTGATCGTGAAGGTCTTGCTCTGATTCGGCGCGATCGCGTCGGTCGCACTCAGATAAGCGCGGTTCGCACCCCAGGTCGCATTGTTCTCCGGATTCTGCGAGCCGAGCCGATAGCCGTTGGCCGCCGTCCATGTGCACGCGCCCGTGTTCTTGAACGTCACGTATGCAGTGAACGACGTGCCGGCGTTGATCGTGCTCGGGACACCGGACATCGACATGAACGTCGCATGGATCTGGCTCGTCAAGTTCTCTGTGCAGCTCGAGCCGCCCCCGGATCCGGGGTCGCCGCCACCGGCGCTCACGACCGTCACGTTTGTGTTCCCCACGCCTGTGCCGCCGAGCCCTCCACAGCTCACCCCAAACGAGTACGTGCCCGTTGAGGTGAATGGTCCGACGGTGAACGACTGCGGCCCGAAGTGGCCGGCGGAGTCAGTCGCGAGGTTCCCGCTCCACGAGCCGTTCTTGCTGCAGCCGTACTCCGAATACCACACTTCGAGGTTGAACGTGAACGTCTGGTTCACCGCGACGGTGCCCGACGACGGTGTGAACACGATCTCCGGCAGGTAGTAGCACGTCGCCGTCGCGTCGGTTCGCTTGTCGGTGAGAGGCTCTCCGTTCGACGCTATCTGCGGACAGATCGTCGAAGGCGCCGAGGCCCCGTTGCCACCACTCGCGGACGACGCTCCTCCCGTCACACACAGCACCAGCAGACTCACGAGGAGCGCCGTACGGCGCCCAATACCTCTGCTTGTCATTCGTCCCGCCCCTTTCTGCCGAGAGGATCGCGACGAAGTCACCCGCACAAAAGGCTCTTGCGAACCGTGACAGTCGTGCTCGAATGAGCCGCTCAGCCCGACGCCGGAGCCTTACGCGCTTCGCGACGATCATGGCTCGCTCGTCACACAGAATCAATTGTCCCGTTTGGACATGTCCCGAGTTAACGAGACCGGCTCACGGGGCGTGACAGTCCGCGTTGTAAAAGGTTCGTGAGCGCAGCTTAGGGTTCCGCTTGTTCGTGACGTCTTTATTAGGGGTCGGCCCTCGCAGGGGAGACCGCGCAGGCATCTACGGCGAAGCCGACGCGGAAAACGAGGGCCAACCCCGAAGACCGAGTTACTCGGCCGAGGTGTCTTGTCCTGCCGGGCTATCTGGTTTTTGCGCGGGACGCGTCACTTCGCCTTGCCAGATCGAGGCGACGCTGCCGTGCTAATTCTCGTAGGTGCTCAGGAAGGTTCGGTATTGCGTGGCCCATCGGGCTTTGCGCTGCAGCCTCGACGAGCTCATGTTCGAAATTCTCGTCGATGCGCTTGCGGACCTCATGCGAGAGACGATCCCATGACTCACGCATCACCTCTGGGTCCGCTTCCAACTCGCGGCCGTCGGCCGGGTCGAGCGGCTTTCCTGTGGCACTGGCGCGGAGCTGCGCGGCTTGCCAGGCGCTTCTCGCCTCCTCGCCCAAGGTATCGAGATCATGCAATCGCGTGAGGAGGACTTCTGCGGCCTCCGCGACCGATTTTCCGGCCGCCCTTCGGTCTTGCAGGATCTGCTCGAAGAGCTTGCGGGCCTGCTCAGCCAACTTCGCATCCAGCTCCGAACGCTTCTTCTCGACGGCTTCTTGATGATCCGCCAGCGCACGTCGGGTCAAAGAAAGCCGGCCTAAGCGAGCCTCGATCTCCCCCCGGAGTGCCACCACAGCGGAGTCTTCCTCGTGCTCGTGCGTGCGAAGCTTGGCGATCTCCGCCTCGAGAGCCTCAATTTCGCGTCCTAGGTCGCTGCCGCGCACCGCAACGCGATTGTGCCGTAATCACGGCCTAAAGGCCAGCCGTCGGCTGACGAGCTTGTTCAGCCGGCTTGACGCGGACGCGTGATAACCGCGACGCGGGGTTGGTTCGAAAGGCGGGCACGAGTCGCCAGACCCGACGCGGGCTTTGGCCACTCCCTGATCAGTCGAACCGTTCGGCGGCTTCCGTGTCGCGAAAAGAGCGTGTGACGTTCCATGTCTCAAGAACGCGAACGGCGCCGTTCTGGATACGCATTCAAAAGCCCCGCGCTAGCAGGGCTTTCGCTGATCGGGGCGCCGAGATTTGAACTCGGGACCTCCTGTCCCCCAGACAGGCACGCTAACCAGGCTGCGCCACGCCCCGTGGTGGGCCAATCGTACCCGCTAGGCGCCGTAGCGCCTGTACAGCTTGTCGATCAGGTCGGGCATACGTTCGAGGCGGTCGGTGATCACACGCAAACGGTACTCGCGGAAGTGTTCGGCTTCGACTCCGAGCGCTCGCGCAAGCGTCTTGATCACGTCGTCCGACGGAACGGGACGATTTCCGTGTACGAGGTGATTCAGGTAGCCGGCAGACAGCCTTGTCTTCTCTGCGAGCGAGCGGTACGTGAGACCGGCCTCGTTCATCAGCCGCTCGATCGTGGGGCCGAACGAGTCGTCGCTGAAGCGCCGCTTTCGCGCCATCAGCCGAGCTTCTCGCGCACTGTAGAGACGAGCTCGCCCACGCTCACCGCCATGTCTTCCCCCTTCGCGCGCTCCCGAACGTCCACCGTACCGTCTTCGGCAACCTTTCGCCCAACCGTCACGCGCACCGGACAGCCGATGAGATCGGCGTCCGCAAACTTCTCCCCCGCTCGCGCATCCCGGTCGTCCACGAGCACGGCGAGGCCTGCCGCGGAGAGCGCGTCCGCAACCGACTGCGCGTGCTCCTCCATGCCCGGGATGATGACGACGTGGACGTCGTACGGCGCGACCGACGCGGGCCACTGGATGCCCTTGTCGTCGTGGTGTTGCTCGATGATCGCCGCCATCGTGCGTGCGGGCCCGATGCCGTAGCTGCCCATCACGAGCGGCTTCTCCTGTCCGTCCTCGTCCAGGAAAGTCGCGCCGAAGGGCTCGCTGTAAAACGTCCCGAGCTTGAAGATGTGTCCGAGTTCGATCGCGGGCTCCGCGATGAGCTTGCCGCCGCACTTCGGACAGCGGTCGCCAGGATTCGTCTCACGGATGTCTGCGAACGCCGCCTCGTAATCGCGACCGGCCTCTACCCCGCGCAGGTGCTGGCCGTCGCGATTCGCTCCCGCGACGAACTGGCCCTCCCTCAGGGTGTTGTCCGCGATTACCTCGACCTTGACACCCACCGGTCCGAGCGAGCCACCGCCGGCGCCGAATGTCTCCCGAATCTCCGTGTCGGTAGCGGGGCGAAACGCGTGCCCGAGGGTCGTCGTGAGCTTCTCGCCGCTGAGCCTGTCGTCGCCTCGTACAAGCGCGAGTACGACGCGCTCTCCCACGACGACGGGCATTGCCTTCGACGTAGCCGCTGCGTCGATCTGTAGGAACTCCGCGAGCCCTTCGATCGTCGTGACATCAGGCGTCTCGACTTCTTCGGGGGCATCCAGAGACGACGGAAACTCCGGAGCACGCGGGATTCCCTCCGCGGCTTCGATGTCTGCGGCATAGTCACCGTTCTCGCAACGAATAAGCTCGTTCTCACCTGACTCCGCTGGCGCAAGGAAATCCCACGACTCCCTGCCGCCCATGATCCCGGACTCCGCCTCCACCTCGTAAACCTGGAGTCCGCAGCGCTCGTAGACCTTCTTGTAGGCCTGCTCGTGCAGCTGGAAGCTCTTGTCGAGGCCCTCGGTGTCGCGATCGAACGAGTACGCGTCTTTCATGATGAACTCGCGCACCCTCAGCAGGCCGGCGCGAGGGCGAGGCTCGTCGCGCTCCTTCGTGCTGAAGTGGTACCAGCGCTGCGGCAGCTGCTTGTACGACTGGATCTCGCGCGCGTGGAACGTCATCGTTTCCTCGTGCGAAAGCGGCAAGACGTAGGGCCGGCCGTTGCGGTCCTTCAACTTGAAGACCTCGGGAATTCTGATGCGGCCGCTGAGCTCCCAAAGTTCCGCCGGCGTCAGGACCGGGCACAGCATCTCCTGGTCGCCGATCGCGTCCATCTCCTCGCGGATTATCTGGACGACGTTCTGGTGCACGCGCCAGCCCAGTGGCAGGAACGTCCAGAGTCCCGCACCAACCTGCCGGATGAACCCGCCACGCACGAGCAGCTTGTGACTCGCGGCCTCCGCGTCCGCCGGCGGTTCACGCAGCGTCGGAAGGAAAAGCTCTGAGGCCCGGGCAATCATGTTGTCCGGGCAGACTACTCGCCGAGCGGGATGAGCGACGCTTCAGCCATCGCAAGCGCGGCGGGCTTCGCCATCTTCAAACGCTTGGGACGCTGCATGCCTCCTTCGATCCACTTGTCGATCTCGTGGAACAGCTCGTCGATGAGGATGTCGGACGAGACCTTCTTCAACACGCGGCCCTGTGCATAGACGAACCCGGTGTCACGTCCGCCGGCGATGCCGAAGTCAGCGTCGCCCGCCTCGCCAGGCCCGTTGACCGCACAGCCGAGCACTGCAACTTCGAAGTGCTGCGGATACGCGTGTAGCCGCTCCTCGACTTTCTCTGCGAGCTTCTGCACGCCAACGTTGTCGCGGCCACAGGACGGGCAGGCGATCATGATCGGCCCGCGCTCCCGCAGCCCCAGCGCCTTGAGAATTTCGAACGCGACGCGAACCTCTTCGACCGGGTCGGCCGTCAAGGAAACGCGCATCGTGTCGCCGATGCCGTCGACCAGCAGCGCGCCTGTGCCCACAGCGCTCTTGATCGAGCCGGCGAAAGGCGTCCCGGCCTCGGTGACGCCGAGGTGCAGCGGGTACGGCACCTTCGACGCGAGCAGCCGATAGGCGCGAATCATCGTCGGCACGTGGCTCGACTTCACCGAGATCTTGAAGTCCCTGAAGTCGAGGCTCTCGAGCAGCCGCACTTCCTCGAGCGCAGCTTCGACAAGCGCCTCGGCCTGATCGGCCTGCGCAAGCTCGCTGAGGTGCTTCGGGAGCGACCCGGAGTTCGCGCCGATACGCATCGGAATGCCCGCCCCCTGCGCAGCGCGCACGACCTGGGCAACCTTGTCCGAGCCGCCGATGTTGCCGGGGTTGATACGCACCGCCGCGACGCCGGCATCGATCGCCTTGAGCGCAAGGCTCGCGTTGAAGTGAATGTCCGCGATGACCGGGAGCGGTGAGAGCCGAACGATCCTGCTCAGCGCCTCGGCGTCCTCCGTCTTCGGGACGGCGACCCGGACGATCTCGCAACCGGCCGACGCCAGGGCGGCGATCTGCGCGGTCGTAGCCTCGACGTCGTGCGTCTTCGTCAGCGTCATCGACTGGACGACGACGGGGGCGCCGCCGCCGATCTTCACGCCGCCAACGGTGATCTGGCGCTCGCTGGCCATCGATTCCAGTGTATAGCGGCCCTACGGGGTGTCAGACACCCATGCCTGAGTGTCACCAAGTCGTAACGAAACTCACCGATCCCGCTCGCGGCGCGGGACCCTGCGAGCCACCGCTTCACAGGCAGGTGTCAGACACCGTGCCTGGGCGGCGGGCTAACCCCCGCCGAGGTGGTTGAGGTCGTTCGAGAGGCCAATGAACATCAGCACGAGGAACAGCGCGATCCCGACCGCGGACACACGCTCGTAGACCTCACGTCCGACAGCACGGCCTCGAAGACCTTCGATGATCGAGAACAAAATGTGGCCGCCGTCGAGAGGCAGCAGCGGCAGCAGGTTCAGAATCGCAAGCGAGAGGCTGATCAGCCCGAGGATCTGCAGAAACAACGTGAAGGTGAGCGAGACCGCCTGGCTCGAGACGTCCACGATTCCGACCGGGCTCGAGACCTCCTTCCTTCCGGATCCCGTCAGCAGCTTGGGTAAGAACGTGATGGTCGCCTTCGTCGCGGTCCAGTTGGTGTCGACGCTGTGCGTCAAGGCCCCGATCGGGCCGTAGGTGATCTTCTGCCAGCCGGGCGAGAACCCGAGTGCCCAACGGTCGCCGATCCGCTTCGTCCGCACCGGCCCGAGCGTCAGCGGCTTGCCGTTACGCAGAACCGTGACCGACGTGGGCTTGCCCTTCGACCCCCGGATCAGCCGGGAGACCCCGTCGAAGTTCTGCGTCGTCCGGCCGTTCACCGCGACGATCGTGTCGCCGGGCCGGAGACCCACGGATGCGGCCGGCGTGCCCGGCTGGACCGTCCTCACAATCCGGTTGGCGTCGCCCGGTACACCGAACATGTATCCCAACGCCACGAGCACGATCGCAAGAACGATGTTCACGCCGGGCCCGGCGAAGATGACAGCGATGCGTTTCCAGGTCCGCTGGCGCCAGTATGCGTCGAGGCTGAGCGCGTCTCGCAGCTCGTCCACCGAACGCCGTGCCGCCTTCGCCGCGCCGGGGCTGAGGCTCGCCTCCTCGACGGCCTGCTCGAGCTCGGGAAGTGCAGCCCGGGCGTCGTCGTGATCGCCCGTTTCGAGTGCGCGCTTGACGCGTGCGACCTTCGGAAAGAGACTCGTATCTTCCGCCAGGGCCGGCCCAAACTGAAGGTCCAGGTCGGACGCAGCAGGACGGTGCATGCCGGGGATCTTCACGTAGCCGCCGAGCGGAATCGCCCCGACTCCGTACTCGATCCCGTTGCGCGTGACCTTGACGAGCGCCGGCGGGAAGCCCAGGTAGAACCGGCGAGGCCTCATACCGACCGCTCGCGCGACAAAGAAGTGGCCGGCCTCGTGGAACAGGATCAGAACCGCGAGACCGAGGATGGAGATAAGGATGCTCATGCGACTTTGAGCGCATCCTCGACGTGACGGCGGGCCGCCTCGTCCGCGGCGACGAGCTCGTCGAGATCCCGCGCAGCCGATCCGTCGGCCGCGGCCAACGCGTCCTCGACAACGTCGGCGATGCCGACGAACGGCAACCGTCCCTCGAGGAACGCCGCGACGGCGACCTCGTTGGCCGCGTTGAACGCGCATGGATAAGTGCCGCCTTGCTCTCCCGCCTTCCGCGCGTGTGCGAGCAGCGGAAAGGTCTTCAGGTCGGGCGGCTCGAACTCGAGCGTCATGCCACCGGCGACATCGAGCGGCGGGATCGGGGTTGCGCTGCGCTCCGGGTACGTGAGTGCATAGGAGATCGGCACACGCATATCCGGATACCCGAGATGCGCGAGCGTCGCACCGTCCTGGAAGCGGACGAGCGCATGCACGACCGACGTCGGGTGCACAACGACGTCGATCTGCTCGTACGGGAGGCCAAACAAGAAGTGCGCCTCGATCAGCTCGAGCCCTTTGTTCGCGAGCGTCGCAGAGTCGACGGTGATCTTCGGGCCCATGTTCCACGTCGGGTGCGCCAGAGCTGCAGCAGGCGTCACGTCTTCCAGCTCGTCGCGTGAGCGTCCACGAAACGGTCCGCCCGACGCCGTGAGCACGAGTGAGTGGACCTGGTCGACCGAACGGCCTTCAAGGCACTGGAAGGCACCCGAGTGCTCGCTGTCCACCGGTATCAGCCGGCCGCCACCGCGTCGCTGCGCGGCCAGTGCCAGCTCACCCGCAGCGACCAGGCTCTCTTTGTTCGCCAGTGCGAGATCGACGCCGCGCTCGAGGGCCCAGAGCGTCGCGGGCAATCCTGCGAAGCCGACCACCGCGTTCAGAACGAGGTCCGGCTCGGCTCGCTCGAGCAGCTCCGTGAGGTCGCCGCCGGCCTGAGTCAGGGGAGCAAGCCCGTCGATCGGCTGCGAGCCCGATGCGGCGGCGCAGAGCTCGAGCCCGGGATGCGCGCCGATGATCTCCAGCGCCTGGCGCCCGATCGATCCGGTAGCGCCAAGGAGCGCGATCCTTTTCGTCACCCCGGGAAGTGTAGGTTCGCGGCGATGATCCGCCTCGGAACACCAGCTGACGCCGAAGGAGTTGCGAGAGTTCACGTGGAGACCTGGCAGGCCGCATACGCGCACGCCCTGCCCCGCGAGCAGCTGCAGGCGCTGTCGCTGGAGGAAGCAGTTGAAAGGTCCCGCCGTTGGCCACCCACATTCGTGGCGGAGCACGATGGGGAGATCCTGGGCTTCGTCAGCGTCGGCTCGAGCCGCGACCCCGGGACCGACGGCGAGCTGTTCGCGATCTACGTCCACCCGCAGCACTGGGGGACCGGCACCGGTCGCGCCCTGATCCAGGCAGGCGAAGACGAGCTCCGCAGGCTCGGACACCACGATGTTGTTCTCTGGGTGCTGGACGACAACCCGCGGGCACGGCGCTTCTACGAGCTCGCCGCCTGGTTGCCCGACGGCGCCGCGCGCGAGATCCACATCTTCGGCTTTGACGTCGCGGAGGTCAGGTACGCAAAGCGTCTCTAGGCCTGGTTGAACGCGCGCAGCAAGTAATACGAAGCCACGACTGCGAAGAGCAAGGAGTCGATCCGATCGAGGACGCCCCCATGCGCCGCCAGCAGCCGGCCGCTGTCCTTCACCTGCATGTCTCGCTTCAACGCGGACTCGAAGAGGTCGCCGAGCGGCGCTGCGATTGCGATGACGACGCCGAGCACGATCGACTGCCAGATCGAGAGGTAGTCCTGCTTGTAGAGCGCGACGAAGGCAACGAAGATCGTTGCCAGGGTTCCGAAGAGGAAGCCTTCCCACGTCTTCCCCGGGGACAGTGCAGGCGCAAGCTTGTGCCGACCCACCAGCCGGCCCGCGAAGAACGCGCCGATGTCGCCGGCCCAGATCGCCAGCAGGATGGCGAACGTCGCGAGCTCCCCGTCGGCCGGAATCTGACGCAGGAGCAACAGGTGTGCAAGGCACAGGCCGATCCAGGCCGCGCCGAGCACCGTTGACGCAATCGCAACGGTGGCGGACTGACGCGTTGTGGCGATCCAGTGCAACAGGAACGCGAACACGATCGTGCTGAGGAAGCCCGCCACCGTCCACTCGAGGCCGGCAAGGTGTGCGCCGAGCAACGACAGGATTGCTCCCGAATATGCCGCAAGGATGACTGGACGCAGCGAGCGGATCATCAACGCGTACTCGTGCAGCGCGAGAATCGCAGCGACGCCCGCGAGCGCGAACAACCACCAGCCGCCGGCCCAGACGATCGCCAGCACGAGCGGCAGGCCGACGAGCGCGACCACGACGCGCGAAACTAGGGGTGCCATGACCTACCTCCCGCCGAAGCGGCGCCTGCGGCTGGCGTAGTCGTCGAGAGCGGCGCGGAGCTGGTCCTCGCCGAAATCGGGCCAGAGGGTGTCGACGAAGACAAGCTCGGCGTAGGCGAGTTGCCACAGGAGGAAGTTCGAGATCCTCAGCTCGCCGGAAGTACGGATCAGGAGGTCGGGGTCCGGCATCTCGGGCGCATTGAGGAACGTCGCGAAGGTCTCCTCGTCCACCTCTTCGCCGCCGGCAACGGCGCGGTTCGCAGCGTCCACGATCTCGGCACGCCCCCCGTAGTCGAACGCGATCCAGAGATTGAGGGTGCGGTTGCCCTCGGTCTCGCTCTCGAGCGCAGCCATACGCTGCTGCAACGGGACGGGAGCGCGGTCGCGCCGGCCGATGAAGCGCGTGCGCACTCCCTGGCGCACGAGGTCCGGCAGCTCGCGCTCGATCGTTTCCGTGAAGATCTCCATCAGCAGCTCCACCTCGGCCGGCGGACGGTTCCAGTTCTCGGTCGAGAACGCGTACACCGCAAGCGAATCGACGCCGAGGTCGATCGCCGCTTCCACCGTGCGCCGCAACGCCTTCGTGCCGGCCCGGTGACCGGCGGCAATCGGCAGTCCGCGCTTTCGTGCCCAGCGCGCATTGCCGTCCATGATGATCGCAACGGAGTGCGCGACATCCGGCAGGTCGGGCTCGGCTGCGGGCCGGACGTGCCGCAGCGTTCTGATCTTCGTGAGGATGCTCACCGCAGTCGCGGAGGCTAGTGCCACGCGGGCACTAAACCTCCATGATCTCCGCTTCTTTGTGCTTCAAGAGCTCGTCGATCGTCTTCGTGTGTTCGTCGGTCAGCTTCTGCACGCGTTCCTCCGCGCGATGCTCGTCGTCTTTGCCGACCTCGCCCTTCGCCAGATCCTTGAGGTGCTGGACGGCATCCCGACGAACGTTTCGCACCGCGATCCTTCCCTCCTCCGCGATCTTGCGCACGACCTTCACCAGTTCCTTGCGGCGCTCCTCGGTCGGCTGGGGCATCGGC
>Ga0307284_10000097_pt1 | contig 14009 bp, 12 predicted proteins | sample ER_DNA_123_FD_194480 | JGI IMG/M metagenome (GOLD analysis project Ga0307284, IMG submission 194480) | Bulk soil microbial communities from the East River watershed near Crested Butte, Colorado, United States - ER_DNA_123 | ecosystem: Environmental > Terrestrial > Soil > Floodplain | place... | reverse complement strand
GGAAGAGAAGGAGAAGTATGCCGAGCGCTGCTTCGACCTGATGAACGAGTACGCGCCCAACTTCCGCCGTTCCGTCATCGGCCGGCAGGTGCTCTCGCCCGTGGACCTGGAAAAGCGCTTCGGGCTGACCGGTGGCAACATCATGCAGGGGTCGATGTCTCTCAGCAGCCTCTCGTTCATGCGGCCGGTCCCAGGTTACGCCGACTACCGTACGCCGATCCGGGGACTCTACATGTGCGGTGCGGCAACGCACCCCGGAGGAGGGGTGATGGGCGCCTGTGGCTACAACGCTGCCCGCGAGATTCTACGGGACGCCGGACGGAGAGCTTCCAAAGCTCCGGCCTAGATGCCAAAGCCTCACCTGACGGTCGCCGCGGCCATCGCCCAGCTGCCTGGTCCCCAAGGTGAGCGGTTTGTCGAGCTCTTCCGGCACGTCTCCCTGAGCGTCGAGCTCTACGCCCCGAGGGGCGTCGATCCGCAGGCCCCCCATACCCTGGACGAGGTCTACGCCGTGATCCAGGGGAGCGGCTGGTTCAGAAACGGGAGCGACCGACATCGCTTCGGACCCGGCGACGTTCTCTTTGTGCCTGCTGGCGTGGTGCATCGCTTCGAGGAGTTCACCGACGACATGATGGTCTGGGTCTTTTTTTATGGACCCGAGGGGGGAGAGGCTGAGGCGTGATCGAACGGACTCTCCACCGGGACTACTACTTCTCACCCGAGATCTTCCAGCAGGAGAAGGAACGGATCTTCTGCCGGGAATGGTTCTGCGCTGGACGTGAGGAGGAGCTGCCCGGGCCGGGTGATTACCTCGTGCTGGAGGTCGCCGGGGAAAGCCTCATCGTCGTGCGGACTCGGCAGGGAGATCTCGCCGCCCACTATAACGTCTGCCGCCATCGTGGGTCCCGCCTGGTGCTGGAGGGCTGCAAAGGCTCCTTTGCCGGCGCCATCCGCTGTCCCTATCACTCCTGGACCTACGCTCTGGACGGAAAGCTTCGCACTGCCCCTTTTCTGGATGAGGAAAACGGGCTCACCAAAGCCGATCTAGGACTCCACCCCGTGGGGGTGGAGAGCTGGGGCGGTTTCTTCTTTCTGAATCTCACGCCTGACGAAGCCCAGACCCGCGGCCACAACCTGCGCACCCAGCTCGGCGGCGTGCCGGAACGGCTCTGCCGCTACCCACTCGAGCAGCTCCGGTCGGCCAGGCGGATGGTGTACGAGGTCTCGGCCAACTGGAAAGTGATCCTGGAGAACTACAACGAGTGTTACCACTGCGGCCCGGTGCATCCCGAATTGTGCCGCTTGGTGCCGGCCTTCAAGCAGCGAGGCGGGTCCGAGCTGGATTGGGAGCGGGGGATTCCTCATCGGGAAGGGGCCTGGACCTTCACCGAGACGGGGACCACCAACCGTCGTCCATTCGACGGCCTGAACGATGACGAGCAGATCCGCCACAAAGGCGAGCTGGTCTACCCGAATTTCATGATCAGCCTCTCGGCCGACCATGTCACCGCCTATACCGTCTGGCCCAGAGAACCAGGGCACACGACAATCGTGTGTGACTTCCTCTTTCATCCCTCTGAGCTTGCTCGGTCCGACTTCAACCCCGCGGATGCCGTCGATTTCTGGGATCTGGTCAACCACCAGGACTGGGCGATCTGCGAGAACGTCCAGCGCGGCATGCAGTCGCGAATGTTCCAGCAGGGATATTACGCGCCCATGGAGCGCGCGAGTCTGGACATCCGTCGCTACGTGGGAGAGAAGCTCGGAGGTGAGCAACTGAGAGGTGAGAAGTGAGAGGTGACAAGTGAGAGGACAGGACGGCTCCCTCTTACCTCTCACTTCTTACCTCTTACCCACCGTATGAAGCGAGAGTACGAATACATCGTTCTCGGCCTGGGAGGATTCGGCAGCGCCGCGGCGTACTGGCTCTCGCGCCGCGCGGGCCCCGAGGTGCTCGGGCTGGAGCAGTTCGAGCTAGGGCATGTCAGGGGGGAATCGCAGGACCATTCCCGCATCATCCGGCTTTCCTACCATACGCCGGGCTACGTGGAGCTGGCCAAGCACGCCTTTCGCGCCTGGGCGGAGGTGGAGCGCGAGGCGGGCGAGCAGCTCATCCTCCGGACCGGTGGCCTGGACTTCGCCCACGAGGTGAGCGCGATCCCGCTCTCCAACTACGCGGGCAGCATGGATACGGCCGGGGTGTCGTACGAGACGCTCGATGCCGCCGAGATCATGCGACGCTGGCCTCCCTTCCGACTGACCGAGGATATCCGGGGGCTTTTCCAGCCTGAGAGCGGAATTGCCATGGCTGCGCGGGGCAACGCGGCACACCAGCGGTTGGCCAGGGCGCACGGCGCCACTCTACGGGAGCGTGCACCAGTGGGTGGAATTAGACCCGGCCAGGGCGAGATCGAGATCGAAGCGGGCGGGGACAGGTACCGATGCCGACATCTCATTATCGCGGCCGGCTCGTGGTCCAACCGCGCGCTCTCTCCCTTCGGGCTTCAGCTGCCGCTCACGGTTACCCAGGAGCAGGTCACCTACTTCGCCAGTCCGCGCCTTGCGGATTTCCAGCCCGAGCGCTTCCCGGTCTGGATCTGGATGGACGATCCTTGCTTCTATGGGTTTCCGGTCTTCGGCGAGCCCGGTCCCAAGGTTGGACAGGACGCGGGTGGGAAGGAGGTGACCGTGGATACGAGGACCTTCGATCCGGACCCCGAGGCTCTCACCCGGGTGAAAGAGTTCCTTGCCAAGTACCTTCCCACCGCATTGGGGCCGATCATCTACACCAAGAGCTGCCTCTATACGTTGACGCCCGACCGGGATTTCGTCATCGACTTCGTCCCCCATCACCCGAACACCCTGGTGGCCATCGGCGGCGGCCACGGCTTCAAATTCTCCTCCCTCATCGGGCGGATTCTGGCGGAGCTCGCCGTTGACCGCCGTACGGAACACGATCTCGAGGCATTCCGGATCGACCGCCCCATTCTCCACCAGCTGAACCCGCCGCGGAACTACATGGTGTGACGGATCCTCCGGTGCGTTTGCACCGTGCCATGGGCTTCCGCGACCTGCTGCTGTTCTATCTGGTCACGGGCTTCACGGTCCGCTGGATCGGCACCGCCGCCTCCGCCGGCCCGAGCGCGGTGGTGATCTGGCTGATGGCGTGCCTCGCCTTTTACATCCCGCTGATGTTCACCGTCCTGGAGCTCTCGTCCAGATACCCGAACGAAGGCGGCTGTTATGTCTGGAGTAAGCGGGCCTTCGGTGATTTCGCCGGCTTCATCACCGGCTGGACCTATTGGACCTGCAACCTGCCCTACTTCCCCGGCCTGTTTTACTTCACGGCGGCGGCCGCGCTCTTTATCGGCGGAGCCGAGTGGCAGCGCCTCGGCGCGAGTCCGGTCTACTTCATCACCTTCTCTCTCCTCGCGCTCGCGCTGGCGGCGGGCCTCAATGTGCGTGGGCTGGCGGTGGGTAAGTGGCTTCACAACCTGGGAGCCGTCGGTCTCTGGCTGCCGGGCCTCGTTCTCATGGGACTGGGACTCGGCGCCTGGCTCCATTTTGGCTCCGCGACGTCATTCACGGTGCACAGTATGGTGCCGAGCACCCGGCTCAAGGACATTGTCTTCTGGTCCACGATCGCGTTCTCTCTCAGTGGGCTGGAGAGCGCGTCGATGCTGGGTGAAGAGATCCGGGACGCTCGACGGAACATCCCTCGTGCGCTGCTGCTCGCCGGCGTGCTGATCACCGCCCTGTATGTTCTCGGTACGGTGGCCATGCTGATCGCCCTGCCGCAGTCCGAGATTGTGAACCTTCAGGGTTTCATGCGGGCCATCGAGACCGCGAGCGCCAGGGTTGGGCTGGGTTGGCTGGTGGCCCCGGTGGCAGCCCTCCTGGTGCTGGGCGGGTTGGGTCAAGCCGGGGCCTGGTTCGCGGCCGGAGGCCGACTCCCGTTTGTGGCTGGCATCGACCGCTTTCTTCCCCCTGCCTTCGGCCGCCTGCATCCCAGGTACGGCTCGCCATACGTGAGTCTCCTGGCCCAGGCGGGAATTGCCGCCGTCTTCATATTCCTGGGGCAGGCGGGGACGACCGTCAAAGGCGCCTATGATGTGCTCGTCAGCATGGCGATCATCTCCTACTTCATCCCCTATCTGTTCATGTTTGCTTCGATGATCCGGCTGCAGCGGGAGCCTGCCGGCCCCGAGGTCATCCGGGTGCCGGGCGGCAAGCCGGTGGCCATCGGGTTGGCGGCGCTAGGCTTCACCACCACGGTGATCTCGATCGCGCTCGCGTTGATTCCGGCGGAAGACGAACCGCACAAGGTCCTGGCCGTCACCAAGGTCGCGGGTCTCACCATCCTGCTGGTTGCCGCCGGCGCTCTTGTATACTGGCGGGGCCGGTGGAGGCGAGCATGAGCCACATGAGCTACAACCCAAACAGCTGGAACGGGGAGATCCGATGATGCGCATCGTTCGTCAGCTTACCGGCATCGCTGCACTCCTGGCCGCCGTCTCCGTCCCAGCAAGGGCGCAAAGACCCGCCATCGACTACGAGCGCCTGCGAGAGGAGACCGCTCAGCGGCTCTCCGAGTATCTCCGGATCAACACCAGTAATCCCCCAGGAAACGAGCTGGCCACGGCCCGATGGCTGAAGGAGATCCTGGCGAAAGAGGGGATCGAGGGGCAGATCCTCGATACTGCCGAGCTGGGTCCGGGACGAGCCAATTTCTATGCCCGGCTGAAGGGCACCGGCTCAGGAAAGGCGATCGCGCTGGTCCATCATATGGACGTGGTGCCCGTGTCCCGCCAGTTCTGGTCGGTGGATCCGTTCGCCGGTCTGATCAAGGAGGGCTATGTCTGGGGGCGCGGTGCCTTGGACATGAAGGGGCAGGGCATCATGGAGTTGATGACGCTCATCGCCATCAAACGCTCCGGAGTGCCGCTCAAGCAGGACCTGGTCTTCATCGGGACCGCCGACGAGGAGTCGGACGGGCTCGGCGCCCGGTTCTTCGTCGAGCGCCACCGAGATCTCCTCGCCGATGTCGAGTATCTCCTTACCGAAGGGGGCGATGTACGGGTTGAGAAGGGGAAAGTGCGCTGGTTTGGCGTGGGCGTCGGCGAGAAGCAGGTCTATTGGCAGAAGCTGGTCGTGAAGGGCAAGTCCTCCCATGGCTCGGTACCCACCCCGAATAACCCGGTGCCTCACCTCGCGCGCGTGCTGACGCGGATCGCTGCCTGGGAGACGCCGGTCAGACTCACGCCCGCGGTCGACCGGTTTTTCAAGGCGCAGGCAAAGGCTGAAACCGGCCAACACCGCCGTTGGCTGGAGGATGCTCCGGCGGCTCTCAGATCACCTGCTGGCCGCGCCTGGCTGCTCAGCGAGCCCGAGCGCAACGCTCTCCTGAGAAATACGATCTCACCGACCGTGCTGGTGGGATCGAACAAGACCAACACCATTCCTGCCGAGGCGTCGGCCGAGCTGGATATCCGGCTCCTGCCGGACCAGGATACCGTATCCTTCCGCCGGGAGCTTCTCCGGGTAATTGCTGACACCAGCGTCACCTTGTCCCTCATCGGCGACATACCGCGCCGGTTTTCGGCGCCGCTGGATACCGAGCTCGCCCGGGCCATCGAGCGCACGGCGAGCCGCCTGGTTCCAGGAGCGCCATTCGCGACCGCAGTGGGCACGGGGGCGTCGGACCGGCCGTACTACGCGAGCGCGGGAATCATCTGCTATGGGATCGATCCCTACCTGGTAGAGCTGGAGGAAATCCGGCGCGGGGTCCACGGGAATGACGAACGGATCTCGCTGGAGAACCTCGAGTTCGGACTGCGGCTGCATATGGGGATCTTGGAGGAGATGCAGAAGTAGCTACCCCAGCGCCTTCAAGACCTCCCGATCAAACTGTACCGACAGAGCTTCCCGCTTGGAGTAGGGCCCCGGCTGATACACTCGCGACTGGACGCCGAGCTGGCTCTGCTCGCAGATGTGCCAATCCTGTCGGTTGGTCATGTCCCAGAACTGAATCCCGTCTTCGGGATCCCAGGACGGATCGGTCAGCGTATCCGGATGAAAGAGCCAGGAGCAGAAGATCCGGGTACGGTCCGGTGCCTCCGGCCAGAGCGTGTGGTACATCACGTAGTCCGGATGCAGACTGAGAAGCATGTTGGGGAATATCGCGTAGTAGTAGACCCGGTTCAGGTCCTCCTCGGGCAGGTCGCCGACCATGAGCCCGCAGGATCGTCCGGTCATCGTCAGGCTCTGATGCCCCTCGTTGATGACCATGAACCCGCCGGTAAAGGGGCCGTCGGTCAGGTCGTTCTCCCCGCTCGTCGGTGGAGTCAGCCTGGCCAGAGGAGGATGCACCGGGCCGCAGTGATAACACTCGGAATAATTCTGGAACAGCAGCTTCCAGTTGGCCCGGACGTCGTACTCGATGGTACGAGCCACGGCCAGATTGGACAGGTTGAAGCGGGTGAACCGTCCCACCAGCCGTTCGAACGCCTTGGCGAACGGCTCCGGCTCTGGCTCCAGGTTGACAAAGAGAAATCCTTCCCAGCTCTGAACTGGCACGCTGTGGAGTGGGTAGTCGGCTTTACTGAACCCTTCGATGTCGCCTGACGATGGGGCTCCGATCAGGCGGCCGTCGAGAGCGTAGGTCCACGCGTGGTACGGGCACTGAATCGTCTCTGTCAACCGGCCGCTGGGTTCTTCGCACAGGCGGGTGCCGCGGTGGCGGCAGACGTTGTAGTAGGCTCGAAGAGTTCCGGCCCGATCGCGCAGAATGATGATGCTCTCTTTCCCGACCGGCTGAAGGAAGTAGTCGCCTGGCGACGCAATCCGGTCTTCCCGGCCCACGCATAGCCAGCGGCGGGTAAAGATCCGCTCGTGCTCCTCCGCAAAGATCCCGGGTTCGACGTAGTACCGCCGGGGCAGCGTCTTGGCCCCGTCAATCGCGATCTGGGTGGTCTTCAGGAACTGCGTCACGCGGGCCTCGTGGCTGGGAATGGGGAGCTCCTACTCCTAGCTCCTAGCTAATTATGCCGCCCGAGCCGCTGGGAAGGAAGCCGACCCGGCTTGACGGGCGTTACGTCCCGGCGGTGATCCAGGCGACGGACGGTGGGAAGGCTGCGGGCCTAAGATTCGACGCTGAATCGTGCCCGAATGGGACTGGTGACTCTGAACTGGGAGGTAACGGTATGGCGAACAAGCGGATGGTGCCGATCAAGTGGCTCCTGGCCGTGGGGTTGATCCTGCCGGTGACTGGTTGCGTGGCGGCAGCGGCTGCTGCGGGCGCAGGGGCAGGCATTTATCTGACCTCGCGCGGGGCCGAGTCCATCGTCGAGAGCTCGGTCGATCAGGTCGCCGCGCGCGCGCGTGCCGTCATGGCCGAAGAGAGCATAGTGCCCGACGAGGCGAGTATGGAAAAGGGCGGCGACAAGCGCGAGTTCAAGGGCAAGAAAGGTGACCTCGACGTCACCTTTGAAATTGAGCGGAAGGACTCAAAGACCACGCGGGTCGAGGTTACCGCACGCAAGAACCTCGCTGAATGGGACAAAGAGTACGCCCAACAACTGCTGTCGCGGATTGTGGAGAAGGGCTGACGCTGGACCGAGCTGCGAAGCTCGGCGGTGCGACAGCCGACTATGCCGGCAGCACCACTCCCCGGCACTCACCGAAGCCGATCCGGGCAGCGCCCTGACGCTCGCACGAGGCCCGCAGGATCACCTCGTCTCCATCCTCGAGGAACTTGCGGGTCTCCCCGGTCGGAAGCGCGAGGGGCTCACTCCCTCGCCAGGTGAGCTCCAGCATGCAGCCCCGCGATTCCTTCGCCGGGCCGGAGATCGTACCAGTGGCGAACAGGTCACCTGGCATGAGATTGCACCCATTGCTGGTATGGTGAGTGAACATCTGCCCCAGCGTCCAGTAGAGGTCGGCAGCGCTGCCCCGGCTTAGCCGGAGCGGCTGGAAGCTTTCAGTGCGCATCCGGGCCGTGGTCAGGTACACCTCCACAGTCAGGTCGAGACCGCCTCGGCTACGGGTATCCGGCGAGTCCAGGTAAGGCAGTGGTGGGGGGTCTCCCGATGGGCGGTTGAAGGCCGGGACTCGATAAGGCTCCAATGCCTCCATGGTCACCACCCAGGGCGAGACCGTCGTGGCGAAGCTCTTGGACAGGAAGGGACCGAGCGGCTGGTATTCCCAGCTCTGGATATCGCGAGCCGACCAGTCGTTGACCAGACACAAGCCAAAGAGATGCTTCTCCGCCTGGTCGATTGTCACCGGCTGACCCAGGGGATTCCCGGTCCCCACAAAGCATCCCAATTCCATCTCGTAGTCCAGCGATCGTGTCGGTCTGAAGATCGGAGACGCGGCATCGGTCTCCTTGATCTGGCCGCAGGGTCGCCGCACCGGCGTTCCGCTCACCACGATGGATGAGGCACGTCCATGATACCCGATGGGCACCCACTTGTAGTTGGGTAGCAGGGGATTCTCGGGTCGGAACATGCTGCCGACATTGGTGGCGTGGTACACCGATGCGTAGAAATCGCTGTAATCGCCGACCTGGGAAGGCAGGAAGAGGTCAGCGTCGCTCATGGGGACCAGAATGCGCTGCCCGATGTCGCGGTCTGCCCGGTAGGCCGGGGAGTCGGATCCGAGGAGGGCGCTGACCTCGGACCGTAAGGCCGACCAATGCTGCGGGCCAAGTGCCATCAGCGCGTTGAGCGTTGGCGTGGAGCAGGCCTGAGCTGCCACCGCAGCCCGTCCGCTCAGACCGCCGGCAGCACGGGCAGCCCCGATATCGAGAATCTCGTCTCCGATCGCGACCCCCACCGCTCGGAAGCTCTCGCCGCCGCGCCGCCGGAAAACGCCATATGGCAGGTTCTGAATGGGGAAGTCGGCATGGTCCTGGGCGGACGTCACCCAGGAGATGCGTCCAGGATCATGAGTCTGGTTCACGCCTGGTGCACTTTGGGCTCGAGCCAGTGAAGGGACTGGAGCTCGTCGATGGGCTCGGTAAAGGAGCAGGAGCCAAACGATACCATCGACTCCCGCGCCCGGCCCAGTGCGTCCCGGTCAAACCGCTGGTCCCGCCAGCTTATTGCGGCGTCATCTACCCGGAAGGCGGCCGGCGACGACTCTTCCAGAATCCTGCGCGTATCGCCCTCGACCATGCCGTTCCTGGCCAGGGCGGTCGCCAGGAACAGGTTGAGAAAGCCGAACATCACCCCTGTCTCGCTGTCCTCCTCGTACGTGAGCCGGTACTCGGCCCGGAGCGCATGGTGTAAGCCGGCCGTCGCCTTGAACGGCACCTTGGCCCGTACGCACGCGTGAATGAACCGGGCGAGGATTATGGCTGAAGGGAATGCCTGGTGGGTGACACCGCCGGTACGGACCTTGGCACGGGCGCCAACGCGGGCCACAGTCGCGATGAGATCAATGGGGTCCTGCTCAATGGGCAGCTCGAAGTAAACCTGAAGTTGGCCTGGTACGCTGCGCATCGTTTCCCGAATCGCGCTCACCCCATCGGCCTTCGCCTCGATGGTATCCACCGTCATACCCGGGGCGCTGGCCGCCTGGCGCCGTTGGAAGCCAGCGATCTGGTCCAGGTCACCGGCGAGGTCCGGCCCCACGAGCGCGCTCAGCTGCCATGGCTGGCGTCCTGTTCGCTGGGAGGAGCCGCCACCGGCCGCTTCCTGGAATTCGACCAACCGGCTCGCCGGCACGATGAACCGACCAAGGGCCCAAGCCTCCGGGCCTGTCTGGTAGCGGAGATAGTTGTCGACGGCTGCGCTCATGCCTAGCCCAGCCGGAGGGAACAGGCCGGCGTAGTCGATGCTCTGGCGGAGTAATGTGTGAACCGGGTTCATGTTCAGTGGTTGAAGACCGAGCCCGCGAGCTTCGCATTTGCCTGCTAGAATGTGGCCGCATTCAGGCCGATCATGCTAGGCAGGCGGTTTGCCGGAGTGGTGGTCGGCACGCCATACTTGAAAGCGGTGCCAGCAGGTTTCTGGGCGTCGCGCCAGCCCGTACATACGAAAGGTGTTTCCCCGCATGACAATCGCCAGCATCAATCCGGCAACCGGTCAGACGATTCGCACCTTTCGCCCGATCTCCGATCAAGACCTCGACGCCCGCCTCCAGTGCGCGGCCGACGCATACGCCCGGCACCGGCCGACGCCTATTCGGGAGCGTACCCGGATGCTCCTCCGCGCAGCCGAGATTCTGGAGAGCGAGAAGGCGGAATTCGGGCGCCTAATGGTCACCGAGATGGGCAAGACCCTGAAGGCGGCCGTGGAAGAAGCCGCCAAGTGTGCTTGGGGCTGCCGCTACTACGCGGAGAACGCGGAACGATTTCTGGCCGATGAGAAGGTGGAGACCGGGCCGGCGCAGACGTACATCGCCTACCAACCGATCGGCCCCATCCTGGCAGTGATGCCGTGGAACTTCCCCTTCTGGCAGGTATTCCGGTTCGCGGCCCCTGCGCTGGCCGCCGGAAACGTGGGATTGCTCAAGCATGCGTCGAACGTGCCGCAGTGCGCCCTTGCCATCGAGGACATCTTCCGCCGTGCCGGCTTTGCCGAGGGCTGCTTTCAGACCCTCCTGATCGAGACCGAGCGGGTACGCCGAGTCATCGAGGATCCTCGGGTTGCGGCAGTGACTCTCACCGGCAGTATGGGGGCAGGCAGCCATGTGGCCAGCGCGGCCGGGAAGGAGATCAAGAAGACGGTGCTCGAGCTGGGCGGCAGCGATCCCTTCATCGTGATGCCGAGCGCGGATTTCGAGGCTGCCGTACGCACCGCGGTCAGGGCCCGAACCATCAACAATGGACAGTCGTGCATCGCCGCCAAGCGCTTTATCGTAGCCGAGTCTATCGCCGACGAATTCGAGCGCCAGCTGGTGGCAGGGATGAAAGCGCTTGTGGTTGGTGATCCCATGGACCCCGCGACCGACGTGGGGCCACTGGCGAACGAGGCCCAGGTCCAGACCCTCACCGAACAAGTCGAACAGTCAGTGCGTGCCGGCGCACGGCTCCTGACCGGCGGCCATGCCCTCGACCGTCCGGGCTACTACTTCGCGCCCGGGGTGCTGACCGGAGTCACCAAGGACTCCCCGGCCTATCGCGATGAGATCTTCGGGCCGGTGGCCTTGCTCTTCCGGGCGCGGGACATCGACGAAGCCATCGGCATCGCCAATGACTCGCCCTTTGGTCTGGGTGCCAGCGCCTGGACCAGGGACGCGCGCGAGCGGAGCCGCCTCATTGCAGAGTTGGAGGCCGGAATGGTCTTCATCAACGCGATGGTCGCTTCCGACCCCCAGCTTCCATTTGGTGGGGTCAAGCAGTCCGGGTACGGCCGAGAGCTGAGCATCTACGGGTTGCGGGAGTTCGTCAACATCAAGACGGTGTGGATCCAACAGGAGGCTGCCCAGAAACTGAGTAGATCGGAGTAAAAGCGGGGTCAACGCCTCTCCTGAGGCGGCACGGGTTGTGCCTTGGCTCACTACCCCAACGTTTCCGGCTCGTTACGTTAGCGTTACCTTGTAGAGTCGGCTTACCCCTGCATCCGCTCGGAGTTAGGGTCCCATGTACATCGATCCCACAACGGGAAGTCTGGTCCTTCAGTTCCTGGCGGCCGGTATCCTCTCGGTCCTTGCCATGGCCAGCCGCGTGCGAGAGGCTGTCAAGAATTTCTTCAAGCACCTGATCCCGCGCCGAGGCCGGTGGGCTGGCAAGCCGTAGAGGGATCGTTCCGCGATCCTAGCGGTTTCGTTTACAGCCGCGACGGCACCCTCTATCGTCAGATCAATACCAGCTTTCGTCAGTCCTTCGAGGCGTTTCTTGCCTCGGGGCTGTACGACGAGCTGGTTCGCGATGGGCTGCTGGTGCCTCATGAACAGGTGGGGCTCGAGCTCGCGGCCACCAACGACGCCTGCGCCGTAATTCGCCCCCAGCGGATCGCCTTCATCTCATATCCGTACGAGTGGTCGTTCGGACAGCTACAAGACGCCGCGAGTCTCACGCTCGAGATCCAGGAACGCGCCCTGGCACGGGGGTTCACCCTTCGAGACAGCAGCGCCTACAACGTCCAGTTTCAGGGCGGGCGGCCGGTCCTGATCGACACGCTGTCGCTCGAGCCTCTGGAGGAGGGAAAGGCGTGGGTTGCATATAAGCAATTCTGCGAGCAGTTTCTTCTCCCCTTGACCCTGATGTCCGTACGGGACGTGCGCTGCAGTACGCTCCTCCGGTCGTACCTCGACGGCATTCCGCTCGATCTGGGAAGCCGGCTTCTCCCTCGCCGAACCTGGCTATCCCCCAGCAGCCTGTTGCACATTCACCTGCACGCCTTGGCGCAAAGCCGGTATGCCGGCTCGGCCGTGAGCTCGGCTGCGAAGGGTCGGACCATGAGTCGAAAAGGCCTGCAGACCCTGGTCAAGAACCTTGGAGCTGCCGTCCGGGGGCTCTCCTGGCGCCCAGCGGGTACGGAATGGGCCGACTACACCACAGACAACAACTACAGTGAGACCGCGGCGCGATCGAAGCGGAATCTCGTTGTGACTCACCTGCGCGAATCACGGCCGGGTACAGTATGGGACCTCGGGGCCAATACCGGCGAGTACAGCCGGGCTGCTCGTGAAGCAGCCGGTCTCGTGGTCTCGTTCGACATAGATCCGGCGGCTGTGGAGCGGAACTACCGCCGAATTCGTGCCGAGGGCGAAACGGGGATACTCCCGCTTCTCCTCGACCTCACCAATCCTTCCCCCGCGCAGGGGTGGGCGGGACGCGAGCGACTCTCCGTGGAAGAGCGCGGTCCGGCGGATGCCGTACTCGCGCTGGCGCTCATCCACCACCTGGCGATCGGGCACAACCTTCCACTCGAGCGTGTGGCGAGCTATCTCGTCCGACTCGGCAAGGTCCTGATTATCGAGTTTGTGCCCAAGAGTGATGCCCAGGTCACCCGTCTTCTGCTCAGCAGGCCCGACATCTTCCCGGGATACACCAAGGAGGGATTCGAGAAGGCATTCTCCCGGTACTTCAGCATCCAGGCGGCCGCCCAGATCGAGGACTCCGAGCGGTGGCTCTACTGCATGTCGGCCTCTCCGCAGGCGGCTGCATGATGCGGCGGCTCCGGCTTCTTTATCCGTTCCTCTTCGTCGTCCTCCCCATCCTCACCGTTCTCACCCGTAATCCGGGAGGATCGACGCTGGCCGACATCGCAATACTGATCGGCGTTATGCTGTCGGCCTGCGCTCTGGCGTACGCTGTGGTGGCGCTCGTGTCTGGCCGAGGTTGGGCCAGCCCGGTGGTGCCGCTGGTCGTGCTCGCCGGAATTCTCTGGTTTTACGCCTACCCGGCGCTCCGGAGTCTGTACCGCCTTGCGCGCGACACGCCGGCCCCGCTGGTCGTGACCGCTGTGACGGTCATTGCCCTGGCGCTCGCAACGGCCGCAGCCGTGCGGTGGTTGGCCCGGCGTCCGCAATACCTGGATCGGGTCACAACGTTCTTCGCTTTGACCGGCCTCCTTATGGTGGCCTGGTCAGGGTTCCGCATCGCGGCAGACCAGATGGCCGCTCGGAAGGCGCTGCGGGCCAGTCATCTGGCAAGAGAGCTGGCTGCGCCGGTCCTGGTGAATAGCGCGGCTTCGCCGGCGGTCCAGGGCCCCCGCCGGGACATCTACCTCATCATCCTGGATGAATATGCGAACTCGAGCGTGCTCCAGGAGCGTTTCGGGTTCGACAACCGGCAGTTCGAGGATAGTCTGCGCCAGCTCGGTTTCACAATTCCACGGCTGATCCGCAGTAACTACGTCCACACCCTGTTATCGCTTCCTTCGCTCCTCAACTTCAGCCATCTGACTCAATTGGGAGAGGAGCTCGGCGACCACAACACCGATCCCACGCTCCCGGATTACCTGATGGAGAACAACCGGACGGCGGCCTTCCTGCGGGCTCATGACTACGAGTTCCTCTTCTTCCCCTCCCAATGGTGGATATCGACCCAGCACAAC
>Ga0307284_10000085_pt1 | contig 14486 bp, 12 predicted proteins | sample ER_DNA_123_FD_194480 | JGI IMG/M metagenome (GOLD analysis project Ga0307284, IMG submission 194480) | Bulk soil microbial communities from the East River watershed near Crested Butte, Colorado, United States - ER_DNA_123 | ecosystem: Environmental > Terrestrial > Soil > Floodplain | place... | reverse complement strand
CGCGCCGGTCGACGTCAATGCGTGGATCTCAGCGCGCGCTCGCCTTCACGAGATCAAGCTCGACTCGGAAGCCGTCGCGACGCTCGCCGGAGCGGCGGGCAGCGATACCGAGCGCATCGAACAGGAAATCAAGAAGCTCGGCGCCTACGCCGGCAACGCGACCGTCACCGCGGCGGACGTGCGAACCCTGGTGAGCGGCGCGATAGAAGCGGACGTGTTCGAGCTCACGCAGGCGGTCGTCCGGAAGGACGCGCGGACCGCCGTGGCAACGCTCGAGCGCCTGTTGGCCGATGGCAACGCCGTACAGCAGATCCTGGCGCTCCTCCTCTGGCAATTCCGGGTGCTTCTCTTCGCATCGGCGATGCGGACGAATGCCGACGCCGAGCGAATGGCGAAGGCGATCCGCTCGAGTCCCTACGCGATACAGCGCGCCACCGCGTTTGCGCGTCGTGTCACGCGCGCGGACGTGCTCCGCGCGTACGAGGCGATCTACGCGGCGGACCAGGTCATCAAGACCGGACGCGCCGAATCGGACGTGGCGGCGTTGACTCTTTGCGTGCTCGACCTCTGCGGCGTGGCGAACGCGGATCTGCGCGACATGCTGCTCGTCGAGGCGCCCCGCCGCTAACGCTTGGTCGCGGCCTCCTCGGCCGTGTTCCGAACCGGCTTCGCTTCCTGCGTCTTGCGATAGTCCTCGAGGAACTTCTTCTGCCCGGCCGCGGTCAGCGGGTGCTCGAAGAGCATCTTCAGCACACCGAAGGGCATCGTCGCTATGTCCGCGCCAGCAAGAGCCGCTTGAGTGACGTGCATCGGGTTCCGGATCGACGCGGCGAGGACCTTCGTTTTGATCTCCTGCTGCCGGTACGCGGCAACGATGTCCGCAACGACGCGCATCCCGTCCTCGTTGATGTCGTCCAGGCGTCCTGCGAACGGGCTCACGATGTACGCGCCGATCGCGGCGGCGAGAAGCGCCTGGTTGACCGAGAAACAGAGGGTGACGTTGATTCGGGTTCCCTCCCCGGCGAGGACCTTGCCGGCCGCGAGGCCGTCGGGTGTGAGGGGGACCTTGACGATCACGTTCTTGTGCCACGTTGCGATCCGGCGGCCCTCGACGATCATGTCGTCCTTCTTCTCCGATACGACCTCCGCCGAAACGTTGCCGATGATCTGGCAGATGCGTTTGACCTGTTCCTCGTGGTCCTTCCCGGCTTTTGCGATCAGGGTCGGATTCGTGGTGACGCCGTCGACGACGCCCCAGGTGACCCCTTGCTCGACCTCTTCGTAGATGGCCGTGTCGAGGAAAAGCTTCATGTCGTTGGCAACTCCTGCAGCCGGGATGCCGCGTCAGCCGCGCGTCCGTTCGAGCGCGCAAACGATATCGCGGCGTCGATGAACGAAATGAACAGCGGATGCGGCCGGTTGGGTCGGGACTTGAACTCGGGGTGGTACTGGGTGCCGAGATAGAACGGGTGGTCGGGCATCTCCGCGATCTCCACGAGCCGGCCGTCGGGGGAGAGGCCTGTGAACCGCATGCCGTGGCTCTGGAGGAGCTCGCGGTATGCGTTGTTGAACTCGAAGCGATGACGATGCCGCTCGAGCACGATCGGTTGTCCGTATGAACGAGCGGCGACCGAACCGGGCTCCAGCACGCAGGGATAGCTACCGAGCCGCATGGTCCCGCCTTTGTCGCCGATGTCGCGCTGCTCGGGCAAAAGATCGATCACCGGGTGTGGCGTGAACGCATCGAACTCGGTCGAGTTCGCGTCGTTCGTGCCGAGGGCGGTGCGCGCGAGCTCGATGACCATGCACTGCATCCCCATGCAGAGTCCGAGCGTCGGGACCCGCCGCTCGCGACCGAAACGCGTCGCCTTCACCTTGCCCTCGATGCCGCGATACCCGAAGCCGCCGGGGACGACGATGCCGTCGAGCCCGACAAGCGGTTCGACGTCGTCGGACCGCTCGAGGTGCTCGCTGTCGATCCACTGGAGCTTCACGTCGCAGCCGGCTGCCCACGCGGCATGGCGTACCGCTTCCGCGACCGATAGGTACGCATCCGGCAGCTCGATGTACTTGCCGACGAGGCCGATCGTCAGCGGAATCCGCGCTCCGCGGATCCTGTCGGTGAGCGCCTTCCACTCGGTGAGGTCGGGCTCCTTCGCGGCGGACAGGCCGAGCTCCTCGACGACGATCTTGCCGAGTCCGGCTTCCTCGAGCATCAACGGGACGCCGTAGATAGACCACGCGTCCGGCTCGCTGATCACGTTATCGAGCTTGACGTCGCAGAAAAGCGCGATCTTCTCTCGGAGGTCGTCTTCGATGGGCTCGTCTGCTCGCGCGATGACCACGTCGGGCTGGATACCGATGGCGCGGAGCTCACGGACCGAATGCTGCGTCGGCTTCGTCTTGAGCTCGCCGGTCGCGACGCGGGGGAGGAGCGTCAGGTGGATATAGAGGACGTTCTGCTTTCCGACGTCCTTGCGGAACTGGCGGATCGCCTCGAGGTAGGGAAGGGACTCGATGTCGCCGACGGTCCCGCCGACCTCCACCACGACGATCTCAGCCTGCTGCTCGCGGGCGACGCGATGGATCCGTTCCTTGATCTCGTTCGTGACGTGCGGGATGACCTGCACCGTCGCGCCGAGGTAATCGCCGCGCCGTTCCTTGGCGATGACCGAGTTGTAGATCTGCCCGGTGGTGAGGTTCGATGCGCGCGTGACGTTGCGATCGATGAAGCGCTCGTAGTGACCGAGATCCAGGTCGGTCTCAGCGCCGTCTTCGGTGACGAAGACCTCGCCGTGCTGATACGGCGACATCGTGCCGGGGTCGACGTTGAGGTAGGGATCCATCTTGAGCGACGCGACGGCAAGTCCTCTTGCGGAGAGGATGCGGCCGAGGGAAGCGGCGGTGATGCCTTTGCCCAGCGAGGAAGTGACCCCTCCGGTCACGAACACAAACTTCGGCACGGGCTGGACCTCCGGGGTTTTTCCAATGATACAGGAAGGGCGAGCGACGAGCGATTTGTTCGCGAGTTATGACACGGGGAAGGGAAGGCTGTTCAAAACGATGAGCCTGGGTCGATCGCTCGCGGTGTGCGGCGGATACGACGGGACGTCGACCGGCTCATCGCGGCGGCAATCATCCAGGTGTCCGTCGAGCCGCAGACCGCGGAACCGCGCGTCGCGCAGCTCGCCGTTCTCGAGGCCTGCGTGCTCGACGATCGCCACGAGACGCGGACGCAGGAAACGAAGACCGTCGCGCACCGCGACCGGGTTCGCGAAGCACGATGTGTCGGCCGCGAAGCCGCGCGTCGCCACGTCGAGCCACTCGCCGAGATACGGCGGGACGTAGGCATCGCCCGCGAAGACGATCGCGCCATCCTCAGTACGCAGTCCGCAGAGAAGAGTGCGCGCGCCGCGGTGATCATCGACGACGAGCCCGCCGACGACCACGTCGGCGCGTGGTGTCACGTGGCACTTCAGCCAATCGGCCGTGCGCGTACCTGGGACATACCGGCCGTCGCGTTTCTTTGCGACGATGCCCTCGAGCCCGTATTCCGCCACCACGTCGAGGAACGGCTCGCCGTCGTCGTCGAGATGTTCGGGCACCGCGAGAAGACGAGAGCCAATGCCAGCACCGAGGAGACGTGCCCGGCGCTCGGCCAGCGGGCGCGAGATGAGCGGGCGCGCCTCGGCGTACAGCAGGTCGAACGCGACGAAGATCGGGCCGCGGCCGCGCTTGGCGGCCTTCGGGCCGAGGCGGCCGGCGAGAAGGTCGTAGCTCGGACGGCCGCGGGAATCGCACACCACGATCTCGCCGTCGACGATCGTCCCCGCCGGCAGGCGGAGATCCCGCAGCTCCGGCACGGCCGGTAGGAGGTCGCCTCCGGCGCGGTCGGTCACGCGAAGCCCGGTGTCGTCCTGTGACGCAAGCGCGCGGATTCCGTCCCACTTCAGCTCGAAGAGGTACTCGGGAGAATTGAACGCGCGGCGCGCAAGACGCGGACGCATCGGCATGAGGGCGCGGGGTAACGCACTCGTCGCCTCGCCGACGTCGATGAGGGTCGGATGTGCGCCAGTCTCCGGTCGCTCCCGCTCGCGCGACGGCACGTGCCGAGGATAGGTCCTAGGACGCCTTCTTCCGCGCGGTCCGTGAGGACGAAGCGGACGACGCGCGCTTTGTCTTCGCCTCGCCCTTCTTGGCCTTTTCGACCGACGCTTTGAGCGCGGACATGAGATCGACGACCGTGGTCTCGGTCTCCGGTTCCGGAGCGGCGATGATCTCTTTCTTCTGCACCTTCGCCTCGACGAGCTGGAGGACCGCCTGCTTGTACTCGTCCTTGTATTCCGAGGGCTCGAATGCGGTGGCCATCATGCCCACGAGGTTCTCCGCCATCTTCAGCTCGGCCGGCGACACCTTCACGTCCTCCGGGACACCGAGATCCTCAGTGGAGCGGATCTCGTCGGGCCAGTGGAGCGTGTTCATGAGCAGCGCGCCATCGAGCGCACGCACCGACACCAGGCGCTCACGGTCGCGAAGCGCGAATTTCGCGATGGCGACTCGTCCGGTCTTGGCGAGGGTCTTGTTCAGAAGCGCGTACGGCTTCTCCGCGGACTTCTCAGGCTCGAGGTAATAGGCCGACTGGTAGTAGAGCGCGCCGGGAAGCTCGTCGTCCTTGATGAACCCGGTGATGTCGATGGCCTTGCTCGAGCGAAGGGGAAGCTTCTCGAGATCTTCGTCGGTCAGCTCGACGTAGCTCCCCTTCTCGTATTCGTAGCCGCGCACGACATCGCCCCATGCGACCTCGTGGTCGCCCTCCACGCACCAGCGCTTGTTCTTGATCCGGCTCCGGTGCTCAGGGCAGAGCAGGTTGAACGAGACCTTGCTCGAGCTCTCCGTCGCCAGGTACAACCGCACCGGGATGGCGACCATCCCGAAGCTCATGACGCCCTTCCAGATCGAACGCGGCATAGCCATCACCTCGCCGGCCGCTTTCCCCTTGTCGCGCGCGGCCTAGCCGCGCGAATCGTAACGGCCCCGTCAAGGGAGCGCACGCGGCGTGCCGCGCCCGCCCCACGAGACGAGCCGGAGAAGCCGCTCGAGCGTGGCCGGATCGCCGCGCCAGTGCTCGCGGACGATGGCGCCGTCGGTCGTCCGAAGCACGAAGCGGAGTGCGAGCGCGGCGACGAGCGCGTCGTCGAGCGACCCGACGATGGGGATGAAATCCGGGATGAGGTCGATCGGCGAGGCGAGCCACACGCTGGCCACGGCAAGGACGATCTTCGCTCGGAGCGGGACGCGCGCGTCGCGCAGAAGGCCTGTGAAAAGCCGGATGAGATTTGGCAGAAGGAGCGCGAGCTCGCGGGCGAGCAGCACCCGGCCGGCGATGACGAGGACCACGACGACGACGATCCAGATAGCGATGAAGACGAGAAGGATGTCCGCCCAGAGAGGAAGGTCCATACGGGCTAGTTCGCGATCGCCCGCTCCGCGAGTGACGTCGGGATCGATCCGGTCGAGGTGATCGCGTCGTGGAAAGCGCGCAGCGCGGCGCGGTCGGCCGATCCGCGCTTGGCGAGCCAGCGCGTGCGGATGTCGATGATCTCCAGCATCCCGGTGAGGTAGCTCGAGGCCTGCGTCGGCCACGAGCAGTACCGGCCGACCTCGGCCTTCGCGTTCGGGGGCGTGAGGTTCCCGTTCTTCACCATGAAATCGACGGCCTGATCGAAGGTCATCTCCTTCATATGCAGCGACGTGTCCACCACGATGCGGGCGGCGCGGAAGAGCGTCGCCTCGTACTGGAACAGAAGGTGTCGCGGGTCGGTGAAGAAGCCCTGCTCGCGCATGACGCGCTCCGCGTAGAGACCCCAGCCTTCGGCGAAGTACGAGGTGAAGTGCGTGCGGCGGATGTCGGAGCCGTTTTGCTTTGCCATGACGAGATGCCAGTGATGACCCGGATAGGCCTCGTGTACGGCCGTCGTCGGTATCCCGGCGCTGCAGTTGCCCTCGAGGCGCTTCTGCACCTCTTCCGGTGGCGTGCCGTCCGGCGGGTACGGCACGAAGAAATGGCCATGAAGCGAATCGCTGAACGCGGGAGGCTGGTTGTAGCTCGCGACCGCCTGTATCGGCCGCTGGTAGTGCGGTGACGGCTCGACCGTGCATCGCTCTCCCGGTGGAAGCGTGACGAGGCCGCTATCCACGAGGAACGATCGCGCGCGCTCGGTCCATTCCTCGTACTCGGCTCGCATCGCATCGGGCGTCGGCGCGTGCACGCGGTTGAGTCGCTCGCACACCTCCGTCCACGTGCCGCCTCCGTCGATCTGCCGCGCGATCTTGTTCGCCTCGTTCGCGAGCAGGTCGTACTGCTCGCGCCCGCGCTCGCGGAGCTCGCGCGTTCCGAACGGAAGGAGCTCCTTTTCGCGCAGGAGTGCGGTGTAGAGCTCCTCGCCGATCGCGTAGTCGCCGGTGGCGCGCGCCTTGTTGCGCTCGAGGAACGCCGCGAAGTCCTCGAACGCGCCGGCCGCCGCCGCGCCCGCCTCCGCGACCTTTTGCCGGAGCGCGGGGTCCTTCACCTCCGCCGGTACGAGCTCGCGCGCATAGCGCGCGGCCGCCTTCGCCTGGCCGATCGCGCGGTCGACGTAGACAGGGGGAACGAGGGAGAAGTCCACGTTCGCCTTGCCGTCGGCCACGTGCTTGGTCACGGCGAGGAGGCGCGCGCGCGCCGCATCGGCCAGGTCGCGCTCGGGCCGGAGGCGGTGAAGGAAGAGCGTGAAAACGCCACCCAGTGAGGGATTCAGGTAGGTGTTCGGCTGGCGCTTCCAGTCGAAACGCGGCTGGTTCAGCTCGCGCCCGCGGAGCGACGCGAGGATGACGTCGCGGTCAATGCGCTCGTCCGGCGTGAGGGTATCGTCGGGAACCGCCGCAAAGCGCTTGGTCCAGTCGAGCACGGCGGCATCGCGACGAAGAAAAGCCTCTGCCGAGAGGTCTTCCGAGCGCTCGTCGTACGCCGTGAGGCCGAGCATGCTGGCCCACGTGGGAGATTCTTCGTAGCGTTCCGCGAGGTAGTCCTTGACGAGCGAGGAAAACGGCGCGGACGTCACGATGCGACCTCCCCGACAATGGCGAAGGTCACAGATTGAGCCTCACCGACTACCAGCGCAAACGCGACTTTGGCCGTACGCCCGAGCCGAAAGGCAAGCTGCCGAAGAAAGAAGAAACGCGCCGCTACGTGGTCCATCGGCACCACGCGACGCGCCTTCACTGGGACGTTCGCCTCGAGATGCGCGGCATCCTCGCATCGTGGGCCGTGCCGAATGGACCTCCGCTCGAGGCCGGTAAGAGAAGGCTCGCGGTCCACACCGAGGACCATCCGATCGAGTACCTCACGTTCCATGGCGTGATCCCCGATGGCTACGGCGCGGGCACGATGACGATCTGGGATACGGGAACGTACGAGCTGATCGAAGAGAAGCCGAACGAGCTGAAGATACGCATGAAGGGAAAGAGACTCGACGGCGAGTGGGTCATCGTGCAGACGAAGCAGAACGAGGGCCGCGACTGGCTGATGATCAAGCACGGCACGCCTCCGAAGAACGACCCACTTCTTTCGAAGATCGAGCCGATGCTCGCGGCTTCGGCGAACGAGCCCTTCGACTCGCCCGACTTCACATACGAACCGAAGTGGGACGGCGTCCGCACGATCGCGTTCGTCGATGGGGGAGAGGTCCGTCTCCAGACGCGCAACCTTCTCGACTGCACCAAGCAGTACCCGGAGGCCACGCAGGCCGCGGAGGCGCTCACCGGTGCGTACCACGCCATCCTCGACGGCGAGGTCGTGGCGCTGGACGAGAAGGGCGTTCCGAGCTTCCAGCGTCTCCAACCGCGCATGCACGTGAGCGACGAAAGCACCGTGCGCAAGCTCCGGAAATCGACGCCGGTCATCTACCAGGTCTTCGACATCCTCTACGCGGACGGCGAGGACCTCATGCGAAAGCCGCTTCGCGAGCGGTTGCGACGGCTCGACGAAGCGCTGACACCGATGGGCTCGATCCGCCGAAGCGAAGGATTCCCGGGGACAGGGGTCGCGCTCTTCGAAGCTGCGCGTGAGCAGGGGATGGAGGGGATCGTCGCCAAGAGGCTCGATTCGATCTACCAGCCCGGCGCGCGTTCGCCGGCGTGGGTGAAGATCAAAGCGTTCCGCACGATGGAGTGCGTGATCGGGGGTTGGACGGCGGGCCAAGGTGGCCGCACCAAGACGCTGGGCGCGCTCCTTCTGGGTGTGTACCGCGACGGCAAGCTGCAGCCGGTCGGGCACGTCGGCACCGGGTTCGACGAGCGAACGCTTCGCGACCTTCTGGGGATCCTGCAGGAGCACGAGTCGCCGACGTCGCCGTTCGCCACCAAGCCGAAAACGAATCAGCCCGCGCGGTGGTGCCTGCCGGAGCTCGTGTGCGAGGTCGAGTACGCCGAGATCACGCGAGACGGAACGCTCCGGCATCCGACGTATCGCGGCCTTCGTCCGGACGTCGATCCGCGTGACTCAACGGGAGAGGAGCGCAGCGAGTCGGCGAAAAAGGCGCAGGACGCCGCGAAGCGCGCGGCGACGGCGCCCGCTCCGTCCGAGAACGGCGGGCAGGCCGCGCGCGTTCCCTCCGTACTGGAGGTGGAAGGCAAGCGCATCAAGCTGACGAACCTCGAGAAGGTCCTCTTCCCGGAGGACGGCTACACCAAGGCCGACCTCATCCGCTACTACACCGAGGTCTCTCCGTACCTGGTGCCGTGGCTTCGCGACCGGCCGCTCACCTTGAAGCCGTTCCCGGACGGTATTCACGGGACGCACTTTTATCAGAAGAACAAGCCCGGATTCACGCCCGAGTGGATCAAGAGCTGGACCGATCCGCTCGAGCCGGAGAACGCGTACGTCCTCGCGAACGACATGGCAACGCTCGTATGGATGGCGAACTACACGGCGATCGAAATCCATCCGCGGCTGGCGCGCGTCGACAATCCCGAGAAGCCCGACAACGTCATGGTCGACCTCGACCCAGCCGAAGGCGCGACGTGGGACGACGTGAAGGAGGTCGCGCGCACCGTCAAGGAAGTGCTCGACGATCTCGGCCTCGTCGGCTTCCCGAAGACGACGGGCTCGCGCGGGATCCACGTACTCGTTCCCATCGCGCGCCGGTACACGTTCGAGGAGAGCCGTGCCTTCGCGCTGCGCGTCGGCCAGCTCGCGCGCGAGAAGCTGCCGAAGCTCGTGACGCTCGAGTTCAGCAAAGCGAAGCGACGCGGCATCTATATCGACTACCTTCAGAACACACGCGCCAAGTCAACGGCGGGGCCGTACAGCGTTCGTCCGATCCGCCGCGCGCCGGTCTCCGCTCCGCTGCGATGGGAGGAGATCGCATCCCTCGGACGCCCCGACGCCTTCACCATCATGAACATGTCCGCGCGACTCGAGGCCGTCGGCGATCTTCTAGGCCCGTCGCTCGCGCTCGCGCAGAAGCTGCCGAAGCCGCCCGCTTGAAACGCGCGGCCGTCCTCGCGCCCGGATACGGCGGCACCGCGGAGCAGCCGATCCTTCGAAGGCTCGGGTCGGCGCTCGAGGCATTTGGCATCACGTCGCAGGCGATCACCTTCAGGACAAGCGGATCGCGGCCGAGCAAGGACTACGTCTCGGAGATCGAAGATCTTCGTGCGGCACGAGATGCCCTTCGCGCCGCGGGCTGCGAGCGTGTCGCGCTTGTCGGTCGCTCGTTCGGTGGCCGCATCTGCGCCTTCCTCGCCGCGCAGGAGCCGCCCGACGCGCTCGTCATTCTCGGCCATCCGATCGCGCCTCCGAAGCGCCCGCGCCCTCGCGACGAGGCGGCGCTCGCCGCGACGACGTGCCCAACGCTCGTCGTGCAGGGCGACAAGGATGAGTTCGGTCCGTTCGCCGTCCTCGAGCGGATCGTGGCGAAGAATCCGCGGGTCGATCTCGTCCGCATCGCCGGCGCCGGGCACGATTTCGGCGCGGGCGAGTCCGAGGCCGTCGCCGCCGCGGCGCGGTGGCTGGATAGCGTCCTGCGCTGATGCGACATATCCGCCCCTCCTTCACACCCAGTTCATCACCGCCTGTGACATTGCCTTCAACAAACATCGCAAAAGGAGATTCACATGCGAGGCATCGGGATCATCGTGACGCTCTTGATCGCGGCGGTCGTGGGCGTCGGCGCGTATCAGCTGGGGGTGGCGCAGGGGCTTGCGGGCGCCGGGACGGCGGTCGCGCCGGCCCTCTACTACCACCCGTTCTTCTTCGGAGGATTCGGGTTCCTCTTCCCACTTCTCTTCCTCTTCCTCATCTTCGCGCTCATCCGCGGCGCGATCGGACGCGGACGGGGTTGGGGCTACGGTGGCGGCTGGGGTGGCCCCGGCTACTACCAGAGCCCGCGCGAACGGATCGAGGCGCTCCACAAGGAGCTCCACGGTGAAAAGCCGCAGGACACCGGCACGACATCGCCGCCGCCCAGCGGTCGGTAGGTCCCCGTGACTTTCGAGACGCCGGACAGCGGTCCGGCGTCTCCGCCTACCTAGGATTCGGCGCGACGATGAAAACGGTCATGGTCGTCGACGACGAGCCGAAGATCGTTCAGCTCGCGCGCGACTATCTCGAGCACGCCGGCTTCGCGGTCGTCGTGGCTCACGACGGAAAAGCCGCGCTTGCGGCCGCGCGATCCCACAAGCCCGATCTCGTGGTCCTCGATCTCGGCCTACCCGAGCTCGACGGCCTCGACGTCGCGCGAACACTTCGCGGCGAGTCCAACGTGCCGATCGTCATGCTCACCGGTCGGAGCGAAGAGTCCGACAAGCTCGTCGGCCTCGAGATCGGCGCGGACGACTACGTCACGAAGCCCTTCAGCCCCAAGGAGCTCGTGGCGCGCGTGCGCGCGGTGCTCCGACGGACGGAGCGTCCGCGGTCCGAGACCGAGATCGTTCGGGTCGGAGACGTCACCCTCGATATACCGCGCATGCGAACGACTATCGGCGACCGCGGTGTGGATCTGACGCCGACCGAGTTCCAGCTCGTCGCCACCATGGCGCGCGAGCCGGGCCGCGTCTTCACGCGAGCGCAGCTCCTCGACGCTGTGCATGGTGTCGCGTTCGAATCGTACGAGCGCGCGATCGACGCGCACGTCAAGAACGTCCGGCACAAGCTCGAGCCCGATCCCGCACGTCCCCGATATCTCCTCACGGTCTACGGGGTCGGCTACCGCTTCGCGGAGGTCGACGAATGAGACGCGGTGGCTGGGACTATTCGCGGCGGCGCCCGCCTTGGTGGCCGGAGAACGAGCCGTTTCCACCACGACGAGGGTGGCGCGGGCCGCCGTCGGGGTTCATGCGCCGCATGGCGCTGTTCTTCGTCGCGATCGCGGTCCTCTCGGTCATCGCCGCCACGTTTCTCTTCTGGACACTCGCGAGCGCGTTCGGCGCAGCCGACTTCCCGGGCGGCGCCACGCGAGGCCTCGCCCTCCTCCTCGTTTTCGTCGTGCTGGCCTTGGCGGCGCGGTCGCTCCGCCGCCTGACGCGACCCGTTGGCGATGTGATCGAGGCCGTGGGTCGCGTGGCCGAGGGCGACCTCACGACGCGGGTCGCCGTACGAGGTGCGCGTGAGGGACGAGCGCTCGCCCGCGCGTTCAACGCGATGGCGACGCGTCTTGAAGCGGGCGAGGAGCAGCGCCGGCGGCTTCTTGCGGACGTGAGCCACGAGCTCCGCACGCCCCTTTCCGTGGTGCAGGGCAACCTCGAGGCGCTCGTCGACGGTGTTCACCCGGCGGATGAGGCCCATCTCTTGGCGATCCTGGATGAGACGAAGGTTCTCTCGCGTCTCGTGGAGGATCTGCGCACGCTTTCGCTTGCGGAGTCGGGTGCGCTCACGCTTCATCGCGAGGCGATCGACGTCAGTGCGCTCGTGCGCGAGACCGTCGAGTCGTTCGCTTCACAGGCCGAGCCGGCCGGCGTCTCGCTCGCCGCGCAGGTCTCGAGCGGGCTTCCACAGGTCGACGCCGATCCCGTCCGAGCCCGCGAGATCTTATCGAACCTGGTCGCCAACGCGCTTCGCTACACGCCTCGCGGCGGCCGCGTCACCGTGACCGCGCGCTCCGACGGTGCCGCGGTGGCGATCGACGTGCGCGACACGGGTGCGGGGATCGCGCCGGACCGGATCGTTCGGATCTTCGATCGCTTCTACAAGTCCCCCGAGTCCCGCGGCGCGGGTCTCGGCCTGGCGATCGCAAAACAACTGGTCGAGGCACACCACGGCGAGATCTCGGCGACGAGCGTCCTCGGGGAGGGCACGGACATCCGATTCACCCTCCCGACCGAGCCGCCGCCCGCGTAGCGCCTTATGGCGCCGTCTTCGTACCTTCCGCCGCGTCGATCTGCGCACGCTGGAGCTTGCCCGAGTAGTCGACGTAGATCGACTTCCACTCGGAGTAGACGTCGAGCGCTGCGCGGCCCGCCTCGCGGTGGCCGTTGCCGGTCGCCTTCATGCCGCCGAACGGAAGCTGGATCTCGGCGCCGATCGTCCCGGCGTTGACGTAGACGATCCCGGTCTCGGCGTCGCGCATGAAGCGGAACGCGTTGTTCACGTTCCGCGTGTAGATCGAGCTCGAGAGCCCGTACTTCGTCGAGTTCACGGCCTTGATCGCCTCGTCGACGCTCGAGACCTCGATGACCGCCGTCACCGGACCGAAGATCTCTTCCTGCGCCACGCGCATGTTCGGCTTGACGTCCACGAGCACGGTCGGCTCGTGGAAGAAGCCTTTTCCCAGCGCTCCCTCGGTCGACACATGTCCACCGGCGGCGACCGTCGCCCCTTCCTTCTCGGCCATCGGAATGAACGAATGCACCCGCTCGAGCTGGGACGCGGACACGACCGGTCCGACGTCGGTGGATGCGTCGAGCCCGTTCCCGAGGCGGAGCTTCTTTGCCCTGCCGACCAGCTTGTCGACGAGGTCTTTCGCGACGCTCTTGTGGGCGATGACCCGCGACGCGGCCGTGCATCGCTGCCCCGACGTGCCGAACGCCGACCACACGATCCCGTCGAGCGAGAGGTCGACGTCCGCATCGTCGAGGACGACGATCGCGTTCTTACCGCCCAGCTCGCAGGACACGCGCTTCAGGAGCCGCCCGCCGATCTCGCTGATGTGCGAGCCGGTGTCGGACGAGCCGGTGAACGAGATCAGGTCGACGCCGGGATGCGAGACGATGTGGTCGCCGAGGTCGCCGCCCGAACCGAGGACGAGGTTGATGACGCCCTTCGGCAGTCCCGCTTCCTCGAGTATCTCGACGAGGCGGACCGCCAGCAGCGGGGTGTACGACGCCGGCTTGAACACGATGGTGTTGCCGAGGATGAGCGCCGGCATGATCTTCCAGGTCGGGATCGCGAAGGGAAAGTTCCACGGCGTGATCGCGGCGACCACGCCCACGGGGTGCCGCATGCTCATCGCCCATTTGTTTGGGAGCTCAGCGGGGACGACATCGCCGAACTGCCGGCGGCCTTCTCCGGCGATGTAATAGGTCATGTCGATGCCTTCTTGGACATCGCCGCGGGATTCGGCGAGCACCTTGCCCATCTCGCGCGTCATCTCACGTGCGAGGTCATCCTTCCGCGTTAGCATGATCTCCCCGGCCCGGTAGAGGATCTCGCCGCGCTTCGGTGCCGGGTAGAGGCGCCATCCGTCGAGGGCGCGCCGGGCCGCATCGACCGCGCGGTCCACATCGGCGACCGTCGACTTCGTGACGTTCGCGATCAATTCGCCCGTCGCGGGGTTGGTGTTCTCGAACGTGCCGCCTCCGGACGCGTCGAGCCAGCGGCCGTCGATGTAGTTCTGGAGCGTGGGCGTCGCCATGCTTGACTCCCCCTTGTTCGGAGGATGTTAGGCGGCTAGATGGCGCCCATGCGGAAGAGCACCTCGAGGAGATGCACGATGCGCCGCGCGCCGACCTCTTCGAGGAAGGCGATCCGCGCAGCGGCTGCCGCAGCGTCGGGATCGACGATCTCTTCGGCGGGTTGCGGATCTGCGCCTCGCGGCGCGGCGGCCGCGCGCGGAGCGACGGGCTGTGCGGCGGGCGCCGCAACCGGCTTGGTGGGCGCGATCGCTTGCGGTGCGGCCGGCGGAATGACGACCTTCACGGTGCCGCCAGATCCGCCGAAGTCCGCGGCCCAGTACCACTTGTAGGTCGAGTTCGGCTCGTAGACGAGACCGATGCCGACCGCGTTGTAATTCGGATTCAAAAGGACCGCGTTGTGCGCGGGGCTTCCTTGCCATCCTGCAAGTACGGCGCTCGCGGTCCCGTACCCTGCGCCGAGGTCCTCACCGGTGTACATCGAAGCGGCGGGATAACCGAAAGCCGACATCCGTTGCGTCGGCGAGCGCCCGTCCGAGGAGACGTGGCCGATGTAGTTGCGGGAGGCCATGTCGCCGGCCATCCATCCCGCAGCAGCGGTG
>Ga0307284_10000082_pt1 | contig 14571 bp, 13 predicted proteins | sample ER_DNA_123_FD_194480 | JGI IMG/M metagenome (GOLD analysis project Ga0307284, IMG submission 194480) | Bulk soil microbial communities from the East River watershed near Crested Butte, Colorado, United States - ER_DNA_123 | ecosystem: Environmental > Terrestrial > Soil > Floodplain | place... | reverse complement strand
GGGAGTGGACGAGGCATCAGAGGCCGCGGTCGGCGTGGCTGAGCTGACCGCGCGCCTCGCGCAACTCAAGGCGTCGGCAGTCGATGCCCGGATTGATCATGGATCGACGCCCACCCTCGTCATCGGATGTGATTCCTTGCTCGAGATCGACGGCGTCGGCCACGGCAAACCAGGAACGCCTCCCGAGGCCGTCCGGCGCTGGCAACAGATTCGTGGCCGCGCAGCAACACTGCACACCGGTCACCATGTGATCTTGCATAGCGGCACGACCGTAGCAACGCGCACAGCGGTCGCATCGACGCTTGTGCATTTCGCAGAGATCACCGATGCGGAGATCGAAGCGTACGTTGCCACCACTGAGCCGCTCGACGTCGCCGGTGGATTCACCATCGACGGTCTCGGCGGCCCGTACATCACCAAGATCGAGGGTGATCATCACAACGTGGTCGGCATCAGTCTGCCGCTGCTCCGCGCCATGTTGAATGAGCTTGGCATCTGGTGGCCCAGCCTCTGGCACTGAGCCGCGAGCGTCCCTGTTCTTGCGCGAGCAGCTCACAAAGAAACTGAAGGGTTGCTGAAGGACCGACGCGGTTAGCGCAGTTCTGCGCATTCGCCGCCCGAAACTGGGAGAGCCCCGGAGATATCCGCGGTTAACAAGTAGCTCTGCGAGCGTCGGGAATCGCGCGCCGCCGTGCTGAGGAGGAGAAAGCAGACACGCTTCGTCGTCTGCGAACGACGACGAAGTAGGCGGAGATCGAGCGCGATGCGCGAGCAGAGCACGAAAAAGGAGCAGGCATGAGGCAGCTTACGAAGAGCATCGCGGCCGGAGTGGGCACAGTTGCTCTAGTGGGAGGCATTGGCGCGGGACTCGCGTACGCAGACACGCCCGCCGACGACCCGACGACCAGTCCCAGCGCGACGCCGACCACGAGCGCCACGGAAACCCCAATGGCCAAACCCGGCAAGCGCGACTGGAACGGCTTCCGTAACCGCTTCGTACGCCGTCATCTGCGATTTGTCGCTCGTGCGCTGCACGGTGAGGTCACTCTGGCTGGCCAGAAGCATCAGGTGATCGCTTTCCAGCGCGGCGGCGTAGCAAAGGTCAATAGCACATCGCTCACGGTGAAGAGCAACGACGGCTTTGTGCAGACCTACGTGCTCAGCAAAGTCACCAAGGTGCGGGAGAACGGGCACGACGCAAAGGTCGCTGACATCGACTCTTCTGACCGAGTGCTGGTCGTCGCCAGCACGGACGACTCGACTCTCGATGCTCGCCGGGTGATCGTCCGCAGCAAGTGACCGGCGTAGCGCTACCGGCTTAACACAGTCAGCAGGATCAAGATCGCATTCAGGGCGATAACGATCCCGATCACCAACCAGGCGACACCAATCGTCGCTCGCCTGGTCGGCGCTAGGTGCATCAGATCGCGATCGGCGGCAATGCGAACCAGCGGGATCAAAGCAAACGGAATCCCGAATGACAAGATCACCTGCGACAAGATCAGTAATCGGGTTGGCTCTAGACCCAACCCGAGCAAGATCAATGCGGGGATGGCAGTCAGCAGCCGACGCCAGATGATCGGAATCCGGCGCCGCAGCAAACCGTCCATGATCACCGACCCCGCGTATCCCCCGACAGAGGTGGAGGCCAAGCCGGACGCCAGGAGAGCCAAGGCAAACAGTCCAGCCAGCATGGGCCCGAGCTCCGCGGCGATCGCGCTGTGGGCCGCTTGCAGACCGTTCACCTTCAATCCGCTCAAGGTGCTGGCGGCCAGAAGCAGCATGCCGACGTTGACCGTGCCCGCGACCAGCATCGCCAGCCCAACGTCGAGCCTGATGGTCCGCAACATCGGCGCGGCGCAATCCGGGTCGGCGCGTCCGTGACGGTCGCGAATCAGTGCGGAATGGAGGTAGATGGCGTGCGGCATGACGGTGGCGCCCAACATGCCAACTGCAAGTACAGCGCTCTCGACTCCGCTCAGTCTTGGCACCAGCCCAGCCACAGCCTGGCTTGCGTCCGGTGGCGAGGCGATCAACCCCGCCAGGAAACCAACAGTGACGATGGCCAGCATCCCCGTGATGACACGCTCAAAAGTGCGCTGACGACGACTGTTTTGCAGAAAGAGCAGTCCAGTCGACACAGCCGTCGTGATCAGCGCTCCAGTCACTAGGGGCAATCCGAACAGCAGATTGAGCGCAACCGCGCCTCCAACGATCTCGGCCAGGTCGGTCGCAACCGCGACCAGCTCGGCCTGGATCCAGTAACAGATTCGCGGCAACCGCGAGTTGCGGCGAGCCACCAGTGCTGGCAAGGTCTCTCCGGTCAACCAGCCGACCTTTGCCGACAGGTACTGCACGAGACCGGCCATCAGAGTCGCCCCGACGAGAACCCACAACAACAGGTAGCCAAACCCTGCGCCCGCCTGGGTGTTGGTCGCCACATTGCCGGGATCGACGTACGCGACCGCGGCGACGAACGCAGGCCCGAGCAATCGGGTGCGCTGCAGCAGCGCTTCCCTATGCAGCAACATCAACTCAAACGCCCTGACCTGGTCCGCACCCTGCCCACAGGAGGTTACCGGCCGTGCGGGACGGAACTGAACTCAGCTCGGCCGTAGCAGAACCGCCGATACCTGGTCATGGCCGGTGAAGCTGCCGCTCCAGCCGTAACCAGCAAAAGTCATGGTGTTCGCCTCGGGATTCTCCGCGGTGATATCGAAGCCTGCGGCCGGCAGGGCACGCCGGAGATAGGACGCAATTGCCGCTGCCGACGGAGACGACACCACTGCAACTACGTTGTTCGGCTGGTCGACCTTCGTCGTGATGCGCACCGCACGCGGCAGTGAGAACTGCTGAATCGGTCCATTGAGGTAGCCGAGCGCGGCGAGCGTATTGCCGTCGGACGGGATAGCTGGAGGAGAGGCTGCCGAGACGGCCGGTGGAGCGGGCGTGGAATCACTCGACGGGCGTGCGCCACATCCAACGAGCAGGCAAACAAAAAGCGTCACGGCTGCCATCAGCCGGTGACACTTCTTGATGTGCACGCGCTCCAAGGTAGTGGGCAGACACTCGCGCTGACCCGGCATTCCCAGAGGCCCGCTAATGTAGCGTCCTGATGTCCGAATCCACGGAGGTTGCCGTTCACCGCAGCCGAATGCCGGCCACGGTCCGCGCCATGCGACCCCGTCAATGGCTTAAGAACCTCCTCGTGCTCGCCGCGCCACTCGCCGCCGGCAAGCTGTTCGAGCCGGCAATTCTCAAAGGGGCCGCGCTGGCCTTTGTCGCGTTCTGTCTGGTAAGCGCCTCGGTCTATCTCGTCAACGACATTCGCGATGTAGAAGAGGACCGGCTGCATCCCACCAAGCGGTTTCGGCCCATCGCCGCCGGAGAGCTCAAGCCGGCCACCGCGCTCGCGCTGGCCACCGTGCTCGGGGCTTGTGGGCTGGCTCTCGGCTTTTTTGTGTCCACACCGCTTGGCATCACCATGCTGGTCTACATCTCGCTCCAGCTGCTCTACTCCGCATACCTCAAGCACTTGCCGGTGGTGGACTTGGCGATGGTGGCGAGTGCATTCCTGTTGCGCGCCATCGCCGGTGGTGTCGCGACAGGCATCCCGTTGAGTCAGTGGTTCCTGCTGGTGGCGGCTTTTGGCTCGTTCTTCATGGTCTCCGGCAAGCGATACTCCGAGATGAAGGCTCTCGGCGGCGATGCGGGCACCCGGCGGTCGCTGACTCGATACTCCGAGTCCTACCTACGCTTTGCTTGGATGCTGGCGGCCGTCATGGTGTTGATCTCCTACAGCCTCTGGGCATTCGAAAACGGCGGTAACGGCGCACTCGGCATCCCGTGGACCGCAATTTCGATTGCACCCTTTACGTTGGGCCTGCTGCAGTACGCACTCGAGGTCGACGCCGGCACCGCAGGCGAACCCGAGGAAGTCGTCCTGCATGATCGTGTGCTGCAGGGACTCGGCCTGGTGTGGCTGGTGGTGATTTCCATCGCGGTCTTCTTCTAGCGAGAGAGCGGATCTGACATGAATGACCAAGCCGTGCCGGCGATCAAGCCCTCTCGCACGGAAGAGCAGCCGATGATCCCGCAGCCGCTTGTGGAGTTGCACGGCTGGGGGCGCGCCTCGGGAACCATGGCCCATCTGGCCCAGATCGACTCGGTGGCCGATGCGGTGTCCGCACTACGCACCTCAGATAGCCGGCGCGGTGTGGTGCCGCGTGGGCTCGGCCGCAGCTACGGCGACGCCGCTCAGAACGCCGGTGGCACCGCGCTGGATCTCACCAAGATGAACCGCATCTTGTCCCTCGATGCATCGGCTGAACCACCGACCGTGACGGTGCAGGCAGGAGTCAGTCTTGATCTGCTGATGCGCGCCCTATTGCCATTTGGGCTGTGGGTACCGGTGCTTCCCGGTACCCGACAGGTGACCGTCGGCGGCGCCATCGCCGCCGACGTGCACGGCAAGAATCACCACACCGAAGGCAGCTTCGGTAACCACGTGCGCTCTCTCGATCTGCTGATGGCTGACGGCCACGTGCGGAAAGTCACGCCAGATGGTGAGACCGCAGCACTGTTTTGGGCAACCATCGGCGGAATGGGTCTGACCGGTGCGGTACTGCGCGCCACCGTTGCCCTGCAGCGTACGGAGACGGCGTACTTCTCGGTGGACACGGACCGCTGCTCCGATATCGATGACCTGATGCAGAAGATGGCCGACGGCGACCAGGGCTACACCTACTCAGTTGCCTGGTTCGACGCCGTGACCAAAGGACGGCACATGGGCCGAGCGGTGCTCACCCGCGGCAACAAGGCTCGCCTTGCCGAGCTACCCATGAAACTAAAGCGGGACCCGCTGAAATTCGTTGCCCCCTCGCTGGGCACCGTTCCCGAGATCTTCCCCAACCGGATGATCAACAAGGCGACCGCCAAGGCGTTCAGCGAAGTCTGGTATCGCAAGGCGCCCAAGCATCGAGTCGGCGAACTGCAAAACATCACACAGTTCTTCCACCCGCTCGACATCGTGGCCGAGTGGAATCGTTTGTACGGGCCGAATGGCTTCCTGCAGTACCAATTCGTGGTGCCCTTCGACCAAGAAGAGGCGTTCCGGCGTTGCCTGAGGATGATCGTCAACTCGGGATACTTGTCGTGTCTCAACGTGCTCAAGCGATTTGGCGACAGCAACCCGTCGCCACTGTCGTTTCCCATGCCTGGCTGGACTTTGACCGTCGATCTGCCGATTGAGCACGGACTCGACAAACTTTGCGACGCGCTGGACACCGAGGTGGTCGGAGCCGGCGGTCGGGTCTACCTTGCCAAGGACTCGCGGCTCAGCGCGGCGACCTTCCGCAAGATGTACCCGCGGCTTGAGGACTTCCTTGCGATACGTCGTCAGGTCGATCCGGAGGGAATCTTCAACTCAGATCTGGCTCGCCGGCTGGAACTTAGCAAACCGACCGTGGGCGGTGCGGCATGATCAATGCCGTGGGCGCACCGCAATCGTTGCTGCTACTCGGCGGCACCTCTGACATTGCTCTGGCGATCGCACATCGGTATGCACGTCCCGGACTGCGGATTGTGCTTGCGGCTCGGCCGAGTGACCGGCGTACCGCCGCGGCGACCGAGCTCAAAAGTGTCGGCTGTGAGGTCACCGAAGTTGATCTTGAAGCGCGTGATCATGACTCACACGCGGCAACCATAGAACTTGCCTTCGCGGGCGGCGACATTGACATCGCCGTGATCGCATTCGGTCTGCTCGGCGACGCCGAACGCGCCTGGCAGGATCCTGATCTTGCCCTCGAACTGGCGGAGGTCAACTACGCCGCTCCAGTGCATCTCGGAGTTTTGCTCGGCCAGCGGATGCAAGCTCAGGCGCACGGCTGGATCGTCGCGCTGTCCAGCGTCGCGGGCGAACGGGTCCGGCGCTCCAACTTCGTTTACGGCTCGACCAAGGCTGGCTTGGACGGTTTCTTCCTCGGGTTAGGTGAGGCGTTACGTGATCATGGGGTGCGCGTGCTGGTGGTGCGCCCCGGCTTCGTGAAATCCAAGATGACCTCGGGGCTCGATGAGGTTCCCCTCTCCGTGACGCCGAACGACGTCGCCGAGGCGATCACCGATGCGATCCAGAGCAAGCGTGAGCTGATCTGGGTGCCAGGACCGCTGCGCGCCATCATGTCGGGCCTGCGTCACGTGCCACGACCGCTGTTCCGCAAACTGCCGCTCTGATTTAGAGGCGCTCGCGCCCTTTGATTTAGGGGGCGCTCGCGCATCGCGCGCTGGCACCCGCCTATTTCGGCTCTACACCGGCGGTACGCCGTGCCGGCGTGCGGAGAAGTGCCGGTCCTTGGTTGCGGCGGCGGCAAAGCGGGCGATCAGCTCGCGGCGTACGTTTCCGGGCTCGACGATGCCGTCGATCACCAGCTCACTGGCCAGCCGCAAGATGTCGATGTCCAGCTCGTACTCCGTGCGTAACTGCTGCACGTACGCCGTCCGCTCGGCCTCGTCGCTGATCTCGGCGATCTTGTTCGCATACACCGCGTTGATCGCGGCTTCGGGGCCCATTACCGCGATCTTGGCGGTGGGCAGTGCGAGGCAGGCGTCAGGCCCAAAACCCGGACCACCCATCGCATAGAGGCCCGCCCCGTACGCCTTGCGCACGATCAACGAGACCGTCGGCACGGTGGCCTCGGCCACCGCGGTGATCATCTTCGCGCCGTGTCGGATGATGCCTTGCCGCTCCACAGCACTGCCGATCATGAATCCCGGTACGTCCGCGAGGTAGAGCAGCGAAATGTTGAAGGCGTCGCACTGCCAGATGAAGCGTGCACCCTTATCGGCAGAGTCAACGAACAACACCCCACCCTTGACAGCCGGCTGATTGGCCACGACTCCGATTACTTCCCCATCCAACAAGGCAAAGCCGGTCACGAGCTCAGGCGCAAACAGCGGCTTGACCTCGAAAAAGGAGCCAGCGTCGACGATCGCTTCGATCACTGTACGGATGTCGTATCCTGCTGACCCTTGCGTTGGAACAAGATCATCGGAGAAGCGCCGTGCCGGTTCCACCGAGTCGAAGTTCGGCAGTGGACTTCGCCAGTTCTGCGGCAGATAGGAAAAGTACTGCTTCGCTTGTTCGATCGCCTCGATGTCATCAGCGGCCAACTGATCTCCGCAACCCGAGATAGAGGCATGCATCCGGGCACCGCCCATCTCCTCGAGCGATACCTTCTCCCCCACTACCATCTCCGCCATCCGAGGGGACCCGAGGTACATCGAGGCATTCCCCTCGACCATGATCACCACATCGCAGAAGGACGGGATGTACGCGCCGCCGGCAGCACTCGGCCCGAAGAGGCAGCAGATCTGGGGCACCTTGCCGGACAGCGCTACCTGGTTTCGAAAGATCCGACCTGCGCCCCTTCGGCCGGGGAACAGATCGACCTGGTCGGTGATCCGCGCACCCGCCGAGTCGATGAACCAAAAGATTGGCAACTCATCACGCAGCGCGACTTCAGTCATGCGGATGATCTTTTCCACCGTTCGGGCACCCCAGGAGCCCGCCTTCACGCTCGGGTCATTCGCCACCACAAGAGCTGCTCGCCCGTGAACGAGCCCGCGACCTGTGATAACGCCGTCGGCGGGTAGATCCTCCGCCATCGCATTGGCCAGCTGACCATCTTCCACGAAGGTCGAATCGTCGAACAGCAGGGCGATCCGATCGCGTACGAAGAGCTTGTTCGCAACCCTCAGCTTGGCCGCCGCTCGTTCTGTCGGCGATAGGGTACGGTCCCGCGCAGCACTGATGCTGTCCATGATCGACTACTCCACCGGAAGACCCAGCCGGCGGGCGATCAGCAGCCGCTGCACCTCCGAGGTGCCTTCCCCGATCTCCAGGACCTTTGCATCCCGATAAAAGCGTGCGATCGGATACTCCTCCATGAATCCGTAGCCGCCGAATACCTGGGTAGCAATGCGTGTTGCGCTGACGGCTGACTCTGTGGCGTAGAGCTTGGCGATCGCGGCGACCCGATTGAATTCCCGGGCGCCGACACCATGATCACGCATCGCCGCCGCCGCGTACACCAACTGATGAGCGGCAGCAGCCATCACATCAAGATCAGCAATCTGGAAGGCGACGCCCTGCTTGCGACCAATCGGTCCTCCGAACGAGGTGCGCTGCATCGCATATTGCGTCGACAGCTCCAGGCACGCGCGAATGCATCCCAATGCCAAGGCAGCGATGGCAACCCTGCCGTCATCCAAGATCGACAGGAATTGCTGAAAGCCCTGGCCTCGCTCGCCCAGAAGATGATTTTCGGGAACCCGAACGTCGGTGAAGGTCAGCGGGTGGGTGTCGGAGGCATGCCAGCCGAGCTTGGCGTAGCTCGGGCCAACCTCGAAACCAGGTGTTCCGACGGGCACGATGATCGCTGAGATTTCCGGTTTGCCGTCCTCGCGGATGCCAGTGCGCGCTGTAACGGTGCACAGCGAGCTGATGGCAGTGCCGGAATTGGTGATGAACTGCTTGCTGCCGTTGATCACCCATTCATGATCGCGTAGTGCGGCGTGAGTGCGGGTCGCACCGGCGTCAGACCCGGCCTCGGGCTCGGTCAATCCGAAGGCAGCCAGCGCATGACCGGCGAGAAGATCGGGCAGCCAGCGGGATTTCTGCTGCGCCGTTCCGAAGTGAGCGATCGGGCTGATGCCGAGCCCCACGGCGGCCTCGAGGGTGATTCCGAGTGATTGGTCTAGCTTCCCGATCTCCTCGATGGCGATGCAGAGGCTCGTGAAGTCCCCCGCTCCCCCGTACTCCTCGGGGCCGCCAAGCCCGAAGAGGCCGAGATTTCCCATCAGCTTGATCGCTTCCAGTGGCATCTCGTGGGCCGCGTTCCATCGCTCGACATGGGGAGCGAGATCGCGAGCAGCGAAGTCCGCTACCGCAGCCCGGAAGTCGTTGTGTTCCTCGCCGAGCGCAAACGTGCTGGTCATAGGACTCTTTTCATCGTCGCTGACTCCGCCAGCATAGCTTGACGTTTACGTAAACGTCAGGCCTAGACTTCGGTCGAAGGAGCGCGATGAGTGATCAAACCTGGAGCATTGGGGAACTCGCCGAGGAGTTCAACACGACCTTGCGGACCATCCGGTTCTATGAGGACCGCGGCCTGCTCACTCCGCAGCGACAAGGCACCGCCCGAATCTTTCACGATCGCGACCGGGTACGGCTGCAACTGATCTTGCGGGGCAAACGGCTCGGCTTCACGCTTGACGAGATCGCACATGTGATCAACATGTACGACGAAACGCCCGGCGAGCGCGGTCAGCTTGCCTTCCTCATCTCCGACATCGACAAGCGTCGTGACGCTCTGTTGGCCAAGCGTCGGGACTTGGATGAGGCGCTGACAGAGCTAGATGATCTTGAGAAGCGTTGCCGAGCGGATCTAAAGCGGCTCAGCGAACCTGGCTGAGGGCTGGGTGCGTCGGACGGATTGATCACTCCAAGGCAAGCGAGGCGGCCGCGTCCTGCTGGCCGGTCACGTCCCACAGATGGTGGATCACATCGTGCAGGAAGTACTGGATGAACGTCATAACCGTGAATTCCGCACCGTCGGACCTGAAGCCCACTCGGGCGTACTGATCCGGCTTGAGTGACTGAATCCGGGCAACGAAGCGTTGCGCGGCGGCCTCTAGCTCGTCGGCGACCACCTCCGGATCCTGCTCGCCGTAGGCCTCTTTGATGGCTGTTTCGTCCTGATTCCAGTTGGTAAAGGTCGGCGAGTCGTCGTTGAGCATCTGGGCAAGCCGGGCATCGAACAAGCGATAAACGTCTCGGACATGGGCGCCGTATTCAAGGGGTGACCAGACAGCGGGACTCGGCCGGGCCGCGACCGCCGGGCTCGAGCGCAAGATCTGCACCCACTCCTCGCCGGCGATGAAAGCCCGCTCAGCGAAGTCTTCTGGCTTGATGTCGCCGGCCGATAGCCCGCATTGGTCACACCGGCGGGTCAGCGTCCAGGTCCAGTCCTTGGTGTCCGGAGGCGGCTGCACAAGTAGGAGCCTAATGCGCGCATCGGAGTTGGATCGCTGATGACCACGGTCTTTGATGTCCACAGGCGGGCCGGCTGACTGTGGAGAAGTTGATCACTTTGGTGCATGAGTCTAATGAGTTTGTGGACAGACCAGTGGACAAGAAAATTTCTCGGACTTCTTTTCTAGATTCGGTTGCGGGGTGCCTCCCAAGGCTGTAGAAATCTCTTACGCACTCCCGCAAGGGAGAGCGGGACTGGGAAAGAACCGAGGATTCGCACGGTGAGGCAACTCGCCGCAGCCGCCGGTGACGGGTGGTTGGGATCCGTCGGGTCGCCTGGTCAGCTGGAGACGTCGCTTAACTCCGGCTACACAGTGGGCCCCTGCAACTCATACTTGGAGGGGCCCACACCCATTCTTTGCGCCCGCTGCTCGCGCATCGCGCGCTCGTATCCGCCTAGTTCGTCGTCGCTCGCGGAGGAAAGAACGCCTCCGCTCCCTCCTCCTTACCACGGCGGGCGCGCGATTTCCGACGCTCGCAGCTTCGGGGTTCTTCACGTTCCGACCCGCTCGCAGATCTGGGGTTGCTCCATGTCCGACCCGACGCTCCCGATGTCGGGAACGCACGTGCACGTCCGCTGCTTGCACGATGCACGCGCTGCAACGTGTGCAGCGTGACCGGAACGCACGTGCACGTGGGTTCCGACACACGATGAGGCAGCCGAAAGCAGAGAGCATTCCCTCAGCGCACGTTTGATTCGTCGGCTGTCTCGCCGGCTGCTTCGACGGCGTCGGTGCGCGTGACAGCCGAGTCTGGCGGTGCGGCGCTCCGCCAGGTGCCAAGGATTGAACCGATGATGATCAGTGGGAATCCGATGGCGAGGCCAACAGTGATGGGCTCGTCGAGGATGAGGGCGCCGAGGAGAATGGCCACCACCGGATTGATGTAGGTGATCAAGGTCATGCGAGCTGGGCCGGCTTCCGCAATCAACGCGAACATCACGAGGAATGCGGCAGCCGTACACACCACGGCAAGGACGACGACCGAGCCGGCTGCTCGCGCAGTGATCTGGGCGGGCCACAGAAATATCGCGAACGGCAGGTACACGACGGCGGCAATGGCGAGTGATGCCGTCACAACTCCGATCGAGGGCAGGTGGGAGAGCTTGCGGCTGACGATGATCGGCCCGATCGCATAACCGATGACCACCATGATGATCTGCCCTACCGCGATCAGATCATCGAACTTGATGTCGAGACCGACCAGCAGCGCGACGCCGACCAGTCCGAGGAGCAAGCCTGCACTGCGGCGGAAATCCAATCGATCGTGGCCGCTCACAGTCAAGATGATCGCGGCGACCATCGGCACCATGGCAATGAGCAGGCCGGTCGTGGAACTGTTCAGGCGAGTCTCGGCGTGTCCTAGCAACACCCACGGGCCGATGATCTCTACCGCCGTATAGAGCAGCAGAATTTTCCAATAGGGCAGCAACGGCTTGAGTGCCCGGGCTTTCAGTGCGAGAGGTAGAAGCAGCAGGGTAGCGATCGCGGTTCGCCCAAATGCCACGACGATCGGATCAAAGTCGGTAACCGCGACGCGGATGAAGAGGTAGGGCATTCCCCAGAACACGCCGAGCGTGATGAACAGCAGCCAACCCCGCCGCGTCATTGACGATCCTCCACATCGCACAGACAGCCAAAGGGCAGCCTAGGCGGCAGCTCTGACACAAGCCGACGGGGACCACTCCGCCGCGCCCGGGCCCCGCTCGCCCGTACGGCATTAGAGTTGGCCGGTGGGGTCGCTTTCCATGGGGAGGACGCGTGGGAATCAGCAAGGTGCTTGTCGCGAACCGTGGCGAGATCGCGGTTCGAGTGATTCGCGCTGCGGCTGACGCCGGGCTGACCAGCGTTGCGATCTACGCCGACCAAGACTCCGACTCACTCTTCGCCTCTCTCGCCGACGAGGCGTATGCGCTGAACGGCACGACGCCAGCCGAGACCTACCTCGACATCGCCAAGATCCTGAGCATTGCAAGGCGCAGCGGCGCGGACGCGATCCATCCGGGCTACGGCTTCCTTGCCGAAAATTCGTCCTTTGCCGAGGCTGTGCTCGCTGCAGGGCTGATCTGGATTGGCCCCCCGCCCGCCGCAATTGAGGCTTTGGGTGACAAGGTGCAAGCCCGTCACATTGCTCAGAAGGTCGGCGCTCCGCTGGTGCCGGGTACTCCCAACCCGGTCGAGGATGCGGACGCCGTCATCGCTTTCGCCACAGAGTACGGCCTGCCGATTGCGATCAAGGCCGCATTCGGCGGCGGCGGTCGAGGTCTGAAGGTCGCTCGCGAGATGCGCGAAATCCCCGAGCTGTTCGAGTCGGCGACCCGCGAGGCCGTGACGGCGTTCGGCCGCGGCGAGTGCTTCGTGGAGCGTTATCTGGACAAGCCGCGGCATGTTGAGACCCAGTGCCTGGCGGACAGCCATGGCAATGTGGTCGTCGTCTCGACTCGGGACTGTTCCCTGCAGCGCCGCCACCAGAAGCTGGTGGAGGAAGCCCCTGCCCCGTTCCTGGATGCCGAACAGGTGGAGCGCCTCTACTCCTCCTCCAAGGCGATTCTCGCCGATGCCGGATACGTGGGGGCCGGAACGTGTGAGTTCCTGGTCGGCCAGGACGGAACCATCTCATTCCTCGAGGTGAACACCCGTCTTCAGGTGGAGCATCCGGTTTCGGAGCAGGTCACCGGCCTAGACCTGGTGCGCGAAATGTTCCGAATCGCAGACGGCGAACCGCTGGGGTACGGGGATCCGGTCGTCACAGGACACTCCATCGAGTTTCGAATCAATGCCGAGGATGCCGGCCGGAACTTTCTGCCTGCGCCCGGAATTCTGACGACCTGGCGACCACCCTCGGGGCCGGGTGTCCGCATCGATGACGGCTACCTTGCCGGCATGAGTGTGCCTGGCAGTTTCGACTCGCTGATCGCCAAGATCATTGTCAGCGGTGCTGACCGGAAGCAGGCGTTGGAACGCTCGCGCCGCGCGTTGAAAGAGCTAGTGATCGAGGGTATGCCGACCGTCGTTCCGTTTCATCGAGCTGTTCTGGAAGATCCCGCGTATACCGCCGACGATGGACGTTTCGGCGTACACACTCGCTGGATCGAGACCGAGTTCAACGGCAATATCCAGCCTTACGCGGGCGCGGCCACCGATCCCCCCGAACCTGCTCAGCGCTCCAAGATTGTGGTCGAGGTCAACGGCAAGCGTCTGGAGGTCATGGTGCCGGCAGGCCTGGGTACGGTGAATGGATCCGTCGGCGCGAAGCCTAAGAAGCCGGTCAAGAGGCAAAGTGCGGCAACGAAGAACCTGTCTGGCACGGCGTTGACATCACCGATGCAGGGCACGATCGTCAAGGTCGCGGTGGCGGACGGTGACGCCGTACAGGCGGGTGATCTCGTCGTCGTCCTGGAGGCAATGAAGATGGAGCAGCCGCTGACGGCGCACCGAGCCGGCACGGTCAAGAACCTCAGCGCCCAGGTGGGAGCAACCGTGACCAGCGGATCCACTCTGTGCGAGATCGTCGACTAGTTCGCCGAGGTCCCCGCCGGGTGCAACCGGTTGTCTCGTCAGGCAGACGAGTCCTTTGCAAGGCCTAAAAGGTCGGTAAGAAGACGCTTTCACAAGGGGAAACCACGTTTTGCCGCAGGCACACTGTGACCCATGGAACTCCTCGCGCTGCTCATCGTGGCAGCTCTGATCTTGGGCGGTGTTGCCCTCTACCGGCGACATGCCATAGGGCAGCGCCAAGCCGAGGAGCGCAGGGCACTTGAGACGCAACTAGCCACGTCAAAGCGCGCAGCCGATGAGGATGTCACCAAGTTCGGCGAGGAACTGCAGCGGCTGGACTCCGATGTCGCCGGGCATGCGCTCGACGAGCCGATGCAACAGGACTACCAAAGGGCCCTGGATGCGTACGACAACGCGAAGATGTCTCTGGACGCTGTGACCCAACCCGAGGAGATCCGGCACGTCACCGAGATCTTGGAGGACGGCCGGTACGCGGTCGCTTGCGTCAAGGCGCGGATCGCGGGCGAGCCACTGCCCGCAAAGCGTCCACCTTGCTTCTTCAATCCTGCGCACGGACCTTCTTCACAAGACGTCAGCTGGGCACCCCCAGGCGGCGTGCCACGGTCCGTGCCGGCCTGCCCGGCTGACGCGGAGCGGGTATTGGCGGGAGCTGATCCTTATATCCGCACTGTGCAGGTTGGTGCGCAACGGGTGCCCTACTGGGAGGGCGGTCAGGCGTACGCGCCGTGGGCCCAGGGCTACTACAGCCGCTGGAATGGCAGCGACATGCTGTCCGGCATGCTGATTGGCGGCCTGCTGTTCGGTGGCATGGGGAACATGTTCTCCGGGGTCGGCGAAGGCGTCGGCGATCTCATGGGTGGCATCGGCGACGGCGTCAGCGAAATGGGCAGCGGGGTCGGCGACATGTTTGGAGACATGTTCGACTAGGGCTCCTCCAGCAGAGTGGCGCGAAGCTCGGCCAAC
>Ga0307284_10000077_pt1 | contig 14958 bp, 9 predicted proteins | sample ER_DNA_123_FD_194480 | JGI IMG/M metagenome (GOLD analysis project Ga0307284, IMG submission 194480) | Bulk soil microbial communities from the East River watershed near Crested Butte, Colorado, United States - ER_DNA_123 | ecosystem: Environmental > Terrestrial > Soil > Floodplain | place: USA... | reverse complement strand
GGGTCAACAGGAGGATCGAGGGTTGCGGCGGGAGATCGTACGCAAAGAGGCCGAAGCCCGACGTTCCAAGGAGCGCGGGCAGAAAGAAGATCCAGCCTGTGACGTAGAAGAAGATGAGGAACGCGCCCGCGGGATGCCGCGCGATGGTCGCCTTGAGCGACGACCAGAAGGTCGTCTGAGTGGATGCGATCACGAGAATCCCCCAAAATTGCCGACACTGTCGGCACGGTCCACCCTACCCCACCTACCAAGCAAGCAAACACATCAGCGGCGGCTAGATGTCGCGGTCGAATCTCCGAATTCGTACGACCTCGCCCGCGAGAACCGGTTCGGGCTGACGCTCCGTTGGCGCAACGGCGGTCTCGTCGACGAAGTTCCGCGTGTAGAGACGGTGGTACAGGCCGCTCTTGGCGAGGAGCTCCGTGTGCGTCCCCTCTTCCACGATGCGGCCTCTATCGAGAACGAGGATCCGGTCCGCGCGCTCGACCGTCGAAAGGCGATGCGCGATGACGATCGTCGTGCGGCCGCGCATGAGCCTGTCGAGGGCCTGCTGCACCAGGAACTCGCTCTCGTTGTCGAGCGAGCTCGTGGCCTCGTCCAGCAGGAGGATCCGCGCGTCGCGCAAGATCGCGCGCGCGATCGCGATGCGCTGACGCTGACCGACCGAGAGCCGCACGCCGCGCTCGCCCACGATCGTTTCCAGGCCCTTCGGCATTCGTGAGATGAACTCCGTGGCGTTCGCCGCCTTCGCCGCGTCCTCGATCTCCGCCTGCGTCGCGTCGAGCCGGCCGTACCGGATGTTCTCCCGGATCGTGTCGCCGAAGAGGATCGGCTCCTGCGGCACGACGGCGATCTGCTCGCGCAGGGAGCGCAGCGTGACCTCGCGGATGTCTCGGCCATCGACGCACACTCGGCCGCCCACCGGGTCGTAGAAGCGGCCGACGAGATTCACCAGGGTCGTCTTGCCCGCGCCCGACGGACCCACGAGCGCCGTCGTTTTGCCCTCCGCGAAGACCGTCGACAGCGACTCGAAAATCAACGGGCCCTCGCCGTACTTGAAGGACACCGCGTCGAACTCGATCTCGCCACGAACTGGGCCGATCGCCACGGCGCCCGGCAGATCGCGGACGTCGGGCTCGGTGTCGAGGAGCGCGAAAATGCGGTCGGCCGCGCCGAACGCCTGCTGTATCCCGGTCCACTGGCTGGCGAGGCCTCCGACCGGACCCGCGACCATCCCCATATAGAGGAGGAACGCGACGAGCTGTCCTGGAGTGAGCTCGCCGGTCGCGACCTGGTGGCCGCCGTACCAGAGGACCACGATCGACGACGCGAAGCCGAGGAAGCCAATCGCCGGGAACATGATCGCGCCGATGCGCGAACGGTCGATGCTCTTCGAGAACATCACGAGGAGCTTCTCGTGAAAGCGCTTGGCCTCGTAGTCCTCGCGCGTGAACGCCTGGACCACGCGCACCTCGGCGAGCGCCTCTTGCAGAACGCCGACGGCCTCGCCCTGCGCATCCTGCGCGGCGCGCGAGATGTCTCGGATGCGCCTGCCGAGGTACTGCCCGATGATGCCGATCGGTGGCGCGACGACGAGCGTAAGGAGGGCGAGGCGCCAGTTCATCAGGAAGATGATCGTGACGCCGCCGACGAGCGTCAGGACCTGACCGAGGACCTGGATGATCGTCTGAGTCACGACGCCGTGGACCAGCGTCGCGTCGCTCGTGACGTGCGACATGAGATCCCCGGTCTTCCGCACGTTGAAGAAGGACAGGGACATCGACTGCAGGTGGTTCACGATCGCCATGCGCAGGTCGAAGATGACCTTCTCGCCCGTCCACGCCATCACGAATTGACGGACGCCGTCGACGACGGCCCGCACGAGCAGGACGACGATGAGTACGACGACGAGCTGATCCAGCAGGCCGGGCTCTTTGAGGCCAAGGTCGAGCACGCGTTGAACGATCTGCGGCCACACCAGGCCGAGCGCGGTCGAGACCAGTAGGAGTGCGGCGGCGATCGCGAGGTTCCACCGATACGGACCGACGAAGCGCAGCAGCCTGCGGTACATCGCGATCGTGGGCTTCTTCTTGGCCGCGTCGCCGCGTTGGCCCCACATGAACATGTGGACGCCACCGCCACCCGGGATCATCACTTCCTTAACACGCTAACCGACGCGGTCAGGGCCGCAGCCACACCGTGCCGAAGTATTCGGTTCCGGCAGGCGCGACCAGGCGCGCCGTCGCGGCCGTCGGACGATCGGCGAAAAGAAGCGGCACACGCAGCGCGTCGGTCCGGGCGATCTTCGAGACCTGCTTGTACAGCTCGGCCCGTTTCGTTGGATCCGCCTCGGTCCGGGCCTTCCGAACGAGGCCCACGATCAATGGGGCGGACGGGTCGTCCGTTCCGTAGAGCGGCCAGAAGACATCGTCGGGGTCCAGACCGGTAGCCGTCGTGTCGAGCGCGAACGTGGCCTTCGCATCGCGGAGCGCCGTGGCATCGACCGCGCGGAGTCTGGCGACGATGCCGATCTTGGCGAGGTCGGCCGCGATGGACTGCGCGATGCGCTGCGGATCGGGGTACGCGGCGGTCGGAAGGCTCGGGTAGACGAGGTCGGTCGCGATCGGCGTCGGCACATGCGCATCGATCAGCGCCTTGCGAGCGGCGTCCGGGTCGAGGGCGGCGAACTCGACGACGCTGTCGTCGTAGCCGAGCGAGCCCGGCGGCACGACCTGGGTCGCCGGCCGGGACGTCCCCGCATAGACCGCCGCGAGAGCGCTGCGATTGACGGCCATAGCCACGGCACGCCGGACCTCGGCGCGGTCGAACGGTGCGGTGGCGGTGTCGATCCCGAGCGAGGCGAGGGCCGCGTCTTTGCTCGGAGTGACGGCGAGGCTTGGGTCACTCCGGGCGGTCGACGCCTGGGCGATCGGAAGATCGAGCGCGATCTCGACGCGTCCGGCGCGCAGCTCCGCGAGTCGCGACGTCGCGTCGCGGACCGGACGAAGCACGAGCCCGTCGAGATATGGGAGCTGCTTGCCCGACGCGTCGCGCCGCCAATAGGAGTCGTTTCGGCGGAGCGTCAGCGTCCCGTCCGGCGCGAGGGCAGACGGGGACGCCGCGAAAGGGCCGGTACCGACACCGCTCGGGCGCGCGATCGCGGCCTGCGGCGATGCGAGGTGCGCGAGGAACGGGCCGAACGGAGCGCGCAGATCGAAGCGCACGGTGCGTGGATCGATCCCCTGGACACCGACGATCGCCGACGGTTCGTCGAAAAGAACGCGATACGCGCGGGTCGTCTTGCCCCGCCCGAAGCTCGCGGCGACCGCCGCCGCGTCGAGCAGCGCGCCATCGTGGAAGCGGACGCCGTCCCGCAGCGTGAAGGTCCAGCTCGCGCCATCGTCTCCGACCTGCCAGGAGGCGGCGAGCGCGGGCACGACTACACCGGTCAGCGGATCGATCGCGACGAGCGTCTCGAAGACCTGTCGCGTGGCCACGAGCGATGACCCATCGGCCCACGGATCGAGCGAAGCCACTTCCGAGGGGATCGCCACTCGCAGCGTTCCGCCCGTCGTCGCCGGCGTTTGGGTGGCCGCCGGCGGACTCGTGGCGAGCGTGCACGCACCGAGCACGAAGGAGACGGCGATGAGCAACGCCAGCGATGAGCGCATCCCGAGGGGGGTCTAGCTCGCCCCCTTGAGCCTCGGGTCGAGCGCGTCGCGCAGGCCGTCGCCGATGAGGTACAGGCAGAGCACGGTGAGGAAGATCATCACGCCGGGCGACACGACGAGCCATGGCGCGCGGTTGAAGTAGGAAGCCGCGTTGGTGAGCATGTTCCCCCAGCTCGGCGTCGGCGGAACGATGCCGAGGCCCAGGTAGCTCAGGGCCGACTCGGCCAGGATGATCGTTCCGACGTCGATCGCTGTCAGCACGAAGATGAGCGGCAACACATTGGGGAGGATGTGCTTGAGCATGATCCGCGCCGGTCCCGCGCCGACGGTGCGCGCCGCAGTCACGAACTCGCGCTCGCGAAGAGCGAAGGTCTGCCCGCGCACGAAGTTGGTTATGCCGGTCCAGAACAGCAGACCGATGATCAAGGTCAGCGTGAGCGCTCCCGGTGTGAAGAGGGCGGAGATGATGATCAGGAGGAAGATCGTCGGGATCGAGTTCAGCGTTGTGATGAACCAGGTGATGAGATCGTCGATGCGGCCCCGGAAGTAGCCCGCGACCAACCCGAGCAGCACGCCGATGGTCAGCTGGATGAACGCGGCCACGAAGCCCACAAAGAGCGAGACCTGGCCGCCGTAGAAGAGTCGGACGACCTGGCTGCGTCCAACCTCGTCGCTTCCAAGGAGGTTGGCCGGCGGATCCAGCATCGGCGGCCCGTACGTGTTCAACAGATCCTGTCTCTCGAATGTCGTCTTGAAGACGTACTCCGCGAGAAGAGAGGCTCCGGCGGAGAGCAGGATGATCAGAAGCACGACCGCGCATGAGGCCATCGTGAGGCGGTCGCGACGGAGGCTGTACCACGCGTTCGACCAGAGACCGGCCGAGGGTCTGGGCTGCGGAACACCGAGCGCCCGGGTCGCGGTCTGGGCCCCGACGGCCACCACCTATTTCACCTTGATGCGTGGATCGACGATCGCGTAGGCGATGTCGCGGAGGAGGTAGCTCAACACGAGCAGCGCGCTCGCGACCATCACGCCGGCCATGATCACGGGGTAGTCCTTGGCGCGCGCGGCCGCGTAGGTGAACTGGCCGACCCCGGGCCAGGTGAAGACCTGCTCCACCACGAGCGCGCCGGAGACGAGGACCGCGAGCAGTCCACCAAGAGCGGTGACCATGGGGATGAGGGCGTTGCGCAACGCGTGCACGTAGATGACGGTGCGCTCGCGCAAACCCTTCGCATGGGCGGTGCGGACGTAGTCCTGAGCGATCACGTCGAGGGTCTCGGTGCGGAGATAGCGCGAGTAGTTCGCTATGCCCGCGAGCGCGAGCACGAATGCCGGCATGATGATGTGTCTTATCCGATCGGGGATGTCCCACACGTCCTTACCCACGGTGAGTAGGCCCTGACTCGGAAGGAGCCGCAGGGTGACGGAGACCAGGATGATCGCCATCAACCCGAGCCAGAACTGCGGCACGGCGTGGCCGATGACGCCGAAGACCCGGATCACGTTGTCGACCCAGGTGCCGCGACGTAGCGCGGCCATCACGCCAAGCGGGATCCCGATGGCGAGCTGAAGGAACAGGGCGGTAAACGCGAGCTGCAGAGTGGCGCCAAGTCGTTCGAACAGCAGGCCCAGCGCGGGTTGGTGGTAGATGAGCGACACGCCGAAGTCGCCGCGTATGGCCTGCGCGAGCCAGGTCACGTATTGGATCGCGAGAGGCTTGTCGAGACCGTAGTACGCCCGAAGCCCCTGGATGTCCTCCTCCGTGACGTTCAAGGCCCCGAAGGTGTAGAGGCGGATCGGATCGCCGGGCGCGAGCCGAGTGATCAGGAAAACGATGACCGAGATGCCGAGCAGGGTCGGGATCGCATAGAGCAGTCGCCTGACGACGAAGGTCCACATTGCTCGATGCCTCCCGGGTTCCGGGGCGGCGACCACGCGGTCACCGCCCCGGACCTTACGACCAGTTCGTTAGTTCTTGATCCACCACTCGTGGATGTTCCAGTCGCCGTTGGGGCTGAATGACCCCGGCAGGATGCCTCGCGTGCGCGCGTCCACCGCAAGGATCCGGTTATCCGCGACGCCGAACATGTAGGGCACGTCGTCGTTGAGGATCTTGTTCATGGATTGATAGATCTTCTGCCGCGCCGCCTGCGAGCAGTCCGGGCCGTTGCGTCCCTGGTCGATCAGCTTGTCGACCTCAGGGTTCGAGTAGCCCACGAAGTTGTTGCCCGCTTTGGTCGGGCTCGCGACATTGCTCGAGTGCCAGATCGTGAAGGGGTCGGGGTCGGCGGCGAGCTGCCAGCCGATGATGACGGCCTCGACCTCCGGCGATCCACCGGTGAGCTTGGGCACGAGGGCCGTGAAGTCCTCGAGCTTTGGCGTGATCTTCACGCCGATCAGCTTGTACTGCTCGACGGCCACCTGAAGGAACGTCTCGCGGGTCTTGTTGCCCTGGTTGGTCACGATGGTGATCGCGAGCGGCTTGCCGTCTTTGGCGTAGATGCCGTCCGATCCCTTCGCATACCCGGCCTGCTTGATCAGGTCCTCGGCCTTGGCCTTGTCGTAGCCGTAGGCCTGCAGCTGCGCGGCCGGCGCGGCCGCCCACGCGACAGGTGGCGTATGCGCCAGCTGCTTGGTGCCCTCGCCAAAGTAGACCGCCTTCACGATCTCGTCGGTGTTGATGCCGTACGAGAGCGCCTGACGGATCCGCTTGTCGGCGAGGAAGGAAACGTTGGTGTTGTTCGTCCGCCAGCCGATGTACGTGTAGCCGTTGTTCGGCCATTTGTAGAGCTTGAGGTTGTCAGCCTTCGAGAGATCCGCGACGTCGCCCGGCTGCACGAGGCCAGCCGTCAGCTCGCCGGTCTTGAGCTGTGCAGCGAGCACCGTCGAGTCGGCGACGACCTTCTGGACCCATTCGTCGACGTACGGCGCGCCCTTCCAGTAGTTCGCGTTCTTGGTGAGGATGACCTGGTCGCCCTTGCGCCATTCCTTGAAGATAAAGGGGCCGCTTGAGACGGGAGGCGCGTTATTCTCGGCCGCCTCGTCGACGACCTTCGAGACGTCGTTGTCCACGGTGTACTTGCCGAAGATGTGCTCCGGCATCGGCGCCGACCCGAACACGCTCGCGAGAGCGGGGCAGAACACCTTCGTGAACTTGACGGTGAACTTCTTGGGATTCCCGGAGTCGATCTGGATCCCCGAGATGCTCGTGGCTTTCCCGGTGGTGTAGTCCAGATACCCCTCGATGTCGTTGAAGACGCTCTTGTTCGGGGTGACCTTGCTCCGGCCCTGCATCTTCACGCGGGCCAAGAAGTCGTTGCCGATGATCGGCTTCCCGTCAGACCAGTTGGCCTTCGGGTCGATCGTCCACGTGTACGTGAGACCGTCCGAGCTGAGCGTCCAGGTGCCGAGCCATGGCTTGATCTCGCCGGTCTTCTGGTCGGGAATGACGAGCGAGTCGTAGATCTTGGCGCTCACGCGCGAGGACGTCGCGTCGTTCGATGTCGCCGGGTTCAGGCGTTGAATGTCGGCGGCATCACCGTAGATGACACGACCGCCGGCGACGGGCTTCTCGTCCGTCGCGCCGCTCGTGCTCGGTCCGCCGCTCGGCGCGCAGGCCGTGGCGATCAGGACCGCCGCGGCCGCGATGCCAAGCAGAGTGCGGTGCGTGCGCTTTTGCGTCATGCCCCTCGGTGGCTCCTTTCCCAATGCGAGAATTTCGGCAGTCTAGGCAAACGCCGCCGGGACCACCGATTCCCGCCTGCTATACCGCCGTACGGCCAGAGACGTTCGGACGATCAGTAGTGGTTGGTCGCCCGCCCGCTCTAGACCCCTGGAAAGTGGCACGCGGCCCAGTGGCGGGTCTCGTGCTCGATGAACTCGGGGTCGACCTCCGAGCAGATCTGCTGTGCCTTCCAGCAGCGCGTGTGGAAGCGACAACCCGACGGCGGATTCACGGGCGACGGGACGTCGCCGGTGAGGATGATGCGCTTGCGCTTCGACTCGATCGCCGGATCCGGTATTGGGACGGCGGAGAGGAGAGCCTGGCTGTACGGGTGCAGCGGATGCTCGTAGAGGTCCACGCGGTCGGCGAGCTCGACGATCTTGCCGAGGTACATCACCGCGACGCGATCGCTGATGTGACGAACGACCGAAAGGTCGTGCGCGATGAAGAGGTAGGTCAGCTTGAAGCGGTCCTGGAGCTCCTCGAGAAGGTTGATGACCTGCGCCTGAATGGACACGTCCAGCGCGGAGATCGGCTCGTCGCACACGATGAACTCCGGCTCGACGGCGAGCGCGCGGGCGATTCCGATCCGCTGACGCTGGCCGCCCGAGAACTCGTGCGGGTAGCGGTTGGTGAAGTACGGGTTGAGACCCACGACGCGCAGGAGCTCCTGGACGCGCTCGGTCTTTTCCTTGCCGCGCGCGAGGTTATGGACCTCGATGGGCTCGCCGATGATGTTCCCCACCGTCATGCGCGGATTCAGTGACGCGTATGGATCCTGGAAGATCATCTGCATGCGGCGGCGCATCTTGCGCATCTGCTCGCCGCCGAGCTTGGTGAGCTCGACACCGTCGAACTTCACCTCGCCGGCCGTCGGCTTGTACAGCTGGAGGATGGCGCGGCCGGTCGTCGACTTCCCGCATCCCGACTCGCCGACGAGGCCGAGGGTCTCGCTCTTTTCCACGAAGAAATCGATCCCGTCGACGGCGCGCACCGCGCCGACCTGGCGCTGAAAGATGATCCCCTGCGTCAGCGGGAAGTGCATCTTGAGCGCTTTCACGTCGAGGAGGTTCTTGCCGCTATCGAACGTCGCCGTGCTGCGGACCCGGACCATGTCCGGATCGCTTGGCTTCGTCGGTGTGTTCACGGCCATCACTGCACCTCTTACATCGCGACCGGCGGGGGCGGCACATCGCCGGGCTTGGGCTCGGGCGGAAGCTGCGCCACTTCCTGCTTGATCTCCTCGATGACGCGTGTGTCACCGACCTCTTTGTGCCAGTCGGTGTCGACAAGCCACCCACCTTGCTGCGTACCCCAGCAGCGGGCCTCGTGATCGGGCTTGGAGTTGGGAATGTGCTCGAGCTCCGGCTCCTTCTCGCGGCAGATGTCGCGCCGGTACTGGCAGCGCGGCTCGAACCGGCAACCCGGCGGCGGCGCGATGAGGTCGGGTGGGAGCCCTTCGATCGGCACGAGCTTCGCCTTGCGCCGCTCGTCGAGGCGCGGGATGGAACGCAGAAGGCCCCACGTGTAGGGCATCTTCGGATTGGCGAAGAGCTCGGCGGTGTCGGCCTTCTCGACGATCTTGCCGCCGTACATCACGTGGATGCGCTGCGTCATGCCCGCGACGACACCGAGGTCGTGGGTGATGAGGATGAAGGCCGTCCGGAACTCCCGCGCGAGGTTCTTCAAGAGATCGAGGATCTGCGCCTGGATCGTCACGTCGAGAGCGGTCGTCGGCTCGTCGGCGAGGATGAGCTTCGGATTGCACGAGAGCGCCATCGCGATCATCACGCGCTGACGCATGCCTCCGGAGAACTGGTGAGGGTAATCGTCAACCCTCTTCTTGGCGCTCGGTATGCCGACGAGATCGAGGAGCTCGATGGTCCGCTTGCGCGCCTCGCTCTTGTCCATCTTGAGATGCAGCTCGAGCGCCTCGGAGATCTGGCGGCTGATGGTGAGTACGGGATTGAGGCTCGTCATCGGGTCCTGGAAGATCATCGCGATGTTATTGCCGCGGATCCCACGCACTTCGTCGTCGTCCATCTTGAGGACGTCCGCGCCGTCGAACATGATCTTGCCCTTGACGATCTTCCCCGGGGGCACCGGGATCAGACGCATGAGCGAGAGGGCGGTCACGGACTTGCCGCAGCCGGACTCGCCGACGATGCCGAGTGTTTCGCCCGCGGCGACCTCGAACGTCACACCGTCGACCGCGCGCACGACCCCGTCCCGCGTGAAGAACTGCGTGTGGAGGTCCGTGACCTCCAGAAGCTGCTGTGCCACCCGGTCTCCCCCTAACCCCGCTTGAGTTCCGCGGAGTCTATCAACGCCCGCATCACATCTTCGACCGCGGGTCGAGCGCGTCCCGCAGCCCGTCTCCGACGAACGTGAAAGCCAGTAAAACGATCGAGATGCAGAACGACGGGAGGAGCACCGCCCACGGGGTCGTCGAAAAGACGATGAACCCCTCGTTGATCATGACGCCCCAGGTGGGGGTGGGCGGAATGATGCCGATACCCAGGAAGGACAGGACGGACTCCGTGAGCATCGCCCCGGGTATCGCGAACGCCACCGTGACGATCACGGGCGCGAGGATGTTCGGGAAGACGTGCCGGCGCATGATCCGGCCGGGCCCCGCGCCGATCGCGCGGGCCGCTTCGACGAACTCGCGGTTCTTGACGGAAAGGACCTGCCCGCGGACCAGTCGGGCCACGCCGACCCAGTTGACGACAGCGATCCCGACGAAGATGACCAGGAGTCCGTCGTAGGCCGCGCCCAGCGCCGTGCCGCGGAGCGTCGCCACGATGATGATGACGAAGAGCAGGTCCGGAAAGGCGTAGACGACGTCGGTCACGCGCATCAAGAAGTCATCGACGGCTCCGCCGACATAGCCGGCGAGCATCCCGACGGTCAGCCCGATCCCGACCACGATGGCCACCGGGACGAAGCCGATGATGAGGCTCACGCGAGACGAATAGATCAGCCGGCTGAGGATGTCTCGTCCGAGTGTGTCGGAGCCAAAGAAATACGCGGGGTTGGTGAACTTACTGCCGAAGAACTTGGTCCAGATCGGCTCCATCAGTCCGTCCTTGCCGTGCTGCTCCAGAGGGTCGTACGGAGAGATCAGTGGAGCGAAGATCGCGATCAGGGCCGCGAGGGCTATCACGATGAGACCCACGACAGCCGCGCGATTTCGGAGCAGCCGGTACAGCGCGTCGCCCCACAATGAACGCTGCTTGCGAGAGATGACGTTCAGTTCCGCGACGCGCTTCTCCTGCGCGGTTACCGCCGTTGCCATCAGCGCACCTTGATCCGCGGATCGAGCATGCCGTACATGAGGTCGACGGTGAGGTTGGCGATCATGATGAGGAACGCATAGAGCAACGTGGTCCCCATGATGATCGGGTAGTCCCGCGCGAGAATGCTGGTCACGTAGAGCCGCCCCATACCGGGGACGTTGAACAGCGTCTCGATGATGAACGATCCGGTGATCAACCCCGCCGTCGCCGGCCCGACGATGGTGGCCACAGGGATCAACGCGTTCTTCAGAGCATGTCCGACGATCACGGCACGCTCGTGGAGGCCCTTGCTACGTGCTGTACGGACATAGTCCTGGCGTATGGCTTCGAGCATGCTGGCGCGGGTGATGCGTGTCAGGAACCCGCCAGCGCCGAGGCCCAGCACGAACATCGGCATGACCATGTGCTGCCAGCTCCCCCAGCCCACGAAGGGCAGCAGGTGGAGCCAGACCCCGAAGATGTAGATGAGGAAAATGGCGAGGACGAAACCGGGGATTGTCGTGCCGACAGTGGCGATGAGCATGCTCAGGTAGTCGACGATCGTGTTCTGCCTGAGCGCGCTGATGATCCCGAGCGGGATCGAGAAGGCAAGCGCGAAGAAGAGCGCGCCGATGCCGAGCTGGAACGTCGTGCCGATCCCCTGGCCGATGATGTCGACCACCGGTCTTTGCCGAGTAAAGCTCAGACCGAGATCGCCTTTCAGAACGTTCCCCATGTAGATGACGAATTGCTCGGGGATCGGCTTGTCGACGCCGTAATAGCGATTGATCCGATCGATCGTCTCCTGCGTCATCGGGCGGTTGGCGTTGCGGTCGAAAGGACTGCCCGGCGCCGCGTGCGCGAGCGTGAAAGTGATAACGGCCACGAAAAACATGGTGGGGATGATCAATAGGAGTCGCCGGATGACGTACCTAAGCACTAAGCAAGGGCCTTGAAACGAGTGTATAGCGCGACGCTTTCAGACTGCATCACTGAAACAGAAGGGGCCGGCTTGCGCCGGCCCCGTCCTTCGTCGATGCCCGAGGCTCGTTAGCTCCTCTTCGTGACGTACGGTTCGGTGAAGCGCGCTTCCTCGAATTGGAGCGACGTGAGGGTGTAGTTCTTCACCCAGGGCTTCTCGAGCGCCGGGTTCGCGTCGTAGTAGATCCACGCCGCGGGAGCGTCCTGCGAGAGGAGACGCGAGGCCTGCTGGTAGAGGTCATCGCGCTTCTTCGCGTCCGGCTCCTTGTCGCCGTCGGTCACGAGCTTGTCGAACTGGGGATTGTTGTACCCAATCCTCGTCACCGTCGCGGTCGAGTGGAACACGGTCGTCAGCCAGTCCTGCTGGTCGTAGTAGTCGGCGCACCAGCCGAGGAGGAACAGGGCGGGCGTCGTCTCCGGCTTCTTCACAAGCTGCGTATACGTGGTGGTGTCGACCGGGTCGAGCGCGACATTGAGGCCAAGGTTGGTCTTCCACTGGTTTTGGAACCACTCGAGACGTGTCTTGGCGCGAGCGCTCGATGAGTATGTGATCTTCACGCTCGCCAGCGCAGCCTGCGCGGCGGGTGTGGCTTGCGCGAGCGCGGCCTTCGCCGCCGCCACGTCGTATTTCTGGAACGTGTCGCCGGTGTCGTACCCGGGGATACCTGGCGTGATGAATGCCAGGGCCGGCTTGCCGATCTTCTGAACGTCGTTGATGTACGCGTCACGATCGAATGACTTCGCGAAAGCGACGCGGACGTTCTTGTCGTCGAACGGCGCCTTCTTGGTGTTGTAGCCGATGTAGAACGTGCACGAACCTGGGCCGTCGACCCGCTGGGCCTTGAGGTCCGCGTCTGCGTCGATGGTCCGAAGGTCTTCTGCCGCGATGCCGTACACGTCAAGCTCGTTGTTGCGGTACGCCGCGAACGCGACTGCACCTTCGTTGATCATGACCTGGGTCCACTTCGCGAGCTTGGTCGGCGTGCGGAAGTTGGGGTTCCGAGTGAACACCATCTTCTCGTTGTGCTTCCACTCGCTGAGGATGAACGGGCCGTTGCCGACGAACGTGGCCGGCTCGGTCCACTTCTCGGCGCCCTTGGTGACCATGTCCTCGCGGGCGGGAACGCCCACCCAAGTCGCTGCGATCGAGTTGAAGTAAGGAGCCTGGTCGGTCAGGGTGAACGAAATGTCGTTGCCGCTGACCTTGATGTTGTTGAGGAAATTGGTCTTCGCTGCCGCGAGCTTCGCGGGGTCGTCCTTCTTCGGGTCCATGCCGTTCCACTCGCCGCATCCGGCGACGATGTATCCGGTGAACGCGTAACCGCCGGCGGTGGCCGGGTCGCAGAGCCGCTGCCAACCATACTTGAAGTCGTTGGCCGTGAGCGCCTTGCCATCCGAATACTTGAGCCCGTCGCGGAGCGTGTAGGTGTAGGTCTTGCCGTCGGCGCTGACCTTCGGCTGGTCCTTCGCCGCCGCGGGGATCGGCTTACCGGTCTTGATGTCGAAGGTCATCAGAGCTTCGAAGACCTTCATGTTCACGCCGATCTCCTGCACGAACTGGGATTGCTGAGGATCGATGTTGTCGGGCTCAGCGCCCATATTCGTTACGAGCTCGCCGTTGGGGTCCGCTTCACCGCCGCTGGTGTTGGGTCCCTGGCCCTGCTGCGTGCAGGCACCAACGACCACTGCCAGGAGCGTCATGAGCGATAAAAGCGGCCAGATGCGACTGCGAGTTAGGGTCAAAATTTCGCCTCCCTGTCCTTTTTAATGAGGTATGACTCGATTCTGGGCCATTCTTTGTACCCTCGCTACCCCTTAGTGGTTCAGCGGAGCGCGAAACTCCACTCGAAAGCGTTCCACGAGAGGGCCGAACCCGATGGTGTCGGCTGGATTCCGGCGAGACTCTGCGGCGCAACATCGACCCGCAACTCTTGGTAAAGCGGCAGCGCGGGAAGAGCAACGGTCCAGATCCGCTCCATCTCCGAATAGATAGCGCGTTTCTCCGCTCGGTCCGGAGCCTGGGTCGCGAGCCCTGCAAGTGCATCGAACCACGGATCGACGAGACCCGCCCATCGCTCTGAAGCGAGCTGAGGGTCGGACGCTTCCTCGGACGTGAGGGCAAGATCGAAGTGGCCACTACGCACCTCGTTCAAGAGTTCGGGCAGGGCACGCTCACGGACGTCGGCGGCTATCCCGATCGCGGCGAGGTCCCCGGCGACACGCCGACCGACGTCGATGCGAGCCTGCGAGCCTGCGGCGACGATCAGCGTCACCGTCATGCGCTCGCCGCCACGTTCGACGATCCCGAACTCTCCTTTGCTGAATCCCGCTTCGGCGAGTAGTGCCCGCGCCCGATCGCGGTCCGGCCGCGTGGCAGGCAGATCCTCGGCGGCGGCCCACTGCGGCGGAAGCAGGTACGTGCGCGGTACGCGCGCGCGACCGACGAACACGTCGTCCACGATCGATTGGCGATCGATGGCGAGCTCGATCGCCTTTCGCACCTGCGGATCCCCGAAACGCTTGGGATCGGATCCGAAGCGGAGCAACGTTCCCGTTTCGGTCGGAACGTAATGAGCGAGCAGGTTCGTGCCGTCGGCGAAGCGATCGAGGGTCTTCGCCAGGTCAGCCTCGAGCACCGGCCACGGTGCGATGTCGATCTCGCCGCGCAAGAGGGCTTGAAGCGCGGCGCTGCGGGTCGCGAAGAACTGGATCTCGAGCCGGCCGAGCTTCGGCGCACCGAGGACGTAGCCCGGATATGCGGAAAGGGTGATGCTCCCGGGAAGCCAGGCCGCGATCGCGAACGCTCCTGCGTGCACGGGTTCCCGCCCGTACGCCGTGCGCTGTTCCGCGGTGGCCTGCGCCAGGCGATGGCTCGGCATCACGTGCGGGCCGAGGGCGTAGTCGTCCCAGCGCTCGCCGTTTCGATAGAGAACGCGGAGCTCTCGAAGGCCGAGCACCTGAACGTCGACGATGCGGTCCGCCGTCCAGCGCGCGACGGATCCGGCTATCGCCGCCTGATCCTGCTGCCACGCGAACCGAACGTCCGTCGCCGTGATCGGAATACCGTCCTGCCACTTCGCGTCGCGCAGTCGGAACGTGGCAACGAGACGACCGTCCGGTGCGTCGGCGTCGTCGGTCACGACGCGAAGGGCGCCGTTCTCGAGTGTAGGAACGGACTCCGCGAGTCGCGGGACGAGCTCGTCGTGCGCGTCTCGGCGGACGAGCGTTTCGGTCACCGCGGATGCGATGAAGCGCGCGGATGCATCGTCATCGAACACCGTCCGCGGCTCGCCGACGAGAC
>Ga0307284_10000075_pt1 | contig 15003 bp, 12 predicted proteins | sample ER_DNA_123_FD_194480 | JGI IMG/M metagenome (GOLD analysis project Ga0307284, IMG submission 194480) | Bulk soil microbial communities from the East River watershed near Crested Butte, Colorado, United States - ER_DNA_123 | ecosystem: Environmental > Terrestrial > Soil > Floodplain | place... | reverse complement strand
AGTTTGCGCAGCGGACGTCGATGGCGATGGTCTCCCCGATCTCTATTTCGTCACTCAGCTCGGGACCAGCCAGCTTTGGAAAAACCTTGGCAACGACCGGTTCACGAACATCACCGACCAGTCAGGGCTCGCCATGCCGGACGCGATCGGCGTCACTTGCTCCTTCGCCGACATCGACAACGATGGCGACCCCGATCTCTTCGTCACGACGGTACGTCACGGGAACCGGCTCTTTGAAAACCTCGGCGGTGGAAAGTTTCGCGACATAACCCAGGCAGCGGATGTGGGTTACGTCGGTCACTCCTCGGGCGCCGTGTTCTTCGATTATGACGGCGACGGCTTGCTGGACCTCTTCGTTACCAACGTGGGCGTATACACCGGCAGCGAGCGGGGAGCGGGTGGCTATTACGTAGGTCTCGACGACGCGTTCATGGGTCACCTCCATCCCGACCGCGCCGAAGCGAGCATTTTCTACCACAATCTGGGCGGCAACCGGTTCAAGGACGTCTCACGAGACGTCGGATTGGTTGACAAAAGCTGGAGTGGCGACGCCACGGCGCTCGACATCAACCGTGACGGGTTCCCCGACCTGTACATCCTCGACATGCAGGGCGGCGATCACCTGTGGCTCAACGAAGGAGGAAAACATTTTCGCGATGCGACAGCGAAGTGGTTTCCGAAAACCCCGTGGGGCTCAATGGGGGCAAAGGTGTTCGACTTCGACGGAAATGGTCAGCTCGACATCTTCGTCACCAGCATGCACCCGGACATGTGGGTCAACATTCCTCCCGGCGATTGGGCGGCAGAGAGCCGAAAGGCGGACTCATCGAAAGTGGCCACCGGAATGATTCCCGGAGGCAAGGCTGGTTTCATCTTCGGCAACGAGTTGTTCGCCAACAGAGGTCACGGGCGATTCGACGAAGTTTCGGACTCCGCTGGTGTCGAGACGTATTGGCCGTGGGGGCCCAGCGTCGATGACTTCAACGCCGACGGATGGGACGACATTTTCATCGCCGCCGGGATGAACTTCCCATTCCGATACGGGATCAACTCGGTGCTTCTCAACGAAAATGGTCATCACTTTCTGCCAAGCGAATTCGTGCTCGGCGTCGAGCCGCGGGCGAACGGCCTTACGCAAGTCTGGTTCACACTCGATTGCAGCGGAGAAGGTGCGTTCAATCCCTTGTGCGCGGCTTGCTCCCAGCCGGATTCGGTGGCGTCGGCGTGTCACGTCGATGCGGCGCACCATCTGACGATGATGGGCTCGCTTGGCACGCGCTCAGCGGTCGCGCTCGATCTCGAAGGAGATGGAGATCTCGACATCGTGACCAACGAGTTCAACGGGTATCCGCAGGTGCTCGTCAGCAACCTCGCGCAGCGACATCACATCAACTTCCTCAAGATCCGCCTACGCGGCGCACGCTCGAATCGGGAAGGGCTCGGCGCGGAAGTGACTGTGGTGTTGCCTGACGGACGCCGGATTCTCAAGCCATTCGACGGCAAATCTGGGTATCTCTCCCAGAGCGACCTGCCACTTTATTTCGGCTTGGGGACAGCGGATCACGCCGATCGCGTCGAGGTCCGTTGGCCTTCGGGGCGAAGCCAGACGGTGGCCGGCCCGATCAACGCCGGTCGAACCCTGGACGTGGTCGAGCCGTAATACTCGCCGGGCCTAGGCCGATGCTTCGACCCCGTTGTGGGCTGCCGCGCGGAGCGCGCTGATGAACGATTCAACATTTGCCCACGACCCGTCGTAGCGGCTTCCATTTATGAAGAAGGTCGGCGTCCCATTCACGCCACTCCTCACCCCGCTACGAAAATCCTCGCGCACTTTCTTCGCGAACGTTCCAGCTTCCAGATCGGCCTGGAATTGCGTGATATCGAGCCCGAGCGACTGCGCGTAGCCGACTATATCCGACAATTCGAGCGCCTCTTGGTTCTCGAAGATCTTGTCATGCATTTCCCAGAAGCGACCCTGCGCTCCGGCGGCCTCGGCTGCCTGCGCCGCGAGGAGCGCGTGAGGGTGGGCCTCGGCGAGCGGGAAGTTGCGGAAGACAAAACGAAGCTGACCTTCCAGCTCGCGTTGCACTGCCTTTACGACTGGATGTGCCCTGCCGCAAAACGGGCATTCGTAGTCGCCATACTCAACGAGAGTTACCGGAGCGTCATCAGGACCCGCCGTGTGATCTTTCGCGCTAACCGGTGGCGTCAGTTGATTGCCTCTCATGGCCGGGCCTCCGTCTCAGCATGGAATTCGCCTTTGGCTGCCGCTGATTTGCGGGGGAGCGATTCGAGGGCCGTCAGAATTCCGTCGGCGCCCGGGTTCACCGCAATTGGAGAGCAGTAGCTCCAGCGAATGATTCCATCCGCGTCGAGCACGAACAGCGCACGCTCGCTGGTGCCTTCTTCCTCGCGGTAGGCGCCATACTGGCGCGCGACCCCGCCCTTCGGCTCGAAGTCGGCCAGGAGCGGGAAATGTAAATTTCGATCTTTCGCGAACGCGGCATGACACCAAACGCCATCGACGGAAATCCCCAGAATCTCGGCGCCGTACTCTCGAAACTCGGGAAGGATCTCATTGTAGAGTCCCACCTGGTCGCCGCACACGGGACTCCAATCAGCGGGGTAGAAAACGAGGATGACCGGGTGTCCGCGGAGCTCGCTCAAGCGGAGTATCTGGTCGGGTGTTGCGTTCAGCGCGAAGTCGGGCGCCTGCGTGCCGGGCGGAAGGAGCTGGGCCGCGCGTCCATCTGTGTCGGACTCTGTCATTGTACGCCTCCGGAGGTACTCCTCATCTTAACCTGACTATTCCCGCTACGCGACTTGAGAGCGCCGGAAGCAGTTGGTGGAATGATCGTTGACGATGCCGACGGCCTGCATCCAGGCATATACGATGGTCGGGCCGACGAACTTGAGCCCGCGGCGCTTCATCTCCTTGGAGATCTTCTCGGACAGCGGCGACGATGCGACGAAGCTGCGGCCGTTGCCCTTCAACACCTTGCCGTCGGTGAAGGACCAGCAGAAGTCAGCGAAGCTTTCACCTTGTTCCTCCATCTCGCAGAAGATCTGAGCGCCCCGAATCGTCGCTTCGATCTTGGCACGGGCGCGGATGATCCCGTCATCGGCCATCAGGCGCTTGATGTCCGCCTTCCCAAATCGAGCGACCTTCTTCGGGTCGAAGCCTGCGAATGCCTTGCGGAATGCATCTCGTTTTCTCAGGACGATGATCCAGGCCAGACCCGCCTGGAATCCTTCCAGCATCAGCATCTCCCACAGCATGCGGGAGTCGTGTTGGGGGACGCCCCATTCCTCGTCGTGATAGGAGCGCATCAACAAATCGCCCTCAGCCCAGGCACAGCGATGCTGAGTCGTCACGTGGTCGCCGCGCTTGGCCACTTGAGCGAAGCGACGACAGACAGCGCGAGCGCCGCGGCAATCACGCCCAGCGATACTCCGTTGGGAACTTCGACGACGTTACCCAACAGAAGCCTCGCGCCAAAGAAGATGAGAATCGCGGCGAGACCGACCCGTAGAAACCGAAATCGCTCAACCACTCCTGCCAGAACGAAATAGAGCGACCGCAGGCCGAGCATTGCGAAAATGTTGGAAGTGTAGACGATGAACGGGTCCGTCGTGACCGCAAGGACGGCGGGAACGGAGTCTAGTGCAAAGACAATATCCGTAGTCTCGATGATGATCAACGCCACGAGAAGGGGCGTGGCAACGAGTCGTCCACCTCGCTCCGGCAGACGCACCCAAAAGCGCGTGCCGTGGTACTGCGGTGTGATGGGGATAATGCGCGCCACCCACGTGCTGCAGATGCCGCACGCTGCGACGACCAGCTCGCGCTGTTTCTGCCCGCCCCACAGCAGCCGGATGGCTGCGAAAATGATGAGGGCGGCAAAAGGATATACCACCCAGTGGAACCGGCTGAGGAGAAAAAGTCCCGCGGCTATCAGGAGTCCACGCATCACGAGGGCACCGATGACACCCCAGAGAAGCACGCCCCGCTGCTGAGCCGGCGGAACTCGCAGCTCGGAGAAAATCAGCAGGAAGACGAAGACATTGTCGATCGAGAGAGATTGCTCGAGGAGGTACGCCGTGACGTACGTGAGCGCGGCACGCTCGCCGTACAACACAAGCACCACGAGGCCGAACAGGAATGCGAGCGCGGCCCACGCGATGGTTCTCGCTGTAGCCTGCCGAAGAGTGAGCTCCCGCTGCTCGCTGCGCCGTGAGCGGAAGAGTCCCAGGTCCAGCGCGAGCGCCGAAAGCACCAGAACTCCGAAAAGCGCCCACGGCCAGAGACTCAGCTTCATATGGCTGCGCGGAGAGGACGCACAATCAGGACTGGCACTATCGTTTGTTTATTGACATAGTGAATTCGGGTCCACCAGGAGAAACCCATGAGCGCCAACGGAGCGACTTCCGGCAAGCAAACCATCGTTCTGATCCACGGACTCTGGCTTACCCCAAGGAGCTGGGAGGAATGGATCGACCGTTATCAGAAAGCTGGTTACAACGTTATCGCGCCGTCGTGGCCAGGTCTCGAAGGAGAAGTTGAAGCAATTCGCAAAGATCCGTCAGCGCTCAAACATCTCAAGCTAAAAACCGTCGTCGACCACTACGAGCGCATCATTCGCAAGCTCGATGCTCCGCCGATCATCATGGGCCATTCGTTCGGCGGACTGATTACCCAGATGCTGATCGACCGCGGCCTCGGATCGGCCGGAGTTGCCATCGACTCGGCCCAGACAGCGGGGGTAGCCGTGTTGCCCTTCTCGACGATCCGGGCAGGCTTCCCCATCCTTGGCAATCCGTTCAGTTACGGTCGAGCTACTTCATTGAGCCCAGCTCAGTTCAATTACGCGTTCACGAACGAGCTAAGCCCGACTGAATCGAACAAGGTCTACAATCGATATTCCATCCCGGCAGCCAACAGCATTCTCTGGGATGCTGCGCTCGCCTTGCTGAATCCCAAAGCTTCATCAAAAGTCAATTACGCCAACAGCAACCGCGCACCTCTTCTTTTTATCGCGGGCGGCAACGATCACGTCGTTCCACCGGCTATCAACAAATCGAACGTGCGTAAGTACGTCGAGAAGTCTTCCGCAGTCACTGACTACAGGGAATTCCCGAATCGCACGCACCATACCGTCGGCCAGAAGGGATGGGAAGAAGTTGCGGATTTCGCGATCCAGTGGGCGAACATGCACGCGCGTGGGCAAGTCACTCTCGCCGACGTGGCAGCGGCGTTCGTGCCCGAGCGACCCTACCAGGCACCGACCAACCCCGACCTTCGTGCGTGATCCGATTCTCTTTCGAGTGAAGCCATGACGACGCCGATCGCCACGACTCCATCACGACCTGCACCGGACGTCGACCAAGCTTTCCCGAAGCTGACGCCTGAGCAGGTCGAGCGGATTGCCGTGCATGGTCGGATGCGGCGCGTCGAGCGCGGCGAAGTCCTCGTCGCAGCCGGCAAGCCGACCCCGTTGTTCTTCGTCGTCAGGACGGGAATCATAGAAGCGCTGAATCTGACGAGGGATGGCGAGGCAACGGTGACGACGGTTCTACCCGGCCAGTTCACGGGCGAAGTCACAATGCTCTCGGGTCGCAGGGCTCTGGTGACGCTTCGCATGGCCGAGCCGGGCGAGCTGATCGAAGTCGACCGCGATCAGCTCCTGGGACTCATTCAGACCGACGCAGAATTGAGCGAGATTTTCGTTCGGTCTTTTCTCCTGCGCCGAGCTCGCCTGATCGAGGGTGGATTCGGTGACGTCGTGCTGGTCGGCTCAAACCACTCGTCCGATACTCTCCGCATCAAGGAATTTCTGACGCGGAACGCGCATCCATACTCGACCATCGACCCGGACAACGATCCGGACGTTCAACACCTCCTCGATCGGTTCCAGTTTTCCATTGAAGAAATTCCGGTCCTGATCTGTCGGGGTCGAACCGTCCTTCGCAACCCCACGAATCGGGAAATCGCTGACTGCCTCGGCTTCAACGATTCGGTCGACCAGACACACGCCCGTGACGTCATCATCGTAGGCGCGGGTCCGTCCGGACTTGCGGCTGCTGTCTACGCCGCCTCGGAAGGATTGGATGTTCTGGTTCTCGAGTCGAACACGCCGGGCGGACAGGCCGGATCCAGCTCGAGGATCGAGAACTATCTCGGGTTTCCGTCGGGCATTTCTGGTGGGGAGCTCACCGCACGCGCTTACACGCAGGCCCAGAAATTCGGCGCCGAGATGCTAATCGCAGAAGGCGCGACACGACTGGACTGCACGCGGAACGCGTACACGATCGAGATCGACAAGGGCCCACGCGTGCCGGCGCGTACGGTCATCATCGCTACAGGTGCGGAGTACCGAAAGTTGCCGCTGGAGAACATCGGACGCTTCGAGGGAGCAGGCATTTATTACGGCGCGACGTTCATCGAGTCGCAGCTATGCGAGGGCGAAGAGGTGATCGTAGTCGGAGGAGGCAACTCCGCTGGCCAGGCAGCTGTGTTCCTCGCGCAGACAGCGAGGATGGTGCACATGCTGGTCCGGTCCAAAGGGCTGGCCGACACAATGTCACGGTACTTGATCCGGCGCATCGAGGAGAATCCCGCGATCACGCTGCGAACGTGCACCGAGATCACGGCACTCGAGGGCAACGGGCATCTCGAGCGTGTTCAGTGGCGGAAGGATCAGAGCCCAGCCGAGACTCGCGACATCGAGCACGTCTTCGTCATGACGGGCGCCGCGCCGAGCACGAACTGGCTCAATGGTTGTCTCACGCTGGACTCGCAGGGATTCATCAAGACCGGTCCCGATCTTTCACGCGACGATCTCATCGCGGCGAAGTGGCCACTCGCCAGACAACCGCATCTGCTCGAGACGAGTCGACCGGGAGTATTCGCGGTAGGCGATGTGCGGGCGGGGAATATCAAGCGCGTGGCATCGGCGGTTGGAGAGGGCTCGATTGCGATCTCCTTCGTACATCAGGCGCTGCAGGAGTAGATAATGCCACCCGTCTCTCGCGGATTTCGCGGACGAAGACAACCGGACGCCGCCGCAGCGCGGCTTCCTCCCGGTCAATATGAGACGCGGGATTTTCCGGTTCTCTCTGCCGGACCAACGCCGCGGTCTCCACTCACTGCCTGGAGTTTCACGCTGCACGGCGCCAACGGTCGGACGGCGCGCTGGACCTGGGACGAGTTCATCGCGCTCCCGCGTCAGACGACGACGACCGACATCCACTGTGTTACCAAGTGGTCGAAGTTTGGAACGGTTTGGGAGGGGATCTCGGTAGACACTCTTCTCGAAGCGGGCGCCACGAAGGGAGTCGAGCCCTCACCGTACGTGCTGGCGAGCTGCGATGGCGGCTACACCACCAACCTGCCGCTCGCCGACGTGACCGGCGGAAAAGCTTGGATCGCGTTCATGTACGACGGCGCACCGCTGCCGCCGGAGCATGGTGGGCCGGCACGTCTGCTCGTGCCGCACCTCTATTTCTGGAAGAGCGCGAAGTGGGTGCGTGAGCTGCGTCTGATGGAAAACGATGCGCCCGGATTCTGGGAATCGCTGGGTTACCACAACTATGGTGATCCGTGGCGCGAACAGCGATACGCCGGCGACGAGTGAGTCCGGATGGCACCGCGCCACGCATTGCCTGGCGGCTCGCTACAGTGATCGATGTGATACCGGAAACCGCGAGGACACGAACGCTCGTACTAGACGTGCCTGATTGGCCCGGCCATCGTGCCGGACAGCATGTGGACGTGCGCCTTACGGCAGAAGACGGCTACCAGGCGGAGCGGAGCTACTCCATCGCGTCGGCGCCCGAAGATTCTCGTTTGTCGCTGACCGTCGAAGAGTTGAAGGACGGTGAGGTTTCACCTTACTTGTCGGAAGAGCTCCGCTCGGGAGACAAGCTCGAGCTTCGTGGGCCGATCGGCGGGTACTTCGTCTGGGACGTTTCGCTCGGTGGTCCGCTCCTTCTTGTTGCCGGAGGCTCAGGAATCGTCCCGCTGATGGCGATGCTGCGCCACCGCAACGCCGTGGTCGGAACCGCCGATGCGGATCGGCACCGGGTGCCCGCGCGCCTGCTGTATTCGTCGCGAGGATGGGACGAAGTGATTTATCGTGACGAGCTGGCGCGTTTGACAGAGATGGATACGGCGCTCGAGGTGAGGCACACGCTCACGCGTGAGCAACCGCAGGGATGGAGCGGGTTCAAGCGACGAATCGATCGCGCGATGCTCGAGGAAGTCGCGTGGCCGCCGAGCGAAAAGCCGCAGATTTTCGTGTGCGGACCGACTCCTATGGTGGAAGCGGTTGCCCAGGCACTGGTCGAGCTCGGTCACCAGCCGGCAGGTATCAAGACCGAGCGCTTCGGCCCCACTGGCAGCACGGGCTAGATTGCGAAAAGACCATGGGTGCACTGGGGGCAACAATGACACGTGCTTCGAATGTATCGACTGAGCCAACTGTTGCGGGCGAGCGATTTGCCGACGCGCGACGAATGGACGGAAATGCAGCGGCAGGAATACTGAGCGAGCTATTTGTCGCGGATCTGACGTCCGCGCGCGCAAAATGCGGTGGCTGCGGAATGACGCGGACGATTGGCGCGCTGATGGTATACGCGCATGGCATGGGAACGGTCGTGCGGTGCCCGGGATGTGATCGTGTCGTGCTGCGTGTTGCGCGCACTCCTACTCAGATGTGGCTCGATGCGACCGGTGCCACATCCATCGTTATTGACCGAGACTCAAACTGAACTGGTGACTGACCATGACCGCCAACGCTCCATGCGCCCACATCGCAGCGATCACAACCGTAAAACAGCCGCAACGCCACGAGTGCGAGGAGTGCGTCAAGATCGGAGCGCGTTGGGTTCATCTGCGAACTTGCCAGGAGTGCGGCAAGACGCTGTGCTGCGACGACTCGCCAAACAAGCACGCGACAAAGCACGCGCGGGCAACAAGCCACCCGGTGATTGCGTCGGCAGAGCCTGGTGAGCGCTGGCTGTTCTGCTATCCCGACGACGCGTTCGCGGAATACTGAAGCTACGATTGCATCATGGCGCGAAGGCGCAGAGGCTCTTCGCCTAGCCAGTCCGGATGCGTGGCGGTTGAATCAAAGATCGAGCTCGTTTTGAACGGCTCGAACTCGCCGTGCGCCGCTGCCACCCTCGTTTTGGCGAGAAGCGCCTCGCGTTGTGGTACGCTGAGCGGGCGGAACGTGCGCAGCGCATCCAGGGCCTGATCCAGCAGCTCCATGCTGTCGCACCCGGTGATAACAACGGACGTCGGCAGACTGAGCGCATAGTGCAGGCACTCCACCGGTGTCACCGTGCCCGATTTCAGGATGATACCGTTGGCCATGCTCTTCATGCCAAGAGCTCCGATGTTCTGCTTCACCAGCTCGGGGAGCACGAGCTTCTCGAAGCTGCGGTAGTGAGCATCCATGACATTGAGCGGCATCTGAACGGTGTCGAAGGAGAAAGCGTTCTCTTTCGCGACCTCCAACATGTGGAGGTGGATGCGCGGATCCTTGTGTCCGGTGAAGCCGATGTAGCGAAGCTTTCCTGCCTTGCGCGCCTCGACGAGTGCTGCATTCGCACCTTCGGCATCGAAGACTCGATGCGGATCGTCGAAGCGAATCACCTCGTGATGCTGGACCAGATCGATCCGATCGGTCTGCAGCCGGCGTAGAGATTCGTCCAGCTGGCGCATCGCCTCCCGCTTGGAGCGGCCGTCGATCTTGGTCATCAGGAATGCCTTGTCCCGATACCCGTCCCGGAGCGCCCGGCCCATTCTGATCTCGCTCGCCCCGTCGTTGTAATCCCACGAGTTGTCCATGAACGTGAGACCGCGATCGATCGCGCTACGAACAATGCGGAAGCCAAGCTGCTCGTTTACGTGCGGCAGCCCGATGTGCCAGCCGCCGAGTCCGATTGGAGATACTCGCTCACCAGTCTTTCCGAGAGCACGATGTTGAGCGGTGGCATCCATGCGGATCTCCGTAACAGGGTTGAAACTTCGACAGTTTCTGAGATTATTGTGCCATGGCCGCGCTCGAGCTCGTTCTGCTGCTCCTTGCCGTATCCGCGGGACTCCGCCTGGTCGCAGAGCGAATAAGGGTTCCCTATGCAGCAATCCTCGTAGTCGGCGGGCTGCTTCTCGCATTCATTCCGGGATTGCCGCAGGTCACGCTCCCGCCGGAAGTATTATTTCTCGTTTTCATCCCGCCGCTGCTTTACTCGGGAGCAATTGCCTACCCTCTTCGTGACTTTCGGCGCGAGATCGGCGCGATCCTCCGCCTGTCGGTCATCCTGGTACTCATCTCGACGGCAGCCGTCGCCGTAGTAGCGCACTGGCTGCATCCATCGTTCACGTGGGCGGCCGCGATCACTCTCGGTGCGATTGTGTCTCCCCCAGATCCAGTCGCCGTTCTCTCGATCATGCGTCCGCTGCGCATTCCGCGAGCGATCGTGAGTATCCTCGAGGGGGAAGGCCTGATCAACGATGCGACTGCGCTCGTGATCTATCGGCTGGCCCTCGTCGCCGCCGTGACTGGCTCGTTTTCACCGTCGCAGGCAGCCGTCCAGTTTCTGATGGGTGGTGCCGGCGGAGTCGCCATCGGCTTGTTGATCGGAGTGATTGTCGGCCGAGTACATCGCGTCACGCGAACTGTCCCGGTCGTCGCGAATACGGTCTCATTGCTCACGCCGTTCGCATCCTATCTGCTGGCCGATCTTGTCGGCGCCTCGGGAATTTTGGCCGTAGTCGCCACGGGAATGTATGCGGCCCGCACGGTGCCCAAAGTGCTGGGTCCGGCAATTCGGCAGCAGATATTCGGGACGTGGACGGTGGTTACCTTCATGCTGGAGAGCCTCGTTTTCATTCTCGTGGGGCTCGAGTTGCCGTACGTCGCCCGCGGACTCAACCGCTTGCCGCTCGCTACGCTCCTGCGGGAGGCCGCGCTGGTGAGTCTGTGCGTGGTGCTCGTGCGGCTCGTGTGGGTGATGCCGAGTACCTACATCTTCAGGGGCCTGGGCCGCTGGTTCACCGGCAGCAAGGAGCCACTCCCGTCGTGGCGGTGGGTGCTGTTCATCGCCTGGGCCGGACTGAGAGGGGCCGACTCGCTCGTGCTCGCGCTGTCGCTCCCACTTCTGACCGCATCGGGGGCAAGATTTCCGGCGCGTGACCAGATCATCTTCATCTCCTTCTCCGTCATCTTCATCACGCTCGTCGTGCAGGGGCCTACCCTCGCGCCATTCGCGCGGTGGCTGTGCATTGGAGCGGATGAAGACGAAGGCGCGGAGGATGCGCACGGACGACTTGTCGCTGCCGAAGCAGGCCTGAAAGCACTCGAGGATCCGACAATCGCAAGCTCACCTCATCCCGAGGTTGTGCGCTATCTGAAGCAAAGGCATCGACAGCGTGCGCGCCGGTGGGCCGCTCGCGAAGCGGAACCGCACGAGAAAGAGCCCGACGATGTCGCACACGACCACGACCACTTCACCATCGCTCCCTCGCACGAGGCGGCGGCGATCGACGATAGCCGCGCCGTCGAGTACCGTCGCGTTCGCTCGGCGATGCTTCAGGCCGAGCAGGATGCAATTCTCGACCTTCGGAACCGCGGCGTGATTGCGGACGATGTCATGCGCAACATTCAGCGCGACCTCGATCTCGAATCGCTGCTCCTGGAGACGAGTGAGCCAGTCGTTGAGACCGCATTTGAAGCCAGTGCCGCGATCGACGCCGGGACACGTTGAGCTAGCTGATTCTTTCCCAAGGCTGATCCGCGTGTGGCCACGAAACGAGATCCGGGTGGAAGAGATGCGCGAGCAATTCCACGCCTTCCACGACTCGCGGGCCCGGCCGCGCGAAGTACGCGTTCGCATCCACAGCATAGACCTCTACGCCCGGCAGTCGACGCAGCTGTCGCGCGAGCTCGACTGATCGCTCGAGTCGGTACCCACACGGCGATACGATGATGGCTTCCGGCCTGGCGTTGACCACATCGTCCCACTCCATGCGAACTGAATCTTCGCCCGGGCGGCCAAGCGGATCTTCGCCACCGGCAAGGGAGATCATCTCCGGCACCCAGTGGCCACCGCAGAAGAGCGGGTCGGTCCATTCCAGAAAAACGACGCGTCGAGGCGGCGCATTCTTGATGGCGGCTCGGACCCGAGCGAGTCGCTCCTTATTGGAGCTCACAATCGCTGCCGCCTCTTTCTCGCGGCCGATTGCTCTGCCCACTTCTACAATGTTGGCCTCGATCTCACCCATGCTTCGCGGGGTGAGAAAAAGAACTTCGGGCTGAAGAGCGAACTTCCTCACCGCGCGAGTTAGCTCGTCCCCCGACGGCGCGCACACTCGGCAAAGATTCTGCGTGAGTATCACATCCGGGCGCAGATCGCGGAGGAGTACTTCGTCGATTCTGTAGAGCGTGTCGCCGCTTTCCATCTGCCGTGCGACCGCCAGATCAATCGCTTCCGGCGACGCGCCGTCGAGATCGAGGGAGGGCCGGCTCACTACAGGCAGCAACGTGACCGACGAGGGATAGTCACACTCATGTGACCGACCCACCAGCTCGCTCCCGGCGCCGAGCGAATGAACCATCTCAGTCCCGGCAGGGAGAAAAGAAACTATTCGAGGCATTGTTACTCTAGGTCGCAGAACATAAAGCGATTGTCGCGCAGCACCGTGTCTCCCACCCGATAAGGAATCGGTGCGCTGAACGGCGGTCCATCGGAGACGAACGTGTGGAATTCCCCGCGCTCGCCACAGGGATCTGCGGAAACCGGAAGATCCGCAAGAAATTCCTCGTCGAATAGACGGCCGGCAAATGTCGCGTCGAGCTGAGTGGTATCCACGCAAACGAGACGCGCTACGAATCCGTCAGCGATGAATCGTCGCGCCAGCTCCGACGTGTCGCGGCCCCAAATCGGGAACAGTGGCTCAAATCCGCTGCCCGCCAGCAGTCGTTCGCGATAGGCGCGCACGTCCTCCAGGAAAAGATCCCCGAAAGCGAGATGAGCGACGTCGGGCAGCGCGCATCTGATCTGATGCAAGGCGACATGAAACGCCGCTTCGTATGCGTCGTTCGTGGAGCTCGGCTCGATCGCAATCTCGAACAGCGAAAGGCCGAGTCGGTCTACCTGAGCTTCCAACATTGACCGGCGAACGCCATGAACGCTTATGCGATCGTACTCGCGGGTAACGCTGGTGAGAAGGCCAACAACCTCGAACTCCGGGTGTCTGGACAGCGCGTCCAGAGTCAACGCGCTGTCCTTGCCACCACTCCAGCTGAGAACGACAGGTTTTCGCACCAAACGTCCCGTGATCAGGCCAGCGTCTCCACCCTCTCCCCAGGCAATGCGCCCCTCGGTACCGGGTGCTCAGCAGTGCGGCGCTTGTAGACGCCGAGCTTGGTGAGTACCCACTCTCGCCATTCATCGAGAATCTCGTAGAACGTCGGAATCACGACGAGCGTCAGGAGCGTCGACGTAATCACTCCGCCGATCACGGCGCGCCCCAACGGCGCACGGAACTCCGCGCCTTCTCCGATGCCTAGCGCGACGGGAAGCATGCCCGCGATCAGCGCCAGCGTCGTCATCATGATCGGACGCAGACGAATCGCGCCAGCCTGAATCAACGCCTCACGTCTGGGCAACCCATCCTTCTCGCGCGCCCATTTGGCAAAGTCGATGAGCAGGATGGCATTCTTCGCCACGATCCCCATCAACAGAATGACTCCGATCAGACTCATGATGTTGATGGTTGTACCGGTGATCATCAGCGCCAGCATCACGCCGATCAGCGAGAGCGGCAGGGATATCATGATCGCCAGTGGCTCGAGGAACGAGCCGAACTGCATCACGAGAATCAGGTACATCAGCATCACCGCGATGCCCAGCGCCGAGAAAATGCGGCCGAACACTTCGTTCTGGCTGTCGACCTCGCCGCCCTGGGTAATGTGAACGCCCGCCGGAAGAGTGATCTTCGCGATCCTGGCGTTGATATCCTTCATTACTTCAGTCAGCGGCCGACCTGACGTGTTCGCCTGTACGGTGACCACCAGATCCGCGTCGAGATGACTAATCTGCGCGGGACCCAGGGACTGCGTGATGGTCGCGATCTGCCCAAGTGGAAGCGTCCGCGGTTGGCCATCAGGACCTGTGACGACGAGCGGCAGCTGCTCCAGATCTGCTGCACGTTGTCTCGCCTCGGGAGCAAGGCGCACATTCACCTCGCGCGTCTGATCGCTTGGATCGACCCAATCGCCCGCCTTGATTCCAGCGAACGCCGGACGCAGTGCCTGGGCTACCTGGCCAACCGTCACTCCCAGAGTCCCCGCGAGTCCGCGATTCAGTTCGACGTTGAGCTCCGGCTTCTGCCCTTTGGTGGATAGCCCGACGTCCACCGCGCCCTTCACCTGCTTCACCTGATCCGCGATCGCGTCCGCAGCTGCTCCGAGCTGCTGCGATGTGCCTCCACGCAGCTCGATCTGGATCTGCTTCTGCGCGCCGCCAAAGTCGCTGGTGAATACAGACATCGTCGCCCCACCAATGTTCCCGACTTCCTGGCGGAGCTGCCGCCCGAAGGCTTCGGCACCAATGCTTCGATCGGATTTTGGCACGAGGCGGACGTAGATGCTTCCCGTATTCACATCGCCCGTACTTCCGCCAATCGTCGTGTAAGTAAACCGAACTTCCTTGTGGGCGCGTGCGATTCGCGCGGCTTCCTCAGCCTTGATTCTAGTGTAGGCGAGGTTGGAACCAGGCGGAGTCTCCAGCGCAATATTGAGCTCCGATTGATCTTCACTTCCGAAGAAGCTCGCGCCAACCAGGCCAACTGCTGGAAGCGCCAGCGCGATGATGAACGAAGCCAGCGCGATCAACACCATCGCCACCCGGTGATCGAGCGCCCACGCGATCAGTCCCTTGTAGCGCTCCGCCACCCGGTTGAACCAGTTGTTGAACTTCTCGAGCGTGCGCGCA
>Ga0307284_10000073_pt1 | contig 15030 bp, 14 predicted proteins | sample ER_DNA_123_FD_194480 | JGI IMG/M metagenome (GOLD analysis project Ga0307284, IMG submission 194480) | Bulk soil microbial communities from the East River watershed near Crested Butte, Colorado, United States - ER_DNA_123 | ecosystem: Environmental > Terrestrial > Soil > Floodplain | place... | reverse complement strand
CAGGATCTCCACGTCCCAGCCCGGCATCGGCTTGCCCATGGAGCCCTCGCGCACGTCCATGAACGGGTAGTTCGCAACGAGCGGGTACGACTCCGTCAGGCCGTAGTAGTCGAGCACCGTGACTCCGAACTGGTCGCGGAACCAACGTATCGCCTCGGGGTTCAGTGGTTCACCCGCGGAGCAAACGCGGCGAAAGACCTGCGGATAGCGAGTGCGTGCGTCTCCGATCGACATCATCGCGCGCATCGCTGTCGGCGTCGTGAACACATTCGTAACGCGCCGGCGGCTGAGGAACTCGAGCTGCTTGTGAGGGTCGAAGCCGCCCTTACGCTGATAGACGCACTGGACCGCGCCGAGACGCCAAGGCCCGAGAAGTGGCGCGATTCCGGCAGCCCACGCCCACTCGCCCATGCCATGGAAACGCTCGCCGTCCTCGACTTCGTGGCAGTAGAGAAATTCCTCGTGGCCGAGGAGGTAGCGATGCGCATGGACAATGCCTTTCGCGAGTCCCGTCGTGCCCGATGTGTAATAGAGCTGCGCCGGATCGTCGGCCGAGGTGTCGCAGAGGATCGGATCTGTCGACGCGCCCACGAACGTTTCTTCGTCCACGAGCAGGAGCCCGGGCGCCGCAGCGCCGAAGCGGCCGGCATTCACCGCATCCGTGACGACGAGCTTCGCGCCGGAATCGTCGAGTCGGTGCCGGATCGAATCGTCGCCATACAGCACTGACATCGAAAGCAGGATCGCGCCCAACTTCCAGACGCCGAAGAAGATCGCAGCGGTCTCAGGCCCCGGCGGCAGGACGATCGCCACGCGGTCTCCACGCTCGACCCCGTGCGCCGCGAGCGTGTGTGCAGCCTGGTTCGCGAGATCCTGAAGCTCGCCCCAGACGAGCTCCCGGTAAGAGCCGTCGAAGCTCTCCCACACCATCGCCGGCTTGTCACGTGGATGCTTGTCGCAGACGTCGGCAGCGAGGTTGTAGCGCGGAGGCACAACCCAGCGGTGAGCCGAACAGGCTTCCTCGTATGACCTAACCGGCATGTTGCGACCAGAGCATCGCACCAGCCGCTCGTGCCCACAAGCTCATTGAGGCCCGGGTTCGACCCAGGCTGGTGCGAAGGGGTCGCGTGCCAGGAGGAAAGATCGCTCTAGCGCCGCCGAGGCGGCGTCGCAACCACCTAGTCGGGCTGTGTCCCGTCGACGTCAACGAATCCGTACTCTCGAGCCAACTGACCGACGCGCATGATCTGACCGGTCTTTGCAAACACATGGCGATCGGTCGCAAGAGCCGCGATCGCCCTCCCGACGTATTCGACGGACTGTGTACGGGCGAGAAAGTCGGGTGTTGGATCGTGTGCGCGCAGCACCGCTTCGGTCCTCATCCAGCCGGGAGAAATCGCGATGACTGCTATCCGATGCGGAGAAAGGTCGACAGCCATACCCATGACCATGCGGTTGATTGCGGTCTTTGCGGTGTCGTAGAAGACGCTGAAAGGACCACCTTGATGATGCTCGACGTTCCAGTCGTCTGGGCCTTTGTCTAACGACGTCGCCACGATCAGCCCCCGACGTGCTGGAAGCATCAGGCGAGCGGCGAAGTAGCTAGCAACCATCGTTGCGCGCACGCCGGCGACAAGCATCTTGTCCCACCGAGACAGCGGTTGCTCCCAGAAAGGGGCATCGAAGTCTGCGTTGCTTGGCTGCCCTTCGTAACCTCCCCACACATTGTTGACAAGCAGATCGAGGCGTTGCTGGTCGGCATAGACCTGGGCGAAAAGAGTCTCGACGTCGCGGTCGACTGTGTGATCAGTGCGAATGGGAATCCCCAGCCCGCCTCTGGCGGAAACGAGTTCGGCCGTCTCGTCAATCGTGCCGGGCAGGCCATCGACGGCTGCCGCGCCGCGGACGGTCCGGCCCGTGACATACACCGTGGCACCGCGTTCCCCCAGCGAAAGCGCGATTCCACGTCCAGCACCGCGGCTCGCCCCAGTGACCACCGCGACGCTGCCGGTGAGGTCCTCAGGGAACCCTCGACTCGACGAACTCAACTTAGCCGCTGCTCCCATGCCAGCCCGTGCGCGTCGTCGCCGAGTTAGTAATCACCGAATGATGTAATCACGTGATTGGAACCTGTTTGGATCCGCCGGAGTATGGAGGTCGTGAGAGTAGGCGCGAAGCGGATCGCCATTGTTTGTGCCGGGTCGGTAGTTCTCGGCGTGACGATCGGAACGGTTGACATCGGGTCAGCAGGTCTGGGTTCCCACCCGCAAAGGGCGGAATCACCAAGCTGTCCGAGCCTCTCCGGACCCGCCATCGTTCAGACCGTGGCTATGCCTGGGCGTCCTGGATTCCTGTTGCTAGGGAGGGACGATCTTTGGGTCGCCATCAGCGCCTCGCGCCCATATGGTCGGGGCGCGCTCGTTCGGATCGACGCCACTAGTGGCCGTGTCCGGCAAGCTTTTCGACTTCCGGTCAACCCATCACAGGTGGCCCTCGGCTTCGGCTCCCTCTGGCTCACCGGCGACACGACCGATCGCAGATACCGCGGGCTTCTTCGCCTCGATCCGAGCACGGGCCGCGTGCTGCAGGTCGTTCGCGGTCCTAAACAACTCGGTTCGAAGATCGCAACCACGCTAGACGGCGTCTGGGTCGGCGGCGCAGATATCTTCCCCCGGGGCCACAGCGAAAGAGCCGGCGTCCGCTTCGTCTACAAGATTGACCCGCAACGGAATACTGTCGTTCGGCGGGTGCAACTTCCGGGCCAGGCGACCGTAATCGATCTAGCCGGTTCCGGTCATTCACTCTGGGTCACGGGCTGGTGGGGCGTCAGCAAGCTATCCGCGTCCGGCCGCGTGCAGTTCCAGCAGCCCATCGACGGTTCAGGCTGGTCATTGGCGGTAACCGCGAAAGCGGTCTGGGTGGCGCAGCCGTGGTTCGGCACGCGACCCGTACGGCAACAGAATCGCCCTGCCCAGCGGTTGCTGCGGATTGCGCTCGCAGGGCGTCCGCGAGTATCAAAGATCGAACTTCAGACACAACCGGGCGGAGTGTCAACCGCCGAAGGGGTTATCTGGGTCTCAGCCAACGGTGGGCTCGCTCGCCTAAACGAAACGGAAGTACCGCCCACCTTGAGGCAAACGTCCGTCAGGCTGATCGGTGGCTCGCAAGCGGCCTTCGCCGGAGGCTTGTGGATTTCTCACCTGCACGAGAACCGAGTCAGCAAGATCTGCTGAGGCCTGGGCAGCGCCCATTTCCTGCGGGACAGCTCTCGTCAGCCCGACCGACACGGAAGCGCACTCATACGGGATGAAGAACCTCAGATTGAAGAGAGTCGAATACCAGGGGTTCATCGTTCTTGCTGTCGTCATCGTCGCCTCGACCGTCGCCCTTGTCTTCGTTGTAACGGCCGACAAGACGGCCCAGCGTCCGCAGTCGCTCGTTGAACTTGTGGCCAAGAACTATCGCAAGCTCAGCGCAAGTCAATCTCACCACCTCGTGCTATATGCGAGAGCCGAGTACCGGTGCCTCGTCAAGAGCGGAGCAAAGGTGACAGAACCAATTCCCTCGCCGACCCGGATCACGATGCACGTTCCCGACAAGACGGCACGCGAGATCGTGAAGCTCCAGATGCAGTGCGACCACGAGGTCGGACCTCCCCCGGCGAATGCAACTCTGCAAGCGAGGGCCGAACAGATCCTTGTCTACCTCCCCAAGTGGTGCCTCCTTCATCCGAGCGAACTGCCCAACGCGTAGGAGGCTCTCGTGACCCTTTCTTTGGAGGCAGGTTGCGGCTGGCCCCGACGATTTTGTTGAGCGCAGCTTCACGTAGGGCGGTCGAGCGCTGGCATAGTCCGGCGACATGAGGAGTGCTCACCTGACGCAGATCGAGCCGGTCAAGATTCGGGGCACGCTTTCGTGGCTCCCCGTACGCAGGACGTTGGGCATCCGAGCGTTCGGAATCAACGCGTACACCGCGAACGCCGGCCAGGAAGTCATCGAAGCACACAACGAAACAGGCCCCGGGGCGGGACACCACGAGGAGGCATACGTCGTCGTCGCGGGTCGAGCGACGTTTACGGTGAACGGCGTGGAGCATGATGCTCCCGCAGGGACGATCCTGTTCCTCGACGATCCCACCGAGGATCGCGGAGCAGTCGCACTCGAGGACGGCACGACGGTGCTTGCCGTGGGCGGCCAGACTGACGCAGCGTTCCAGCCTTCCCCGTGGGAATACGTGTTCTCCGCGATTCCGGCGATCGAGGCAGGGCAGTGGGACGAAGCCAAGGTACAACTGCTCGAGGGCCTCGAGCAACATCCCGGCAATGCGAGCCTGCTCTACGACCTCGCCTGCGTCGAGGCACAATCAGGATCGCGTGACAACGCGATGGAGCACCTTGCCGCCGCCATCGAAGCCTGGCCGAAGTTCCGCGCTCATGCTGCCAGAGACCAGGACTTCGCCTTGCTGCGCAATGACGGGCGATTCGCCGACATTGTCAGCGACGCAGAGAAATGACGCCGACGGTTCGTGGATCAGAGTGGACACATCGGCCGAACCGGCAGCGGGCGAGCGACCCGCAAACCCGCTTCTAGATTAGTGGAGCTAGCCGGGCTCGAACCGGCGACCTCCTGGGTGCGATACCGGCCGAACGACGTCGCGTGAGGCGGCCACGGCTTCATTGAGCGACGCAGGATGCTGTGAGGTGACGTGAGATTCGCTCAGTTCGGTAGCACCAACGGTAGATCGGGGCTTGCGCGACGCCGTTGCCACCCGCTTCACGTCCGTCAAGGACAGGTGGTCTCGTATGAGCGGTGGGCAACGTACCGAGACCATTCTCCCGGGTGAAGTTCCGGCCCGCGAGGCTGCAGGCGTGATCCTCGCGCGCGGGGAGTTGCGAGCGAGACCGTGCCGCGGCCGTCCGGATAGAGCGTGACGAGCTTGGCTCCGTCCGATGGCCTGCTCGGCGTCGTCCGGCGAGAGAGTCCTCGCCGGAACAGCCGGTCCGTGAGCAGAAAACAGCAGGAGGCCGCCGCAAGACGGCCTCCTGCTCGAGCATTGTCGATCAGTAGCCGTAGCCACCCGGGCTGCTAGCTCCGCCGACGACCTTCACTCCGGCCGGCGAGACCAGGTACCACCAACCGCCGAAGTCGTCGAGCCCTTCGCCGTTCGTCTGACCCTTCGCGGCGTCTCCGGCGAACGTGTAGAGCGGGTGACCCCTGAACGTCACCTGCCAGCGTCCGTCGCGCCGCTTCGTCCGGCCGAGCAACGCTGCCTTGACGCCTGACGCCGCGTGCGGCTTGCCGGACACGATCAGCGGAGGCCACTCACCGGCGCAGCCTCCGTAACAGCTGCTCTTGCGATTGCGGTCCCGGTCGAAGAGGTACAGCGAGCGGCCGTGCCCGTCGACGAGAATCCTGCCGAACTTCGACTGCGACACGCCGACGCTCGTGGCGCTGGTGGCTGCCGCCGCGAGGCCCGCCGTGACAATGAGGGCCGCCGCCGCGATGACGAGTGCGATCTTGAGTTTCATGACTGTCCTTTCGTTGAGGGTGCTACGAGCTGAAGTTGACGTTCGCCGTGCCGCAGCCGACCCGCTCGATCCAGACGTTCTGCACGCCCGGAATATCGTCTGCGATGTCGTGGTCGGCGACGATGACCTTCACCGACTTGAACGAGGCGTCGTTGCCGTCGCCCGCGCGGTAGAAGTCAGACTCGAGAACCGCCGTGTGGGCGTCGGTCAAGGCGGTCTTTCCCGGCTCGGTCGAGGCGCCGGTGCACTTGAAGGGCGTACTCGCGAGCAGGCCGTCCGTGTCCCAGCGGATGCCCTCGCCTTGAAGACAGCCCTGCAGCGGTCCCTGACCGACGTCCTGGAGACAGCGGAAGCCGCCATTCGAGTGCACGAAGCCGCTCTCAGGATCGGTGTTCGAGGCGGTCTGCGGGTCGTACGCGCCGCCGCCGGTGAGGAAGACCTCACCGCCGGGGCGGAAGCCCGAGATGGACGCTGCGTTGAAGCCCACTCCGACCCGGCCTCCTGCAGCATTTGCGGACGCGGCGAAGACGAGGACTACGGCCGCCACGAAGGCAGCTGTCGTCAGCGTTGTGGCGATGGTGGTGCGAACCATTGTTCCTCCTTGACTGGTTTACGTTGCTGTTTCAAAGGACTCCGGCTGCGCCCAGCTATTCCGTCAACTCGGCGAACGACCTGCTCGCGAGCGCGGTAGAGCCGGCTCATGACCGTGCCTTCGCGGAGGCCGAGCACGACGGCCGTCTCCTTGTACGAGAGGCCGGTGACGTCGACCGCGACGAGCACGTCGCGAAAGGCGTGCGGCAACTCGGCGATCGCCGCATACACCTCTGCGGCCTCTAGCGCGCTGTGGGGGTCGCCGGCGCGTGGATCGGCCACGACGTCGAGGTCGTCCGGGAGCGCAACGGGACGCAGCCGCCGGCTCTCGGTCCGCTTCTGAGTCAGGAATGTGTTGCGCAGCGCGCCGAGCAGGTAGCCGAAGTCGTCCCCGTAGCGGATCAGCCGCCGGCGCTTGAGCACGCGCGCATACGTCTCCTGGACGAGGTCCTCGGCGTCCTCCCGCGAACCGGACAGCGCCCAGGCCGCACGGTAGAGCCTGTCGAGATGGTCGCCGAGGCGCGCGGTGTCGAGCGGCCGGTCCATCCGCTTTCCCGCGACTCCGCGCCTAGCGGATGTTGTGGTTGAGGTGGAAGACGTTGTCGGCGTCGTACCGCCGCTTCACTTCGCGCAGCCGCTCGTAGTTGGGGCCGTACGCGGCCTGGACGGCGTCGTCCGCTTGGTCGTCGCCGAGGTAGTTGAGCCAGCGGCCGGTGGCAAAGTGCGGCCGTAGCGCCGCGAACGTCTCGCGCGTCCACGCGATGTTCGCGTCGGTCTCCGCGGGGTCCGTCCACACGGACGGGAGGAGGAGGCTCCAGCCTTCGTCGCGGTGCGGCACCGCCGTCTCCGTCGGGCCGACACGCGTGACGGCGCCGTGGAAGTGCTCGAGCAGCATCGCCGACATCGGCGAAGGAACGGTTGCGAAGCGCTCCACGGCGACGTCGATCAGCTCGTCGGGGAGACCGCGCGTGAAGCTGGAGAGCCAGTAGTTGAGCGAGCCGCTCGGATAGCCCGCGTCCAGGATCGTGTTCATCACCGGGTACGGCATCGGCCCGACCTGGACGACAAGTGGTGACCCCCAGGACTCGAACGGACCGAGATCACGATCGGCATCGGCCGTTGCCCCCGTGTGGAAGACGACCAGTGCGGAAAGCTTCGTGCCCGAGCCGTCCGGAGCGTGCACGAGCCCGGCGAACACCGTCAGGTCGTCGGAGGCTTCGGCAACGGCGTCGCGATAGAAGCGCAGCAGCGCAGGCGCGGCTTCGAGCGGGTGTGCAATGAGCCCCCCGACGATCGTGCGCAGGGGATGCAGGCGGAACGTGAACGAGGTCGCAACGCCGAAGTTCCCCCCGCCACCGCGAAGGGCCCAGAAGAGGTCCGGGTGCGAGGAGCCGTCCACCTGGAGGATCTCGCCGTCCGCGGTCACGAGCTCGACGGCGAGCAGGTTGTCGGCCGCGAGTCCGTACTTGGACATCAGCCAGCCCAGCCCGCCGCCGAGTGTGTAGCCCGCGACGCCTGTCGTCGAAACGTTTCCTCCCGTCGTGGCCAGCCCATGCGCGGCCGCTGCGTCGTTCAGCTCCGCCCAAACGACGCCGCCCTCGACCGTGGCCGTCCTGGCGGCGGGATCGACGGTGATCCCCTTCATCAGTGCGAGATCGATCATCACGCCGCCATCTGCGACGGCGCGGCCCGCGACGTTGTGCCCGCCGCCGCGAACGGACACCTCGAGCTGCGCGCGCCGAGCGAACGCCAACGCGGCGACGACATCGTCGGCCGTCAAGCAGCGCACGATCAGCGCGGGCTTGCGATCGACGAGGCCGTTGTGCACGGCGCGGGCCTGGTCGTAGCCCGGATCGTGTCGGGCCAGGACGGCTCCGCTGATCCTTTCGGACAGATTGCCGATGTTCGCGTCATCGAGGATCGTGGCCATTTCGTGCTCCTTCCAGTCGTTACCGACAGGATCCAGCGCGAGGTGACGCCTGGCATCGTGGATCGCCCCTGTCTTTGACCCCCCAAACTTGACCGCGACCCCCCTAGGATTGATCCGTGGGCGCTCGCACGAAAGCTGCGTCGCGCACCGCGCGCCTGCTCGAGCGAGAACGCGAGCTCGGGGCTCTCGAGGCTGCGGTGACGGCGACCGCGGATGGGGCTGCAAGCCTCGTCCTTGTCGAAGGGCCTGCCGGAATTGGAAAGTCTCGGCTGCTCGCCGAGGCGCGCCTGCTGGGTGAGAAACACGAGCTCACGGTGTGCTCTGCGCGCGGCGGGGAGCTCGAGCGAGACTTCCCGTTCGGTGTCGTCCGGCAGCTGTTCGAGTCACAGCTCGTGACGGAGAGCGAGCGCTCGCGGTTGCTTGCAGGCCCTGCCCAAGGGGCGGGCCCGGTGTTCGGCGAGGGCGTTCGGAGTGACGAGCCGCTCGACGAGGGGATGTTCGCGCGGCTACACGGCCTTTACTGGCTAACGCTCAATCTCTCCGCTGAGCGACCGCTCTTGCTGGCGGTGGACGATCTGCACTGGTGCGACGGCGCGTCTCTCCGCTTTCTTGCGTATCTGGCGCGACGTCTGGAGGACATTTCCGTCGTGCTCGTGGCGAGCCTGCGGTCGTCCGAGGCCGACGCGAATCAAGCGATTCTCGAAGAGCTGATGAGAGAGCCTCACGCGCAGGTTCTGCTACCAGGGCCTCTCACAGCCGACGCCGCTGCCGAAGTCGTCCGCGACCGTATGGGTGAAGAGGTTGATGCGGCTTTCGCGGAGGCATGTCATTCGTCGACCGGCGGCAACCCTCTTTTTCTCAGCGAGCTCCTCAAGACACTCGTGGCAGATCGCGTCGCGCCGGACGCCGCTCACGTCGATGTCGTGACAGAGCTCGGGCCGCGGGCCGTCTCACGCGCTGTACTGCTTCGGCTCATGCGTCTCTCCTCGGATGCCGTCCAGGTTGCGCGCGCGCTCGCTGTCCTTGGGGACGACGCGGAGTTCGGCATCGTCGCCGAGCTCGCCGAGCTCGACGCGCTCTCCGTCGCTGCAGCGACGCGAGAGCTCGTGCAAGCCGAAATCCTACGGCCCGAGTCTCCGCTCGGATTCGTGCACCCGCTGGTGCAGGCGGCCGTCTATCAGGACCTCGCGCCGGGCGAGCGCGAGCTGCGTCACGAGCGCGCGGCGACGCTGCTCGTTGCGCTCGGCGCGCCGATGCAACAAATCGCTGCGCAAGCCCTGCTCATGCCGGCCCAGGGGCGGGCGTGGGTCGTGAACGTTCTGCGCGACGCAGCGCTCGTGGCAAGTGCGCGAGGGGATCTCGATGCCGCGACTTCATTGCTCGAACGCGCGCTCGAAGAGCCCCCGGCGCCGGACATGGAGCGGAAACTGTTGCTGGAGCTCGGGCGTGTCGAGGGCATGACATCGCTCCCCGCGGCTGCGGGCCACCTCAGCACCGCCTACGAGCGCGCCGAGGATGCCGTCACCCGGGGTCTCGCGGCCGACCAACTGGCGCGAACTCTGGTGTTCCTCGGGGCTCCGGACGATGCCGCTGCGCTCGCGCGAGACGCCAGGCTCGAGCTTCCGGCCGAGCTCGCCGATCTCTCACGGCGGCTCGAAGCCGTCGAGTTGTTCACCCTCTTCCTCGGCGCCGAGCCGCAGGGTGACGAGCACGAACGGATCGCTGCAGCACGTGACATCGATGCCTCTGGCGGCGTCGGCGCCAGCAGCCTCGCTGCGGTCGCCGCGTGGCACTGGGCGCAACGTTCAGGCCCGGCGGAGCGCGTTTGCGCGCTCGCGCGCGCGGCGCTGGAAAGCCCTGAATTGCTCGCGGCCGACGGCTTGATGCCCATGGTCGCTGCTCTTCCGCTCGCACTCGCCGACGTCGACGACGTCCTCGACGCCTGGGATGCTCAACGCGCCGAAGCGCACCGCAAGGGCTCGCTGATGCGGATCGGCGGAGTGCATCTCTGGAGCGGGTATACGCACTACCTCCGCGGCGACCTCGCCGAGGCGGAATCCGAGCTGCGTGCTTCGCTGCAGACGCAGACGGAGTGGGGCATGCCCACGGAAGGGGGCTGGGCGCCGCCAGTTCTCGCGGAGGTCCTCGTCGAGCGGGGCGTGATCGACGAGGCACGTCTCGTGCTGGAAGCTGCGGGTGACGCCCCGGAGCATTCTGACCACACCATCCTGCTCGACCGTGCGCTTATGAGGCTGCTCCTTGCTGAGGGCCGGCCGGACGAAGCGCTTGAGCAAGCCGAGGCGTTCGAGCTTCACGCCGACTGGAAGCAGCATCCGCGGTTCGTGCCGTGGCGGTCGCTCAAGGCACAGGCCCTCGACCGCCTCGGCAGGCACGACGACGCGGTTGCGCTTGCCGAAGCGGAGGTCGAGATCGCGCGCAGCTGGGGAACGCCCGGAACCGTCGGACGATCGCTGCGTGTCCTGGGAACGATCCTGCACGCGGAAGGACTCGAGCAACTCGAAGAGGCGTGCGTTCTCCTGGAGCAGGCGCCTGCGCGCCTCGAGCAGGCGAAGGCGCTCGCGGCGCTGGGCGGCGTGCTACGGCATGCGCATAAGCCGAGAAACGCTCGCGAGCCCCTGCGTCGCGCCTTCGAGCTGGCCGACATCTGCGGCGCGCAGCCGCTCCGCGACGCTGTTCGCAGCGAGATCTACGCCACCGGAGCCAGACCGCGCACGACCGCCCTTGCAGGCGTCCTCGCACTCACGGCGAGCGAGCGGCGGGTGGCGGATCTTGCTGCCGCCGGACAAACGAACCGCGACATCGCGCAGACGCTGTACATCACGCCGAAGACTGTGGAGGTTCATCTCAGCAGTGCGTACCGCAAGCTCGGCATCGCATCGAGACACGAGCTTGCAAGCGCTCTAGCCGAGGAGAAGTGAGCGCCTGCAGCTGTTAGGCCTGTTGCGTCGCCCGGCTTGCCTTGCAGGCGCGCTTCTTCGCTGCACCGACCCGTTGCGCACCCTCAGCGCTGGCCACGCGACTGATCGGGCGCGTGCCGGCTCTGTGGATGTCGCGGCAGCCCGTCGTCGGGGATCGGCTCCCAAGGCGCCGCGAAGGCCACGAACTGCCGCACCGACGGCCGGATGCCAGGATCGTCGTCGAACGTGCCCATGCGGATGCCGATCGATTCTGGGTGGTTCGGGTTCAAGCCGAACAGCGCGGACCCGCACTCGCTGCAGAACCACTTCTCACCGCCGATGTCTCGAGGCTTCCAGGCACGAAGTCTCTTCGTCCCCGAAGTGATCCGGAACGAACCAGGAGCGGGATGCGCTTGCGCCGAAGCCGCAGCTCCTGACCGGCGCTGACAGCGCCTGCAGTGGCAATAGCTCGCGCGCACGAGCGGCTCGGTCACCTCGTATCTGACTGCACCGCAGTTGCACCCACCTGTTAGTGGAAGCCTCATGGTCACGCCGCGCGCCGGGCGTCTCGCAGGTGACGGCCGATGAGAGCATGCGAGAGTTGCCGTTGCCGCCGCGCGAGCTCCAGTCGGTTCGACTCCAGCTCGTCGCGACCGGCCTCGCGCTCGCGCATTGCCTGCCGTTCTGCGACGAGGACGCGCAGCTCTTCCTGAACGCCTTCGACGCTAGCCATCGACGGGTGCCACCACCTCGTGACTCATTCGATCAAGGGTCTTGCGGCTTGCGACGTACGCGTACGGGTGGGTGAAGGCGTCCATCGCGTTGCCGGGCGCGATCTCGATGTGGAGAGTCGCGCCTGTCGTGACGTCACGCACGGACACCTCCACCCGATCTTCTTCGGGGTTCCAAAGCAGCGCGATTTCGTCGGTGCCGCTCTGACGTCGCGCCAGCTCGCGAGCCGGCGCGGTCATCCGGCTGGTATCGAAATTCAGGGGGGAATGGAAGACCATCTCGATGTACCTCCGTCTAATTGGTGTCTCCTCAGAGAAGACACCGACGGGCGGCCTCTATTCCGACCACCGACCCCGTGGCGGCGCGAACGCCGCTCTATGCTCGTCCGATGCAGCGCCCACTCGACCCTGCTCGGGTCGGCGACCACCTGGATCGGCTTTACCGAGCCGCGTGGGCGCTCTGCGGTTCGAGGGAAGACGCCGAGGACCTCGTGCAGGAGACGTACGCGCGTGTGCTGGCCCGTCCGCGCCTGCTTCGCAACGACGACGACCTCGGCTATCTCCTACGCGCACTCCGCAACACGTTCCTCAACCAGAAGCGGTCGGAGAGCCGGCGGCTACGCGCGGCCCCGCTGCCGGACGAGCTCGACGTCGTCCCCGACCCCAAGGCGCGCGAGCCGCACGCGGCCCTCGAGGCGGGCGAGCTGTACGCCGCCATCGCCGCCCTGCCGCCAGACTTCCGTGACGTCCTCGTCGCGGTCGACGTCACGGGCCTGACGTATGAGGAAGCCGCACGCGCTCTGCGGATCCCTACTGGCACAGTGATGAGCCGCCTCTACCGCGCCCGCCAGCAGGTGGTGCGTCGAATCGATTCGCCGCAGGACTGAGTCAGCCGTCTGTGCTGACCGATCCGACGAGCACCTTCTCGCCCGAAGACGTCTGATCGCCGTCGGCCCGCTCGCGCGTGACCGTCACCGTCTTGAAGAGCTTGGGCGAGGCGCCTGCCCACAACGTGACGTTCGTGCCCTCGTTGAACGTCCCAATAGGCACCAGCACACCGGAGGCACTGCGCAGCCACGCTTCGTAGAAGCGGTCGCCGTCGAGACGCGGGAGACCAGTGGCGTCAAGCTCGATCCGCCAGCCCGACGAGGTCTTCGTCAGCGTTGCGTCTCCCTTCGCGCCGGGAGCGAGGCTCGTCGCTGAGAGTGCGGCCTGGAACCGCGTCTCCGAGGAGCTCGACCGGAAGACGGCCAACCCGATCACGACGACCACCGCGACAGCCGCAGCCGCGCCGACCGCCCCGAGACGTCGTGACACCGGCATGCGACGCTGATGTCGTTGCGCCTGGATACGAGCTCGCAGCGCCGGCGGCGCCTCCACTTCGGCCGCAGCTGTTCGCGTCAGCGTCACCGCTCGCTCCTGGTCGGCGAGACGATCGGCCAGCTCGGAGGACGCCGCGACGCGTGCCTCGAGTACGGCACGACGCTCCGGCGGGAGAGATCCGTCGGCAAGCGCCGCGAGCTCTGCGAGCTCCTCGCCAACGCCTTCCTGTCGACGTCGCCTCAACATCGCCATGGGAACGGTAACCGCGAATCCTGAGAAAGCATTGTCATATCCAGGGAGACCCCATGGTGCTCCCATCTATTCCCGGGCGACTCGGCGGAATAACAGCGTCCGGAAGGTGTCCTTGTCAGTCGGAATCCAATTCGGCATAGGAGGACATCATGCTTCGCACATTCCCGGCCGCCGTCGCCGCCATTGCCTGCGGCCTCGCGCTGGCCGGCACGTCGCCGGCCGCGCCTGCCCCCAAGGTGGTGCGGGGCTCGGTCGGCCCCGGCTTCACGATCAACCTCACGGCCGGCGGCAAGACGGTCAGGAAGCTGAAGGCGGGCGTCGCCTATCGCCTCCTGATCAACGACCGTTCTTCGATCCACGACTTCCACCTGACGGGGCCCGGGATGAACCGGATGCTCACGAGCGTGGATTTCATGGGAACGAAGAGCTTCGTGCTCACGCTCCGTAAGGGCGTCTATCGCTTCTTCTGCGATCCGCACGCCGCCGTCATGCACGGGAGCTTCCGCGTCGCCTGACGCGCGGAATAGACGCCGCGCGTCGGTGTCTTTGGTTGAAGACACACAATCAATGCGAAAGGAAAGGACACATGAACCACATGCGATTCAAGGTAGCCGTCGCAGCCGCGTTCGCCGCCGCGATCGGCGTGTCGAGCGCAGCAGCGGCGCCGTATCACGGTGTCAAGGCATCGCTCAACTACGGCACGCTCACGGTCAAGGGGACGAAGGGAAGCGACAAGATCGCGCTTCGCCTGAAGGCCGGCGACTCGAGCATGCTCGAGGTTGACGCTGGTGACGACCGCTCCGCCGAGTTCAGCTTCCCACGCGCGGACGTCGCACGGATTGTCGTCGACGGCGGCGCCCGCAGCGATGCGATCCGCATCGACGAGAGCAACGGCGTCTTCGAGGACACGATCCCGACGACGTTGGCCGGCGGCAGCGGCAACGACACGCTCTCCGGAGGCTCGGGAGCGGAGATGTTGCTGGGCGGATCCGGGAATGACTCGATCGACGGCAACGGCGGCGCCGACACGGCGCTGATGGGAAGCGGCAAGGACACGTTCATCTGGGATCCCGGCGACGGCAGCGACAAGGTCGAGGGGCAGCGGGGCTCCGACACGATGGTCTTCAACGGCGCGAATGCGGCCGAGCAGGTCGACGTGTCGGCGAACGGAACCAGACTCAGGTTCTTCCGCAATCCCGGCAACGTCACGATGGACACCGCAGGCGTCGAACGAGTCGACTTCAACGCCCTCGGCGGCGCAGACGTCGTCACCGTCGGTGACCTAAGGGCAACCGCAGTTCGCCAACTGAACATCGACCTCGCGGCCGCTCTCGGTGGCGCCTCCGCCGACGGCCAGGCCGACCGTGTCACGATCACGGGCACCGAAGGCAGGGACAAGATCGACGTCAGCGGTGACGCCGCCGGCGCCGTCAAGGTCAGCGGCCTCGCCTCGGCAGTCAGGATTCTTCATTCCGAAGCCCCGCTCGACCGCGTCGACCTCAACACGCTCGGCGGCGCCGACTCCGTCGTCACGGCCGGGCTCGCGGCGGGTGCGATCCAGCTCTTCGTCAACGGCGCGCTCGTCCGGTAACGGAAACACAGACACTTGTTTTGGGGGGCCCCCGGAGCTCGGGGGCCCCCACGTCTGTTCTGGTAGGCGCTCGGGAAGTTCGGCGATGCCTGCCTAAGTGCGCTTGATGGCTGCGATCCGACTGAGGTGACGATTTGCAGCGACTTCTCCGACCGAGCTAGCCCGG
>Ga0307284_10000070_pt1 | contig 15175 bp, 16 predicted proteins | sample ER_DNA_123_FD_194480 | JGI IMG/M metagenome (GOLD analysis project Ga0307284, IMG submission 194480) | Bulk soil microbial communities from the East River watershed near Crested Butte, Colorado, United States - ER_DNA_123 | ecosystem: Environmental > Terrestrial > Soil > Floodplain | place... | reverse complement strand
CCCGTCGTTCGAGGTCAATTCCGCGCTGCTCTCACGGTCGCGCGTCTTCACCCTGAAGCCACTCACCGAAGACGACGTGCGTCTCATCGTTCAGCGCGCCCTCCAGGAGGAGCGCGGCCTTGGCGGCTCCGTCGCGCTCACCAAAGAGGCCGAAGACGGCCTGGTCGCGGTGAGCAACGGCGACGCACGCGTGGCGCTCAACGCGCTCGAGCTCGCCGCGGACTCGGCCGTCCCAGGTCCCGACGGGAAGAGACCGGTCGGCCTCGAGGAGGTCAAGGAGGCGCTGCAGCGGCGCTCACTTCTGTACGACCGCGCCGGCGACCAGCACTACGACACCATCTCGGCGTTCATCAAGAGCGTCCGCGGGTCGGATCCCGACGCCGCGCTCTACTGGCTGATGCGCATGATCGATGCGGGCGAGGACCCGATGTTCATCGCGCGCCGCATCGTCATTCTCGCCGGCGAGGACGTGGGTCTCGCCGACCCGCAGGCTCTTGTCATCGCGAGCGCGGCGCAACAGGCGACCCACCTCATCGGTATGCCCGAGGCCTACTACCCGCTTGCCGAGGCGACGGTGTATCTCGCGCTCGCGCCAAAGTCAGATTCGCTGAAGCGCGGGCTCGGCGAGCTGCAGCACGACCTCGCCGAGACGCGTGTGGATCCGGTTCCGCTGCATCTTCGCAATGCGCCGACCCGTTTGATGGCTGAGCAGGGTTACGGCCGGGGGTACAAGAACGCGCACGACTTCGAGGGCCATGTCGTGCCAGAGGAGACCTACCTGCCGGAGTCACTGGAAGGCCGGCGGTATTACGTCCCGACCGACCTCGGTGCAGAGGCGAAGCTCAAGGCGCGCCTCGAAGAGCTCAGGCGAAGCGTGCGACGAACAGGCCCAGCTCGAACAGGAGATACATCGGGATAGCGACCAGCGTTTGGTTGAAGGGATCCGGGGTCGGTGTGATCACCGCGGCGATCAGAAACGCAGCTAGGACCGCGTAGCGACGCTGCTTGGCAAGCCACGCCCGCGTGATGACGTGGATCTTCACGAGCGCGAAGATCGCGACGGGCACCTCGAAGATCAGGCCCATGCCCAGGATGAAGATGGTGACGAACGAGATGTAGTCAGCTGCTCGGAGCTGGTTCTTGATGTTCTCCTCGCCGAAGTTGATGAGGAACTTGATCGCGTTCGGCAGGAGAACGAAGTAGCAGAAGAGCATCCCGCCGATAAAGAGTCCGATGACCGGTAGGCCCATGAAGCGGATAAATCTCCGCTCCTTTGGGAGGAGCGCTGGGTCGATATACGCGTAGATCTCGTAGAGGATCACCGGCATGGCGAGCGCGATCCCCGCGAAGAGCGCGACGCGGAAGTAGGTCGTGAAATTCTCGGTCGGACTCAGTGAGATGAGTGTCGTCGGCGGCTCGTGACAGGAGTAGGTAGGGATGAAGGTGCAATCCACGGGGATGATCAGGATGCGGACGAGCGGTGACGCGAAGAAGAACGCGATCGCCGTCGTCGCGACAAGGGCGATCGCTGTGAACATAAGGCGATCCCGCAGCTCGCCAAGGTGCTGGACGAGCGAGAGCTCTTTGTCACGCTCGCGTGCCGCCGCTCCCACGCTCATATGTTCCGCGGTCACGCTAGCAGTTGCGCGACCTAGAATTGACCTCGCCCGCCCCCGTAGCTCAGCGGATAGAGCGACGGCCTCCGAAGCCGTAGACAGGCGTTCGATTCGCCTCGGGGGTACCGCGAAAGGTGCCGCGGTGGCTGCTCGGGAGACGGCACGATTGGTGCAGACGACGGGCCCGTAATCAAAACGGAGGTGTCTGCATGGGCATCATCGCCTTCCTGATCGTCGGACTGATCGCGGGTTTCATCGCCCGCGCTCTCGTCCCGGGTCCGGACCCGATGGGTTGGCTCGGCACCATGATCCTGGGCATCGTCGGATCGTTCGTCGGCGGCACGCTCGCGGCTCTCGTCTTTGGCGGGACCCTCGACCTGTCGGCATCGGGCATCATCGGCTCGATAATCGGCGCGATCATCGTGCTCTTGATCTGGCGTGCCATGGGCGGCCGGCGCGGCGTAGTCGCCTGACGCGACGCACGGCATAAGCGCGACCCAGTAGAGACCGCGGCGCTCAGTGCGTCGCGGTCTCTTCGCCTTCGAGAACGATGCGATTCGTCGCCACCCAGAATTTGCCGAAACGATCCTTCACGAGCCATTCCTCGCCGTTCGGAGAGGACCGGACGAGCTCGCCGACGCGGCGATCCGGACCAAAGATGACCTTCATGCCGCGGCGAAGCTCGAGTGGCGGTCGGAGGCTCATCGCGTCGAAACTGTACCCGCTCCAATGAGCCCTTCGTCGAGTCGTCGCACGTATTCGCCGAACATCGGCTCGACGAAGTCATAGCGTCCGCGCCCCAGCCGCACGACGAGCCCGCGTTCCTGGAGCGCCGCGAGGGCGCGCAGCACCTCGGGCCGCGGAACCGCCCCGCCCTCCGCATCGGCCGCGTACAACACCGCCTTGTGGGCGATCCGTTTCGCGACCTGCTGCAGATACTTGTGGGACCCAAGCTCCGTCCAGTGCAACGCGAACGGCCGCTCGAGCTCGCGCATCGCCTGCTCGTATGCGACCTCGAGGAAGTCCGGGGACACGCTTCGCGCCGCGGCGTCGCGCATCAGGTAATAGAGGGCAGCGCATACCTGCATCGTGTCCTGCGGGTGACCGCCCGTCGCGTCGAGGAGGCGGTCGATGCTCGCGTCGTCGATCGTCATCTTCCTCGTCGCGAACTTGGTGCGCAGGTATTCGAGCCAATCGTCCGGGTCGATGCCGAAGCGGTGCCCGCCCGCGTCCGTCAGATCGAGCGGCACGGCGAAGCGGTAGAAGGCGTGGCCCTTCGCGCTGAACAGCTCCTCGAGGATGCCCTGCTCCGAGCCCAGGAACGCGTAGCTCACCCCGCGGTGTGCCTGGAAGCGAGCACGCATCACGTCGAAGACCCGCGGCCCGAGACGTCCGGCGGCCTGGAACTCGTCGAGCACCACGACAACGCGCTTCCCCGAGCGTTTCGCGAGACCTTGCGGGAGGTCCAGGGCGCCCTCGAAGAAACGCTGGGCGTTCGTCTCGCGAGCGAGCTGGAGCGCAAGCTCGACGTGCTCGTACTTGACCTTGACCGTCGGCTGCATCCCGGCCGCGATCGCCTTCGCGTGCTCGAAGCTGCGCTCCACCCCCGAGAGGTTCTGAAGGATGGCGTCCGCGAGGCGCTCGCCGAGCCCGCGGATATCGGTCGCGCCCAGGCAGTCGACGTAGGCCGTGTACGCGCCGTGCCGCCGGATCCGGCGCATGGCCTCGACGATGATCGACGTCTTTCCGATCCGTCGCGGTCCAGAGATGAGGACGTGCTGGCCATCCTCGAGCCGCTCGATGAGCCGCCGGAGGTACGTCTCGCGCCCGACCAAGTCGGCCGCGGGTACCGGCCCGCCGACGGGGAAGTAGGGCGTGGCGAGCGTTCGCTCTCGTGGACGGAGCATGGGAACGATAATACATCAGATGTATCAATCGCACGCCAGTCATGCATACAGCGGCGCCGTGCGACGATGGGACGGTGCCCTACCTCCTCGCCGCGATCGTCGCCGCAGCCGCAGCGGCGGTCGGGTGGCTTGCGCGACCGCTTCCGCAGGATCCGAACGAGCGGCGCCGCGTCGGCGCCGCGGTGAGTGCGGTCGACCGCGAGCTCGCGGCGAATCTGGAGCTCACCACGATGTTCGATCAGACAAAGCAGGCGGTGACGCTCGAGAACGGCGAGTTCGCCCGGCATCGCGCGATCCTCGAACGGAACGCGCCGCCCGCCGCCGCGGCCGTGACGGCGCTGTACGAGCGGATGTCCGAGGCCGAGTCAGCCATGGAGCGCCGCGGACCGGCCAACTCGCTCCGGCCGGAGGACCGGGGCCTCATCGAAGCATGGGAAGGCGATGCGCGCGAGGTGCAGCGCTCCCTTCGCGCGGTCCTCGATGCGCGGCCGCCCGCCGGCTGGGCTGCGGTCAGCGCTCGCTTGCATGGGCGCTTTGCGCGTCACTAGGCGACCACTGTCTCGGCTAATGGCACGAAGCGTGCATCCCGTGCGTTAAACAGCCAGATGTCCATCAAGGGGATCACTCCTGGCCGGGCTTACCGTGCCTATCGCTTTCCGAACCGTGCGGGCGGACGCCTGTCGCGGCGGGTCAGCGCGGTCCGCCCTGTCGGCACGTTCGCCGGGATCCTCACGGCCGTCATGCTGTCCGGCCTCGCCTTCGTCGGAGTAGCGGCGGCCGCGACCTTCGGCTATTTCGCCTCGGATCTACCTTCAGCCAGCGACCTCGCCACGGTGCCGATCCCGCTGACGACGCACATCTACGACCGCAGCGGCGAGCACCTTCTCTACACGCTCTCCGACGAGCGGCGCGACCTCATCTCGATCGACGCCGTCCCGCAGCGTATGAAGGACGCGACCGTCTCCATCGAGGACAAGACCTTCTGGACAAATCCGGGCGTCGACGTCGCCGGCATCATCCGCGCGATCCAGATCAACAGCGCGAGCGGCCGCATCACGCAAGGCGGCTCCACGATCACGCAGCAGCTGATCAAGACACGTCTCCTTGGTGACGATCCGACGTTCACGCGAAAGATCAAGGAAGCGATCCTCGCGGTCGAGGCGACGCGCACCTTCAGCAAGTCCCAGATCCTCGAGATGTACTTCAACCAGATCTACTACGGGAACCAGGCGTACGGCCTGAAGGCGGCGGCGGCCACATACTTCGGTGTCACCGACCTGAACCAGCTGACGCTCGGTCAGATGGCGCTCCTCGCCGGCCTCCCGCAGGCGCCCTCCGATTACGACCCGAGCCAGAACATCGACGGCGCGAAGGCGCGCCGCGCCCAGGTGCTCGACGCGATGGTCGACAACGGCTACGTGACGTCGACCGAAGCAGAGGCGGCAAAGGCCGAGGAGATCGTCGTGAAGCCCGTGACGACCTCGCTGTACGCGCCGTGGTTCACGTTCCGCGTTCGCGAGCAGCTCGTGCAGGTCCTCGGTGAAAAGGCGGCGTACCGCGGTGGTTACGACGTCTTCACGTCGCTCGACTGGAACATGCAGCAGCTCGCCGAGAAGGAAGTGCGCCAGCACGTCGACGCCCTCAAGGGCAGCAACGTCAACAACGCGGCGCTCATCACCATGGATCCAAAGACCGGCGAGATCCTCGCGTACGTCGGAAGCTACGACTACTACATGCACACACCGCAAGTGCAGGGCGACTACGACCACGCCGGCATCGCCTACCGTCAGCCGGGCTCGACGTTCAAGCTGTTCACCTATCTGACGGGGATGCTGAAGGCGGGCATGACGGCCTCGACCCAGCTCTACGACATCCAGTTCAACATGCCGGACGGAAGCGGCAAGAGCTACAGCCCGGTGGACGCGACGAAGGAGCAGCACGGCCCGGTCACGATCCGGCAGGCGCTGCGCGAGTCGCTGAACCTCCCGGCATTGCAGGTCACGCGGACGGTTGGCGTCGACGCGATCATCGACACCATCCACCAGCTCGGCATCAACCGCGACTGGGACCGCTCACGTCTCGGACTCTCGTTCGGCATCGGCGCCGGCGAGATGCGCCTCATCGACATGGCGAGCGCGTACCAGGTCATCGCGAACATGGGCATGCGTGTCGAGCCAACCTACATCCTCAAGATCGTCGACCCGTCGGGCAAAGTCGTGAAGGACTACTCGCAGCCCGAGGGCCGGCAGGTGATCGATCAGCGCTACGCCTGGATCATGGCCAACATCCTCAAGGACAACACCGACACGGGCCCGAACGGCTCGTTCGTCTTCTCGTCGTTCACGTCGATCGGCCGGACGGCCGCTTTGAAGACCGGCACGACAGACAACCTGCAGGACGTTCTCGCGATCGGCTTCGTACCGCAACGGCTGACCGCGATCTGGATGGGCAATTCGGACAACTCGGAGATGCACGGGATCTCCTCGGCTCTTGGACCTGGAATTCTCTGGCGCGACTACATGAAGACCGTCGTCAGCTCGCTCCCGGTCGAGTGGTACCCACGCCCGGAGGGGATCGTCGACAGGACCGTCTGCGTGAACCCTTCGAAGTTCGGCGGCAACGGCTCTGGACTTCTGCCGGGCCCGAACTGCCCATCGAACTTCCGGTGGACCGAGCAGTACGTGCAGGGCACCGAGCCCACGACCGACGACCGGAACTTCTACACGTCGTGCGGGATCAACCTGCGAGCGCCCTTCCTTGACTGGCAGGCCGACTACAACCGGTGGGCCTCGGTGGCGGTTTCGGGCGGCCACAGTTACCAGGGCCGCTTCAGTTGGCGGATCTGCGGCTTCGCGCCAAAGCCGAGCGAGGCGCCGTCGCCTTCGCCAGGATCGAGCGGTCCGCCGAATTCGACACAGCCGCCGGGTCGAACGAACCCGCCGCAACCCACGCCCAGACCCTCGAAGAAGCCCTAAGCAAAACGGGAATTCGTCCCTAGACTCGGCCCCGTGAGGGCGGTCACCAACACTTCTTTTTACGCGCCCGTGGAGGGCGAGCTGCGGGAGCTCGAGAGACGGCTTCTCGAGGTAGGTCGAGGGGGCCATCCGGTCTTCCGCGACGCGGTGGCACACCTGTTCACCACGCCCGGGAAGCTTCTTCGGCCAACGCTCGTGTTTCTCTCTTCGCGCTTCGGGCCAGCTCGGGACCGCGAGGTCGTGTTGAACCTCGCCGAATCATTGGAGCTCGTCCACACCGCGTCGCTCGTCCACGACGATGTCGTGGACCGTGCCGCGATGCGGCGGAACATCCAGACGGTGAACGCGAAGTGGAACGACGATGTCGCGCTCATCGTGGGCGATTACCTCTTCGCGAAGGCGTACGCGCTCGCTGCGGTCCTGCCGAAGCCCGAGGTCATCGCGATCGTCGCGCAGACCGTGTTCGCACTTTGCGACGGAGAGCTCGGCGAGATCACCGCGGCACCGTCGCTCCCGAGCGAGTCCGCCTACCTCGATCGCATCGAGCTCAAGACCGCGTCGCTGTACGCGGCCTGCAGTCAGGGCGCGGCCCTGCTCGCCGACGCGGAGCCCGATCACGTCGCTGCGCTCGGGGCGTTCGGGACGAGCCTCGGCATGGCGTTCCAGATCACCGATGACGTCCTCGACCTCGTCGGCGACGAAGCCGACTTCGGCAAGACCGTCGGCCGCGATCTCATCGAGGGGATGCCGACCCTCCCGATGATCTATGCCGTGGAGGAGCGTGACGGCAGCGGCGTCGAGCTCGAGGCGCGCATCCTCGCCCCCGCGAAGAGCGAGGCCGACATGCGCGCGCTTCTTGAGGAGATCCGCCGATCGAGCGGTCCGGAACGAGCGCGGCAGCGTGCGCTGGCCTTTCACGATTCCGCCTTGCGCGCGCTCGACCGCCTTCCGGCGAGGCCGGAGCGGGACGCGCTGCGCGATGCCGCCGACTTCGTCGTGAGTCGCGTGCGCTGATGACTTCCTCGGAGATCGAGTCGTTCCGTATCCGCTTCGCGTACGAGTTCGATCGTCTTCTGGAGACCATCGCCGATCTCGATGACGAGGCGGTCAACTGGAAGCCGCCGGCCCCGGGCGCGAACTCGCTGCTCGTGCTCGTGACCCACGCGCTGGGATCGGCAGAGCAGCATGTCGTCGGAGAAGCCGCTGGAAAGACCGTGGTGCGCAATCGCGACGCCGAGTTCGCGACCACGGGCGGATCCGGCCACCTGGCCGCGCGTGCCGCGGAAGTACGTCGCCGCATCGATGAGGCAGTGGTTGGCCTCGAGGGCCGGCTCGACGATGAACGCGAGCCTCCGTTCGGCAAGTGGCGCGGGTCTCGCGCGACCGCCCGCGACCGGCTCATTCACAGCATCTCGCACACCGCCGAGCATGTCGGTCATGCGCAGGTGACGCGCGATCTCTACAACGCGCGGAGGGGGAGCACATGAAAGCGAGGGTCGCGGGCGAAGGAACGAAGGCGAAGCCGTGGAAGCTCCGGACGCCGAGTGGCTCGTCCGAATACGAGATGTATCGCGCGGAAGACGCCGATCCGCCGGCCATCGTGTGCATGGTCGGCAAGACCGAGCTTCGCTATCACATGCGCGCGATCGAGGACCTTCATGCGATGCTGAAGAAGAACGGTGACTGGATGGCGCTCGGCAGCGCCGACGAGCAGAAGCCGGCGTCTGAAGGCACCGTCGAGGCGTGGGGGCGCTCGCCAAAGAATCCGGTCAAGGGCTGGTACGGGTTGAAGAAGGGGCTGCGGGGACGATTCGGGATGTACATGCCGCCGCTTCTTGAAGCGCTCGGCCTCGCCGAGGTCGAACACAATCCGAAGAACAATCGGATGCGCGCGCTCTAGGGGCCCGGCGGCCTCGACCCGCGACGTTTGCCGCGACGCCTGCGACGTTTGCGCTGTCCCTCGCCGGCCTCGGTGACGGGGGTCGGCCGCTCCTGCCGCGGCACCTCATCGCTGCCGTAGCTTCCGACGCCCTTGGTGTGGGCGGGGATCGGGGCGAACGAGACGCCGAGCTCGTCCGCGGTCAGCACCTTGCGGGTACCGTCGAACATCCCGACGACGATCGATTCCTTCACCACATTGACGCCCTGCGTGGTCGCGCATCCGGACGTGCCGCACGAGCCGCTCACGCACGAGGGGATGTGGAACGTGTCGCCGAGCTTTGGCAGCTTGCCCTTCACCTCCTGGTACGTCTCGAGCTCGTAAATGAGGCAGCACTTCAGGCGACCACAGACACCGGTGAGCTTCGATTGGTTCAGCGGAAGGTCCTGCTCCTTGGCCATCCGGATCGAGATGTTCGAGAACTTGTCGAGCCAGGACGAGCAGCACAGCTCGCGGCCGCACGTGCCCACCCCGGTCATCACCTTCGTTTCGTCGCGCGCGCCCATCCTGCGGAACTCGATGCGGGTGCCGAAATGCGCGGCGAGGGCCGCGTTGAGCTCGCTAAGGTCGGGTCGCTCGTCGCTGGAGAAGAAGAAGACGAGGCTCGAGCCGTCGAACTGCCAATCGGCACCGAGTATTTTCACCCGCAGGTTCCGCGCGTGGACCATCTCGGCCGCGGCCCTCGTCGCGTCCTCCTCCATCCGCTTGTGCTTGTTCATCGTGAACAGGTCCGCGCCGGTCGCTCTGCGTACCACTTTGCCGAGAGGTGGATCGATCATGACGAGTGGCGAATCCGTCGGCAGGATCGCGACGCGGGCCGCATCCTCGCCGAGCTCGGTGCGCACGATGACGAACTCGTTCACGTCGACGTCGTTCACACCGCCGGTCTCGAAGAAATACATGCGGCCGGCCTTCATGAACCGGGCGCCGATCACCGTGCGCGGCGTGATCATGCGGGCGCTCCGGCGAACGCCGCCGCATAGGGAAGGCGCAGCACCAAGAGCTCGAGCAGCATGCGCGCGTTCACGTTCGACTCGACGACGTCTCGCCGCCAGCGGTCGAGCGACAGCGCGAGATCCACGAGCTCGCGCTGACCGACCGCCTTCGCGAGCGCGGTCGATTCGCGCGCCCGATCGGGCCGAAGCGCGCGCTCCGACCCCTGTGCGACGACGACGGCGTCTCGCGCGAGCTCGCTCCATCCGACCAGGCGTGACTCGATGGCGTCGTTGCGTTTCTGCGGGTCGCGCTCTGACTCGGCTAGGTCGACGGCCCATCCGAAGCGGTCGGTGAGACCGCTCCCGACCAGCTTGTAGAACTCCGCCTCGAGTAGCCGGCGCGCCTTTCGTGCGGCCTCGTCGCTCGCGAGGGTGATCGCCAGGCCCGGACGGCCCGCGCCGGCAGCCGCGTGACGGCGCCCATCTGCGCCAAAGCGCTTGTGCAAGCCCTCCGCGATCTCGGAGGTCGCCACGAGCCGCAGGGGGAGCGGGACCAGACGCGAACGGATCGTCTCGAGCAGCCGCGAGGGCGTCGGCGTGAGGAGCAGAAGGACTGCGTGGATCGGCGGCTCCTCGAGGGTCTTCAGAAGCGCGACCTCGGCATGCTCGGAGAGATCGGCCGCGTCGTCGATGATGACGACCCGCCAGCTTCCCTCGAGCGGCCGGAGCGCGAGGTCCTGCTGCATCTCGCGGACCTGCTCGATCGCGATGAACTTCTTGTCGGGGTCCTTCTCGAGGTCGATCAGCCTGGTGACCAGCCGAACGTCGGGGTGCGTGAAGTGCTCGACTTTGCGGCACGCCAGACACGTCCCGCAGCCGCCGGCGATACGTGGCTCGGCCGTGCAGAGGAGCGTCTGCGCCAGCCGGATCGCCACCGTCCGTTTGCCGATCGACCGCGGGCCGCTGAGCTCGTACGCATGGGCAACGTCGCCCTCGAGCGCTTTCTCGCCCAGACGAGCGAGGAGGCGACGCTGCCCGATCACATCACGCACTCGGGTGCATGGATTCTAGTTCGCTAGCAGCAGGGCGCCTCTTCCGCCAGGCATCCGGAGCACTCGGGCTCGGGGCAGCAGGGGGCGGGGCAGCAAGGCTCGTTCACGCGGTCACCTCCTTTCGCGCGCGGATGTAGGCGCTCGCGATCGCGCCGTCGACGCCTTCGAGGCGGGTCTCACGCGTGATCTCGACGTCGACGTCGCGGAAACCGACGTCGCGGAGCGCGGCGGTGTACTCATCGATCGAGATCGTCCCCGCGACGCAGCCAGCCCATTGGTCGAGCGAGCGCTTGACCTCCGCCGGAAGCTCCGCGAGCGCAACCATGTCCGCGACGGCGAATCGGCCGCCGGGCGCGAGGACACGATGAGCTTCGCGCAGCACGGCGCGCTTGTCCGCCGCCAGGTTGATCACGCAGTTGGAGATAACGACGTCGACGCTGGCATCGGGCAGCGGGATCTCCTCGATGGTGCCCTTCAGGAACGTCGCGTTGGCGACCGCGGCCTTCGCCTGGTTCCCGCGCGCGACCGCGAGCATCTCGTCGGTCATGTCCACGCCGTAGGCGTGCCCCGTCGGCGCGACACGCCGCGCGGAAAGCAGGACGTCGAGGCCCGCGCCACTTCCGAGATCGAGAACGCGCTCACCCGGCCGCAGATCGGCCAGGAGCGTCGGATTGCCGCATCCGAGGCTGGCGGTCGGATCGATGCCCACGGACGCGAGCTCCTGGGCCGTGTATCCCTCTCCACAAACCGTGTCCTCCATGCCGCAGCAGCTCGTGTCGCAACAGCTCGCGCTGTCCGCCATCTGCAGCGCCTTTGCGGCATAGCGCTCGCGAACGGCCTCCTGAATGTCGCTCACACGGCACCTCCGACGCATAGATGAGCGTCGATGGGACGCTAGCGAATCCATTGACGTTCGTCAATGGGTCTGCGAGACTGAGGCCGTGGAAAAGCTCATGGTGCTCCCGGAGCGCGAGCGTGGCGTCTGCTGCCCGCCCACGCTGAAGGCGCGCCCGCAGAAGGTCGAACAGACGAGCGAGATCCTCAAGGCCCTCGCCGATCCGACCCGCCTGCAGATCGCGCTCTGCTTGCGCGATGCCAAGGAGCCCGTGTGCATCTGCGACTTCACGGCCACGTTCGACATCTCGCAGCCGACGGTCTCGCACCACATGGCCAAGCTTCGCGAGGCTGGCCTCGTCGACGTCACGAAGCGCGGGATCTGGTCCTTCTACCGGCTCGCTCCCGACCTTTCTCCCGCGGCGCGCCGCATCCTCGACGCTATCGGCTAGCGGCTCGCTCGCGCGCGGCCTCGTACGCGCGCTCGGTCCGCTCAGCGACCAGATCCCACGTCCACTTTTCCTGAAGCCGAAAGCGGCCCGACTCGCCCATGCGGCGCGCGCGGGTCGTGTCGCCGAGGAGCGTGAGGATCGCGCGCGCGATCGCGTCCGGCTCCTGTGCCACGACGAGACCATCCACTCCGTCCCGCACCACCTCGCGAAGCGCCGGGATGTCGCCGGCGATCACGGGTCGCCATGCGTACCAGGCCTCGAGGTACGTGTGTCCGAACGTCTCGTGCACCGAGGGCATGGCGAAGATCGTCGCGCGCGCATAGGCCTCGGCCTTCTCGGCTTCGCTCACGATTCCGCGGTCGATCCAGCGGTCGTCTTTGAAGCGCCTCTCGAATCGGGCGCTCCACGCGTTCTGGCCGATCGCGACGAACCGAGCCTCGGGACGGGACCGCCACACGATCTTCGCGGCGTCGCGCAGCGCGTGATAACCCTTGTATCGCTCCTTGCGGCCGACGAACAGCACGGTCGCGGGGTCCATCGGGACCTCGGGGAGCCAGTCGATGATCGGACCGACCCCGGTCACGTGCGCGTGGCGCACGCGACGAGACGCGTACCACTCCGATTCCCATTTCGTCAGCGCGATGACCGCGTCGTCTCGGCGGTAGCGCGCAACATCCGCCGCGGACGTGCCGGAGAAGCGCTGGCCCGGATGCACGAGCGGCGTCTCGACGAAGGCCGCACCGGCGGCGCGCGCCGCACGCTCGAGTGGACCGGACCACTCGCGCGCGATCGAGTGAACGACGTGTGCCCCCGCGATGGCGTGTTCGAGATCCGTGCCGGCCACGAGCGAGGTCGGCAGGATCCCGTCCAGCGCCGCGCCGATGCGCCCACCGCGAACGGGGAGGAAGACAAAGCGAACGCCCTCATGCCGTAGCTCGACCGGGCCAGGCGGAGCCGCGTACACGTCGAGCGGTATGCCGGGCCTCCGCCACGCGGGTCGAAGGCCCACGAGAGTCACGTCGTGATGGCGCTTCGCCAGTGCTCGGGCCAGGGCGCGCGCCTGCGCCTCGGATCCTCCGACCGTGGACAGGAGCTTCTTCGCGATTACGACGCGCATGGCGTCGCGAAATCTAGGCGAGCGCCTCGCCGACGTCAGCGTGAGCATGAGCGAGCGCTCGGGCGTACGCCTCCTCGACGCGGTCGATCACCAGATCCCAGTCCCACTTTTCACGGAGCTTTGCCGACCCCGCCGCGCCCATGCGGGATCGCAGTTCCGGGTCGTCGAGCAGCCGCTCGATGGCGCTCGCAACTTCGTCGGCTCGCTGTCGCACGCAGAGGCCGTCGATCCCGTGGGCGATCACTTCGCGGAGCGGGGGAATGTCACCACCGACGACCGGGCGCTCGTGCAGCCAGGCCTCGAGATAGCCGATGCCGAACGTCTCGTGCAGGGACGGCATGGCGAACACGTCGCACGCATCAAGCGCCGCGGATTTCTCGCTGCCGCTCGCGCGCTCGATGTCGACGATGCGCTCGTCCGCGTACCGCGCGAACTCGTCGAAGAAGCTCGAGTAAAACCCCGGGATACCGATGAACACGAACCGCGTATCCGGATGCCGCCGCCAGACGAGCTCGGCCGCGTCCAGCAGGTGGATGTACCCCTTGTAGCGCTCCTTGCGTCCGATGTAGAGGACGAGCGGAGCGTCGGCCGGAATACCGTGCGCAGCGCGGAACGCGAGCCCGTCCCGCGAGCGGACCGCGTTCGGTCCCATACCCGTGGTGACGATCCGCGCCGCGTCGATCCCTTCGCTCGCGAACCAGCCCTTTTCCCAATCGGTCATGGTCGTGATCGCGTCGGCGCGCCGGTAGCGCGCGAAGTCGCTCGGTGTGTCGCCGCCGTGGAACTGCCCCCGATGCGCAAGCGGGGTGAGGACGATCGGAGTTCCGAGCGCCTCGGCAACCTCGAGGGAGCTGTCGAGGTATTCGCGCCCGATGTTGTGGATGATCTCGCGGTCCTCCGCATACCACTCGAGCACATCGGTCCGCATCAGGTCGATGAGCGTCGAGGCGTCCGCGAAGCTCCCGAGAAAGCCGCCTCGCGGCTTCACCTGCACGATCTCGACGCCTTCGTTCGTGAAGACGCGACGGTCATCGAAGGCCTGCGCGCAGACCACGCGCACGTCGTGACCCCGAGACGCAAGGCGCGTGGCGAACTGGTACGCGAGGCTTTCCGACCCACCGACGCGCGCATACGCACGCTTTGTGAAAAGGAGCTTCATCGCCGAGCGCGGACGGGCAAGCCGCGTGCTAGGACGCGACGGCGCTTTCGTCCAAGCCGATGAACTTGGACCACGTGAGCTCGCCCGCGCGCACATACGAGGAATAGAGGTACTGCGGAGTCGCCGGCGGGCGCACTGGCAGACGACGGAGCGTCATCCGTGCCTCGGCCAGCGTGCGTCCGCCCTTTCGGTGGTTGCACGACTTGCAGGCAGCGACGACGTTCTCCCAGACATGCTGCCCGCCGCGATGACGGGGAATGACGTGGTCGAGCGTCAGATCGTGTCCGCGCCGCCCGCAGTACTGGCAGGTATGGTCGTCACGCACGAGCACTTCCTTGCGCGTCATCTTCACGACCGGGCGCGGACGCTTCACGTGGTAGGCGAGCCGGATGACCGACGGCGATGGAAACGTAAGGCGCTCGCTCGTAACGAGGTGGCCGTTCTGCTCCACGACGCTCGCCTTCTCTTTGGCGAGGAGGACCACCGCTCGGCGCACGTTGCACACGTTGAGCGGCTGAAAGTCGAGGTTTAGTACAAGGACGTTCGCGTCTACTACGCCCATGTTCCGATTCTAGGGTCAGCGCGGTACGATTGGCGTTCCGATGGCCTCTCAGTCCACACCCGACAAGAACGGCTCCAAGGGCACTTGGACCCTGAAAACAGGGCTCGCCCAGATGCTCAAGGGCGGCGTGATCATGGACGTCGTCACCGCCGAGCACGCCAAGATCGCCGAGGAAGCCGGAGCCGTCGCGGTCATGGCGCTGGAGCGCGTTCCGGCCGACATCCGCGCAGCCGGTGGTGTCGCCCGGATGAGCGACCCCGAGATGATCCACGCGATCATGGACGCGGTCACGATCCCGGTCATGGCCAAAGCGCGCATCGGCCACTTCGTCGAAGCGCAGGTCCTGGAGGCCATCGGCGTCGACTACGTCGACGAGAGCGAGGTACTGACGCCGGCCGACTTGAAATTTCACATCGACAAGCACGCCTTCAAAGTTCCCTTCGTGTGCGGCGCGCGCGAGCTCGGTGAAGCGCTGCGCCGGATCAACGAAGGCGCGGCGATGATCCGAAGCAAGGGCGAGGCGGGCACAGGGAACATCGTCGAGGCGGTCACGCACATCCGCGCGATCACCGAAGGGATAAGCCAGCTCACCGAGCTCGGTCCGGACGCCCTCGAGACGAAAGCGCA
>Ga0307284_10000068_pt1 | contig 15253 bp, 13 predicted proteins | sample ER_DNA_123_FD_194480 | JGI IMG/M metagenome (GOLD analysis project Ga0307284, IMG submission 194480) | Bulk soil microbial communities from the East River watershed near Crested Butte, Colorado, United States - ER_DNA_123 | ecosystem: Environmental > Terrestrial > Soil > Floodplain | place... | reverse complement strand
GGGCGTGAAGCGTGAACGGCAGAAGCAATGCCGCCAGGGGCGGGAGATACCGAAAATGCAAAGGAACCCCAGGTAATGAGCGTGTGCGGTGCCGGAACATAAACCGGGCTCAGCCCAATTCGGCCACGCTCTCGAGTATGCGGTCCGGCCGGATGCCGCTCTCCCTGAGGGCCCTCTCCCGGTACTTGCCGGTGCGAACCAGCCATCCTTGCAGCCCCGCACGCTGGGCACCCTCGACGTCGGACCAGAGATCGTCCCCCACCATGGCAACCGAAGCCGCGGGCTCGACCTCGAGACTCTGGAGCGCGGCCGCATAGAAGCCGGGGCTCGGCTTTCCGGCCACGATAGCGCTCTTGCCGGTGGCGAACTCGAGGGCTGCCACGAAGGGTCCGGCATCGAGCGCCAGACGCTCCTGGTTCAACCAGTACCGGTCCCTCGATAGGGCAATGAGTTCCGCTCCGGCCATGATGTACTCGAACGCTTCCTGCAACAGGGCATAATTCCAGCGTTCCCCCAGATCACCCACCATCACCGCCTGGGGCACACAGCCCCGAGGGTGGTTGGATGTGCCCCCAGCCAGCTCCAACCCAGCCATGTCGTGCAATGCCGGCTCCGGCACAAATGGCGCTACGCACCGGTATCCTGCCGTGCGGGCCAGTACGCTCCCGGCCAGAGTGGCGGTGAACACATCCTCGGTCGAGACCTCGAAGCCATAGCCGCAGAGGCGCTCGACCAGCATCGCGCGCGAGCGGCTGGTCGTGTTGGTCACCAGGCGGACGGGAACGTGTTGTCGGCGGAGCCGGTCCAGCGTGGCAACCGCGCCCGGGATGGCGGCACCGCCGGAGTAGAGGGTGCCATCGAGATCCAGGAGATACCCCCGTGGCCGGCTCAGAACCGCTCCCACTTATATTCCGGCATGCTGCCAGTAGCCCCGCTCATCGTGCATACGGCGCTCCTCGCCCGGCTGGCGTCTCCCTACCCGTTCGTCGTGGGAGAGACCCTGCGGTACGACGCCAAGCTCGGGTACTTCCCAGTGGGCGAGGCCACCGTCTCGGTGACCCGGATGGCCAAGGAGCGGGGGAAGCAGAGTTTTGTGTTCACCATGGCCGGCCAGGGAGGCCCGCCCGGATGGCGGGTCCGCTACGACATGACTTCCTGGGTAGGCACCGGACCCTTCAATTCTCTCCGCTTTCATCGGCGGCTGGAACAGGGTGGCAAGATCGACGAGCATGGCTACGTGATCGTTCCCGACTCGGCACGCTACCGCGAGGAGGGAGTCCCTGGTGACTGGGCCGCTCCGGCGGATCCGCTCGATGAGCTCGCGTTTCTGTATTACTTGCGGGCCGCGCCGCTCGAGGTGGGGCAGACCTACAGCCTGGCCCGCTACTTCAAGACCGGATACAACCCCATCGAAGTCAGCGTCACCGGCCGCGAGACCATAGCCATGCCGGGCGGCGCGACGACACCCTGTCTGGCCCTCCGGGTCTCCGCGCGGGGGAGCACGATGCGCGTCTGGCTCACTGATGACGCGCGCCGGCTGCCGGCACAGCTGGAGATCCCACTGCCCTTCGGGAGCGTGACCCTCTCGCTGGTGTCTAGTATCTCCCCAGGTAATTCTCGATCTCCCAGCGGCTGACCTGCAGGTTGTACTGCAACACCTCGTCGCGCTTGGCCTCCAGGAATCTTTCGGTCAAATGCTCGCCCAGCGCAGCCTTGATCACATCATCCTTCTCGAACATCTCGAGCGCCTCGTGCAGGTCGCGGGGCAACTCGTCGATCCGGTACTTTCGCCGGTCGCGATAACTCATGGCGAAGATATTCCGGCTGACCGGCTCCCGGGCCGCGAGCTTGTTCTCAATGCCCTCGAGGCCCGCCGCCAGCTGCACCGTCAAGGCCAGGTATGGATTGCAGGAGGGATCGGGCATCCGGAGCTCGCAGCGGGTCCCCAGTCCACGGCGATCGGGAATGCGTACCAGCGGTGAGCGATTTCGCATCGACCAGGCGACGTTGACCGGGGCTTCGTAGCCGGGCACCAGCCGCTTGTAGCTGTTGATCAGGGGATTGGTGATGGCGCAGAAGCCACGGGCGTGCTGGAGGAGCCCTTCGATGTAGCTCAGGGCGGTCTGGGACAGCTGGTACTCCGCCTTGGGATCATAGAAGGCGTTTTCCTTGCCCCGAAAGAGCGATTGGTGGGTATGCATCCCACTGCCGTTGATCCCCTCGATCGGCTTCGGCATGAAGGAGGCGATATAGCCGAACCGGCTGGCCACGTTGCGGACCACGAACTTGAAGGTGGTCAGGTTGTCCGCGGTGGTGAGCGCGTCGGCATACCTGAAATCGATCTCGTGCTGCCCGGTGGCCACCTCATGGTGAGCGGCCTCGACTTCGAATCCCATCTCCACCAGCTGCTCCACGATGACGCGCCGGATCTCTTCTCCCCGATCGAGCGGTCCGAGGTCGAAGTAGGCGGCCGAATCGTGGGTGATGGTGGTGGGCGACCCATCCGGCGCTTTCTCGAACATGAAGAACTCGGCCTCGCAGCCGGCCATCATGGCAAAGCCCAGCTTTCGGGCGCGCTCGACCTGCCGTTTGAGCGTGGTGCGGGGGCATCCGGCGAACGGTTGCTCGTCCGGGGTGTAGATGTCGCAGAGCAGCCGGGCCACCCTGCCCCCTTCATCGGCATAGGGAAGGATCCTGAAGGTGTGCAGGTCAGGCTTGAGGAGCATGTCGGATTCCTCGATCCGGACGAACCCCTCGATCGAGGAACCATCGAACATGATCTCGCCATCGAGCGCCTTCTCGAACTGGCTCCGGGGCACCTCGACGTTCTTGTTCACCCCCAGGATATCGGTGAATTGGAGCCGAAGAAAATCGACGCTGAACCGATGGGCCAGCTTGAGAAGGTCGCCCTTCCCGGCCCCGCTCAGCTCCACCGGGAATCCCTCCAGACTCGGCCGTTCCGACACGCCGGCCGGGGGCTGCTTTCCTTGGACCATTCGGTTTCGCTCGAGCGGTGAACGGTGAATGCTCTGGGGAAGCGTGAACGGTAAACGGTAAGCGGTGAACGGGAAAGAAGCGTTCAGTCACCCATGCCCGTTTACCGTTTACCGTTCACCGTTTACGCTTCTCCCAGATGACTACCACCTTATCCACGTGCCCGGCCTGTGGTGCTGCTGCGTCCGGCAACTTCTGCAGCAGTTGCGGCGCCAGCCTCACATCCCGCTCCTGTGGCTTCTGCCACGCGGAGTTATCGGCCCAGGCGCGCTTCTGTCATCGGTGCGGGCATCCGGTGGCTTCGGGCACGGGTGGAGGGCCGCGGTCCGAGCGGACCGCCTGGTTGGTTGCGGCCGTGCTCTGCGTATTGCTGGTCGGGGGAATCGTCTACAAGGTCTCGGGGGGGACGCCGGCGCCAGCCCCCGATATGGCGAACACCGGCGCGGACTCCCGGGACCGCACACCGGCGCAGCAGCTTCCAGACCAGGGGCTCCAGGGCAGAGCGCCGGACATCAGCGCGATGACGCCCAGGGAACGGTTCGACCGGCTGTTCAATCGAGTCATGCAAGCGGCCGAGCGGGGGGACTCGCTCGAGGTCCGGCGCTTCATCCCCATGGCCCTCGGAGCATACCAGCAGCTCGATGATCGTGACGTCGACGCGCGGTACCATGCCGCGGTGCTCCACCTCGAGGTAGGAGACTTCGCCCCGGCGTATGCGTTAGCAGATACCATTCTTCAAACGTCCCCCCATCACCTGTTCGGCTACCTCATCCGGGGCACAGCGGCAGGATTTCAAGATGATACCGCTGCTCGGGCTCGGGCAGAGCGGGATTTTCTGACGAATTACCGCGCGGAAATGGCGGCCAACCGGGTCGAGTACCTGGAGCACAAGCCGGCGTTGGAGGAATTCAGAAAAGAGGCGGAGAGGAACCCGTAATCCCTCGATCGCCTTTCTCCATCTTCTCGTCGTTTCCGTCCTTGCCGTCTTTCCCGTCCTTCCCGACTTAGATTATCCCGATGCCCAAGACCATTCGAGTGGCCCACAGTCCAGACTCCGATGACGCGTTCATGTTCTATGCCCTGGCAGGAGGCAAGCTCGACACCGGCGATCTCCGATACGTCCATGAGTTGTCAGACATCGAGTCGCTCAACCAGCGTGCCCGCCGAGCCGAGCTGGAGGTCACCGCCGTCTCCATCCATGCCTACGCCTATCTCTGGCGCGACTATGCCCTGCTGAGCTCCGGCTCGTCCATGGGAGACGGCTATGGCCCCCGTCTAGTATCCACCGAGCCGGCTCCAGCGGATGTGCGCTCGGCGCTGAAGAGCCGCCGCGTCGCCGTGCCCGGCACCCTGACCACGGCATACCTGGCGCTCAAACTTTATCAACCCGACTGCGCAACGCAGGTCGTTCCGTTCGACCAGATCGAGGACGCCGTTCATCGGGGTGATGTGGACGTGGGACTGCTCATTCACGAAGGGCAACTCACCTATGGCGATACCGGGCTTCATCTCTGGGGCGACCTGGGAGCCTGGTGGATGGCAGAGACCGGCCTCCCTCTGCCTCTGGGCGGCAATGCCGTCCGGCGCGACCTGGAGCCCGAGGTCATTGCGCAGATCGCCCGAGACCTTCGCGCCAGCATCGTGTACGGCCTGGAGCACCGTGCCCCCGCGCTCGCGCATGCCAAGCAGTTCAACCGCGGAATCGGGGATGAGCGCACCGACACCTTCGTCGGCATGTACGTCAATCAATGGACCGTGGACTACGGCCCCCGGGGACGGCAGGCGGTCCAGCTGTTGCTCGACCGTGCGTACGCAGCCGGCCTGGTTCCCGAAAAGGTGGAGGTGGAGTTCGTCGGTTAGAGATTCGAGCCGCCTTCAAAACCTAGACTTTTCGACTCTGGACTGCAGTTTTTGACCTTTCTTGACCCCACCTGGGCCTTGTCCTACCTTCCCAAGACCCTGGGACCTCTCTGTTAGCGCCATTCGAAGGCATCAGATCGCCGGTGGTACCTGCCTGCTGATCCCGAGCCAGGCCCGAGTGGAGGAGTTCGCGTGCCCCTTACCGATGGGCCTGTCACACTGCTCGTTGTAGACGACGAAGAATCGATACGTAACGCGCTCCGGAAGTTCCTGGTTCTCCAAGGATACGAGGTCGCCACCGCGGCCACCGGTGAAGAAGCCCTGACCATCCTGCAGCGGCAGAAAATCACCGGCATATTGCTGGATGTGAACCTCCCCGGGATCAATGGGGTCGAGCTGGTGCCCCAGATTATGGATCTCGAGCCCACCATTGCGATCCTCATGCTTACGGCGGTGAATGACGCCACGAGTGCAGCTCTTTGCATGCAGCGGGGCGCCTTGGACTACCTGATCAAGCCGATTGACCTGGGGCACCTCGGCCGGGCGATTCACCATGCCCTCCAGCGCCGCCACACGGTCCTGGAAGGCCAGCAGATCAATCAATGGCTCAAGGATGAGGTGACGGCCCGGGTGACCGAACGGAGGCTGGAACTGGACAACCAGGAGCGAATCTCGATTGCTACCCTGGAGGCCCTGATTAACGCCCTGGAGGCCAAGGATCCCTACCTTCGGGGGCACTCCGCCCGGGTGGCGGATCTCTCGGCGATGGTGGCAGCCGAGGCTGGCTGCAGCGACGAAGAGGTGGAGGCGGTGCGGACCGGTGGCCGCCTGCACGATATCGGGAAGATTGGTATCCGGGAGGAGATTCTCAACAAGCAGGGGCCGCTCACCGAGGAAGAATACGAGCACGTGAAGCAGCATGTCACCGTCGGATCGCAAATTCTGGCGCCACTGGTCCATCTACGCGACGTGATCGGCTTCGTCCGCAGCCATCACGAGCGGTGGGATGGGACCGGCTACCCCGACCGTCTGGCCGGCGAAGCAATACCGTTCGGAGCGAGAGTCATCGGTGCGGTGGAAATCTATGACGCGCTCACCACGTCCCGCCCCTACCAGGAGAAAATGCCGCCCGAGGCGGCCGTTGAACGAATGCGTGATTTGATCGGCACGGTGATCGATCCCGTGATTCATCGGGCGCTCGAGGCGGTCGTGTCTCACCGCCAGACGCTGGTCTTTCTGGACGACGCCCGCGTCTGACACCCTTGCCATGTTCCCCCAGCCGCCGGCCCGCATCGGCTCACCGGGCGCCCCATGACGCAGGTGACCGTGGTCCTCGTCGTAGCCGGCTTGATGTTGGCGATCGGGCTGTTGACGGTTCTTGCCTGGTTTCTCTATACCACCTACCTCAATCGGGTTGAGCGCCGGTTAGCGGCGCGGAAGAGCCTCTACCGGGAGCTGGTCTCGGAGCTGGCCACCCGGGACCGGGCACTGCTCGAGCCCACCATTAATCAGATGAAGACGCTGTACGATCTCGACGCGCTCGAGGCGGTGCTCGAGGAGCAGGCGCGGAGCGCGACTGGGCGTCCTGCTTGGCTGCTCGAGGTGTACGACGAGCTGGGGCTGGTGGATAAATACATCGACAAGCTGCGCACCGCGCGGAAATGGCGGGACCGCGCCTTTGCCGCCGAGCTCCTGGGCCGGGTCGGAAGCGCCAAAGCGGTGCCGGCCTTACTGGAGACGGTGCAGGCCACTCGCACCGAGGACTCGGACGTGCGAGAGATCGCCTTGCGGGCGTTGGCCCGCATTGCGGACCCGCGCGCGGTCGAGCCCCTGGTAGCGGCCCTGTCCAGTGCGGACACATGGCTTACCGCCCGGATCGCCGATATCCTCACCCGCCATGGCGACGCGGCCGTGGAGCCGCTGATAGCTCTGCTCACCGGTTCCTCCCGCGATCCGGCGCGAGCGTGGGCAGCCAACGTACTGGGTGAAGTGCGAGCTCAGCGCGCATTTCCGGCGCTGGTGCGCGGGCTCACCGACCCCGATGAGGAGGTACGCGGCAAGGCAGCTACGGCACTCGGTCGACTGGGCGACCCACGCGCCGTCAATCATCTGCTGGAACATCTGCTGATCGATCCAGCTCCATTCGTCCGGGTCCGCATTGCCAGTACGCTGGGCCAGTTCGGCGGGCCCGAGGTCATTGACCGCCTCGTCCGTGCACTCCGGGATCCGGCGTGGTGGGTTCGGATGCGGAGTGTCGAGGCGCTGGAGCAGATCGGCCCCTCCGCCGTGGGGCCGTTGCTGGTTGCGCTGGACGATCCTGATGCCGAGATCCGGAGCCGTGCTGCGGCAGCGCTCGAACGGCTGGGAGTCGCGAATAACCTGGTGCGGATGATCGAGGCGGGCGAGAACAGCGCCGAGGCCTCGGGCATGCTGGTCCGGCTCTCCGCCGGAGGGACCCGTGAGCTGCTGGCTGAGCTGGTGTCGCATCCCTCGCCCGGGGTGCGCGAAGCCGTGGTTACAGCCATCCGCCGGGGCCGGCGCCGGGACCTCACCGGTGAGTTGATGCGGACGGCCTCGCATGACCCGGAGGCGTCGCTGCGCGCCCTCGCCCTGGAGGCGCTGCGCACCCTTCGGTCCGAGCCGGCGATCGCCGTCGCCATCGCCGGCCTGTCCGACGCCGATCAACAGGTTCGCACCGCGGCCATTCGCCTCATCGGCGAGCTCGGCGGCCGGGATTCCGTGGAGCTGCTCCGCGCGCGAACCGGCGATCCTGAGCCGATGGTGCGGGCAGCCGCGGTGCGCGCACTGGGTGCGCTGCACGCGACGACGGTCCAGACCGAGTTTCTGAGGCTCCTCAGTGATCCCGAGCCGGCGGTACGCCAGGCCGCGCTGGTCGGCGCCGCCGAGGCGGGACTCCGGTCGCTCGTGCCGAGGATCATCGAGCTGCTCGGCGACAGAGACCCAGACGTTCGGCGCGCGGCCGCCGCGGCAGCGGGGGAGCTGGGAGACGGACTTGCCGTGCCCGCCCTGCTCCGAGCTTTCCCGGAAGCGCCGCCGGACCTGCGTGAGACCATCACGACAGCGGTGACTCGGCTGGATCTCGAGGCCACTCCGGCTTTGATCGAGGCATTGCTCCAGAGTCCCGACGTGGGAAGCAAGATCGCGGTCACCCGCACGCTGGCACGCCTCCGTTTACCCGGTTCCGTGGACGTGCTCGCGCGGCTCAGCGACCATCCTGAGCCTGCGGTCAGGGGCGCGGCGATCGAGGCGCTCGGGCGCTGCGCCCGGGCTGGTGGATCGGAACGCGAAAGCCGCCTCGAAGTAGTTGCCCCCGCGTTGGGTGATGCCGACGAATCCGTCCGCGCCCGTGCCATCGACGCCGCAGCCCGCCTGGGACTCGAGGACCCGGGGCGGACCATCCCCGGCCTGCTGGCAACCGATCCGTCGGCCACGGTACGGGAGCGGGCGGCCCTGGCCATAGGAATCCTGCATCTGCCGGGTGGCAAGGAGTCTCTCATTGCGGCCTGCCGCCGAACCGAGTCCACTAATGTGCGGGCCGCGGCCGCCTTGGCGGCCGGAGTCTTCGACCCTAATAGCCTCGTGGTACGCATCCTGGAGATGCCAGACGAAGCGCCGGTGCGCGAGCTGCTCCGGCAGCGGCTCAAGAGCGATCCCTGGTTCCGTCTTCTCGAGCGCAAGCTCTCTCGGGCCCGGGGGCTGGAGCTCCGTGCTCTGGCAGCCCCGGGGTCTGGAGGGGGTCAGTCATACCTGGCGGATGGCCTGAGAAGCACGCTGGATACGGGCGAGCGGGTGCGGATGATCGGTGGACTCCGCGCTTTCCAAGGAGAGCAGAGCCTGAGCGCGCTGCTCCAGGTTGTGCGGGAGGATCCCAACCCTGAGGTTCGCACCGCAGCCTTGGTGGCAGTCGGCGATCTCCTCGATACCGAGGAGCTTCTCGCCCTTGGCGTCCGCGCCCTGGGCGACCCCAATCTCATGGTACGCAGAGCCGCCGTCGATCTCTTTTCGAAGGTCGCGCCCGAGCGCGCCTTTCCCAAACTGATCCGTTCGCTTCGGCCGGAGGAGGACCCGGCCGTGCTCGCCGCGGCGGCCGAGCTGGCCGGGGAACACTTCCCCGCCTTCCGGGATGCCGTGTCAGCGATCCCGCTCGAGCCTGCGCAGACCGTGCTCCTGGTCCGGCTGGCCCGCTTCATTCATCACGCCGGGCTTTCCAGCCTGCTGTTGCCGCTCAGCCGGAGCGCCTGGCCGGAAGTGCGGGAGGCGGTGGCCGAGCTGGGGCGGCAACGGCCGGACGCCACCGACCCCGGTGCGGTCGAGGCGCTCACGGCCGACCCCATGATCGCGGTCAGGCACGCCGCGGCTGGGGCGGCCGCTTCAGCCGGGCGTTACGACCTCCTCGACAGAATGATGCAGGATCCCGACATGGGAGTCCGCCGCCAGGTCGCCCTCGCGCTGGGACGGGCAGCTCCGGCGGGTACAGCCGGGCTCCGCATCCTCGAACGGCTGGGCCTCGACCCCGAGATGCCGGTGCGGGCCGCGGCCTACGTCGCTCGCCTCCTCCAGGGCACTCCGGTGCCGCTTCCCCCGGGCATCGATCCCAGGACAGCCGCAGACGCGGTCCGGGAAGCGTCCGATCTCCCGAGCCTCCGGGAAACGGCACGGGGGACGGTTGGGGAGGAGCGGCGTCTTGCCGCGGCACTGGCACTGGCGCTGCTTCAGGACGAGGTGGCCCGCGAGGTTGCGCGGACTGATCCGATCCCGGCTATTCGTCACCGGGTGAGCGGCGCACTCGAGCTTGCAGTGCAACGCAACGTCGGGAGTACCGCGTGAGCGACGCCATAGTCCGGACCCTCATCGCCTCCGTGCTCGTCGTACAGCCGCTGTTTCTCCTGTACTTCCTGCTGTACAACACCTACACGCTCTGGCTGATTGCGCTGTCCGCCCGGCAGGTCCGGCGCCGCGTGGCGAGCCATTTCATCGAGGACCTCGATCTCATTGACGGAAGGGATCTCACCAAGCCCCTGACCATGATCATACCCGCGTATAACGAGGAGGTGACGATCGTGGACAGTGTCACCGGCCTGGTGAACTCGGACTATCCGCGGTTCGAGATCGTGGTGGTAAATGACGGTTCCACCGATGCCACGCTCGAGCGACTCAAGCAGGCCTTCCGGCTGCGGCGGACCGAGGTTCCCTATCGACCGGCGGTGGCGACCGCTCCAGTTCGGGCGATGTACGAAGGAACTCTCCCACTCCCGGCTGGTGTCATGCGGGTGGTCGTCATCGACAAGGAGAACGGCGGCAAGGCCGACGCCCTCAACGCCGGCATCAATGCCTCTACCACCCCCTACTTCGTCTCTCTCGACGCGGACTCGATCCTCGACGACCGCGCGCTCAAGGAACTGATGCGAGTGGTGCAGGAGGACCCCCGGGTCGTGGCCGTGGGAGGACAGGTCGCCATCGCCAACGGCTGCACCGTGCGCAACAGTCACGTGGTGAGCGTCGGCCTTCCGACTCGCTCCCTCCCCCGTTTCCAGATGGTCGAGTACCTGCGCTCCTTCACCGCGGCACGGACCGGACTCGACCGGATCCGTTCCATTCTTGTCCTCAGCGGAGTGTTCGCGGTCTTCGAGAAAGAGACCGTGATTCGCGCGGGCGGGTATCTCACGCCATTCCTGCGGCATCGGCTGACAGCGGAGTACGTCGGCGAGGGCGTGGGTACGGTCTGTGAAGACATGGAGATCATCGTCCGGCTGCACCGCTACATCCTCGACAAGCTGCACGACCGCCGGATCGCCTTCCTCCCCCACCCGGTAGCCTGGACCGAGGTCCCCGAGACGTTTGAATCGCTCCGCAAGCAGCGCGGCCGGTGGTACCGGGGACTTCGGGAGTCCCTGCGGTATCACCGTGCCATGTTGGGCCACCCCAAGTTCGGCCGCATCGGCTGGTTCGCGCTGCCCGCGTTCTGGCTGTTCGAGTACTACGGGCCAGTGGTGGAAGTGCTGGGGTACCTGTTCATCCTGTTTCTCTTCATCATGGAAAAGCTGCTTGGCCAATCCTTCCTCAGCTACGACTATCTGCTTGCGTTCCTGCTGGCCTCACTGGGATACGGCATTCTGGTGAATGTCTTTGCCGTGCTGGTGGGGGCCTGGCGTTTCCGTTATGGCCTGGCCGACCGGCTGCAGCGGCACCTGCTGCCGTTCAGCCGCCGGCGCGACGTGTTCATTCTGCTCCTGTACGCTGTGCTGGAAAACTTCGGCTACCGGCAGCTCACGCTCTATTGGCGGCTGCGCGGATTGTGGGATGCCTGGCGCGGCAAGACCGGGTGGGAAAAGTTCGCCCGCGTTGGTTTCCGGCCCGGAGCGGCACCGGTCCATGGCTGAGCGCTCTCTGCCTCGCATTCTTCTGGTTGACGACGACCCGGACATCGCCCGGCTGGTGCAGCACATCCTGCGCAGCCACGGGTTTGGGCCGGCGATCCAGGTGACCACCGGCCGCGAGGCACTGGCGGCACTCAACGGCGTAGACATCGTGCTGCTCGACCAGCAGCTCCCGGACACCAGCGGGCTCGACGTCCTCGACGCGATCAGGAGCCGGCCGGCCCCGCCTGCGGTGGTGCTGGTCACGGGGCATGGCAATGAATCGTTGGCAGCCGCCGCGCTGCGTCGCGGAGCCGACGACTACCTGGCCAAGGACTCGACCCTGAGTGATCTGCTACCCCAGATTGTCGAGCGGGTGCGTCGCACCCGCGAGCTGCGGAAGGCGCTCGCCGCGGCCGAACAGGATCTGGTGCGCGCGGAGCGGCTGGCGGCGATTGGCGAGATGACTGTCACCTTGCACCACGAGATCAACAACCCGCTCATGGCGGCGTTGGCCGAGGTAGAGCTGCTGCTGAGCCAGCCGAGCGCGACGACGGATCAGCAGCGGCAGGGTCTCGGCGAGGTGCTCATCGCGCTCCAGCGGATCAGGGACATCGTCCAGCGGATCGGGAAGCTGCGGGAAGCGCGGAGCAAGGACTACCTGAGCGGTGGCGTTCAGATGCTCGACCTCGAGCGACCCTCCGGGGAAGCTCCGGCCCTGAGCCGCGGGACGGCGCTGATCTATGTCCCCGATGAAGATTTGGCGCGCATCGTGTCCCTGCTTTTGCGGGGCACCGGCTTTCAGGTCGAGCGTCGCGCCACCGTAGCAGAGTTGCAAGCCTGGTCGGAACGCATCGGGATCACGATCGTGTTGGTCGCGGGTGGTGCAGACGCGCCCGGGGCACACCCGCTCGGAGGGTTCGTGCCCCAGCGTGATCGACCCTACTTGATGGTGGCCCTGGTCGCTGGAGGAGGCGCTGCTGCCACAGCTGCCGGGGCCGACCATGTCGTGCATCTGCCCTTCGATCCGGGAACCTTCACGGCGGAGATCCTGCGGCGGTTGTCTCCCGCTTAGCCTGCTGATACGCCATACCGTGAAGCCGGATGATCCGCTGCCGGATCGGCGGGTGAGAGCCAAGGAAGTCGGCCACGAATCCTTCCTTCGACGCCAGCACTCCGGGTGCCGGATCCACGATGCAGAGATGCGCGGCGCCGCGGGTGATCGACTGAGTGGGGTCGGTTGCCGACTCCAGCTTTTCGAGCGCGGAGGCGAGGGCCATCGGGTTACGGGTCAGCTGCGCCCCGGTGGCGTCGGCCAGGTATTCCCGCTTCCGGCTCACCGCCATGGCAAGCAACCGCGAGACCACCGGCGCCACCAGCAGCGTGAGCAGCCAGAGCACCAGGATGAGGATGCCGAGGGGGTTGCCTTTCCCACTGCCGCCCCCTCGCCCGCCCGACCATCGCGCACCGGCTCTGCCACCCCGACCGATCATCCGCCCCAACCCGTCGGACATGAGCGCGATCGCCCCGACCATTCCTGCCAGCAGCGTCATCAGCCGCACATCGAGGTTCCGGATGTGCGCCACCTCGTGCGCCACCACCGCTTGAAGCTCGTCCCGCGAGAGTTTGCCCAACAGGCCCTCGGTCACCGCAATGCTGGCCGTGGCTGCGTCGCGCCCGGTGGCGAACGCGTTGGGGTCGGTGTCGGGAACGATCCAGATCCGGGGTTTCGGCACTCCCGAGGCGATGGCCATCTCCTCGACCACGTTGACCAGCTGTTTCTGCTCTGGCGTGGCAGCCTCCACCAGCTCCCAGGCACCGGTCGCCCACAACACCTTCTCCGGCCCGAATTTCCAGGCGTACCAGCAGATCACTCCGGCACCGAGCGTGACAATGATGCCGATGTAGGGTACGACGTGGTGATAGGAGCCGGAGCCGGCGTCCGTGGTCAGCAGATAAAACGCGAGGTCTCCGCCGAATCCGACCCAGGCGAAGAAGAGAATGAAGCCGATGACCAGCCACCGCGAGCGCCGACGGTTCGCCTCTTGCTGGGCGAACAGGTTGGCTTCTTCGCTCACGACGCCGGTTTGTTGAGCGACAGATCCACGATGGGTACAGCCCGCTCCGCCGAGTCCTCGATCTGCCAGAGCTCGGCCGGCGTGGCCTTGGCCAACCCGGCCACGAGGTTGGTGGGAAACTGCATCTGCTTGGTGTTGTACTGGGTCGCGACGTCGTTATAGAGCTGCCGGGCAAAGCCGATCTTGTTCTCGGTGCTGGTAAGCTCCTCCTGAAGCTGAGCCACATTGCCCGTCGCCTTGAGGTCGGGATAGGCCTCGGTCAGGGCGAACAAACGACCGAGGGCTTGCGTCAGCTCGCCCTCGGCCTGGGCCGTCTGGCGCACTCCGGTGGCTCCGACTGCCCGGTTCCGGGCCGAGATCACGGCGTCGAGTGTCGACCGCTCGAAGTCCATCGCCCCCTTGACCGTGTTTACCAGGTTCGGAATCAGATCGTGCCGCCGTTTGAGCTGCACGTCGATCTGCTTCCAGGCGTTCATGACCTGGTTCTTGAGTGAGACGAGCCCATTGTAGGCGCCCGCCACCCACAGGACGACTCCCGCAAGAACGACCAGCAGGACGATCGTACTCATGTTCGATCCTCGATTGTGTGAGGGTTGGTGCAGGAGTACCGAGCGGGGGGTCTCAGCCGGGACTCTCCGAGCTCACCCGGGATTCATTACTGGTCTCAGGCTCATGCTCGATCGGGCTCCATGCCGGCTCAGGAGCCGCTCGGTGGTCCTCGCCGAAGGCAGAGGTGTCCAGTCCCACCACGGAGGCCAGTGCCTGACGCAGGGCCTCGGCAATCACGGCAGTATCGCCGTTGAGCCGGAGAGCGGGGTGCTGCTCGTCGATCAGTACCTCGACACCGGGGGCAACCGCGATACGGCGGCAGTGGGAGCTTGCGGACGTCAGTCCTTCGACCGGAGCCAGCCAGGCCATCACCGCCCGACCCACGCGACCGCGTCCGGTGCCCGGGGTGCGTAGCAGTGGGAGGTGATCCGGCGGGGGTAGTCCCGGCCCCAGCGCGGTGGCGGCACGCCGCTCGATGAGATCGCCGGTGAGCCCGGCAAACTCCTTCAGCATCGACTCGAGGGTGGCGCCCTCCATCTGCCTGAGCTTGATCGCCAGGACCTGGAGCAGGTGCCGATAGGAGTACACTGCTGCGGTGCCGCGCCCGTCGGGTGGGCTGACCAGACCGCGGGCGACATAGAAACGGATAGTACGCTCGCTGGGTCGGGCCCGCGCCGCGGCATTCACCGGAACGACACCTGATGCATCGAGGATTCCGCCCGCCAGGGCGGCGAGATCGCGGAGACCCCAGGGCGCGAGCGCCCGATATTCTCGAAGCGTGGTGAGCGGATCGGCGGGGGCGGGGGAAGGTGCAGAGTTCATCCGTGCCCATTTCCCTCGAGGAGGTCGGTGTTGGAGTCGGCGGCAGCAAGCACCGCACGGACGGTCTTTGTCAGGGTGTCCAGGGTAAACGGCTTTGCCAGGATCGGGCAGCTGACCAGCTCCTTCGGCCAGTCCGTCTGCTCGGACCAGGGATCGCCGCTCATCAGGATTACCCGGTCTCGCAATCGCGGCCATTGGCGGATGATCGCGAGAAACAGCGTGTCGCCCCCGATTTGGGGTAATCGGAGGTCGAGCAACAACAGATCGAAGGTCATCTCCGACAGCATCTGGTAAGCCGAGTTCGGGTCGGCCACAGCGACCACTTCGTAGTGATTGCCGGTGAGTGCGCGCTCCAGAGTGCGGCGCAGCGCCGGCTCGTCATCCACGATGAGGATGCGCATGGTCATGAGGCAGCCTGGCTCATGGGACTGAAATAGCGGTCGGTCACGATCATCAAGGCCTCTTCCGTCGAGAGCGAGACGCGCAGCTCGCCCGCCGTGACCCCAAACACCGCCCGCAGGTGCATCTGCAGGGTTTTGGTCTTGCTGTATCCCAGCTTCAGCGCCACGTCCT
>Ga0307284_10000050_pt1 | contig 16155 bp, 20 predicted proteins | sample ER_DNA_123_FD_194480 | JGI IMG/M metagenome (GOLD analysis project Ga0307284, IMG submission 194480) | Bulk soil microbial communities from the East River watershed near Crested Butte, Colorado, United States - ER_DNA_123 | ecosystem: Environmental > Terrestrial > Soil > Floodplain | place... | reverse complement strand
AGACTCCTGTCGCTCTCTCTCGCCCTCGGGCTCGTGTCCCTGGCCGCGTGCGCCCACTCGACCTCCTCATCGCAGCCCGGTGCCCCGTCACCGGCCGACAGCAGGTCCACCACGCCGCCGAGCCCCGATCCTCGCATCGGTCTTCGTGCCGGGAAGATGGATGCTGCGGAAGCCGTCTGGAACCTCCGCGTTCTCTCGAAGACGCCGCCATCCGAGCATTTCGCCGACGAAACAAACTCCGACCTGGCCTTCACCGGCCACTACGCCATCCAGGGCAGCTACAACGGGTACCAGGTGTGGGACATCACGAATCCCAGTCACCCTACCCTGAAGAACGGATACGTCTGCCCGGCGTCGCAGAGCGACGTGTCGGTCTACAAGAACCTGCTCTTCGTCTCCGGGGAGAATCTCTCGGCCCGCCTCGACTGCGGGACCGGGGGTGTGAAGGATACGGTCAGCTCGGAGCGGCTTCGCGGCATCCGGATCTTCGACATCAGCGACATCAGCCATCCCAGGAACGTGGGCAACGTGCAGACCTGCCGCGGCTCGCACACCCACTCGTTGCTGGTCGATCCCAAGGATCCGGAGAACGTATACGTGTACATCTCGGGCTCCTCTCGGGTGCGGTCCCCGGACGAGCTCCCCGGCTGCACCGGCGGGATGCCTTCCAAGGATCCCAACTCGGCATGGTTCCGGATCGAGGTCATCAAGGTTCCGCTGGCCCACCCCGACCAGGCCGCCATCGTGAGCTCCCCCCGGATCTTCAACGACCTGGTGGCTCCCCCAAGTCATGGCGAAGCGCCGGAGGATAGCCTCGCAGAAGCGAAGGAACTCGCCGACGCAAAGGCCGCGGGCCAATTCACCGCGGTAGTACCCGGTGAGGGATAAGTAGTCATCCCGCCCGAACACAGCCGCATGATATTGGACAGCCTGGTTAGGGCGCGAAACGGGACCGGTGAACCCACGGCAGCTGATAGCGCCGCGTTGCGCCGGGCGATTCCCGGAATGGTCGCGGCGATGATGGCCGCTCACCTGGCTGCTCACGCCGAACCCGACAGCGGCAGCGGGCCCACCCAATGTCACGACATCACGCTCTATCCGGCAATCGGGCTCGGTGGCGGCGCCTGCGAGGGCTACGGGCTCCTGCTCGACATCCGAGACCCGGCCCATCCGGTCCGCCTCGCTGCCGTGTCCGACTCGAACTTCTCCTACTGGCACTCCGCAACATTCAACAACGACGGCACCAAGATCCTCTTCTCCGACGAATGGGGTGGCGGAGGACAGCCGAAGTGCCGCAAGACGGACAAGCGTGAGTGGGGCGCTGACGCCATCTTCACCATCGCCCAGCGGAAGATGCAGTTTCAGAGCTACTACAAGCTGCCCGCGCCGCAGACGCCCCAAGAGAACTGCGTGGCCCACAACGGGTCACTGATCCCGATCCCGGGACGGGACGTGATGGTGCAGGCCTGGTATCAGGGTGGGCTCTCGGTCTTCGACTGGACCGATGCCGCGCATCCGAAGGAGATCGCCTTCTTCGATCGTGGGCCCGTGGATTCGACCAAGATGGAGGGCGCCGGATACTGGTCCACTTACTGGTATGACGGAGTGATCGTCGGGTCCGAAATCAGCCGCGGGCTCGACATCTTCGAGCTGAAGCCGAGCGGCTTCATCTCGCAGAACGAGATCGACGCGGCCAAGTCGGTGCACCTGGACTACTTCAACACCCAGGGGCAGGTCAAGCTTGTCTGGCCCGCCACCTTCTCGCTGGCGCGGGCGTATCTGGATCAGCTCGAGCGGTCAAAGGGGCTCGACGCCGGCAAGATCGCCGCCGTGCGGGAGGCGCTGGCGGGCGCCGAGAAGGCATCGGGGACCAAGCGGCAGGAGGCACTGACCCAGCTGGCCACGCGGTTGGACGGCGATGCGGCCGGGGCCGGGGACGCTGCCAAGGTGCGGACGCTCGCCGTCGAGGTGCGGCAGCTGGCCACCGCGCCGCGCTTGGCACGTCAATGAAGAATTCTGTCGGGCCCGAGAGTTACTTCACTAGCTCGAACGTGCCCTGAACCGGGTGCCAATCCTTCGAGCTCGACGCGAAGCCAACCGTGCTATGCTCGCGGAAGTTGAGGACCACGGTCAGGGTGTAGCCTGACGCCGCCAGGTACGAGACGGCATATATATCGTCTGCCACCCTCATCGCGGCGTACTCCGGCTTCTCCTTCGCCGAGGCACCCTTCTGTGGTGCATCCGTCGGGCGACCCTTCTGCGGGCCCGGCGCATCGTGCCACTCCACGGTGCCGTCGTCGTAAAACACGTGCTCGTGGGTCTTACCCTTGGTTGGACCCTCCGTCCAGGTCAATCGGATGGTCTTCCCGCGAATGGCCGGAGCCCGCTGCACGTCGGTCATCGGTTGATCTCCTGATCTTGGGTGTCTCCCGCTAGTCGCCGGTCAGGCCGCACCGCTGGTAAACGGTCGAGTCACGCGCAGCTCCGCCCACTCGACCTCACGCTCCTGAATCACATCCCGAACGCAGCGTTCTCGACTGGTCAGGCCGGAGCGTCCGGTCTTGACCTCCACAAACACGATACGCCGCACCCGACCCTCGGCCAGACCATCGAAGACCACGAGGTCTACGGGGCTGCCGAGAAAGCGAACATCCTTCGGGTTGTAGGGGAATCCCGGATGGTACGGGATCAGCTGCTCGTGCACCTTGCCAGCTGTCACGGCCTGGCTTCTCTGGACCGCATCCTCGCGAATGATCGCCGTGTACCGAATTTTCCACATGAGGACGTATACCCAGGCCACCAGAAGGCCGATCGCTATTCCGACGACGAGCCCGAACAGGTTCGTTGGCAAGGACGCCTCACGGGAATGAGGGAGTCGAAGAGAGACCTGAACATCCACGGCCGCCAGGGGGCGATGGATTCAACCACTAGTTGCGCCGGGCCGCAACCCACAGCCGCTTTGGCGCCGGCTCTACAAAGGTATCAAGAAATTGAATAGTCTTCCAAAGAGAAGCGGGGGGAGCGTGATTTCAGTAGCACTCATCGAAGACAATCATCTGGTGCGCGAGGGAATTTCCATGCTGCTGAACCAGGTGGGCGACCTCAGGGTCGTGGCCGCCGGGTCCAGCGGCGACGCGTCGCTCCTGCGGGACGTGAACCCTCAGGTGGTCCTTCTGGATGTCGGCTTGGCGAATGGCGACAGCCTGCGCATGGCGGAGAGGGTCAAGAAGGAGTTTCCGGAGTGCAAGATCATCGTGATGGATCTACTGCCGGTACCCGAGGAGGTCATGGAATTTGTCGACGGGGGTGTATCCGGTTTCATCATGAAGGATGCTACCGTCGAAGAGCTGGTGAGCACGATCCGGACGGTAGCGAAGGGGGCCCAGGTCCTGCCGCCCCAGATGAGCGGGACGCTCTTTTCCCAGATCGCGAGGGACGCCGTCGCCAGAGGCCGGCCTGAAGTTCTCGAGTCGGTGCGCATGACGCCGCGGGAACGTGAGGTGGTCAACCTCATCGCGGAAGGATTGAGTAACAAGGAAATCGCCGAACGGCTCCGCATCGCGACCTACACCGTCAGAAGCCACGTGCGCAACGTTATGGAGAAGCTGATGCTGCACACTCGGCTGCAGATTGCGGCCTACGCCCACCGAGAAGACAAGAGCTCGTAACCCGTCGTCAACAGGTCACGTGTCTTCCGGATAGGGGTCCTTCGCGGTTGAGAGATAGACGATGTTGGGTAGGCCGAGTTGCTCGCTGATGAGCGCCAGCAGCTCATTGTCATTCCACGGCTTCTGCACGAACGCCTTGGCCCCCGCCTTGAGCGCGCGTTCCTTGTTGCCGTGCAGGTCGCGGGCGGACACCACGATGACAGGGATCACCGCGAGATTCGGGTTCGCCCGGAATCTCTCCAGGACGATAAAGCCATCCCCGGCAGGCAGACCGAGATCTAGAATGATCAGATCCGGCTGCTGCTTACGGGCCTCGCTTACCGCGGACGTCGAATCCGCGGCGAAGAAGGTATCGTAGTGGTTGGCCTTGAGAAGAACCTGATACCCGAGGCGCACATCGGCGTCGTCCTCGACGATAAGAATCTTTTTGTTGCTCATGTGTATACACCTGGCGAGATGATCTGAGATGTGATCGATGCTTCGAGAAGCAGGGCCGGAGCAACCCCAGTGTCGAGAGACACCACGGGCAGCGTGAAAGAAAAGGTGGTGCCCATCTGGGGCCGGCGCTTGACCCAGATGTGGCCGCCCTGTCGCGTCACCAGTTCCTTGCAGATGTACAACCCCAGTCCCAGGCCCTTGCGGCTAGTCTGGATGCGGTCCGACACCTGGTAGAGGCGTTCGAAGATTCGCTCGGATATCTCAGGACCGATACCGCATCCGGTATCCGACACCTCGAAAAGCAGGAACCGGGGATCCTGCGGCAGCGGCCGTGCCTGAATGGTTACAGACCCGCCCGCGGGGGTAAACTTTATCGCGTTATCGAGCAGGATGATCAAGATCTGTCGCAGACGAGTCCGGTCGGCGTGGACCGGAGGCAGGTCGGCCGGCACGTGGTACGAGAGGGCGACCCCTTTGACCTCGGCGGTTCCCAGGAGCGTATTGAAGGTGTCGGTCACCGCGTCCACAACCGACACACGTTCCGGCTCGATCGTGAGTTTGCCACTCTCGAGCCGTGTCACCTCGAGCAGGTCATCGATCATCGATTGCAGCTGCGCAATGTTCCTCAGGACGATCTCCTGATACTCGCGTTGCTCCGGGTTCAGCTCACCGGCCAGGCCGCCGAGGAGAATGCTGGTGAATTGCTTGATCGCGGTAAGAGGCGAGCGAAGCTCGTGCGAGACGTGCGACAGGAATTCATCCTTAAACCGCATCTGGTCCTGGCGAATCTGCTCCAGAGCCTCCTCGGCCTTCTTGCGTTCCGTGACGTCCATGTCGACCCCGATGACCCGACTGACATTCGCATGATCATCGAGAACCACTCGCTCGATCCCGGACACGTTCCTGATCGAGCCATCCGGCATGACGATGCGGTATTCCCCGGATCCCTGTCCCTTTTCGTCGATGGCACGCCGGCGGTTCGCTTCGACGCCCGCCAGATCCTCGGGGTACACCGCTGCAGACCATGTGGCATACGGCATGGGCACGACCGGCGTGCAGCCATAGATGTCGAACATCGTAGCATCCCATGTCAGCGTATTGCTGGCCAGGTCCCACTCCCACACGCCCACCTTTGCGACCGCGGTGGCAAGCGACAGGCGTTCCGTCAGTAACCGAAGCTCGGCGGTCTGCTTCGTCCGTTCCACCAGGTCGGCCGTGCGCGAGCTCACCTCGCTCTCGAGCATCTGGCTATACTGGTCGAAATAGTCGCTGTAGGCCTTGAGGCGCAGCAGATTCCTCACCCGCACACACAGCTCGACCCGATCCACCGGTTTGGTGAGAAACTCCTCGGCTCCGGCCCTCAGCCCGCGCAACCTGGCCTCGCGATCGTCCAGTGCGGTGACCACGATGACGGGAATGTTCTTGGTGGCGACATTGCCCTTGATATCCGTCGCGACCTTATAGCCATCCATCCCTGGCATCATGATGTCGAGCAGGATCAGGTCTGGCGGTTCCTGTGCCACCTTGGCGAGCGCTTCCTCGCCGCTCGCCGCGGTCTGGAGCAGTAAGCCTTCCGGCGCGAGCATGACCTCCAGCAAATCTCTGTTGTGGCGTTCATCGTCCACGATCAGAACGCGCGACGGGTGGTAGCCGATCTCGGGCCCTGGCGTCATGCTCCCACCAACTGAGCCGCGATCGTCGCCAGGAACTCCTGATAGCGCATCGGCTTGGCGATATAGCCATCACACCCTGCGGCTCGAATACGCTCCTCATCGCCCTTCATCGCCAGCGCGGTCAGAGCGATCACCGGGATCGCGCGCGTCGCGTCGTCCCGCTTGAGCAACGCCGTGGCCTGGAGACCGTCCATGCCGGGAAGTTGGATATCCATCAGGATCAGGTCGGGTTGCTCGTCGCGCGCCAGGGTCAGCCCGGCCTCTGCATCCCGGGCGCTGAGGACGGAATGGCCGGCCGACTGCAGCAGGAATACCGCCAACGTCATATTGGCCGAGTTGTCTTCGACGATCAGGACTTTCGCCATGTCAGCCGGCCACCTGGCGCCCCGACATGGCCCGCCGGACCTCGGCGGTAAAGCGGTCGGCGTCGGGGCCGGCCTTTTCCATAATCGTCGTCACCGAACGACTCAGCTTCACCCGGTCGTCGGCGGTGATCTGTTTGGCGGTGACCACCAGGATCGGAATGCGAGCCGTGTCGGCATGTTCGTTGAGCGCCGCCACAACGTCGAACCCGGTGACCTCCGGCATCATCAGATCGAGCACGATCACGTCCGGGAGCTCCCGGAGCGCCACATCGATCGCCTCGCGGCCGCCATGCGCGCGGAGCACGGTGCCGGCCAAGGCCTGGGTGAAGACGGCGAGCAGCTCCACTGCCTTGGAATCGTCATCGACCACAAGAACGCTCAGTTTGCCACCCGGCGAGAGAGGAAGCAGGCGAAGGTCGGTGAGCGATTCCTGCAGCTTCCGCCGAGAGATCGGCTTCTGCATGACCGCCGCCGCGCCGAGCGAGAAGCGCATGTTCGGGCCCGCCCCACTCGAGATGATCACGACCGGGACCCGCCGAAGGTCCGGCAACTCCTTGAGGCCACTGAGGAATACCCAGGCATCCATGTTGGGCAACAAGATGTCCAGCGCGATTAGCGACAAGGGCTGCTCTGTCGCGAGCGCCAGGGCGGCCGCGGCGGAGGCGGCGCGCAGCACCTTGAAGCCTTCGGCCTCGAGTTGAACCTGCATCAGTTGAGCGGAGGTCGGGTTGTCCTCCAGCACCAATGCGGTGCCCGCTCTCCCCGGCCCCCCGATGCGGGGGGAGGCTGGTGCTTGAGCCGAGTCAGCCTCGGCCGTTAGGACTCTTGCTATGTCACACCCCCACTTGGCGACCCGACATGGCCCGCCGGATTTCCGCCGTGAAGCGGTCAGACTCGAAGTCGGCCTTCTCCATGATCGTCGTCACATAGCCACTCAACTTGGTGCGGTCCTCATCGGTGATCTGCTTGGCGGTGACCACCATGATCGGAATGCGAGCCGTGTCAGGGTTTTCCCTGAGCGCCTCCACCACGTCGAAGCCGTTCACCTCTGGCATCATCAGATCGAGCACGATCACGTCAGGCAGCTCCTGCCGCGCCAGAGCGATCGCCTCGCGGCCGCCGAACGCGCGCACCACGGTACTGGCCAGGCCCATGATGCGGAGGGCGATCAGCTCAACCGCCTTGGGGTCATCATCCACCACCAGGACTTTGAGCTTTTGGCCATGGGAGAGCGGAAACAGGCCCAGATCGACGAGCGCCTCGTACAGCTCCTGCCGGGATATCGGCTTTTGCATGACCGCCGCCGCGCCCAGCGCGAAGCCCTTGTTGCGATCCGCCGCAATCGAGATGATCACGACCGGGATGCGGCGTAACTCCCGCACCTGCTTGATGCGGGTGAGGAATTCCCAGCCGTCCATGTTGGGCAGCATGATGTCCAGGGTGATCAGCGATGGCGGCTGCTGCACCGCGAGCACCAGCCCGGCCTCGGCGGAAGCGGCGTGCAGCACCTCGAAACCCTGCGCCTCCAGTTGGAGTCGGATCAGGTCAGCGGATTTGAAATCGCCTTCCACCACCAGCGCGATGCATGCTCCCGGCAAGGCCTCGATCGGAGGGGCGTGCGGCACCTTGGTGGACACAGGCGCTCCTGGCGCCGCCGCCCGCAGCGGCAGCCAGACGGTGAAGCAGGAGCCCTTGCCCACGCCACTCTCCACCGCCACCGCACCACCGTGCAACTCCGTGAGGAGCTTCACCATGACCAAACCCAGGCCGGTACCTTCAAATTTGCGCGCCAGGCCGCTGTCGATCTGACTGAACGGGTGGAACAGGCGGTCCAGCCCTTCCGGCGAGATGCCGATCCCGGTGTCGGTGACGCTGATCCTGAGAAAGTCCTCGAACTCATTGAGGGCCAGAGGAAGGCTCCGGCCTTTGCGGGAGCCGGACAGCCGGCCGACGTCGGCGCGGGGGACGCGCGCGGCGCGCAGAGTAACCTGGCCGTTGTCGGCGGTAAACTTGACCGCATTGGTGAGCAGGTTGTACACGATTTGCTTGACCTTGCGTGCATCCACTTGGACCACACCCAGCCCCTCGGCACCATCCGCCTCCAGACGGATCCCGCGGGTGGCGGCCTTCTCCCTGATGATGGATAGGCTGTTCGCGAACAGCAAAGACACCTGCAGCGGCTCCAGCTCGAGCGTCATCTTGCCGGCCTCAACCTTGGACAGGTCGAGAATGTCGTTGATCAGAGAGAGCAAATGAATGCCACTGTCGAAGATGTCACCGATGAATCCCCGCTGTTGGTCGCTCAGCTTGCCGATCAGGCCGTCGCTGAGCACCTCGGAGAAGCCGATGATCGAATTCAGCGGCGTCCGCAGCTCGTGCGACATGTTGGCGAGGAATTCAGACTTCATGCGGCTCGCGTCTTCCAGCTCGACGTTCTTCTGCTGCAGCTTGTGCTCGAAGCGCTTGAGCTCCGTCATGTCGCGCGCCGCGGCGAACACACCCTGCAGCCTCCGGTCGCGGTCGTGGAAGGTGGTCGCATTGTAGGACACCACGGTGAGCGTGCCGTCTCGCGCGCGCGCGGTGAGCTCGTAGTTGGTGACTTTGCCTTCGCTCAGCACCCGGTTGATGCCCGCCTCGGCCCGGCCCGAATCGGTGAAGTAGTTCTTGAACGGCGCCCCGATCAGCTCATCGCGGGTGCACCCGGTCAGCGCCTCCATCTGCTTGTTGACGTCGGTGATGATACCCCGCGGATCGGTGGTCATCAGGGCGTCGATGTTGGATTCAAGGAGCGAGCGGGTGTAGAAGTGCTGGTCGCGCAGCCGCTGATCCAGCTTCATCCGCTCCTCTTCGACCTGCTTGCGGGCGGTGTTGTCTGTGCCGATCAACAGGTAGCCGATGATGGCGTCCTGCGCATCGCGCAACGCCGTGACCGACACCACGGCCGGAAACCGGCTCCCGTCCTTGCGGAAGTAGGTCAACTCGTAGATGTCTTCGATCCCGCGCGAGGCCTTGAAGACCAGCGCTTCGAATCCTGGGGCAATCGGGGTGGCTAATTCCACGCTCAACGCGGTGGCCCGTGCGATCACCTCTTGCGGATCGGAGATATCGGCCGGGGTGATCTTGTTCATCACCTCGGCGGCTGTGTAGCCCAGCATCCGCTCGGCGCCGACGTTGAAGATCTGGATGACGCCATTCGCATCGGTGGCGATGCTGGAGAAGTTGGCGCTGTTGAAGATCGCGCTCTGCAAAGCGCCCGCCTTGAGCAGTGCCGCTTCCGCCTGCTTGCGGGCGGTGTTGTCGGTGCCGATCAACAAATAGCCGATGATGGCATCCTGGGCGTCGCGCAGCGCCGTGACCGACACCACGGCGGCGAACCGACTGCCATCCTTGCGGATGTAGGTCAGCTCGTAGATGTCTTCGATTCCGCGTGAGGCTTTGAAGACTAAGGCCTCGAAGCCTGGGGTGATCGGGGTTTCGAGCTCGATGCTGAGCGCTTTGGCGCGAGCGATTACCTCTTGCGGATCCGAAATATCGGCCGGGGTGATCTTGTTCATCACCTCGGCAGCGGTGTAACCGAGCATCCGCTCGGCGCCGACGTTGAAGATCTGGATGACACCCTTCGCATCCGTGGCGATGCTGGAGAAGTTGGCACTGTTGAAGATCGCCCTCTGCAAGGCGCCGGCCTTGAGTAGCGCCTCCTCCGCCTGCTGGCGCGCGGTATTGTCGGTGCCGATCAGGAGGTAGCCGATGATGGCCTCCTGGGCGTCGCGCAGCGCCGTGACCGATACAACCGCCCCAAAGCGGCTGCCGTCCCTGCGGATATAGGTCAGCTCGTAGATGTCCTCGATCCCGCGCGAAGCCTTGAATACCAGGGCCTCGAAACCTGGCGTGATCGGGGTGCCGAACTCGACGCTGAGCGTGGTGGCGCGCGCGATCAACTCATTCGGATCGGAGATATCCGCCGGGGTGATCCGGTTCATTACCTCGGCGGCGGTGTAGCCGAGCATTCGCTCGGCGCCGACGTTGAAGATCTGGATGACACCCTTCGCATCCGTGGCGATGCTGGAGAAGTTGGCGCTGTTGAAGATTGCACTCTGCAAGGCGCCGGCCTTAAGCAGCGCCTCCTCCGCCTGCTTGCGGGCGGTGTTATCGGTACCGATCAGCAGGTAGCCGATGATGGCGCCCTGGGCGTCGCGCAACGCCGTGACCGACACCACCGCGGGGAAGCGGCTCCTGTCCTTGCGGATATAGGTCAGCTCGTAGATATCCTCGATCCCGCGCGAGGCCTTGAAGACCAGGGCCTCAAAGCCCGGCGTAATTGGAGTTTCGAGCTCGATGCTGAGCTCCTTGGCCCTCGCGATCACTTCCTGGGGATCGGAGATGTCGGCCGGGGTGATCTTGTTTACCACCTCGGCGGCGGTGTAGCCCAGCATCCGCTCGGCGCCGACGTTGAAGATCTGGATGACGCCCCTGGCATCGGTAGCGATGCTGGAGAAGTTGGCGCTGTTGAAAATCGCGCTCTGCAAGGCTCCCGTTTTCAGCAGAGCCTCAGTGTGCCGCACGTCTCCCAGCTCGGGGATGTGCTCGGGGGTGGGGGGCGCCGGCTTTTTGGTCAGGTGATGCTCCTGAGGCAACACCGGACCCTTCGGGCCGGCCGGCTGCGAGTTCTGGTTGTCGGGGACGGGTGTGCCGGATGCAGTGAGTACGGCTTGTGGTGAATCATTGTCGGGGCTCCCTCCCGTGCCGGGTCTCGCGCCGAGACAACCGGGGTGCGCGGGCGGGGCAGACGGGAAGGAAGAATGGCGGGAAGCGACGGGGGCGGCTATCCCCCAACGGAGCTAAGCATTACCCTGAGGGGGTGGAGCGGTGCCATCGAAGAACTCCACGACGCCAGTCTCCAGCGAGTACTCGGCGCCGACGACTTGTAGCCCGTCATTCTGGATCAACTGCTCGAGCACCTCGGAGCCGTGTCGGAGGTGATTCACGGAGGCGCGGATGTTGGCCCGGACTCCCTGCGTCACCAGCGCCTCCATGTCGTGCCGGAGGTCGGTCGCCAGCAATCCCTCAACCGAGGGTCGCACGCGGTCCACGATCGCCCGCAGGTTGCGGGACTGGTTTGCGGTCGGCCTCTGAAGCTCTTCGAGGGTGGCCACAACCGCCCCGCACTGCGAGTGGCCGAGGACCACCACCAGCCGCGTGTCATAGCGCGCGGCGGCGAACTCGACGCTGCCGACCTGGGAGGGTGCAACGATGTTGCCGGCTACCCGAATCACGAACAGATCCCCCAGACCCTGATCGAACACAATCTCCGCCGGCACGCGCGAATCAGAGCATCCCAGGATGATGGCGAATGGCTGTTGCCCCGTCGCGAGTGCAGCGCGCCGGGTGTGACTCAGAAAAGCGTCAGACTCGCGCAGGTTCAAGGCGAATCTGCGGTTGCCTTCTCGCAATCGCTCGAGTGCTTCGTGCGCTGAAACCACGATGCTCTAGGGTCTGAAGCCGACCACCACCTGGCGAGCCTCGGGCCGATCGACTCCCGGCCAAAGATCGCTATGCCATTCCACGATCGCCTCAATCTCGGAGAGCAGGACCCAGAGATTACCCTGGTCCAGCTTCGGATGCAGCCGCTCGATGTTCTCCAGCTCATCCCGGGACTGCACCGCGCCCAAGCGCCGCAATACGGTATCCAGGTCTGCCTGCGCCAGCGCGCGCACGTCCCAGACGCGCAAGGGCACCATTTCCGCCTTTTGATCCACGGCAAAGACATTCTTGATGTAGAAGGACTTGCCGGAGCGCAGGATCAGCTCAAGCACGAGTGGTGGGATCGTCTGGCCCTTGGCCCGATCCAGGTACTCCCGCACGCTCAGGCTCATGAGCCGGACTCTCCTCGATCAGTGAACGCGAAGAACGGGGTTGTGACGATCTCGCTACCGGGAGTCAAGGCAAGCCGAGCTCGCCTGGAGTACTCGGACGTGCTTTCCAGACCCTACGAACCGCAGCACGATCGGGACCTCACTGCACGGCTCGCGGTCTGGATACAGGAACACCTCAGCGGTGTCGCCCCTGCGCTCGCCGGTCCAGGCTTGAGGGTGAACAGCCCAAGCTGCCAGCGAGTCGGGGTGCTTCCGGGCTGCCTCGAGCGCCCACGCCACGGGAGAGACAGAGGCCGATAGCCGGGTGAGGCCGACCGAGTCCTGGCGTAACGCCGCTCGGATGTACCGTTGGGCCGGCTTAGCATAGGCGGTCCGGGGGAAATCAGCCGAGTAGGGCTGGAAAACGAGTACCGCGGCCACGGACAGCGCCGCGAAAAGCAGCGTCAAATACAAGGGCATCTTCCCGTTCACCATGAGCCCTCCTTACTGCCGAAGTGGCTGCGGATCCAGCCACCACGACACCTACTAGGTACAACCCTGAGGCGCAGCTACCCGTTGACGTACCCGTCCTTCACGAGCCGTTCACCGCCGACCAACTGCGCGCAGCCGTGCGCCCCCTGCTGCACTAGTAATGCCCTCAACGCCTCTTGAAAAATTGCACCGCCCGTTCGTGCTTCTCTGCTGCCGCGCGGGTCTTGAAGGTGCCCAGGTTGCGCCGCCTTCCCGTCTTCGGATTCTTCTTCTTTGAGTAGAGGCGGTACTCGCCGGAAGCAATCTTGCGAATCATGCCGGACCAACCTCCGTTAAGGCTCTAGAACCATTGCGCACACCGGCAGGCATCAACTCACCGGGAGCTGCGCCTGGGTCAGGCAATCCAACGCTCTACCGGGTAGCGGAAGCCATCACCGTGTCCACGCGCCGCCGCGAGCGCGTCGAGGCTGGAGAATACAACCAGCTCCTTGAAATCAGCGAGGCGATCGGGCAGCGCCGTGTCTTAGGCTCCCCGTATTCTAACCCAGTGCCCCTTGGCGGGGGCTTGACGCCAGGCGGGCCGTATTATATAACCTATCAGTTATGCAAGCAGGTTATGGGCGAATGGGCCATGATCGCCTGGGCGCGACCTTCGCGGCCCTCGCCGATCCCACCCGGCGGGCCATTCTCGCCCGGCTCGCGTCGGGTGAGGCATCGGTGACGGAGCTGGCGGAGCCGTTCAGGATGAGCCAGCCTGCGATTTCCAAGCATCTCAAGGTGCTGGAGCGGGCCGGCCTGATTTCGCGCGGACGCGACGCCCAGCGCCGGCCACGACGGCTCGAGGCCCAGTCGCTCGAGGAAGCCACCGAATGGCTGGAGCGCTACCGTGAGTTCTGGGAGGGCAATTACCAGCGCCTCGATGCCCTGCTCGAAGAGTTGAAGACCAAGCAGAAAAGACGCAGGTCCACCAAGCGATAGGAGAGAGCACCCGATGACGAACACCGCGAAGAACATGGGAAAGTTACAGGTCACCACACCATCGGAGCGGGAAATCGCCATGACCCGCGTCTTCGATGCTCCCCGCAGCCTGGTCTTTGACGCGTGGACCAAGCCCGAGCTGCTCAAACGTTGGTTGGGAGTCCGCGGCGGCTGGACGTTCGCGGTCTGCGAGGTCGATCTAAGGGTGGGTGGCAGCTATCGCTTCGTGTGGCGGGGACCGACCGGAGCCGAAATGGGCATGGGGGGGTCTATCGAGAGATCGTCCGGCCCGAGCGGCTCGTCGCCACCGAGAAGTTCGACGAGCCCTGGTACGAAGGCGACGCGCTGGACACGACGACCTTCGTCGAGCGGGGGGCAAGACCACGGCCACGACCACGGTGCGCTACGCGTCGCAGGAGGTTCGTGATGCCGTCCTCAAGACCCCCATGCTGACCGGAGTCGCCGAGAGCTACGACAAGATGGCTGAAGTGTTGGCATCGAGGGTGGGTCAGGGAGTCCAATGACCAACACGGATGCGCATCCCCGCCGCCGCTGGCGCTCCGTGGGCGCGGTATTCCTGGGGTTTATCACGGTCGTGGTTCTTTCGCTCGGCACCGACCAATTGCTGCACGTACTCAAGGTCTATCCACCTTGGGGCCAGCCGATGTACGACCCGGGCTTGAATCTTCTGGCGTTGTCCTATCGCATCATTTACACCGTTCTCGAAGCTACATTACCGCGAGGTTGGCCCCCCACTCACCGATGCGTCACGTTTGGGTGTTAGGAGTCATCGGGTTCATCGTCGGCATGGCCGGCGCCATTGCCGCGATGCCGATGCACCTGGGCCCAGCCTGGTACCCGATCGCGATCGCGCTCACCGCCTTGCCCTGTGCCTGGCTTGGCGGTGTTCTCCGCATCAGGCAGACCGCACGGTGAAAAACGCGGAACCTTGCGAGTCACCGGGCGCAGCGGCCGCCACGCTCCACTCATGGCAACTTAGGCGTGGCGATTCACAATCGGCTACATGCGTGGCCCAGAAGGAGGCTCCCGACGGCTAACGCGAGGCCTCCGCCGACGTAGCGCCCCCGCTCCTCAGCCTGCACTCGTCCCAGCAGCCTCAACACCCCGTAGACGAGCAGGACCCAACCGAGGAGCAGTTCGGACAAAGGCCCCAAGTAGCGGCGCCCGAAGGTGAGCGGGTCGGCGATCCACTCCTGCACGCTCTTAGCCTTGCGATCTCGAGGGGCGGCCTGACGAGTCGTCAATAAAAAAGAACACCACGGTGAGGATGGAAAAAAAGAGCCGGACACGATTGGGCATCGGGTCCTCCCTGCTGACAATGTTGCCGCTCAAAGGCACGAATCTCCGCATGCTAGCTCCCCGACAGCTTTCACACCAGCAGGCGCTCGACCGCGGCTGGCACCGCAAGGCCTTCGTTACTTAGGTCGCCGCCCGCGTAGGACGCGCGCCCACAGCGCTCGCACCACGCGCTCTAGTCCGGCTCCCACGAGCAAGACTACCCCGCTGCAGAAAATGACCGCCGGCACGAGCCCCCATGGCTCATGGGCGTGGACCGCGAACGTCGGCTCTTGGAAGAGCAGCCGCCCGACCACCAGAATGTAGGGCACGGCCAGGAGGTCGAGGCCGATATCATAGAGGAATGTCCCGCGGTGGGCTTGGACGTGAGAGTACACCGTCATGAACGCGACCACGTAGACCACGACCAACGCCCAACCAAGCTTCGACCGAAGAATCCCCATTAGCCGACCTCAGGATACATCAAACCGCCCTTCGAACGCCGCTTCGACCTCGGGCCGCACCCGCTCGTACGCGGCGACTCGCTGCCCTCCAGGATCGCGGAAGATGACGCATGGGCCTGGCGGCAGCTCGAAGACCGATCCCTCGACCGCCCAGCCGGCATTTGTCAGGGCGTGCTGTAGCTCCGCCAGGCTACGCGTTCGGTAGATCAACAGCAATTGTCCCGGCTCGAGATGATTGGCCAACAGCATTAATGGGCTCGCGTCGGTGAGCCGAACTGCGGCTACCCAAGTGCTGCCGTGCCGAATCCGCCAGCGGAGCCGGCCACCGAGCGTGCCGGTATAGAACGCGACGGCAGCTTCGACGTCCGGCGCCGGCACGTAGAGGTAGTCAAGCGATTCCAAGAGCTGCGAATCCATCGGATCCTGGTTCTGAGCGATGCCTCAGGGACGACGAGGCACAGCGACCGCCGTATCGAGCAGACTGCGGTCCGTCGCGTCCAGATCGAAGTAGCCACGGGCCACGTCCCCGGTCGTTCGCACCCGCTCATCGCTCTGGTGTCGTGGTGAGCGGACCATCCAATGCCCCGCGCGGCGAACTACGAGGACCTCTGCACTGTCGACCCATGAGCGGGGCATGAAAAACGGCCCCCCCTCGCTCACGCCCACGATGCCGACGACCTGGAATGCGACAGCATACCGCACCGTGTCAGGAGTCCTCACGCCATCACCCAGTTGGTAGCCTCGCACGATCAGGACGCCACCCGGGCAATCGCCGACGCCGGCCGACACGCAGCGCAGCTGTCGGAAGGCACTATCGGACAACTGAGCGTCAAGAAATCGCCCAGCCGCCACCGCGGGTGCTCGCGTAGCGACGCTCTGCGCGCCGGATGACTCCCCTGACGCGAGCATCCCGACGGTTGTAATGACGA
>Ga0307284_10000049_pt1 | contig 16158 bp, 13 predicted proteins | sample ER_DNA_123_FD_194480 | JGI IMG/M metagenome (GOLD analysis project Ga0307284, IMG submission 194480) | Bulk soil microbial communities from the East River watershed near Crested Butte, Colorado, United States - ER_DNA_123 | ecosystem: Environmental > Terrestrial > Soil > Floodplain | place... | reverse complement strand
TTTCGCGGTACCACGCGATGGTGCGCGCGAGACCTTCCTCGAACGACGTGCGCGCCCGCCAGCCGGTCAGGCGCTCCATCTTGTCCGTCGAGCCGATGTGCCGGTCGACCTGCCCAAGTCTCTCGGGCACGAAAGTCTTCAGCGACGAGGGCTTGCCGAATGCCTCGAGCACGGCGTCCGCAATGTCCGTGACGGAGATGTCGACCCCCGTGGCCACGTTCAAGACTTCACCCGCCACGTTCTCCAGCGGCGCTGCGATCACAGCCTCGATCGCTTCCGCGTCGTCGTCCACGTAGAGCCAGTCACGGCTCGCATGGCCGTCGCCGTGGATGGTCAGAGGGAGATCCTGCAGGGCCTGCGTGATGAAGCGCGGAACGACCTTCTCCGGATGCTGGCGAGGCCCGTAGTTGTTGAACGGCCGGACGATCACCACGGGAAGCCCGTATGTGACGAAGTACGAGTAGGCGAGGCGGTCGGCCCCCGCCTTCGTCGCGGCGTAGGGGCTGCGCGGGTTAATCGGGTGCTCTTCGTCCATGGGCGCGGACTCCGCGGTGCCGTAGACCTCGCTCGACGAGAACAGGATGAACCGCTCCACCGGAGCCTCGCGGATGGCATCGAGCAGGATCTGCGTCCCCTCGACGTTGGTCGTCACGAACTCACGGGCCCCTTCCTCGATCGACTTCTCGACGTGCGACTCGGCCGCGGCGTTCACGATGACGTCCACCTCGGCGACGATGTCGCGCACGAGCTCGACGTCGCGGATGTCGCCCTGCACGAACGAGAGCCGCTCGTGTGACATGGCGCCGTTCAGGTTGTCGAGATTCCCGGCATACGTGAGCGCGTCGAGGGAAACCACCTCGTACGGCGTCTTTGCCAGGAGATGGTGGATGAAGTTGGACGGGATGAATCCCGCCCCGCCTGTTACGAGGACGCGCTTGGCCACGAGGGAAGACTACGGGTTTGGACTGTGGGCGCTTCCGGGGAGGGTGAGGCAGACTCCCAGGTCCCAGGAGCATGCCCAGAGATTTCCAATCAACTCCCGTGCGGGTGGTGATCGTCGACGATCATCGCCTCTTCGTCGATGCGCTTGCGCTGTTGCTGGGCCACGACGATCGGCTGACCGTGATCGGGACGGCGGGCGACGGCCGCACCGCGATCGAGATCGCCGTGGCGGAAGAGGCTGAGGTCGCGGTGATCGACGTGCGCATGCCGGAGATCGACGGGCTCGAGACGGCCCGACGCCTGCGCAAGCGCAGTCCGGAGACACGCGTGATCCTGGTCACCGGCCTCGACGAGCCGCAACTGGCGGAGCAAGCCCGCGAGGCGGGGGCCGTCGCGCTCCTGACGAAGGGCGCGCTGCACGACGACCTCAAAGAAGCCATCCTCGCCGCTGCCCACTAACCGAGCGAAGCTGCGCTTTCGCTCCGGGTTAGGTACGCCGCCCTCGCGGGGGGAAGCAGGGGTCCGCGTCTGCGCTCAACCGTGTGGGCACGGGCGGTGAAGCGTCCGCGCCCACATCAGTACGCCTGCGGCTAAAGCCGGCTCGTCACACTCTCGACACAGTTTCGACACGCGGGCATCCACACTTTTCTGCATCGGGACGTGGTTGTTTAGGGCGTGACTTTGGGTCAGACCCAAGGACAGGTCCCGCCTGGGCATGCTGGAACTAGACGGTCGCGGGAGCGAGGAGCAAGGCTAAAGCTCGCGGTCGATCGTGTAGATCGGGCGGCCTTCGACGTCGCGTTGGATCCGACCGAGGTACTCGCCGATGAGGGCCAGGATGAAGCCCTGGATGCCGAGGACGGACAGCACCGCGACGCCGCCGAACAGCGGGCCCGGGAAGTTCGATTCGCCGATCCAGAACACGACGCCGTAGATGCCCAGCCCGAACGCGAGCAGCGACGAGACTGTGCCGAGAAGCACGCCGATCCACTGGATGGGCTGCGGCCAGTAGCCGGCCAGTACGTGCAGTGCGAGCCGCGTGAGGCGAAGGGGTGAATAGCGGGACGGTCCGTGGCGTGGCGCATGCGCGACGTCCACCTCGATCACACTCGCTCCGCCCGAGAGAATCAGAGCCTTCGTGAACTTCTGCTTGCCGATCGATCCGAGCATCGGCACGACGGCGTCGCGACGGTACGCGTTGAATGCGCACCCGAAGTCCGAGATCTCCACGCCTGTGAAGCGGCGGAGCATCCCGTTGATCACGCGCGACGGGAGGGAACGGCCGACCGGGTCCTTGCGCGCGCGACGGCGGCCGCTTGCGACGTCGTTGCCGGCCTCGACCGCTTCGACGAGCCGCGGGATGTCTTCGGGCTGGTTCTGCAAATCGCCGTCCATCGTCACCACCACGTCGCCGCGAGCCCGCGACAGGCCCGCGTGCATTGCAGGGTGCTGGCCGAAGTTGCGCTTGAACCGCACCGCACGCACACGCGGATCGCCGCCGTGCAGGCGCTCCACCGCAGCAAACGTGCCGTCCGTCGAGCCGTCGTCCACGAAGATCAGCTCGAACGTCCGCGGGCCGGAGTCGAGAGCCGCGATCGTCCTGCGATAAAGCTCGTCCACCGACGGGGCCTCGTTGAAGAGGGTCACGACGATCGAGACGTCGGGCGCCGGGAGGTCCGCCTCGGTGACGCGGCCTATCTCCTCCGTTTCGATCCGGGCCATGGAACAGAGGATAGTGCGCAGGCGATCACTCTTTCGAGGGACGCGGGCTCCACGACCCGGGACGAAGCTGACGTTGCCATGCCTGCGGCATCGCTCCAACGGCGCCTGCTCACCGTGATCGCAATCGGGAGCTACGCGGTCGTCTTCATGATCTTCGTCGCCTTCGAGGTCCCCGGCCTCGGGCTCGGACACTTCTTCTACATCCCGGTCGCGCTACTCGCGCTGGCGGGCGGAACAAGACTCGGCCTGCTGGGCGGCGTGGTGGCCACCGCGCTCTACACGCTCGCGATCGTGATAACCCCGCGCCTGCCGACGGGCGACGTCCTCACCGCTGCGACCGTGATCCGCCTCGTCACCTACTCCTCCTGCGGCCTCCTGGTCGGCTGGTTCGCGAACGAGCATCGGCGGCACCTCGGACAGCTTCGCGAGCTCGCGGAACGTGACTTTCTCACCGGCATCCTCAACACACGCATGTTCGACGATGCCCTGGCACGTCGCTGTAGCGGAGGCCGCCCTTTTCTGCTGCTGCTTGCCGACATGGACAACCTGAAGCTGGTCAACGACACGCACGGCCACACCGCCGGAAACGCCGAGCTTCGACGGCTCGCGAACGCCCTGGCGGAGGCCGTCGGCCCCGACGACGAGCTGGCGCGCGTCGGTGGTGACGAATTCGCCATTCTCACCGAGGCCGGCGTGTCGGAGGCGGGGCGTGTCTCTGCGGAACTGCGTGCCCAGCTGGCCGCCCAGGACATGCACGTCACGTTCGGCTGGGCGGCCGCTCCCGAGGACGCCGTCAGCCCGCTCGACCTCTTCCGGAAGGCAGACGATCGTCTCTACGCCGCCAAGCTGATCCAGCGGAACCACCGCGTCGTCGAGCAGTTGACGCGGGCAGCGGTGCCGCCGCCCGCGTTCAACTGAGATTCGCAAGCGGCCCGATCTGCATCACTTGAGGACACGCATGTTCCTTGTCAAGCTCGTTAGGAACAGATGGCATCCAAGGTTGCTATTGGCGAGGTCTTCGCGGGTTTCCGCGTAGAAGCTCTCATCGGCGAAGGGGCCATGGGCGCGGTGTACCTCGCCACAGACACGCGCCAGGGAAGACGAATCGCGCTGAAGGTGCTCGCACCTGAGCTTGCTCGAGACGAGCGGTTCCGTCAGCGTTTCCTGCGTGAGTCCGAGCTGGCGGCCAGCCTCGACCACTCGCACATCGTCTCGACTGTCCGCACTGGCGAAGAAGACGGTGACCTCTACCTGGCGATGGAATACGTCGAAGGGCCGGACCTGCGAGAGCTGTTGCGGCAGGAGGGACGGCTGGATCCGGAGCGGACGCTCGATCTTCTCGGCCAGGTCGCGGAAGCTCTGGATGAAGCTCATCGCTCAGGTCTCGTCCATCGTGATGTGAAGCCCGGCAACATCCTCGTCACCGAACTGGCTGGGCGCCCGCACGCCTACATCTGTGACTTCGGCCTCGCGCGGCACGTCTCTTCGGTCAGCAGCCTGACCGGCGATCGCGGGTTTGTCGGCACGATCGACTATGTCCCACCCGAGCAGGTCGAAGGAGGCTCGATCGACGGCCGCGCCGACGTCTATTCGCTCGGCTGCGTTTTGTTCGAGTGCCTGGCCGGTGCGCGCCCCTTCGAACGCGACAGCGAGCTCTCGGTCGTTTTCGCTCACCTGAACGAGCCGCCGCCGCGCCTTTCGGATCCCCGTCCAGATCTGCCCGAAGCGTTCGACGAGGTCTTCGCCACAGCGCTCGCCAAATCGCCGGACGAGAGGTACTCCACCTGCGGCGAGCTCATGGCTGCCGCGCGCGCGGCAATACACGGGAAGGTCTTCTTACGCCGCCGGCTCAGGCGACGCCGGTTGCTGTTCGCCGCCGGTTTGACGCTGATCGTCGTCAGCGCACTGATCGGCGTGATCGTCGCCTCGCGTGACACGTCGCCCCGTGATCGACCTTCGGCGCGGGGCGCGTCGGTCGCACTACGCCCAAACGCCCTGAACCTGATCGATTCGAGAACCCATCGTCTGCTCGGGAGTATTCGCAGCCGCGATCATGCTTCGCCCGGCGACATCGCCTTCGCGGGCGGCTCGGCCTGGGTTCGACCGAACGGCAAGCAGCGCATCGAGCGGATTGATCCTGTGACCCGTGAGGTCACGACTGCCGTACAGCTTCCTTGGCTCCCGGGCTTGCGCATCGCGACGAGCGCGAGTTCGGTCTGGGTCGCCGAGGACCTTGGATCGAGCATATGGCGCATAGACGCCAGGAGCGGCAAGGTTGAGAATCGCATCACGCTCGGAGAGCGTGGAATTGGACCCGGAATCGCCTACGGTGCCGGCTCACTCTGGCTGGCGCACGGATCGGAGGTGCTTCGGGTGGATCCCCGAACCGGACACGTGCTGCACCGATTCCCCGTCGCCTCCTGGTGGCTCGCGTTCGCCGACCACGCGGTTTGGGCGGCTACGTCCAATTCGGGAATCGTCTCGAAGATCGATCCTCTGGACGACAGGATCGTGGCCCGAGCAAAGCTTCATGGTTGGCTCAGCGACCTGAGCGTCGGCGGTGGGTCGGTCTGGGTCTCTATCCAGTCTGACGGTGTCGTCTTCAAGCTCAACGAAGACGACCTGAGCGTTCAAGGCAGCTTTGGCGCGGGAGCTGACCCGGAACGGCTCTCATTTGGCGGCGGCGGACTCTGGATCGCCAATACGGCCTCGCGGAAGGTCTCGCGGCTCGAACCGGTATCGGAAGAGCGGCGGCAGTTTAGGTCGGACGTGGAACCGACAACCGCGATTTACCACAACGGTGTCGTCTGGACCGGCGCTGCGGCGGCGCCGCGACCACTGCCGCCGATTCGAGGGCTCGAGCTCCGAGTCTCGACCCCGACGGATACGGCCGTCGACATCGATCCCATGGGCGGTAAACGCTCGGTCGAGCAGTTCATGTACGCAACGTGTGCCAACCTCCTCAACTATCCGGATTCCAACGGTCTCGCGGGAACGCACCTTCGCCCCGAGATCGCAGCGGCCCTGCCCGCCGTCTCAGCGGACGGACGCACGTACACCTTCAACATCCGGCGGGGATTCCGTTTCTCGCCTCCATCCAACGAAGAGGTCACGGCGCAGACGTTCCGGTACACGATCGAGCGTGCACTCTCGCCCAAGAACATCTGGTCAAACGGACCGCACCTCGCATCGGATATCGAGGGAGTGTCCGCGTACCGCGCCGGCAAAGCGGGGCACATTTCCGGCCTCGTCGTCCATGGAAACGCGCTCTCGATCACGCTGACGAGGCCCGCGGGCGACTTCCTGACCCGCATCTCGATGCCCGCCTTCTGCCCGGTTCCACTCGCCGTCCCTCTTCACGTAAAAGGGTTGTTGCAGACGCCGATTCCGTCTGCGGGGCCCTACTACATCTCCTCGTTCGGGGAACACCGGACCGTGCTCGAGCGAAACCCCAACTATTCCGGCAGTCGGCCACGGAATGCCGAGCGAATCGTTTACAGAAACGACACCCCGACCCCGCGGGCCGTGGCGCTCGCAAACAACGGCCAGGTCGATCTACTCCCGCAGGACTTTGACAACACAACCTCGTTGTTGTTGCCTGGCGATCTCCTCGACCAGCGCTACGGTCCTACAGGTGTCGCTACGAGAGCCGGCGGACAGCGGTACTTCTCGTATCCAGCGCCGTTCGTCGACTACATCGTCTTCAACACGCGCCGACCGCTGTTCCGGAGCGTCCGTCTTCGCCGTGCCGTCAACTACGCACTCGACCGCCGCGCGGTCGCTGCAGCGTACGCCGACGCTCCGGCGGACCAGATCGTGCCGCCCGCGGTTCCCGGATTCCCGGCGGGACATGTGTATCCCGTTGCCGCGCCGGATCTCGCCACCGCGCGACGGCTGGCAGGGGGCGATCGACGCTCAGCCGTCCTGTACGTCTGCGGAGAGCCACGGCTACCCACGCTCGCACGAATCGTGAAGTCGAATCTGGCAGCAATCCGAATCGGAGTGAGGGTTATCCGTTCCGACCAGTGCCCCACGGGCGAGACCCGAACACGCGATCGGAAGGCGGGTGAAGCTGATTTCTATCTCGCTGTCTCCTCCACTCTCCTCTCAGACGTGCGCGACCCGGCTCAATTTCTGGACGATGCCCTTTCGAGCAGCGTGTTCGGGTCGAAGCCGCCGCCCGGTCCCTGGAACAAACCGTCGTTCCGAAGAAGGCTTCGGAATGCGCAGTCCCTGCGTGGGGACGCCCGCCGCGAGGCTTATCGCCGCCTCGACGACGAACTCATGCGCATGGCTCCCTTCGCCGTCTTCGGCAGCTGGCTCTGGTCCCAGTACGTCTCACCGAAGCTGGGCTGCAAGGTCTTCCAGGCGGAGTACGGCTTCTTGGATCTCGGCGCCCTCTGCAAGAAAGCCTAGTGACCGAGAGACCAGGTGTAACGGGTGCGGCTCTCGGGCGGAGCAAGCCCCCCGGGACGGGGACCTCCATGCACGAGCAGCACCGGCCTCTGCACGTTGCGCACAAGCGCACGCCGCGTCTCCCCTAGTCCTTCGCTGCGCCAGCGGGACGAGACGCCGACGACGACGACACTCGCGTCCTCGACCGCGTCAAGCAAGTCGTCGGACTCGACGAGGAGCGGGCCTGTCTCGACCCCGACGAACCGCTGGATTGCCAGCGAGGCGTCTGCCAGCAGACGGCTGGCATCTCGCTGCCCGCGCTGAAGATCCGCCTTTTTGCCGACCAACTGCAACGGGACGTCAGTAGCGAGCGCCAACCAGGCACCTAATTCGAGTGCCGCCCAATCATGCTCGCTGCCCCCGAACGGAACGAACACAGCGGCGCCAGCCTTGGAATTGGCGGTGCCTGCGAGGAGCGCAACATCGGCAGGTGATCGATCGAAGAGAGTCGTGATTTCCTCGGGGAATCGGACGTCGGCAACCTCGGCTGGGGCATCCACGATCACGAGCACGACGTCATTGGCCGCGGCCAGGCGAACAACGTCGGCCCCCCGGTCGAGCGTCGTGAACACGGCGGTTCGGGCAGGGACCTGCAGGGATGAACGGCGGGCAGTGATCGCAGCAGCCACGCGTCCGAGCTCGCGCTCCTCCTCGAGCAGCCGCGCGATTATCAGCTCACGGCCGGGGAGTCGCGCCAGCGGCTCGGCAATTCGCAAGAACGCCTCGAGCCGCACCTCGTCGGCTGGGACAAGGAGGATCGCACCGACGCGTTCCAGCCGGTGAGCCGCGCCAGGATCGGCCAGCCCTGCAGCGAGCGTTGGTTCTTGGGCGAGGATCGCGAGTTGGAGTCGGTGAAGCGCAGGCGTCGGCTCGAGCCCGAGCTCTTCCATCAACAGGGCACGCGTCCGTCGGTAGACCTCCAGCGCCGCCGCCTGTCTTCCGGATCGGTAGAGCGCGAGCATGAGCTGGCCTCGAAACCGCTCGTGCAGTGGATGGTCTGCCACGAGCTCCTCTAGTTCGGCGACGAGCTCCGCGTCGCGGCCGAGAAGAAGGTCGGCCTCGATCCGGTGCTCGAGCGCGACGAGCCGAAGCTCTTCGAGTCGTGCGATCGCGGTCTGCGCGAACGCGTCGTATGCGAAGTCGGCGAGCGGCACACCGCGCCAGAGTGTCAGTGCTTTCCGGAGCAGATCGGCTGCATCACCCGTCTGCCCAGACGCGAGCGCCCGACTTGCTTCTTCGGTGCTGCGTTCGAATCGTTCGACATCAAGCTGGTCAGTGGACAGTCGGATGACGTAGCCCGGCGGACGCGTCTCGATCACCGAAGCTGATCCGAGCAACCTCCGAAGTTCCGAGATCTGCCGCTGCACCTGCGTAACGGCCGTGACCGGAGGGGCGCCTGCGTATAGCTCGTCAGCAATTTGCTCCACAGCGACAACGCGATTGACGTTGAGGAGCAGAATCGCCAGAGTCGCCCGCTGCCTCGGCCCCGCGAGGCGAATCAGACCTTGGTCGCCGACTACTTCGAGGGGCCCCAGGATGCGGAACTCGAGCAACTCGGGGGGACCGTAACCGTTCGATAGCGCGCCGGTAGCGGCTGCTCGGATCATCAGACGAGGCACCAAGTAGCGACGGAAAGGAGGCACCATGCGTACCAATCAACTGCACGCGCTCCGCCGAGTGATCGTTGGCCTCGCCGCGGCAGCCGTGTTTGCAATCGCGGCAGCGACGGCGGCCGCCGGACCTCCAGCCGCGGAGCCGGGCTCGCCCGGCTGCCTAGGCAGAGACACGGCGGGCTTTGCTCAGGACTGGAAGACATTCTCCTTCGAGCCGGCGGGTGTCGCACCTCTCGTCCGGTTCTACGGAGGCGCGAACCCCAGCGACTGGCTGCAAGGTGAAAGGCACGAGGACTGCGCAGCGCCGTAACGACGCGGCGGCACGCATAGGGAAGGGCTGGGAGGGTCGCGTGCAAGCGCGAACCTCCCAGCTAACGACCTGGAGCAGCGTTAGGCAGCTTCTGCGAGTGGCTCCTCTTGGACGACCTCGGCCACGGCGCGCGTCTTGCCGATGGCGAAAGCCGCGATAGCCCCGAGCAAGACGACGCCCGCACCGATCCATACCGCCGCGTTCATTCCGCTGACGAACGTTTCTTGCGTGCGGTAACCGCCATACGACGAGAACACGGACGCGAGCACTGCGACGCCGAACACTCCTCCGAGCTCGCGGATGGCGTTGTTTGCGCCGGACGCCTGACCTTGCTCCTCAGGCCTCACTGCCGAGAGCACGACGTTCGCGACGGGCGCCCAGAACATCGCCATCCCGATCCCCGAGATTGCGAACGGCGCGACCAACTGCCAATAGGGCGTGGTCGGCGTCGAGATAGCCGCGATCGTCCCGAGCCCTGCCGCCTGCAACGTCAGGCCTACGCCCATGAGCCGATGGCCGCCGATCCGGTCAGAGAGAGCCCCGGCGACCGGCGCCACAAAGAGAGGCATGATCGTCCACGGGAGGATACGAACGCCGCTCCCGAGCGGGCTGTAGCCCTGGATGATTTGAAAGAACTGGCTCAGCAAGAAGATCGAGCCGAACATGCCGAAGAACATGAACAGCGACGCGACGTTCGCGAGCGCAAAGGTCCTGTTCTTGAAGAATCGCATCGGCAGCATGGGCTCCTTGACACGGAGCTCCCAGGCGATGAAGAGCGCGAACACGATCGCGCCTGCCACGAGTGACGTGACGATCTCGGCCGACGCCCAGCCCTGACCGTTGCCGCGTACGAGGCCCCACACGATCCCGGTGAGACCGGCGCTTGCGAGCGCCACGCCCGGCAGGTCGAGCTTTGCCGCAGGCCCGTACGACTCGTCGAGCCGTCGGAGTGCCAGCGGGATCAGGACGATTCCGATCGGAACGTTCAGCCAGAAGATCCAGTGCCACGAGATCCCGCTCACGACAGCGCCACCAACGACCGGACCAAGCGCGACAGCCAGGCCGGCGATGCCGCTCCAGGCACCGATGAAGGCGCCACGGCGATTGGCCGGCACACCCGCGCTCAGGATCGTGAGCGTCAGCGGCGTGATGATCGCCCCGCCCACACCCTGAGCCGCACGCGCTGCGATCAGCGCTCCGGCAGACGGCGCGAGCGCGGCGGCCGCCGACGAGACAGTGAAGATCGCGAGACCGACCACGAACATGCGGCGCCGCCCGAACCGGTCGCCGAGCGCGGCTCCGGTCAGGAGCAGTACGGCGAATGTGAGCGTGTACGCGTTGACCGTCCACTCGAGGCTTTCGACGGTTGCGTGGAGGTCCTTGCGGATCACCGGCAGCGCGGTCGTAACCACGAGGTTGTCGAGGGTGGCCATGAACACCGCCACCGAGGTGATTGCGAAAGTCCACATCGTTCGAGTCTTGGCACTCATGGGTTCCTCCTCTGGGTCGTCTTATGCTTGTGAGTGGTCACTTACTTCGAGTTCAAAAAAAGACGCCTAGACGTCGTCGCGACAGCCCTCGACGAGACGCTTGGCCCAGCCCTCATCGGCGCCGAGCAGGTCCAGCGAAGCCATGACGTTCAGGAGCATCCCTTTGGCGAAGAAGCGCGAGACGCGGTCCGGCGGCAGGCCCGAGACACGCTCGACGTACTCGACGAGCTCCCCGTAGCCGGCACGCACGACGTCGCGGATCTGCGGGTCGTCCGACGCCGCATAGGCCTGCATCTGGGAACGGAGATAGGTCGGATCGGTGCCCAGGCGCTCGCTGTAGGCCTCGCCGATTGCGTGCAGCGCATCCTCGCCCTGCAGGCCGGCGACCGCCGTTCGAAACATCTCGAGCGTCCCGCTCATGCAGCGCTCGATCGTCGCGATGAAGAGCTCTTTCTTCGTTCCGAAAAGGCGGAAGACGTAGGGCTGCGAGATGCCAACGGCCCTCGCGATCGCATCCGTCGAGCCGCCCTCGAAACCATGAGCGGCGAACTCCGCCAGGGCCGCCTCCAGGATCTGCTCGCGGCGCTCTTCGGCGCTTCTTCGCTCTGTGACTGCCATGGAGGTAAGTTAGCTATTACTCACTAACTTGTCAAATCACTTCCGCAGCAGGGCCATCCCCCGGGCGAGGCGCACGGGCTCCCGCCTCTCCTGCGCGGCAAAGCGAGCGAAGGCCTCCGTCGAGTTCACGTCGTCCGAAACCAGTACGCCGCCGGCCCGTAAAGCGGGCCAGGCGGCATTGAACTCGAACCACATGCAATCGAACGAGTGCTCGCTGTCGTGCATGAAGGCGTCCACCGTGCCCAGACGCTCGAGCAACGGCGGAAGCTCCTCCTGGCTGCGACCCAGAATCAGCGTCCACCGCTCCTTCAACGGCGGGGGGATCAGCCAGCCCGGCTCCGACCCGGGCGGGATGCCCGCGCGCCCTTCGCCCTCGTAGAACGTCCCGGCTTCGTAGTCGCGGCCGACCTCGCGCGGCAGGTCGATCGAATGCAGGTGCCCAACCCCGTTCGTCTGCAGCGCGAGCAGCGAAAACGCAGTCGAGAAGCCGTTCGCGACGCCCGTCTCGACGACGATCTCCGGGCGGACCGAGCGCAACAAGGCGTAGAGGTAGGTCCCCTCGATGTAACCGATCGCGCCGAGCGAGTGCCCGGATGCGGCGACGGCCTCGTGATGCTCGCGCCCCTTCTCGAGCAGATGCACCATCAGCCCGCTTTCACGCACCTCTCGCTCGTAGCCGTTGAGGATGTCGCGACTACCGAGAAAACCTGCGACCTCGTCGCGAATGCGGCGCCGCTCCAGGGCCGGGCCCGGATTGCGCACGTCGCGAACAGCTCGGTACAGGCGTCGTTTCAACCCGGCGGACAAGGCCGCGGATCGTATCGTTGGCTCATGAACGCCCGTGTCCTCCACCTCCCCGTCAACCTCGCGGGCACCGGCTGGTCTCACGTGAACGCTTTGCGGCGCAAGGGTGTGGACGCGCGACTGCTCGTCTTCTGGCCACAGAAGTGGCGCCCCGAGGAGTACGACATCAACCTCGACCTGCCGCGACAGGGATTGCTTCGTCAGCAGGCTGTTCAGTGGCGTGCTCTCGCGCGCTACCTCCCGCAAACGGACATCTTTCACTTCTACTTCGGCAAGACGCTCGTCCCGAAGTCGCTGAACATGCCGATCCTGCGCGCTGCACGGAAGAAGTCGGTCATGCACTTCCTCGGCGACGACATCCGCGGCAAGCGCCCGGAGGAGCTCGAATACCGCAAGAAGTTCGACGCGTGCATCGTCGGCTCGTATGCAGCGACGCGCTGGGTTCCCGATCCGACCGCAGTCATCCCGCCCGGGCTCGACCTGCGCGACTACGAGCCTGTTCCGGCAGTGGAACGCGAGCGGCCGCTCGTCGTGCACGCCCCCTCGGACCTCGAGAAGAAAGGGACCCGGCACGTGGTCGAAGCGTGCGCACAGCTGCCCGTGGATCTCGACATCGTGCATGGGGTGCCGCACGACGAAGCCGTGGAGCGGTTCAAGCGGGCCGACATCGTGGTCGACCAGATGCACTACCTCTGGCACGGCGTGTTCGCAATCGAGTCGATGGCATACGGGAAGCCGGTAGTCACGCATCTCGATCCCCAAGCCGTCTCGCAGACCGAGGAGGCATTCGGCGTGAAGGTGCCGATCGTGTCCGCGACGAAGGACGATCTCGTGGAGAAGCTCCGCCCACTCGTGGAGTCCTTCGAGCTACGGAAGAAGCTCGGAGCCGAAGGGCGGGCGTACGTGGAGCGAGTCCACGACCTCGACAAGGTCGCCGACCGGTTCATCGAGATCTACACGTCCATACTTTGAGCCTCCGATGATCGAGCGGCTCAAAGAGCTCCTGCGCCACTCGGCTATCTACGGACTCGGCTCGATCGTCGCGCGCGTGCTCGGCGTGCTGTTGCTGCCGCTGTACACGCGTTACCTCTCTCCGAGCGACTACGGCCTGATCGAGACCCTCGTCGCACTGTCGGCGGTGTTGACCGCTCTCGTCGCGCAGGGGATGAAGAGCGCGTTCTTCCGTTTCTACTTCGACTCTGCGGAGCCGGAGCGCCGGCACCTCGTCGTGCGCACCGCCTTCTGGTACGTCATGGTTGCGTCGACCGCGGTGGCCGTCGCAGGCATCGCGCTCGCAGCCCAGATCTCCTGGCTCCTCTTCGGCACGCACGGCCACCGCGGCCTCGTCACCGCGGCGTTCGTCGGTCTCTGGGCGGCCCTGAACTACGAGCAGATGACGTCGCTCTTCCGCGTCGAGCAGCGCTCGACGGCATACGTCACCGCGACTCTCGCCAACGTCGCGATCACGATCGCCGCCACGGTCCTGCTCGTCGTCGTCTTCGACAAGGGGCCCCTCGGCGTGCTGATCGGAAACTTCACCGGCACGCTGATCGTCTACGCCGCGCTGCTGCTCTACAGCCGGCACGCGCTCGGCCTGCAGTTCGACCGCCCGCTCTACCGCGCGATGAACCGGTTCGGGCTGCCGCTCGTTCCTTCGGCCGTCGCGCTCTGGCTGACGAACTTCAGCGACCGCTTCTTCCTGATCAAGCTCGCGGATGCGCACGAGGTCGGCCTGTACTCGATCGGCGTGCGCGTCGCGTCCGCGATCGTGCTGCTGCTGACGGCGTTCAGGATGGCCTGGCCGGCGTTCGCCTATTCGATCGAGGACGACCGTGAGGCGCAGCGCACGTACAGCTTCGTGCTGACGTACGTCGTCTTCGTCTGCTGCTGGCTCGCGCTCGCACTCGGGCTGCTCGCCCCCTGGATCGTGAGGCTGATCACCACGGAGCCCTTCTATCCGGCGCAGAACGTCGTCGCGCCGCTCGCGTTCGGCGTCGCGGCATTCGGCGCCTACGTCGTGGTGCAGATCGGCACCGGCCGTGCGCGCCAGACCCGTTCGAACTGGCTGGTGACCGGCGCCGCCGCGGTCGTCAACGTGGTGCTGAACCTGGCGCTCATCCCGTCATATGGACGAATGGGAGCCGCGATCGCGACGGTCGTCGCGTACACGCTGCTCTTCGTCGGGATGGCCTGGCGCGCGCAGCGCGTCTTCCCCGTGTCATACCAATGGCGTCGCGTCGCGACGCTCGGCCTTGCGGCTGTTGGCCTCACGGTCCTCGGGAAGGTGCTCGACGCGCCACTCGCCGTCGCGCTTGCGCTCACGGCGGCCTTCCCGCTGGTGCTGCTGCTCTTGGGCTTCTATCTCCCGGCCGAGCGACAGCGGTTGCGCCGACTCTTGCCTATCCTGGGACGATGAGCATCCTGGCCACGATCCTCGTGGTCGCCTCGACCTCACTCCACATAACGGTGTGGCCCGGCGGCATGGGGGAGCAGGCAGTCAAGAAGACGTACACGCTCAAGTGCGCACCGGTCGGGGGGACGCTGCCGAAGCGCGCTGCCGCGTGCACGAAGCTGATGCGGGCGCAGCGGCCGTTCGCGCCGGTGCCGAAAGGCACGGCTTGCACGATGATCTACGGCGGCCCGCAGGTGGCGCTCGTCACCGGGCGCTTCCGCGGCAAGCAGATTCGCGCCACCTTCAGCCGGAAGGATGGCTGTCAGCTCGCCCGGTGGAACCGAGTCGGATTTCTTTTCCCTGGCGCGGCCATCTCGGCAAACAGCCGCTGAACTGACACGACCTCAGTAGCATCGCGGCTTCGATGCGCGACATCACCGTTCTCGTCACGGCCTCCGGCGCTCCTGGAACCGCGGCGCTCCTCCGGGCGCTGCGCCTGAACGGCGAGCGGGGTGTGCGCATCGTCGGCACCGACATGTCCCCGCAGGCTGTCGGCCGGCACTTCTGTGACCGCTTCTACGTCGTCCCGCCGGGCAACGATCCCGCCTTCGCGGACGCCATGCTCGACGTCGTGCGCCGCGAGAACATCGACGCGGTGCTGCCGCAGTCCTCCCATGATCTGCAAGGGCTCGCGGATGCGCGCGAGCGCTTCATGGGCACGACGGTGATGGTCTCGCCGCCGGACGCGATCCGGACGGCAAACGACAAGGCGGAGACCTACGCGCTGCTCGAGCGCCTCGGACTGCGCGCGCCGGCCTGGCGCAGAGTGAGCGGCGGCCGCGGGCTCGCACTCGCAGCCGAAGACCTCGGCTACCCCGACCGCCCCGTCTGCTTCAAACCGGTGTTCAGCTCGGGCTCACGCGGCTTTCGCATCCTCGACGCGACCGTCGACCGCGCAAAGCAGTTGATCGAGGAGCGCCCCGGCAATCTCGCCATGCGACTCAAGGACGTGATGGAGCTCCTGCCCGAGGAGGGCGGGCCGGATCTCCTGGTGATGGAGCTTGCACAGGGTCGAGAGCGAACCGTGGACGGGATCGCCCGCTCTGGCCAGGTCTTGCTTGGACATGCGAAGACACGCGAGTCGATGCGGGCCGGGCTCGCGATGTACTTCGAGACGCTGCAGGACCACTGGCTGATGGAGGTCGCGCAGCGCATCGTCGCCGAGCTCGGCATCGAGTACTTCTTCAACATCCAGCTGGTCGGCGACCACGTGATCGAGATCAATCCGCGCATCTCCACGATCGTCTACCAGGAGGACCTGAATCTTCCTTACCTCGGCGTCAAGAGCGCGCTCGGCGAAATCTCGCGTGAAGAGCTGATGCAGCTGAGCGCGCAGGCGCGGCCGACACGCCGTGCCCTGCGCTACTTCGATCAGGTCGAGTGGGACGAAACCAGCTCGGCGGCCGGGACACAGTTGCCGCCGCGCTCCTGGACTCCGTCCAGCAGCCTCGAGTAGAGCCGGTCCCACCCGCCGGAGGTCAGCGGGTCGAAACGGTCCGGGTGCCAGAGGACGGCGAATGCGCCACCGTGCTCGGCGGCCCAGTCCAGCAGTGCCATGAGCTGCGGCTCGGCGCGCTTCGCCGACAGCCCGAGGTAGCGCTCTTCCGCGAGCGTCGCGTCCATTGCGGCGAGCGGGACCTCGACAAGGTCGAGTGGCTCGTCTCGCTCGAAGTCCCACGGGCGGAACGGGCGCGCAATGCCGGCCCGGAAACCGACGGCATCCGGGAAACCGAGCGTCGTGTCGTAGCGGAG
>Ga0307284_10000037_pt1 | contig 16917 bp, 19 predicted proteins | sample ER_DNA_123_FD_194480 | JGI IMG/M metagenome (GOLD analysis project Ga0307284, IMG submission 194480) | Bulk soil microbial communities from the East River watershed near Crested Butte, Colorado, United States - ER_DNA_123 | ecosystem: Environmental > Terrestrial > Soil > Floodplain | place... | reverse complement strand
CGCCGCCGATGACTTTCTGCTCCTGACGGACCCGGAGCTCGGAGAGCCGGTGCGAACAGAGCTCGTCCGCATGCGCTTCGCCGCGAAAACGGAGATCGAGCCCGAGGAGCACGAATCGTGGCTGGTCCTCGGCGGCGAAGAAGTGCTCGACGAGCGGCCGGCGGGCGACGAGGTGGAGGAGGAGCAACTCGAGCGCTGGCGGATCGAGTCAGGCATCCCACGCTGGGGCCGAGAGATCGACGATCGCATCCTGCCCGCAGAGGCCGGCCTCGACGAGACGCACATCAGCTTCAGCAAAGGCTGCTATCCGGGCCAGGAACCGATCGCGAGACAGCGCTACCGCGGCAAGGTGAACCGCAGGCTGCGCGTGTTGGAGATCGATGGGGAAGCCGAGCCGGGAGACGACCTGCTGTTGGACGGAAAGAAGGTCGGTCGCATCACGAGTGCCGTTCCGGGCTTGGCGCTTGGCTATGTGCGAGTGGAAGTCCCAGCTGACGCGCAATTAGAACTTGGCGTGAAGCCGGGCTCTGCCCGGCTTCGCTGATCAACGCTCGTGGAAAGAGACTCCGCGCGAAAACATCATGGCCCGCGAATGCGGGCCGGTTTTCGCGGGGCTATGCGCCCGGCAAGATTCGAACTTGCGACCTCTGCCTCCGCAGGGCAGCGCTCTATCCCCTGAGCTACGGGCGCTCTGACGACGGGTCAGTGTAGCGGGGTAGGAAGCCGGGCTAGTTCGAAATTCCGGTTGCGTCGTGTGATGCGCCTACGGGCTTCGACTCCGGCGAGCCGCGCTGGCGGAGGTAGATCGTGAAGACGGCCATCGAGCCGATGGCCAGGAACTCGGACTGCCAGTTCTGGAGGCTGCGGTCCCAGAAGTCGGCGTTCTCCCAGTACTCCCCCCACGTGATCGTCGACTCCTTGTGCTCGAGCTGCTGGTGGTTGTACGCGCGCCAACCGTTGACCGACTGGCAGAGCCAGCTCCCGAAGAAGCAAAAGGTCATCGCAAGGATGAGCGAGTTCTCGTAGAGGAAGCGGCGTGGCCCGCTCGCCTTCGCCCACGGCGGCGAGTTCCGCTTCGCGTAGCGGCCGACGAGCTGACTCTTGTCGCTCATCAATCCCAGGTCTTCCGGGCTCTCCGACTCGCTCGACCCGCGCTGCAAGAGCCACACCGTGCTCAGAATGTAGAGGGAGAACTGCAGGAATTCCGACTGCCAGTTCTCCATCACGTCTCCGCCGAACTCGGACGACGTCACGTATCGAAACCAGGTGTAGGTCGACTCATGGTGCGTCACCGCGTCGGCATTGAACTGGTGCAACCCCGCGAATGACTGGCCGATCAGCGAACCGACCAGAAGAACGCCGAAGAAGAGGGAGAGGCTGTTCTCGCGGAGAAAGCGCACGGTCAGCGGTTGGCGACGCCCACGCAGAAGTAGAAGGCGAAGCCGGTCAGGATGAAAACCGAGTACGCGATGAACATCGCCCGCATGACGGACAAGGTGATCGGATAGAGCCTTCCCTAAACGGGATTCAGAACGCCTTGGACGGGAAACGTGTGATTCTCGTGCGGAACCGAAAGCCGACCGACCGGTTACCGGGAGTCGTTCTGGCTTTCCTGGTGCTGGCCCTCGCAGGCTGCAACGGGGGGACCGTCGACCGGCACGCGCTGAAGCGCGACGCCGAGAACGTGGCCTCGCTCGCAAGCGAGGGCGGGCTTCTGGCGGACGACGTGTCGCGAGGCCGTTCGACGAAGTACTTCGTCCGGGTTCAAGCTAAGGACCTATCGGAGAAGGCGTCGAATCTCGAGAACGCTCTCGCGAAGCGCCCCACGTCGCCGGGAATCACCTCCGACGTACGCAAGCTGTCGAAGCTCGCAGGGAAGGTCTCGGCGGAGCTCGAGCGCTTGCATCTCCATCCCACGGATCGCGGTGTCGCGGTGTCGCTGAAGCAACCGTTGAGTGACGATGCCGACGCGGCGGACAAGCTCGCGAAATGAAGATCTTCAAGGTCGCGCTCGGGATCCTCGCTGCGATCGGCGGCTTCGTCGACATCGGCGACCTGGTGTTCAACGTCGCCGCCGGCGCAACGTTCGGCTACCAGCTGCTCTGGGTGGTCGTCATCGGCGTGGTGGGGATCATCGTGTACTCGGAGATGTGCGGGCGGGTCGCCGCGGTCTCCGGTAAGGCGGTCTTCGACGCGGTTCGAGAACGCGTGGGTTTCAAGGCCGGTCTTGCTGCTCTCCTCTCCGCACAGGTGGTCAACCTAATGACGCTGACCGCGGAGATCGGCGGCCTCGCCATCTGCCTCCAGCTCCTTTCGGGGCTTCCCTACCGCCTGCTGATCCTCATCGCCGGCGTGGGGCTCCTCATCGTCGTCTGGTTCGTTGCGTTCGAATGGGTCGAGCGGATCTTCGGCTACGGCGGGCTCTGCATGCTCGTCTTCGCAGTTGCGGCCGTGAAGCTGCATCCAGCATGGGGCGCGGTGGGACACGGCTTCGTGCCGCACCTGGAGACGCAGAGCCCGGTGCTCTACGCGTACTTCGCCGTCGGGCTGTTGGGCGCGGCGATGACGCCATATGAGGTGTACTTCTACTCGTCCGGCGGAGTTGAGGAGCGCTGGGGCCCGAAGGATCTCGGCTTGAACAAGGTCAATGCGATGATCGGCTACGGGCTCGGCGGCTTTCTCTCGTTCGCGCTGATGATCGTTGGCGGCGCGCTCTTTCTCGGTCAGGGGATCGAGCCAGAGTTTCTCGGGACGATCGCGCTCGGCGCAGAGGTGCCGCTCGGGCAGATCGGGCTGCTGCTCGGCCTGGTCGGCATCCTGTTCGCCGTCAGTGGCGCCGCGATCGACACGCTGTTCTCAGGCGCGTACAACCTCGCCCAGTTTCTCGGCTGGGAGTGGGGCCGCTACCGTCACCCGCGCGGTGCCCCGAAGTTCACCGTCACCTGGGTCGTGCTCCTCGTGCTCGCACTGGGCGTCGTCATGACTGGCGTCGACCCGGTGCAGCTCACCGAGTACGCGGTGATCTTCTCGGCAGTGGCGCTACCGCTCACGTACATCCCGATCTTCCTCGTCGCCAACGACCGGACCTACATGCGCGAGTACACGAATGGCCGGATTGCCAACGTGCTGGGAATCGTGTATCTCGTCGTCATCATGGTGATCGCCGTGAGCGCCGTTCCGCTCATGATCCTCACGAACGTGGGACAAAATTGACGAAGACGATCGACCTCGGCCTCAATCTGCTCGATCACCAACTGCTCGATGCCGAGGGCCGGCGTTGCGGAAAGGTCGATGACATCGCGCTCGAGGGCGGGCCTGGCGAGGACCTCGAGGTAGTCGCGATCCTGTGCGGCCCCGGAGTCTGGCGAGCGCGGGCCGGCTGGATCGGGCGGATCGCCGCCTGGTTGGGGGGCGGCGGGCGCGTGCGCATCCCGTGGGAAGAGGTGGACGGCGTCGGCTCGCACGTGAAGCTCCGAAAGCGTGCGGAGGAGCTCGGGCTCGGACGGGGAGACGATCGCCTCCGACCGTACATCGAGAAGATTCCCGGAGCCGATCATTGAGGACGTTTTCGTCCATCGTCGGCCGCGTGGTCGAGACCGAGTCCGGGCGCCGACTCGGTCGTTGCCACGACATGCGCGCCGTGCTCGGGCAAGGGATTCCGCGCGTCGAGGAGCTCATAGTCGGCCGGGGCGGCCTACTCGAGCATTTCGGGATCGGCACCCCGAAGGCACACAGCCCCAACGCCGTTCCCTGGGAGGCTGTTCTCCGCATTGAAGGCGACAGGGTCGTCGTGCGAGACGGCACCGAGCTCGTGTGACGCTCTTCCTCTCGGAGGACGACGTTCAGCAATTGCTTGCTCCGTCAGATGCCGTCGAGGCCGTCGAAGGGTCGTTCCTAAGGATGGCTGCCGGGGCGGTCGAGATCGCACCCCGGCGCAGACTTGGGCTTCAGGAGGGACGCCTCGCAGACATGGCCGCTTCCGACCTCGAGCTCGGATATGCGTGCGTGAAGACCTATGCCGGGTTCGCGGAGGGCGTGGCCTTTCTCGTTGCGCTCTTCGCGGCCGACCGGCCGGAGCTGGTCGCTCTGATCGAAGCCGACCATCTCGGCCGGTTGCGGACCGGAGCGGCGAGCGCGGTCGCGGCCAAACACCTCGCTCGCGAGGGTGCGACGTCGTTGGGCGTGATCGGCTGCGGCACTCAGGCCGAGACGCAAGTCCTGTGCATTCGCGCAGCCGTTCCGACGATCGAGCGTGTGGTCGCGTACTGCCGCACGGAGCGGAATCTGCGCGCATTCTGCAAGCGTGTCGGCGCAAAGCCTGCCGAAAGCAACCGCGACGCGGCGGAGCAGGACGTCGTCGTCACGATCACGACCTCTCGCGATCCCGTGCTCCGCGGAGAGTGGCTCCGGCCCGGCGCGCTGGTCTGCGCAGCCGGCGCCAACAACGGTGTGTCACGTGAGCTCGACAACGCGGTTCTCGAGCGCGCGACATTTGTCTGTTGCGACTGGAAGGAGCAGGCGCGGCTCGAGTCTGCCGATCTGATCGAGCCGATTCAGCAGGGTGTCCTCGACTGGCTCGAGGTGCACGAACTGCACGAGGTCGTGTCCGAGGAGTTACCGGGACGCCAGTCTTCAGACGACATCGCTCTCTTCAAGTCGAACGGCATCGCAGCCTGGGACGTCGCCATTGCAACCGCGGCAGTTGAGCGGGCGCTAGAGCGAGGCGTCGGGACGGAGCTCTAGGTCTCTAACCCGCGCGCGCGGATTCGAGATCGCGCCGGGTGTCCTCGACCGTCTCGTCACCGAGGGCCTGGATCAGCTCCGGGCGATCGAGCATGCGCAGCCGTTGCTGCGGACTGAGTCGGTTCTGCACGTACCGGTCTTCCAGGATCTCGCTGAGCGCCCGCCCGCGCCCGTGCTCGCGGATGACGTACGCGACAACACGCTCCTCCATGCTCGGACGGGCAAAGAGAAAGGAAAAGGGCGACCGCAGCAAGGTTCCCAGTCGCTGCATCGGGCGATTGTATCCTTGTCGCCGTGCGGCGGAAAACGACGGAGGGCCGCTTTGCCGAGAGAATCGTCCACGGGGTCGACGACGCGGGCGCCGCGGAGACAATAGTCATCTGGATCGAGCGCAAGCAGGGCGCAATCTGGGCCGTGGGCCGCGCGGTCAACCTCGAGAATCGGGCGACCGACGAGCCGCGTCGCGACGACTACCTCTTCGAAGGCTACGAGCTCGACGACGCGCTGGACGCTGCGAACGGCGCACTCGAGGACGACCTCACCGTTTCGGAGAGTGACGGTCGCCCCGAAAACCTGAAGCCGTTTACGCGCGGCGAGCTGTTGAAGCCTTTGGAACGCTGGTTTTTCGGTCGCTAACCGCGGAAAGTGCTTTCCCCTTTCCGCGGATGTCAGGAAGAACTTCGCTTCGCTCGTTGACCTGAGCCGACGGCTGACGCCGTCGGCTGTGAAGGCCACTCGAGGTTGGCATTCGGGATCGGGTCCCCGTGCGGATCGTGGGTCGGAAAACCGAGCGCCTTGTCGATGCGCTCCTCCAACTCCTCCGAGAGTGCGTGCTCGAGCCGTTCCGCTTCGCCGTGCACTTCCTCTACGTCGACACCGAGCGTCTCCGCCAGATAGAGCTCGAGCAAGCGATGGTGCCGGATGACCTCCACCGCCACCTTCTCGCCGGCGTTCGTGAGTGCAATCCCGCGGTAGGGCTGGTGAACTGCGAGCTTGAGCACTGCGAGCTTCTTCACCATCGCGCTGGCCGACGCCGGCGAGACGCCCTGCCGTTTGGCCAGTGCCGTCACGGACACGCGGCCGCCATCTGCGCCGAGCTTGTAGATCTCGCGCAGGTAGTCCTGAATCGCGTCTGACAAATCCGGCTTCGCCACGACCACACAGTCTGCCGCACTAGGCTTGCCCCAGTGCGAATCCGCATCGGCCACTCCGCAGACCCAGACGACGCGTTCATGGCCTGGGGCCTCGTTTCCGGCCGGGTGGACCCGCGGGGATTCGAGTTCGAGTTCGTGCCGGAGGACATCCAGGTGCTGAACGAGTGGGCGCTCGAAGGCAAGCTGGAGGTGACTGCGTTGTCGCTGGCCACCTATCCGCTCGTGCAGGGCCGCTACGCGCTGCTGCCCCACGGTGCATCGATCGGGTCTGGCTACGGGCCGATCGTCGTCGCGCGGGAGAAACTGTCGCCGGACGATTTGCGTGCTGCCGAGATCGCCGTGCCCGGGCGCTTGACCACCGCATTCCTCGTTCTCGGCATGGCGCTCGGCGGCCCGTTCGCCCATCGTGCTCTCGCCTTCGACGCAATCCTCGACGAGGTCAAAACCGGCCACGCCGAGGCGGGCCTGCTGATCCACGAAGGTCAGCTGACCTACGCGGACGAAGGGCTCGTGAAGGTGCTCGACCTCGGCGAATGGTGGCTGCTCGAGACCGGACTGCCGCTGCCGCTCGGAGTGAACGTCGCGCGCCGGGACGTGGCGCGACTGGACGAGCTTTCCACCGTTCTCCGTGACTCGATCACGGCGGGTCTCGCGAATCGCGAAGAGGCAACGGAGTACGCGCTTGGCTTTGCGCGCGATCTCGACGCAAAGACTGCGGACCGGTTCATCGAGATGTACGTGAACGACCTCACGTGCGACTACGGGGACGAAGGGCGCCAGGCCGTTGCGGAGCTGTTGCGGCGGGCGGAGGAGGCAGGCGTCTACGAAGAGCCGGTACGGATCGAATTCGTCGGAACGTGAGTCGCGCGGTCATCCTGTCGGGGGTCCGCACGCCGATCGGGCGCAAAGACGGCGCCCTCTCGGGCGTTCGGCCGGACGACCTCGCAGCGATCGTGATCGAGGAAGCAGTCGCGCGCTCGGGTGTGCCGTCCGAACAGATCGAGGATGTCTACTTCGGTGCCGCGAACCAGGCCGGCGAGGACAACCGCAACGTCGCGCGCATGGCCCTGCTGCTCGCAGGCTTGCCGGAGACTGTGGCGGGTGTCACGGTCAACCGACTCTGTGCATCGGGGCTGTCGGCGGTTGTCTCCGCGTGCCATGCGATTGCGGCCGGAGACGGCGAGCTGTTCGTCGCGGGCGGCGTCGAGTCGATGAGTCGCGCCCCGCTTGTGACGGCGAAGACCGAGTACGGCGATGGGACCACCTACGACACGCAGCTCGGGTGGCGGTTTCCGAATCCGCGGCTCGCGGAGAAGTTTCCGCTCGAGTCGATGGGTGAGACCGGCGAGAACGTCGCGGAACGCTGGCAGATCTCGAGGGAAGAGCAGGACGCTTTCGGGCTACGCTCGCAGCAGCGTTGGGCGGCGGCTGCGGAGGCCGGTCGCTTCGACGACGAGCTCGTTCCGGTGAATGGCCTCGAGCGTGACGAGCATCCACGTCCGGACACGAGCGCCGAGAAGCTTGCAAGCCTGAAGCCGGCTTTCCGCGAGGGCGGAACCGTCACCGCCGGCAACGCGAGCGGCATCAACGACGGCGCCGCCGCACTCGTGATCGCGAGCGAGGAGAAGGCCCAGGAGCTCGGGCTCGAGCCGTTGGGCCGCTTCGTCGCCAGCGCGGTTGCCGGCGTCGATCCGCGTGTGATGGGGATCGGTCCCGTCCCTGCGGTTCGGAAGCTGCTCGATCGCGTGGGCGCGACGGTCGGCGACCTCGACCTCGTGGAGCTGAACGAGGCCTTCGCATCGCAGAGCCTGTTCGTCATCCGGGAGCTGGGGCTCGACGAGGAGAAGGTGAACGTGAACGGAGGCGCCATCGCGATCGGCCATCCGCTTGGGATGAGCGGCGCACGGCTCGTCGTGTCGCTGCTGCACGAGCTGCGACGCCGCCAGGGCAGACTGGGCATCGCGACGCTCTGTGTGGGCGTCGGCCAGGGCCAGGCTGCCCTGTTCGAACGGGTTACCTAGCCTCCAGCCAGAAGCTCCTACAGCGGCCCCGCCTCCAGGCCGATGCCTTTCCTGTGGAGTGCAGGCCGCAGAGCTCCAGGCTTACCTGGCTTGCCGTCGCCGTGGGCGCGGGCGCTTGCGCACTCCTTGGGAGGATCGGCGGCGACGCCAGATGGCTAGCTGCGCTGGGGCGGACGATTTTCACCCAGGGCTCGATCCCGACCGGCGTTCCCTACGCCTCGTCACCTTCCGTCGACTGGGTCAACGTGCCTGTCCTGGGCGAGCTTGTCTTCCATGGCTTGCAGCTGGTAGGCGGGGACCGGGGCCTGCTCCTGGCGCAGGTCGTGGCTGCGACCGCGGCGCTCGCGCTGCTCGGCCTGGGCATGCGTGCCTACGACGCATCCGACGCGGCCTGCGCGCTGGTGCTCATCCTGATTTTCTTCGCAGCGCTGCCCTCCTTCATCCTTGTGCGCGCGCAGCTCTTTTCACTCGTGTTGTTCTGCGCCACCCTGCTCCTTCTCCGCGCCGAGGCGCGCACACCGAGCCGGCGAGTCTGGCTCCTCGTCCCCGTAATCGCGATTTGGGCCAACCTTCACGGCGGGGTGCTCGTCGGACTGGCGATCGCAGCCGCGTATCTCGTCATCGACCGTCTCCGTCGCGAACCGGCTCTGGCGGGGAGCGTCCTGGCCGCCTGCAGCGCAGCGCTCTTCATCACACCGGCGTTCACGAAGTCGGGCAGCTACTACCTAGGCGTTTTCAAAAGCGAGTCGGCGCAGCGCGGCGAAGGGATGTGGGCGCCGCTCTCCCTGCATAGGCCGTTCGACGTCGTCTTCGTCCTGCTGGTCATCCCATTGCTCGTCTTTGCATATCGGTCGCGCCTGAGGATTTGGGAGTTCGTCTGTGTTGCGGCACTCGCCGCGATGACGTTGCAGGCAGGGCGGAACGCGATCTGGCTCGCCTTTTTCATCGCAGCTCCCGCTGCGCACGGTCTCGGGAAACGATTCCTCCGCGACTTCACGGTTTCTCTGCGCCCGCTCGCGCTGTGCGCCCTGTTGCCGGCCGCCTTCCTCGTCATCGGGGTGGTCCAGACGCCGAAACAGGATGGTGCGGGCGCACGGGTGCGCGGTGAGGCTGCGCGACTGGCCGCCGGCAAGCCGATCCTCGCCGACGGCGTGGACGCGGAACAGCTCGCGCTCGACGGGCGGGAGGTGTGGATCGCGAATCCGCTTGACGCGTTCTCGCGCCGTGACCAGCGCCGCTATCTGGACTGGCTGGACGCCAGCCCGGCCGGAGACGTCTTGCTGCGCGAAGCAACGGCTGTCGTCGTCACGCGTGGCAGCGCGCCGCAGCAGCGGCTCGAACGGGATCGTTCCTTCCGGCGAGCGGCCATGGATGCAAGGGCCGTCGTCTACGTTCGCATTCCCTCGAACGAGTGATTCTGTGCATAACTACGCAAGTTTGCGGGGAGAAGGCGTTCTTCTCCGCCAATGCGACGCGAATTCATCAATGCAGTCCCAGACCGTGAGGTCGTGCGCGTGCTCGTCGTGGATGACCATGCGCTCTTTGCAGAGGCGCTCATGCTCACGCTGGGGATCGAGCGTCGCATCGAGGTCGTCGGTTCCGCATCGAGCGGTCTAGAGGCCGTCTCACTCGCGGAAGCGCTGCGCCCCGACGTCGTGCTGATGGACCTCCACATGCCGAGCATGGACGGCATCGAGGCAACACGGAGCGTTCGGAAGGTTTCACCCGCCACACGCGTCGTCATCGTCACGCCGGCCCGCGTGCGGGAGATCGCCGCCCAGGCGCTGGCCGCGGGCGCGGAGCTCTGCCTCACGAAAGACACGCCGGCGCTGAAGCTCATCGACGCGATCCTGGACTTCCCGCACAGAGCAACCGTGACCCCGCTCGTACCCCGCGAAGCGAGGATCGCCTGATGAGCGGTGTCGTCTCCACGAAGCCTGTGCCGAACCTCGAAGGGCTCGCTGAGCTCGCGCGGCTGAGCGCCGATGGCTCGACCGAGGCGATCGAGCGCATCCTCTCGCTGGCACGGGCTGCGCTCGACATGGACGTGGCGCTCGTGGGTGCATTCGACGGGGACTTCGTCGTGGAAGCGATCGATGGTGACAGCGAGTGGTTCGACCTCGAGGTCGGGTCGCGCATTCCCGCCGATCAGACCTACTGCGGGCGCATGGCTCGAGGCAAGTTGCCTCATCTGATTCACGACGCGGCCGCAGACGAACGGACGGCCGATCTCCCGATCACGCGCGAGACCGGCATCGGCGCTTACGTCGGCGCACCGATCCGGCTCTGGGACGGGACTCTGTACGGCACGCTCTGCTGCCTCAGCCGTTCGGCCGAGCCGTCCCTCAACGACCGCGACGTGCGCTTCCTGCGCGTGCTGGCCGAGATCGTCGCGGATCAACTCGATCGCGAGCAGCTCGAGAGCGAGAAGCGCAAGCTGGAGTGGTCGCGCATTCGCTCGATCCTCGATCGAGACCAGGTGGACATCGAGTTCCAGCCGATCTTCGACCTGCTCGATTGCCGCATCGTCTCGCTCGAAGCCCTCGCGCGGTTCTGGACGGAGCCGATGCGCGGGCCCGCGGTCTGGTTCGCCGAGGCGAACGAGGTTGGGCTCGGCGTGGAGCTCGAGCTCGCGGCGATGAGGGCCGCGCTGTTGCGTCTCGACGACTTTCCGCCCGAGGTTGCGATTGCCCTCAATGTATCGCCTGCGACCGCGCTCGACCCGCGCTTTTGCGAACTGCTGCTGGATGTCGCCGGCAGGGTCGTGATCGAGATCACGGAGCACGCCCAGGTTGACGACTACGACGCGCTACGCGAGGCGCTTGCACCTCTCCGGGAGCGCGGCGCGCAGCTGGCCATCGACGACGTCGGCGCGGGCTTCGCGAATCTCCGCCACATCCTGCGGCTTGCCCCTGATCTTGTGAAGCTCGACCTGAGTCTCACGCACGAGATCGCGCGCGACCCGGCCCGTACGGCGCTCGCATCTTCGCTCGTCGGGTTTGCCGAAGGCGTCGGAGCCCTGATCGTGGCCGAGGGCATCTCGAGTGACGAGGACCTTGAGCTTCTGCGCTCGCTCGGCGTCGACTACGGCCAGGGGTTCCACCTGGCGAGGCCGAGTGCCCTGCTCAACTAGATCCTCCCCCAGCCGTGGGCGCCGCCGCAGGCGTCCACGGCGCCCCCCTTGCAGAAACCACAAATCTCTCCCAAAGTGAGTGTGCTTGAGCACCGCCCTCGCCCAAGTCCTGCCGGCTGACGCGACTCGCCAGCTCTACGAGCGGCACTCGTCGCGGATCTTCGGCTTCTGTCTGAGCCGGCTCGGCTCGCGTGAGGAGGCGGAGGACGCGGTTCAGACGACGTTCCTCAACGCGCAGCGCGGTCTCGGGCGCGGGGTCGTTCCCGAGTACGAGCTGGCGTGGCTCTTCAAGATCGCGCAGAACGTCTGCCACAATCGACATCAGTCCGCACGCCGGCGCGGGCGTATCGAGGCGGCACACGACCTGGATGCGCTGCAGGACGTGATCGCCTCGCCGGACCGCAACCCCGCGGTCTCACTTTGCGAGCTCACTCAGGCGCTGGGAGCAATTCCCATGCGGCAACGCCGGGCACTGGTCCTCCGAGAGTTTCAGGGGTGCTCGTACGAGGAGATTGCGAACGAGCTCGGCATCTCCATCGGAGCTGTCGAAACGCTGCTCTTCCGTGCCCGCCGCGGGATCGCGCAGCAGCTCGAGCAGTCCGGGGCGACGGCAGGCACGCGACGCGGCGCGGCAGCATCGGTCGTCGAGCTCTTCCGCTGGTTCTTCGGCGGCGCGGCTGCACCGCTCAAGCTCGCTGCCGTTACGGCTGCAGTCGCGACGACGGCGACGCTCACTGTTGCAGCCGGCCACCAGCCGGGTCCGGTTGCGCCCGCGATCGTGAAGCATCGTGCCGTTGTTCCTACGAGCACGGTTCGGCCCCGAGACGTAACGCGCGCGAGCGCGCATCCTGCCAAGGCGCGGGCTGCGGTCGAGCAGGGCCACGGCCCGACGCTTGCAGTGCCGACTGTGCCTGCGGTGCAGGCCGCATCGAACGGACCGGGCAGTCAGCCTGCTGTGAATTCCCCGGCGTCCACACCGGCTCTTGTGGCGGCGGTGCCAATTGCCTCGGGCCTAGATCCGACGTCCCTCGAGGTCACGGTGCCTCCCGTGACTGTTCCGGCGATAACCGTGCCGGTGGTGACGGTGCCGTCGGTCGCCGTGCCCGACGTGCAGCTGCCGCCGAGTCCGGACTTGCCGAAGCTGCCCTAGTCAGCTCACCGGCGGTCGAATGTAGATCACGCCGTCGTGCTTCTGGGGCACGAAGGGTGCGCCGAGGCTCTGGATCATGTGCTCGGTCTGCGCGAGCAGCTCGTCGGACGCATCGTCGGTGTCGGAGCCGCAGGGCACTTCGATCGAGACCTCCCCGACGGGCTGCGCGTCGAGCCCCGCATCCCGCAGCTCCTGGAGCAGCCGATCCCGGTCCGGAATGCGCGCAGCCTCGACCTGGACGCTCTCGTCGGCCATGGAACGGATCCTACTGGCCCTTTCCCACCGCCGAACCCGTATCCTCAGCGGCCGATGGCCGTTGTAACCGAGCGCGAATATGGGCTCTTCATCAGCGGCGAGCTCGTCGAGCCTGCGTCAGAAGACGTCCGCGACCTGACGGAGCCCGCGACCGGTGAATTGCTGGGCCGGGCTGCGATGGCCGGCGAGGCGGATGTCGATCGAGCGGTCGAAGCGGCACGCGCGGCGCTCGACGGCCCGTGGGGGAAGACGCCGCCGACCGAGCGCTCACGACTTCTGCACGCGCTCGGGGACGAGATCGTCGGGAATCGCAAGGAGCTCGCGGAGCTCGAGGCGCGCAACGTCGGCAAGGCAATCGCTTCGGTCAAGGCAGAGGTGAACCAGGCTGTCGAGAACTTCCGCTTCTACGGATCGGCGATCGCGTCGATCGCGGGGCGCTCGAATCAAATCGGTGGCTCGTTGCTCTTCTATTCCCTGAAGGAGCCCGTCGGCGTCGCCGGCCAGATCGTCCCGTGGAACTACCCGCTGATGATGGCCACCTGGAAGCTCGCGCCGGCTCTGGCAGCCGGCTGCTCGGTCGTGTTGAAGCCCGACGAGGCGACGCCGCTGACCGCGCTGAGGCTCGGTGAGCTCGCGTCTGAGGTCGGCTTCCCGGCCGGTGCCATCAACATCGTCCCCGGCCCAGGCAAGACGACAGGTGCGTACCTCGTTCGTCACCCAGGCGTCGACAAGGTTGCGTTCACCGGCTCGACGCAGACGGGCGGCGAGATCATGCGGCTCGCATCGGGGCCGATCAAGCGGATCACGCTCGAGCTCGGCGGCAAGAGCCCGAACCTCGTTTTCGCGGACGCGAATCTCGACGATGCGATTCCGAGCTCCGTGTGGTCGATCTACTACTCCGCCGGTCAGAGCTGCGAGGCCCGCTCGAGGGTTCTCGTCGAGCGTTCGATCTACGACGACTTCGTCGCGAAGTTCTCTGCGCTTGCGCAACAGCTGCGTGTCGGCGATCCGCTCGATCCGGAAACGCAGGTCGGCTCGCTGATCTCGACGGTGCACCGTGACAAGGTCCACGGCTTCGTCGAGCAGGGACGCGGTGAAGGCGCCGAGGTCGTCACCGGAGGAGCGATCGGCGACGGGAAAGGCGCGTTCTATCCCCCGACCGTGCTCGCGGGAGTCGAGAACGCGATGTCGGTCGCACAGGAGGAGATCTTCGGACCTGTCGTCACGGTGATCCCGTTCGAGGACGAGAAGGATGCGATCCGCATCGCGAACGACGTGCGATACGGGCTGATGGCGACAGTGTGGACGGGCGACCCCGGTCGCGGACACCGCGTCGCGAGCCGCATCAAGGCCGGCACCGTGGGGATCAACATGCCCTACACAGCCTTTCCGGGCATCCCCTTCGGCGGCTACAAGCAATCCGGATTCGGCCGAGAGCTCGGCATCGACACGCTCGAGCTCTACCTGGAGACGAAAAGCGTTCTCGTCTCGACGAGCCCGAAGCCGATCAACCCGTTCGGCCTCTAGCGCGAAGCTGTCACAGAGTCGTACCCGTGCCTGGCACCGGTACGTGTCCCTTGGCGGCACGCCAAGAGGGATGATCGCGCAGTGCGCGTGCACGAGCGTCTAGACGAGCTCTATGCCATCGGCGGCGGCGTCGGCGCGAACCGTGTCGCCGGCAGCGAGGGGGAAGATCGCGCGCACGAGCTGGCCGCAGGGTGGATGCGAGACGCCGGGCTCGACGTCGAGGTGGATGAAGCCGGGAACCTCATCGGCCGCACCGGGGTGGCGAGCGTCTGGACCGGCTCGCACCTCGACTCGGTGCCGTACGGAGGCAAGTTCGACGGTGCGCTCGGGGTCGTCGCCGCGATCGAGGCGGTCGAGCGCGTGGAGAAGGGGGCCGTCGTGGTCTTCAGGGACGAGGAGCGCGGCTGCATCGGCAGCTCGGCCTTCGTCGAGCGCGGGGCTCTGCCCGCATGCTTCCTCGAGGTGCACATCGAGCAGGGGCCGGTCCTGGAGCGGGCGGGCATCCCGTTGGGCCTGGCAATGGGGATCGTCGGCATCGTTCGCGGCGAACGCACCTTCGTAGGACAGGCCGGCCACGCTGGCACCGTTCCGATGGCGGGCCGTCTCGATGCGCTGACGGCGGCGGCCGAATACATCCTGCGCGTGCGAGACACGGCGAGTGCCGTCGATGGGGCGGTGGCCACCGTCGGCCAGGTCGACGTCGAGCCGGGGGCGGTGAACGTGATCCCAGGGCGGGTTCGCGTCTCCGTCGATGTCCGCGCCCCCGACCGGGAGCGCCTCGACCGTCTCGTGGCGGAGCTCGATGTTCATCCAGACTTCCGGCTCGAGCCGGTACCGATGGCCGAGCAGCCGATCGGCGCCTTCCGCGCGGAGCTGGAGGAGCGGGGCCTGCCGATCCTCGAGCTCCCTTCGGGGGCCGGGCATGACGCAGCGATCCTGGCGGCTGCAGGCGTCCCGACCGCAATGCTCTTCGTCCGCAGCCTCAACGGCGGCATCAGCCATTCCCCGCAGGAGGAGTCCTCAGACGCGGACGTCGAGGTGGCGGTCGACGTCCTGACGGGTGCCCTCGCGAGGCTGACCTAGGCACCGCGGGTCGACCGGCCTATAGTCGCGAGCGGCACCCCCGGGAAGAGGAGAGAGGAGAACATGAGGAAAAGGAAGTTCGCTTTTGCCTTGCCGCTCGCGCTCGTCGTCGCGCTGCTCCTGGCGCTCGGCGTCTCGACCGGCTCGGCGAGGACGCAGAAGAAGGCAGCGGCACTCAAGGCCGCCTGGATTTACGTCGGTCCGCACAACGACAACGGCTGGTCGCAGGCACACGACAAGGGCCGCCTGTACGTGCAGAAGCAGCTTGGCTCCGCGGTCGAGACGACGTACAAGGAGCTCGTGCCGGAAGGCCCGCAAACCACACAGGTCATCGAGAGCCTCATTCGAGACGGCAACAAGATCATCTTCGCCACGTCGTTCGGTTTTCAGCCGGCGATGGTGGCAGCGGCGAAGAAGTACCCGGACGTGAAGTTCGAGATGGCAACGGGCACCGCGAAGTCCGCGAACATGGCGGAGTACTTCGGGGCGGGAGAGGACGGGATCTACCTCTCCGGGATGGCGGCGGGTGCTTCAACGAAGAAAGGTGTCGTCGGGTACGTCGTTCCGTTCCCGATTCCGGAGATCATCCGGCACGCCAATGCGTTCGCGCTCGGCGTGCAGGCGACACACCCCGGCGCAAAGGTGAGACTGATCTGGACGAACGCCTGGCTCGATCAGGGCAAGGAGAAGAAGGCGGCACAGAGCCTCGTTTCGGCCGGATCGGACGTCCTCGGTCAGAACGTCGACAGTCCGGCGGCCGGTCAATACGCGGAGTCGAAAGGCGTTCCGTGGGTGGGCTACGACTCGGACGCGCGCAAGTTCGCTCCCAAGCAGTGGCTGACCGCTGCGGTTTACAACTGGGGCCCCTACTACCTGCGCAAGACGAAGGCGTTGCTGAACGGAACCTGGAAGACGAACTTCTACTACGGCAGCATCAAGGACGGCATGATCGGCCTCGCTCCTTACGGGCCGAAGGTGACGGCGAAGACGAAGGCTGCAATCGCGAAGAAGAAGAAGGCATTGATCAAGGGCACGTTCTACGAGTTCGCAGGTCCGCTCTACGACCAGAAGGGCAAGCTGCGTGTTCCGAAAGGGAAGCGCTTGACCGTCAAGGACCTCTATGCGATGAACTGGCTCGTCAGAGGCGTGATCGGCAGCGCCAAAGGCTGATTCCGTGGGCGGGGAAGTCCAGGCTTCCCCGCCCGACTCTCCCACCATGCCGGCCGCCGTTGCTCTGCGCGGAATCACCAAGCGGTTTCCCGCGGTTGTAGCGAACGACCAGGTCGACTTCGAGGCTGCAGAAGGAGAAGTGCACGCCCTTCTGGGTGAGAACGGCGCCGGCAAGACGACGCTGTCCAACATCCTCACCGGCCTCTACCGGCCTGACGAAGGCGAGATCCTTCTCTCCGGACGGCCGGTCGACTTCCACTCGCCACGCGATGCAATCGCAGCCGGGATCGCGATGGTGCACCAGCACTTCCGTCTCGTGTCGCCCTTCACTGTCGCCGAGAATGTTGTTCTCGGCGACCAACGGGATGTCGGCCGCTCGTTCTTCGTGCGTTCGCGCGCAATCGAAGCTCGAGTCGAGGAGCTGTCACTTCGATACGGGCTGGCCGTCGACCCCCGCGCGCGCATCTGGCAGCTCTCGGTTGGTGAGCAGCAGCGTGTCGAGGTCCTGAAGGCGCTTTACCAGGATGCACGCATCCTCATCCTGGACGAGCCGACCGCCGTGTTGACTCCTCAGGAAGCTGACGCGCTCTTCGAGACGGTGCGTGCGATGGCGGCTGACGGTCGCACCGTGATCTTCATTTCGCACAAGCTCCACGAAGTGAAGGCGGTCGCGGATCGAGT
>Ga0307284_10000036_pt1 | contig 17018 bp, 16 predicted proteins | sample ER_DNA_123_FD_194480 | JGI IMG/M metagenome (GOLD analysis project Ga0307284, IMG submission 194480) | Bulk soil microbial communities from the East River watershed near Crested Butte, Colorado, United States - ER_DNA_123 | ecosystem: Environmental > Terrestrial > Soil > Floodplain | place... | reverse complement strand
TCAACGGGTCCACGCGGATGCTGTTGTGACCAAAACGTCCGATTCGCGACCTTTACCGAACAGCACTCCGACCGGAGACTTCTCTTCAGATGCAGTTGAAGGTCGTTCGCGTCGCCTGCTTCGCTCTCGTCGGCGCGCTGGTCGGTTGCTCGACCGCCGCGGCGCCCGCTCCCTCGGTCCGGTACACGCCGATCCCGACTGCCGTACCGACCGCCGCTCCGTCGGTCAGCGCTGCGCCGACAGCGACCCCGGCACCGAATTACAACGAGGTCCCCGCGGCGGCCAACGATGCGGCTGCGCTTACGACGGAGCTCGCGATGGTCGAAGCCGGCCTCCGCGATCCGAACGTGACGGGCGCCAAGCTCGCGTGGCTGGGACATCTGCAGCAGCTCGATTACAGCAGGCTCCAGGACTACCCCGAGTGGAAAGAGACAGTTCTTGGAGCGCTCCCAGAGCAGACACGGACGGCAGTGAACGAAAGCCTCGAGGCGGGTAAGCAGCTGCGTCAACTCACCGGCGCGATCCCGAAGAACCTTCCCGACTGGAAGATCGTCGCGCCCGCCCCGATCGAAGAGCTTCTCGGCTACTACAAGGAGGCCGAGTCCACGTTCGGCGTCCCGTGGTACTACCTCGCCTCGATCCACCTCGTCGAAACGCGGATGGGCCGCATCCGCGGACTCTCGAGCGCCGGCGCGCAGGGCCCGATGCAGTTCATGCCGGCGACCTGGGCGTTCTACGGGAGAGGCGACATCAACAGCGACCACGATTCGATCCTCGGCGCGGCGCGCTATCTCAAGGCCTCGGGCGCTCCGGACAACATGCCGAAGGCTCTCTTCGCGTACAACCACGCGCAGGCCTACGTGAACGCGCTGACGCTATACGCCGAGGCCATGAAGGCCGACGCCGCCGCCTACCGCGGGTACCACGGCTGGCAGGTCTATTACCCGACCAAGGATGGACCCGTGCTCCTCTCCGTGGGGTGGATCAAGGAGTAGCCCCGACCGCGACGGCACTGGGGCGACCAGAGGCGGAAAGCTAACCGGTGAACGCACGCTTAGGAGTCGGGTCACTTCACCGTGGGCGGCGCTCTTCGTGTGCCTCCCGGGAGGCTCGCGCGTGCGCGTCGCAGCAAAGGCCGGAGCGGCCGCTCACTGTTCTCACCCGCGTAGTCGCTGACGATCGTCTCCAGCGATTCGCCTGTCGGGTGCGCGGCCTGATGCAGGTTCCAGTGGTGCTCCGTGGTCCAGAGATATAGATCGGCTTCGGTGCGATTCGGAAAGTCGCGAAGTGCACGCGTCTTGCGAATCGCTTCGACCGTCGGCATATAGACGCGGTCGTACCAGCTGGCGACCGCTTCCGAGTAGCCGATCTCTCTCTTCTGCTCGTTGCCGAGATACCACCGATGGGTGGAGATGTGCTCCAGGAGCTTGTCGTACTGGCCCGGCAGGGTCAGGTCGATACGCGCGTGGGGCCGGAGACGCAGGAGATCGGTCGTCTCGTAAAACGCAAGCGCGTCGCGGTCGCGGATAAAGTCGAGCAGGTCCTCGACCGACTCGACCGGCGCGGGGGCGGTCACGTCGATCACGTGGGCGTCGATGAACGCCTGCCCTCGCTCCCGAGCCACCGATACACGATGGTTCCCATCCTTCACGAAGTAGACCTCGCCGATCCGGTACAGCTCGATCGGAGGCACCTCGGTCCCGTCGCGATGCGCACGGTCGACGCTCTCCCAGCGGTCGCGCGTCCTCACCTGGCGGGGCAGGAACGCACGGTCGAAATCGCGGTACCGTCCGACGCTGCCGACGATCTGATCGATCTCCACTTCGCGCAGGCCGCCGTCGCGCTGGGCCTGGGCGTGGATCCCGCGCCGCATGTCTTCGAACGCGAGCAGCGCGTTATCGGAACGGAAGAGCCAGCTCGCTATCGCACGAACGAAGGACCTCCGTCGGGCCCGCTCGTAGTCGCCGCGTACGATCGCGGATCTCACTGGACGTCCAACATGCGGGACCCGTATGCGTTCATCACCGTCGTCCGTCCGAACTGGGTCGTCGTGGGTGTGCGCCGATCGTAGACGTGGGTGTGCCCATGCAGGTGATAGCGCGGTTGGAACATCCGAAGGAAGGTGCGAACCGCACCGAATCCGCGGTGTGCCCGGTCGGTCCCCTCATGTATCCCGCGGGCCGGAGCATGCGTCACGAGCACGTCGACAAAGCGACCATGTCGCAGACGGTTGGCAATGAGCGAAGGGACCATTCGGAGGATGGCGAGCCAGACATCCGACTCCCCGTACTGATAGGTGCCCGAGCTGTAGCGAGGCGAGCCCTCGAGACCAGCGATGAGGACACCGTCGACCGACACCACGCGACCATGAAGATCGATGCCGCGCCACCAGACCGCGATCGCGGGGTCGTCGTTGTTCTCCGGGGGGACGTCGTGATTGCCGTGGACCGCCCGCAGAGGTACGCCGAGCGCGGTGCCAACGTAATCGAGATACTCGTAATCGAGGTCGCCGCAGCCGATGACCAGATCGATCGTGCCGACCTTCGAGGCGATCGAGGAGGCCACCGCCTCGTCCTCGACGTCGCTCACCGCCAGGATCCGCATCGCCTCTAAGTGTGATGCTTGCTTAGTGCGCGACTAGTCTCCGGTGTTCATCAGACCGAGGTTCGTGTAGATCTCGCGTGTCGCCTTCGAAAAGTTCAGCGTGTAGAAGTGCAAGCCCGGCACGCCGGCGTCGAGCAGATCGCGGCAGAGCTCGGTGGCGACCTCGATCCCGCGCTTCCTGATCTCCGCACGATCGTCGCCGCCCGCCTCGATTCTGTGAACGACGTCGTCGGGGACCGCGTATCCGGATAGCTGCGCCATCCGCTGCACCGAGACGAGTGACGTGATCGGCATGATGCCGGCGAGGATCGGCTTGTTCACTCCCAGAGCGGCCAGCTCGTCGCGCAGGCGTTCGTACTCCTCGATCTTGAAGAAGAACTGGGTGATCGCGAAGTCGGCGAGCCTCAGCTTCGAGGCGAGGTGCTCGCGGTCCGACCTCAGATCGGGGGAGCGTGGATGACCGGCGGGGTGAGCGGCGACTCCGATCGAGTCGAAGCCGAGCCGACGCCCGAGCTCGACGAGCTCGGACGCGTATTCCAGCTCCTTGTAGGACTCCTCCTGGGGTAGCGGATCGCCGCCGAGCGCGAGGAGGTTCTCCAGACCGGCTGCCCGGAAGCCGCCGATGATCTCGCCCAGCTCGAAGCGGGGATGGGCGACGCAGGTCAGATGGGGCATCGGAGTCAGATCGGTCGTGTTCAGAAGGTCGACGACGACGCGCGTCGTCCGCTCGCGCGAGATCCGGCCGCCGCGATAGGTGACCGATACGAACGACGGTTTCAGCGGCTGGAGGTCGCCGATGGTACGAGTGAGGAGCTGCTGCTCCTCGTTGTCTTTCGGCGGGAAGAATTCGAACGAAAACGTCTGCCCGGTCGTGAGGAGGTCGACGATCCGGGCCATCTCCAGCGAGTCTAGTTAGGTCGCCCGACCTTTCTCAGCCGGCGCGCGGGAGCGGGAGGTGAGGGACGCCCGGCTCTTCGGCGGCAAGCTGGCGCCGAAGCACTTTTCCGATGAGCGTCTTCGGCAGCTCGGCGCGGAACACGATGTCGACGGGAACCTTGTAGGGCGCGAGATTGGCGCGGCAGTGGTCCATGAGTTCCTGCGCCGTCGCCTTGGCCCCCGGTCGGAGCACGACGAAGGCCTTCACGACCTCACCCTTCGAGGGATGCGGCACGCCGACCGCCGCGGCCTCGAGTACCGCGGGATGCGCATACAGGACCTCGTCCACCTCGCGCGGGTACACCTTGAACCCGGAGACGATGATCATCTCCTTCTTGCGGTCGACGACGAATAGATAGCCGTCCTCGTCCATGCGAACGATGTCGCCGGTGTAGAGCCAACCGTCGCGGAGCACCGCCGCGGTCTCCTCCGGCCGCTTCCAGTACCCGTCCATGAGATTCGGCCCCCGCAGACACAGCTCCCCCGCCTCGCCCGGGTCGACCTCGCGCGTGCCGGTCTCGATGTCGACGATCCTGCAATCGACGTCGGGCATCGGGAGCCCAACCGAGCCCGGCTTTCGGACCCCCTCGCGCGGGTTCGAATGCGTGACCGGTGCGGCCTCGGTGAGCCCGTACCCTTCGAGGACCTTCCCGCCGGTGAGCTCCTCGAATCGCTTCATGACCTCGACCGCCAACGGCGCGGATCCGGACATGAACCACTCGATCGACCGCAGGTCGTACTTCGCGAGGTCACGCGATTCGTTGAGGAGGATGTAGATCCTCGGCGCGCCAGGGAAGAACCGCGGCCGGTGCTTCACGATCGCGAGGAGGATGTGCTTGAGGTCCGGACGCGGGATGAGGACCATCGTCATCGCCTTCAGCGTGGCGAGGTTCATCACGACGGTGAGGCCATACACGTGGAAGAAGGGCATGATGGCCAGGATCCGGTCGCCGGGTGCGACGGCCGCATGCCATGCGTGGCATTGGTGAACGTTCGCGACGAGCGCTCGATGACTCAGCATCGCGCCCTTCGGCACACCGGTCGTGCCACCGGTGTATTGAAGGACGGCGAGGTCCGCGGGCGCGACCTCGACCGGAACGCGCGCGTCGCCGTCGGCGAGCATGTCGCGGAGCCACATCGCGCGCGCATCGCCCCTGATGTCGACGCGATGACCCTCCTTGCGCTCGCGCACGGCGGTGAAGAGGATTCGCAGCGCGACGGGGAAATGCTCCTTCACGTTCGTGACCACGATCCGCTCGACGCTCGTACCGATAGCGGCCTCAGCGACCTGCGGATAGAGGCGAGAGAGGACGACGACGACACGAGCGCCGGAGTCGGCGAACTGGTTGTGCAGCTCGCGGACGGTGTAGAGCGGATTCGTCGGAACGACGACCGCGCCGGCCTTGAGGCTTCCGAAGAATGAGTAGACGAACTGCGGGCAGTTCGGGAGGACGAGAGCGACACGATCGCCTTTCTTCACACCCAGGCGCTGGAGGCCGGCCGCGAAGCGGTCCGCTAGCGCGTCGAGATTGCGGTACGTCATCGCCTCGTCGATGCAGCGATGGCCCACGGCACCACCGAATACCGTCGCGACGGTCTCCGGGTGCTCCTGGGCAGTGCGCTCGAGCAGGGCATGAAGTGGCAACCCGGGATACGTCAGGTGCCTTGGGACCCCAGGGTCGTATGCCGCTTCCCATTGGCCTACCGAGTGCATCATGCTCATAACGTCGAAACTCGCTTGACCGCTAGCCATGCAAGCGCAATGCCGCGCGTGTTGATACTCGGTGGCGCTCGGACACCGTTCGTGAGAGCGGGGACCGACTTCGCCGAGCTCGATGTGCTGGACCTCGCCCGCGCGGCGACGGCGGAGGCGCTCGCGCGAACCGAGCTCGATCCGGGTCAGGTCGACGAGGTGATCTTCGGCAACGTCGCCCGGCCGGTCGCCTATCACAACCTCGCGCGCGAGATCGTGCTCTCGCTCTCGATGCCGGCTCGCATCCCGGCGTTCACAGTCGGCCTCGCGTGCGCTTCGGCGTGCGTCGCGATCACGAGCGGAGCCGATCACATCGCCCTCGGCAACGCCGACGTGGTCGTCGCGGGTGGGAGCGAGTCGCTCACCAACGTCCCGCTGACGCTCACCCCGCGCCTCGCGCGCGGCCTGATAGCAGCGTCGCAGGCGAAGAGCCTGCCTGCGAAAGCTCAATCCCTTGCACATGTACGCGCTTCCGACATCGCTCCGGTCGCGCCCGGGATCCGCGAGACCTCGACGGGCCTGACGATGGGCGAATCCGCGGAGCGCATGGCCGCGATCAACGCGATCGCGCGAGAGGACCAGGATGCCTGGGCCCTACGCAGCCATCGGCTGGCCGCGGCGGGCTGGGACGACGGCCGCCTCGCGCCCGAGGTCGGGCCCGTCTACGTCGACGGACACGCAGTCACCGCGGACAACCACATCCGGCGCGACTCGACGCTCGAGAAGCTCGCCTCGCTCCGGCCGGTCTTCGATCGCGAGCACGGGACGATCACCGCCGGCAACGCCAGCCCGCTGACGGACGGCGCCGCCGCGGTGGTGCTCGCGAGCGAGGCGCGCGCGGAGGCGCTCGGGCTCGAGCCTCTCGCGGCTGTGCGGAGCTACGCCTACGCGGCGGTCGATCCGTCCGACCAGCTGCTCATCGCGCCGGCGTATGCGATCCCGATCGCCCTCCGGCGCGCGGGCATCACGCTCGACGACATCGACGTCTTCGAGATGCACGAGGCCTTCGCGGCGCAGGTGCTGTCGACGCTCGTCGTCCTGGAGCGCAACGGCGTCGGGCGCGTCCCCGTTGAGAAGCTGAACATCATGGGCGGCTCCATCGCGCTCGGCCACCCCTTCGGCGCCACCGGCGCGCGCATCGTGCTGACCCTCGCCCACGAGATGAAGCGTCGCGGCGCACGGTACGGCCTCGCGACCGCGTGCGCGGCCGGTGGGAACGGCGCGGCGATCATCCTGGAGCGTGCGACGTGACCGTGTCTTCGGTGACGGCCCCGCGCGTGGTTCCTGTTGCGCCGGACCTGCGACCCTCCGTCACATTTCTTCCTCCGGATGCGGCAGGCATCGCGCGGATCGTGATCGATCGGCCAGGCGATCCTGTGAACGCGATCGACGTCCGTCTCATGGAGGACCTCGCCGCCGCGATCGCCGCGGCGCGCGCGGCGAACCCTCGGGGTCTGGTGATCTCGAGCGGCAAAGACGGGCAATTCGTCGCGGGCGCCGACCTGTCGCTCCTGCGCGGGACGTCGCAGAGCGACATCGAAAAGGCGAGCCGCTCGATGCAGCGCGTCCTGAACGACCTCGCCGCGCTGCCATTCGTGACGGTCGCGGCCATCAACGGTCCCGCGCTGGGCGGCGGTCTGGAGATTGCGCTCGCGTGCGACACGCGGATCGCGGCCGACGCACCGAACGTCCGCGTCGGGTTGACCGAAACGCGTCTCGGCCTGATCCCCGCGGCCGGCGGGACGCAGCGCCTCCCGCGGCTCATCGGTCTTCCGCGAGCGCTCGACATGATCCTGACAGCGCGCCAGCTCGCGCCGAAGCGCGCGCTGCGCACGGGCGTCGTCGACGAGGTCGTGCATCCGGCCGCTCTGCTTCGCGCGGCGATGGACCACGCGGCGCGCGACAAGAAGCGCAAGCCGAGGGGCGGCCCGACCGCCGTGGAGCGGGCGGCCACGAATTTCGCGCCGGCGCGGGCGGTCGCCCTGCGGCAGGCGCGCTCGCGCACGCTCGCTGAGACCAAAGGCCGCTATCCCGCGCAGCTCGCCGCGATCGACGCGGTCGCGATCGGTCTCGCGAAGGGAATGGACGCGGGCCTCGACGCCGAGGCGCGCGCGTTCGGCGAGCTTGCCATCGGCGAGGCGGGTCGCAGCCTGACCTCGCTCGTGATGCTCACGCTGCGGCAGCGCAAGGCCGCATTCGAGGGTCTCGGTAAGCCGCGCGCGATCGCCAACGTTGGCGTCGTCGGCCTCGGCTTCATGGGCTCGGGCATCGCGCAGGCGGCGGCCTCGTCCGGTTTTCGCGTGCGGGCGCGCGACCGCGACGCCGCCGCGGTCGCGAAGGGCCTCTCGTCGATCCGCGCGCTGACGACCGACGCCGCGAAGAAAGGCGTGTTCGAGCGCCGCGAAGCCGCGCGGATCGTCGGTCGCGTCACCGGCGGACCGGATCTCACCGGGTTCCGTAGCGCCGATCTCGTCATCGAAGCGGTGTTCGAGGAGATCGGCACGAAGCGCCGCGTGATCGCCGAGCTCGAGCAGGTCCTCAGACCCGAGGCCGTCATCGCGACGAACACGTCCGCGCTGCCGATCGCCGAGATCGCGCGCGACGCGCGCTCGCCCGAGCGGATCGTCGGCATGCACTTCTTCTCACCAGTCCACAAGATGCCGCTCATCGAGATCGTTCGGCCCGCGGCCGCGGATGCGGATGCCGTCGCCACGGCGGTCGCCGCGGCCATCGCGCTGGGGAAGACGCCGATCGTCGTCAGCGACGGTCCCGGCTTTTACACGACGCGCGTGCTGTCGACGATGATCGGCGAGGCGTTCACGATGCTCGGCGAGGGCGATTCGATCGAGGCGATCGACCGCGCCATGACGGCCTTTGGCTGGCCGGTCGGACCGCTGCAGCTCGTCGATGAGGTCGGTCTCGAGGTCGCCGGGCATGCGGGCGAGACCGTCGCGAAGGCGCGCGGAATGACCGCGCCGACGATCGTGCAGCAGCTCGTCGCGGAAGGATTCAAGGGGAAGCACAAGGGCGGCGGCTTCTACCTCTACGAGGGAAAGCGCCGGAAGCCGAACCCGCGAGTGCGCGAGCTCCTCGGCGCACCGACCTTTCCCGGCGCGGGCGACATCGCGGAGCGGCTTACGTTCGCGTTCGTGAACGAGGCGGCTCGCTGCCTCGACGAAAGCGTGCTGCGGTCGCCCGGCGAAGGCGACCTCGGCGCGGTCCTGGGCCTCGGATTCCCGCCGTTCCTCGGAGGACCGTTCCGCTACGCGGACGCCCAGCGACAACGTGTCGTGACCGCGCTCGAGCGCCTGGCCGCGTCGCGCGGCGACCGGCTCGCACCCACGGACTCGCTGCGATCGCGGCGGCCGTTCTTCAGCCTGTGACCGCGTCGAATTTCTTTACCGGCAACTCGGACCTCGTCGAGGTCTTCGACAAGGTGATCCCGTGGGGACGCCTCGTCGGCGCGGTCGAGGGACCGGGCGCGGATATCGCCGGGACCGTGTCGACGTGGCGCGAGGCGCTCGACCTCGCCGGCCGGTACATCGCGACCGAGATCGCCCCGCGTGCGGCCAAGGTCGACGAGATCGGCGTTATCCGCGAGAACGGCCAGGTGCGGATGAACGAGCCGATGACACAAAACCTCCGTGGCCTTGCCGAGCTCGGGCTGGCGTCGCCTTCGGTGCCCGTCGAGTTCGGCGGAGCCGGGCTGCCCTTCACCGTCGTAATGATGATCGGGGAGATGCTCGCGCGCGCCGATCTCGCGACGCAGGTGCAGCACGGGATCGGATGGAACTCGCCGGCCGCGCTCATCTATCGGTTCGGCACCGACGACCAGAAGGCGCGCTACCTCCCGCCGCTCGCCAAGGGCGAGATCATGGGCGCCGTCGCGATGACCGAGCCGCAGGCTGGGTCAGACGTCGGGCGTCTCACGACGACCGCGACTCCGCGTCAGGACGGCTGCTGGATCCTTCAGGGCCGGAAGCAGTTCATCTCCGCGGGACAGGGCGACATGGTGATCGTGCTCGCGCGCTGCGTGGCCGGATCGAGCGGGCTCGACGGGCTCGGGATGTTCGTCGCGGATCGCGAGGGTGACAACTACATCGTCGAGCGCGCCGAGCACAAGTTCGTGATCCGCGCCTCGCCGACCTGTGCGCTCCTGTTCGAAGGAACGCGCGCCACGCCGCTCGGCAAACCGGGTGAGGGCTGGAAGCAGATCCTCACCTTCATGAACGAGTCGCGACTCGGCGTCGGTATACAGGGCATCGGGGTCGCGACCGCGGCGTTCCAGAAGGCGTCGGAGTACGCGACGCAGCGCGTGCAGATGGGTAAGCCGATCCGTGAACACCCGATGGTGGCCGAGATGCTGCTCGACATGGAGACGACGGTGACGGGCGCGCGCGCGCTTGCCTACACCGCGGCCGTCCTCCAGGACCTGGTGCTCTTCGGCCACGACGAGCAGGCCGCTCGCGACCTACGCGAGCTCACGCCGCTGGTCAAGTGGTACGGGACCGAAGGCGCGGTCCGCGTGTGCCGCCTCGCGCTGCAGATCCATGGTGGCGTCGGCGTGGTCGACGAGTACGACGTGGGCCGCTTCATGCGCGACAGCCTCATCACGCCGATCTACGAAGGCACGTCGCAGATCCAATCGCTCATGGCGGTGAAGGACCTCTTCAAGGCCACGATGCGCCGACGGCGGTCGCTGGTCGGTCGAGGCCCGAGCCGGCTGCTCGCGGGGGCGTCGTTCGACGGCCGGGTCGGATCGGACTTCGCGGCCGCGCGCGGACACATCGTCGGGATGTGGCGCGGGCTCATCGGGGGCCTGATGCGACGCAAGGGACCCGGGTTGTTGCGCGGCGCGCCGCTCGCCGATGAGGATCTGGGTCCGATCCTGCTCCACGCCGAACGCATCACCGAGGCGCTCGCGCATACCCACGTCGCACGAGTGCTCGCCGAACGCGCACGCAACATTCCAGAAGGGCGGCGGCTCGCGGAGCGCGCGGCGCGGACGGCACGGCTCGTGGCGGAACGGAACAGGCGCGCGATCGCGCTCGATGACGGCAGTGTGTTCGAGCGGATCGCGGCGTGGCGGTCGGAGCGGAACTAGCGCCTTTCGGTCAGGCGGCGCGCTTTTCGGGTCTGGTCAGCGCTAAAACGAACTTCGTGATCTGATCGTTCGCCCATGCCGCGACCTCGAGCGGTAGGGAGTGGCCGACGCCGTGAACGATGTGGACCTGAGCCAACGGCAGCTCCTTGCAGCGCCGGGCATCGGACGCTGATATGACCCGATCCTCGTCGCCCCACAGCACGAGCGTGGGGATCTTGCCGAGATCCTTTAGGCGATCGTCGATCCGAATGCCGCGCTGCTCGCCGCCGGGGAGGAGCGCGCGTGCCTTGCTCCAACGGCGTGGCTGATTCGCCCAGATGATCGCGCGCGCCGAGAGCGCGCGCGGACGCGCTCGCAGTCCGTGCCGGACGAGCCTCGCGATGAATCGCGGGTCATCCCGTCGGCGGCTTCCGACCAGGAAGCGCCGGATGGCCGACGCGCTCAGGACGCTCGGCCGAAGAAGCGCTCGGCCGAGGAGGGGAACGCAGTACAGCTTGTAAATCCAATGCAGAGAGACGCCGAGGCCGACCGGCGCGATGAGCGCGAGCCCGCTCACGAGCTCGGGCCGGCGAATGGCAAGATGCATGGCGACGCCGCCGCCGAGCGAGTGGCCGAGGACGAGCGCCGGTGGGATCGCAAGTCCGGTCACCACGCGCGCGACGTAGTCGGCGAGCTGCACCACGTTCGCGTCGGACGCCTTGAGCGCCGGCCGGAGCGCGAATCCCGGTAGGTCGATGACGTGCACCGTCCAGCCCAGGCGGCGAAACAGGCGGATCTGCGGCGCAAGCGCGCGCCAGTCGGCGGAGATTCCAGGGAGAACGATCGCGTGCGGCGGTGCGCCGCTGCCCCAGGTCGTCACGCGGAGGCGGTATCGGTCACACGGGGCTACCTGCACCCGCATACCTGAGAGATTGCAACCACCGTGCCCTCGTACGCTCCCCCGTTCGGGGGGACGCACACCGATTGAGAGGCCGTAGACCCTAAGGATTCCGCCATGGCTCTCAGTACCGCTCGTCATCGTTTAGGCACGCTGCGTGCGTGGTGGCCCGACATGCGCGGGCCCGGTCGTTCGGAACACCCGGTCCGCCGCGATGCGGCGGTCCTGCTGCTTCATGGCCTCACCGGAACCCCTGTCGACATGCACTACATGAAGGACGCGCTCGTCGCCGATGGCTACACGGTGAGCACTCCACTTCTCCCCGGCCGCGGCACCCGTCCGTCGGACATGTTTGACCTCTGCTGGGAGGATTGGATGTCCTCCGCGCTCGCCGAGTACGACAAGCTCGCGCGCGACCACGAGAACGTCGTCGTCGGAGGCCTTTCGGCTGGCGCGACGATGACCTTGGACATCGCGCTTCGTCGAAAGCCGTCCGCGGTAGTCCTATGCGCGACCGCGCTCGGCATGGGCAACCCGATCGCGTACCTCGCCCCCTACGTGTATCGCGTTATCAAGCAGGTGCCGTCGCCCGCGAGTGACCTCGTCGACCTCAACGCCGGCGCGAAGTGCTACGACCCGGCGCCCGTTCGGGCCGTCGCCGAGCTTCTCCACGGGATCGGGTTGGTCCGTCGGCGGCTCGGCGAGATCACCTGCCCCGCCCTCGTTGCCCATGCCGTGACCGACCGTCTCGTCCCGGTCCGATACGCGCACGAGCTCGCGTCGCGCTTGGGCGGACCGGTGACCACGCTATACGTCGACGGCACCGGCCACGCGATCACCGTCGACGCGCGTCGCCGCGAGGTCGCGGAGGCGAGCGTCGCGTTCCTTCGCGAGGTGATCGCCGCACCGCAACGCGCCGCGTAGCGACACTGCGCTCCATCCTTCTCGCGCGACTCCGTTACCCCACCGTGATGTGACCCTTGGTCGCGTGAGTATGGTTAGACCCTGGGTGCGTGGGGCGCTCATGAGGACGCGCTCCATTCTCAATGGACGGTCCGTGCGGCTTTGCCGCGCGCCTCGCGCAGATCCCATTCGGAAGATGCCTCGCCCAAGGAGGGCAAATTATGTCCAACGAAGAGAGAGCTACGCACGCCCGTGTGTTACGGCTCAAGAACGAGCCGATGAACAGCGACAAGACGATCAAAGAATGGACCAGCGAGATACTCCCCTTGCTCAAGAAGCAAGACGGTTTCCGTGGCGCGACACTCGTGGGGAATCGCAAGACCGGCGATGGCTTGTCAGTGACCTACTGGGCAAGCGAAGAGGCCATGACGAACGCACGTCCGAAGGTCCGCCCGCAGGCGGAAACGATCATGAGCAGCCTCGGCAGCAAGATCGTGGACGAGGACGCGTGTGAGGTCGTGGTGCAGGAGCGGATCCAGCCGCCGAAAGCAGGCGTGTTCGTTCGCGTAACGACCGTCGACGCGGATCCCGCCAAAGCCGACGATGGCATCGCCTTCTACGAAGAGAAGATCGTTCCGGTGATCCGCAAGCAGGCCGGCGCACGCACCGCACTGCTCCTCGTGAATCGAAAGACCGGGCGGGCTTTCGGCGCGAGCGGGTGGGACACCGAGAAGGACCTGGAGAAGAGCGAAGCGGCCATTTCCAGCCTCCGTGAAGAGACGATCAAGAAGTTCGGCGGTAAGGGCGGAAAGGTCGAGTCGTTCGAGGTGTACTTCACCGAGATCCTCATGCCCGTCGCCGCAACCCGCTAGCGAACAACAAGGACCATCTCGCGCGGTCACCGGGGCAGGCGCTCGCGCCTAGCCCAGAAGGAAATGAAATGACCCAGAAAATTCTCCAGATCAACTTCAAGTTCACCTCAACCGCGACCGACTACGTCAAGCTCGTGGCTCCGTTCGCCGATCCGATCGCGGCCGTTCCGGGGCTCACCTGGAAGGTATGGCTCGTGAACGAGAAAGCTCGCGAGGCGGGCGGCATCTACCTCTTCAGGGACGAGCCGTCAGCGAATGCCTACCTCAACGGAGAGATCGTCATGGGCCTGAAGAAGCAGCCGACGCTCATGGACATCTCCGCGAAGCTCTTCGACGTCGAGGAGAGCCTCACCCAGAAGACTCACGGTCCGATCAAGACCGCCGTCGCGGCGTAAGCGCGATCAACTCGCAGGCGCCGGGGCAACTCGGCGCCTGCGGGACTCACCGCTTCCGCGCCTTGCCCTTCGCACGCGTCGTCTTCTTCTTGACGGGCTTGGCTTTGGACTTCGTCTTTCGTTTGGATTTCTTCGCCACGCGCTCGGGAAGCTTCTCGCTCCCCGTGTCCCGGTTCCACTCCTCGTACGTCTCCTTGGAGATCTCGCCCTTCACGAGGAGCTCCGCGAACTTTCGCCGCTGCGCCTGACTCTTGAACGGCATCGGCGGAGATTACATCGCTTCCAGCGCGCGGAGCACGTCGCGGAACAGGTCGACCTGCGCGGCGCGATCCAGCCCATACCAGGGCACGGTCAGGCCGAGCACGTCGGCGTGCGCGCTCCACAGCCGCACCCGTTCGGGTAGATCGTCGAGGACAGCGACTCCAAGCTGGTCGAGGCAGCGCTCTTCGACGATCCGCGCGGCCTCGGTCCGCCGCCGATCCCCGATCGCCGCAAGGATCGCGTCGGCCTCCTCGCGAAGACCGGACTCGTCGAGAACGCGACGGTACGCCGGCACCGTGTACGTCGTCATCTGGAGCGCGAGAGAGGCACGGTCGCGTCCCACGACGAGCGGCATGAGGACGGGAGGTGCGTCTCGCTTCGCTCGCGCGGCGCCCTCTGCGAGCGCTGGACGAATAATCCGGTCGAGATAGATCGGCGTGCAGAACATGTGCGCCGCGAAGCCATCTGCGATCTCGCCGGCCACCGCCGTCATCACCGGGTTCACCCCAGCGACGTAGATCGGAATAGCCGGCCAGGGATCGTCGGCGCCGGGTGAAAAGACGGGCTGTCGGATCGAGTAGAACTCGCCTTCGTATCGGCCGCGCCCGCTGCGATACGCGTCCCAGCACGCGCGCACCGCCAGGACGTAGTCCCGCATGCGCGCGGCGGGCTGGTCCGCCTCGACTCCGAATCGGGAGAGCAGCGTCGGCCCGACCTGACTGCCGAGTCCGAGGACGAACCGCCCGTTCCCGTATCCGGCGAGGTCCCAGGCGGCCTGCGCCGTCGCCGCGGGCGAGCGCGAAAACGCGACGGCGACGTCGGTCCCGACGGTGACCCGCGTCGTGGCGCGCAAGGCGGCCGCGCACGCCAGATACGGCTCGCGCCGCACGTCGGCAACCCAGACGCCGGACGCACCGGCCTTCTCCGCTTCCGCGGAGAGCTCCTCCGCCTCGCGCATTGTGACGGTGCCCGGCAGCCCGACGCCCGGTCTCGCGCTCACCATTTATCCACAAGAATGTTCCATGTGAATGATGGCTTCACCCCGGCGGAGCTGCGAACGCTGCGCGCGCTCAAAACGCCGTACGGCGTTCAGCGGATGCTCGACGACATGCCGTACCACCTGGGCACGACCGCGTGGTCGCCACGACGCGTCCTGCGCGAGCGCACCGCGCACTGTCTCGAGGCCGCGATCTTCGGGGCGGCGGGCCTCCGCGTGCTGGGTTTTCCCCCGCTCCTCCTGGACCTCGAGGCCGAGCACGACACCGATCACGTGATCGCGGTCTTCAAGGATCGCGGCCACTGGGGCGCGATCGCCAAATCGAACTACGCCAGCCTCGCGTGGCGCGAGCCTATCCATCGCACGTTGCGCGAGCTGGTCATGAGCTACTTCTACGCGTACTTCAACCTCCGGCGCGAACGAACTCTGCGCACGTTCTCGCGGCCGGTGAATCTCCAGCGATTCGACGACCTGGACTGGATGACCACTCCGAAGGAGGTGTGGTTCATCCCCGAGTACCTGCTCACGATCTCGCACACACCGCTTCTGCGGCCGTCGATGGCAAAGCGCCTGACGCGCCTCGACAAGCGATCGTTCGAGGCGGGGCTCGTCGGTCATCGCTGGAAGTAACAGCCGACACCGCTCCGCAACTTCTTCATATCGCTGATCGCGTCCACGCGTTAGACAAGACGTGGGTCGGGTTCGGAACCTTCTATTCGTCTTTGCGCTTGTCGTTGCGCTCGCGCCCCCGCATGAATCGCGTGCGGCTACGTGCGCGAGCAGCGTCGGACCGGGCATCGCGCCGCCAGCTCGTGTGTCGAGCGGGTCGTCGGGCTTCCACGCCGCGTGGTACGGACAGAGCGGGTACATGTCGCTGTGCATGGGAACGAAGGCGACCGCGACCGTCGCGTTCTACAACAGCGGATCGCGCGGGTGGATCGCGTCCCACATGGGCGAGGTCGCCTATCTCGGCACATGGATGCCCGAGCCGGGTCAGGACTCGGCGAGCATCCTCGGCGGAGACGGCACCGCGGGTTCGCCGGCGACCGGGTGGCCGCGCTACAACCGTTTGGCCGCGCAGCCCGCGCCATACGTCGGGCCGAACCAGATCGCGTGGTTCCAATTCGATGTGATCGCACCCGCCGTGCCCGGGACGTACCGTGTCGCGCTGCGCCCGCTCATCGAGGGCGCGCAGTGGATGGAGGACTACGGCGTGTTCTGGGTCGTGACGGTGCTCAATGCGGATGGGACGCCTCCTCCGCCGCCACCGGCGCCCGCGCCGGTGATCAGCACCATAGTCGTCGCGTCGTACTACGGGCCGGGCCTATACGGAAATCGCACCGCGTGCGGTCAGACCCTCACGACCACGCTTCAAGGAGTAGCGCATCGCACGATGCCGTGCGGCACGCTCGTGCATCTCAAATATGGCGCGAACGAGGTGACCGTCCCGGTCGTCGATCGCGGTCCGGTGATCCTGAGCCGTGAGTTCGACCTCACGTACGCGACGAAGATCGCGCTCGGCTGCCCCGACATGTGCACGCTCTCCTGGATCCACTAGCGACAAGCGGTCACGGCATGCGCGATGCTCCGTGTGGCCACCTCCGTGCCATCGATCCGCACCACCAAGCTCCCCGGCGGTGAGGCCGTGCCCGTCCTCGGGCAGGGGACGTGGCGAATGGGCGACGACAAGAGCAAACAGAAGAGCGAAGTCGCCGCCTTACGCACCGGCATTGAGCTCGGGATGACTCTCATCGACACGGCCGAGATGTACGCGAACGGCGGCGCGGAGAAGGTCATCGGTGAGGCGATCGCCGGCAGACGCGATCAGGTGTTCGTGGTCACCAAGTTCTATCCGCAGAACGCGACACGCGAGCGCATGGCCGCGGCATGCGATCGGAGCTTGCGCCGGCTCGGGGTCGAGCAGATCGATCTTTACCTCCTGCACTGGCGCGGGGACGTGCCCTTGAACGAGACGCTCGCGGGATTCGACGACCTCCTCGAGGCGAAGAAGATCCGCTATGCGGGCGTGAGCAATTTCGACGTCGACGACATGACGGAGCTCGGCCGATTCAAAAGCGGCCTCGAGCGCATCGTCACGAACGAAGTCCTGTACAACCTCGAGCGACGCGGCGTCGAGTGGGACCTGCTGCCGTGGATGCGCAAGCGGCATCGCCCGATCGTCGCGTACTCCCCCGTCGAGGAGGGTCTTCTCGCCCACCCGCATCCGGTGCTGAAGCGAGTGGCGGAGCGACACGATGCGACGCCGGTGCAGATCGCGCTGGCGTGGGTGATCCGCGAGGACGGCGTCATTGCGAT
>Ga0307284_10000033_pt1 | contig 17290 bp, 15 predicted proteins | sample ER_DNA_123_FD_194480 | JGI IMG/M metagenome (GOLD analysis project Ga0307284, IMG submission 194480) | Bulk soil microbial communities from the East River watershed near Crested Butte, Colorado, United States - ER_DNA_123 | ecosystem: Environmental > Terrestrial > Soil > Floodplain | place... | reverse complement strand
CGCAGTTTCATGTCTCCCCCTCATTCCCCTCATTGGTCCTACTCCCCGGTTCTCACAATAGGAATGTCGAGGGCTTTGTCCACCCCTTTGCAAACGAGAGAAGCTGTTGCGTCGCTTTCTAGGCGGTCGCGCGGCCGTGGCGCCGAAACGCAACCCCGGCGGCGAGCAGCAATGCGGAGACGAGCACGGCGAGTGTTGCGGTGCCGGCCGTCGCGGTCGTGTTCGAGCTGTGTGCCGGATCTAGGCGCGCAGCTCGGCCCCGAAACCCTGTTCCAGAGCCAAAACGATGCGGTTGCGGAGCTCGGCGGCGTCCTCGTCGGTGAGCGTGCGGTCGGGGGACTGGAAGGCCACCGAAAAGGCGATCGACTTCTTTCCCGGCCCGGCCTGAGGCCCGCGGTAGACGTCGAACGCCCGCATCTTGCGGAGCTCTGGGCCGGCGGCCTCCTGTGCCGCCGCGACCAGCTCTCCGGCGGTGACTTGCTCGGGGACGACGAAGGCGAGGTCCTGACGCACGGGCGGGAAAGAGATGACGTCCTCGTAGACCACGAGATCGGGCACACGTTCGACGAGCGCGTCGACGTCGAGCTCGAACGCACCCCAGTCGCCGGGCAGCTCCGGATCGCGCAGCGAGGCGATCCACCCCTCGGCGGTGCGAGCTCCGCGCCCGGGCGCCGGGAGCTCGTCGGCGGGAGAGAAGCTCGGCTCGACGGCAAGCGCGGCGTACAGGCCTTCGACCGCCCCCTTCGCGCGCGTGAAGCCTCCTTGGGTAATGCCGGCGACGTGCCAGCGCTCCTCGGGGAGCTGGTCACCGGTCGGCAGGTACACGTGCGCCTGCTCGAAGAGCGCGATCTCATCATTGCCGGCGTCGAGGTTCCGTCGCGCGGACGCGAGCAGTCCGTCGACGAGCGTCGTGCGCAGCGCCGCCTGCTCGCTCGACAGCGGCTCCTGCAGATGGATGCCTGCGGCCGGATACTCTTCCGGGAGGAGGCTCCACGTGTACGACTCTGCGTAGCCGAACCCGACGAGCGTGTCCTCGATCCGACGACGGATGCGCTGACGCTTCGACAGCGCGCCGAACATCGCCTGCCGCGTCGGCAGTCGCCCGGGAATCTCGTCGAGCCTGAAGCGCGCGACCTCTTCGACGACGTCGATCTCCCTCGTGACGTCGCGCGCACGCCAGGTAGGAACCGTGACCTGCTCGCCGTCCACGCCGAAGCCGAGCCGCCGCAGAATCGCGTGCTGGTCCGCAGGCGGCGTCTCGATGCCGACGACCGCATCGGTTCGCTCCGTCCGGAAGCGGATGACGGGCGGTGCCGACAACTCGTCGTGCACGTCGGCGTGCCCTACCCACTTTGCACCGGTGAGCTCGACGATGAGCTGCGTCGCAAGCTTCGCGGCTTGTTCCGCGAGATACGGATCGACGCCTTTCTCCCAGCGATTCGATCCTTCCGTCCGCAGCCTCAGCCGCTCGGAGGTACGGAAGATCGTGTACGGCTCGAAGTTCGCCGCCTCGAGGAGGATCTCGCTCGTGTCGTCGGCGATCTCGGTCTCCTCGCCGCCCATGATCCCGGCGAGCGCGACGGACCGCTCGCCGTCGGCGATCATCAGGTCGTACGGCTCGAGCTCGCGATCGACGCCGTCGAGCGTGCGCAGCCGTTCCCCCTCGCGCGCACGGCGGACGACGATCTTGGCGCCCGCGATCTTGGCGAAGTCGAATGCGTGCAGCGGATTGCCGAGTCCAAGCATGACGTAGTTCGTGATGTCGACGACGTTGGAAATCGGCCGCATCCCCGCCGCGAGAAGACGTGCCTTCAGCCACACGGGTGAGGGAGCGATCGTCGCGTCCCGGAACAGCCGTCCGATGTATCGCGGACAGGCTTCGTAGTCCTCGATCGCGATGTCGAGCGGCTCGTCCGCATCCGGCTTCGGATCGGTCCCGGGCGCAGGGGCGAGCGCGAGGTCGAACAGCGCCGCGACCTCGCGCGCGATGCCGTAGACGGCCAGCAGGTCGGGACGGTTGTGCTCAGGTCCGAGATCGAGCACCGTCTCGGTCAAAGGCAAGACGTCGGCCAAGGGTGTCCCCGGCTCGATTCCGTTCTGCAGCACCATGATCCCGGCGTGATCCGTGCCGAGCGCGACCTCGTCCTCGGCCAGGATCATCCCGTCGCTGACCTCACCGCGCACTTCGCGGCGCTCGAGCTGCAGCCCGTTCGGCAGCACCGCTCCGGGGAGCGCGACTCCGACGGTCGCGCCGGCGCCGAAGTTCCATGCGCCGCAGACGATCTGACGAGAATTCTCCTCGCCCACGTCGACCTGGCAGAGCTGCAGGCGGTCGGCGTTCGGATGCTTGACGGCCTCGAGCACGTGACCGACCCGGAAGAGCCCGAGGTTGCCGTCGATGTCCGCGACGCCTACCTGCTCGATCCCGTCCACTTCACAGGACGAGATGACGAGGCGGTCCGCGACTTCCCGGATCGGCCTGTCGATCGGCACGTACTCGCGCAGCCAGCTGACAGGGACCTTCATCAGAACTGCCTCAACATGCGCAGGTCGTTCTCCCAGAACATCCGGATGTCGGGGATGCCGTGGCGTTGCGCCGCGATCCGGTCCAGCCCTAGACCCCACGCGAATCCGGACCACTCGTCCGGATCGATGCCGACGTTCTCGAACACTGCAGGGTCGACGACACCAGCGCCGCCCATCTCGAACCAGCCCGTGTACTTGCAGAACGGGCAACCCTTTCCTCCGCAGAGGAAGCACGTCACATCGAACTCGACCGAAGGCTCCGTAAAAGGAAAGAAGCCGGTGCGCATGCGCACGTCGCGATCGTCTCCGAACATCGCGTGGAAGAAATGCAGGAGCGTTCCTTTCAGGTCGTCGAGCGTGATGCCCCGGTCGACGGCGAGGGCCTCGACCTGGTGGAAGTTCGGTGTCGAGCGCGGGCTCGGAGTGTCTCGCCGGTAGACGCGCCCGAGCGTGGCGATGTAGATCGGCGGCTGGCGCTCCTCCATCACCCGGATCTGTCCTGTCGACGTGTGCGTGCGCAGCAGCGTTTCCGCGTCGATGTAGAACGTGTCGCGATGCGAGCGCGAGGGGTGCGTGAGCGGCTGGTTGAGCGCGTCGAAGTTATGCCAGACGGTCTCGACCTCACGGCTGTCGACGATTTCGTAGCCGAGCCCTAGGAAGATGTCCTCGACCTCCCGCCGGATCTGTGTCAGCGGATGCAGGCGGCCACGCGGGAGCTGCGTCCCCGGGAGGGTGACGTCGAGCGCCTCGTCGAGCAGCACCAGCCGGGCCCGCTCGAGCTCCTCCTCACGGGCCGCGAACGCCGACTCGAGCTGCTCCCGCACGGCGTTGAGCGCCATGCCCGTCTCACGGTCACGCACGTCGCGCAGCGCGACCTTCAGCCCGCTGCGCCGCCCGAGCCACTCGGTGTGGGCGTTGGCCAGCTCCTCCGAGGTATTCGCTTCCGCGAAACTCTTCAGGGCCGTGCTTTCGTACTCCTCCCAGTCCACGGGGCGAATCTAGCCATTGAGCAGCTACGACGCGATAGCAGAGCTCTACGACCCCTGGAGCGCAAGCGTCGTCGAGGACGTGGCCTTCTACCTCGAGGAGGCGCGCCGCTCGGGCGGCCCCGTCGTCGAGCTCGGAGTGGGAACCGGTCGCATCGCGGTGCCGATCGCCGCCGACGGGATACGCGTCATCGGTGTGGACTCGTCGCGCGGGATGCTCGAGGTCTGCGCGCGGCGTGCCGCGCTCGCCGGCGTGGAGATCGACCTCAGAGTCGGCGATCTACGCGAGCCACCGGTCACGGAGCGAGTCCCGCTCGTGATCTGTCCGTTCCGCTCGTTGCTCCACATGCACACCGACGAGGATCGGCGAGCCGTCTTCGCCGCCGCGCACCGGCTCCTCCATCGGGACGGGCACTTTGTCTTCGACGTGTTCGCTCCGGACACGGCCGACATCGCCCTGACGCAGGGACGCTGGCTGGAACGAGAGCCCGGCATCTTCGAGCATGCTGTCTGGGACGAGGAGGCTCGCACCCTCACGCTGACCGTGCGAAACGACGAGAGCGAAACCACGATGGCGCTCGCGTGGCTCTCACCGGACGAATGGCGCGCCCTGCTCGAGGACTCGGGCTTCGAGATCGAGGCCTGTTACGGCTGGTTCGATCGCAGCCCCTACAGGGGCCAAGAGGACACGATCTGGATCGCCACGCCTCGAAAGGCTGGCGTCTGACCCCAGCTATTCGGGTCAGGTTCGCCTGGCGCGCTCGTACAGGGCGATCGCACCCGCGGCAGCGACGTTCAGCGACTCGGCGTCTCTAGCGAGCGGGATGGTCGCCTGCTCGTCGCAGGCCGCCAAAATGTCCTGCGGAAGTCCGTCGCGTTCCGCACCGAGCACAAACGTCGTCGGCTCGGACAGGTCGACGCTGTCCAGGGGTCGGGCGCCGTGGGCGACGAGAGCCACGCGGCGACCAGGAGCAGCTTCGAATTGGACAAGGGGGACGCGGAACAGAGAGCCCATCGACGCACGCAGTGCCTTGGGGCTCGTCGGATCGGCGGAGCCCTCCGAGAGTGCGACGAAGGCCGGCCCCAAGGCGTCGGCTGAACGGACGAGCGTGCCGACGTTGCCGGGATCCCCGACGCGCCACAGCGCGAGCCCGACCTCGGGCAGGGAATCGACCGGCAAGTCCTCGCGCCGAAAGACGCCGATCACCCGCGGCGGGTAGGCGAGTGTCGCCACTTCCGCGAGTAGTTCCGGCTCGACGTTCTCGCCCGCGGCCAGGAGCTCGACGGGCTCGATGCCTGCAGCCTGAGCAGCGGTGACCAGATCCTCACCCTCCGCGAGGAAGAGCCCGAGCTTGTCCCGCCAGCTGCGGTCCTGCAGCTTGCGGACGGTACGAGCGATGCACTGCCCCGAGCGGCAGGGCCTGTCGAGCCGCCCGCAGCGACCGTCAGCTAACAAGCAGCGCGCCATGGACTGCGACGCTACCTGGGCGGCGGCTGCAAGGACGATCGCGCAGCCGATCGTGCTTCTATCTCAACCCGACATCCGCACCCCACGAAGGAGGCTGCATGCAGCCATCTCGGATCCACCACGTTGGCTTACCGGTTACAGACCTCGATCTCAGCGTCGCGTGGTACCGCGAGGCGCTCGGACTGACGCATGAGGCGGCCGCCGGTGTACCGGGAGGTGTCGCCTTCATGGTCGCGCCCACGGGCGAGCGGCTCGAGCTGCTTGCAGTGGATGTTCAGCGCTCTACCTGGGACGAGCCGATCGCGGCGCTACGCGCCGGCGTCTCCCACACAGCCTGGACAGTCGATGACCTGGACGACGCCCACGCGCGTGCGGTGGAAGCGGGCGGCCGCTCGGTCTGGACGCCCCGCGACACGCCCGAGCCCGGACTGAGGATCGCGTTCGTCGCTGACCCGGACGGGAATCTCGTGGAGCTCCTTTCCCGCGACGGGGAAGCTCCTCCGACCTGAGCTAACGGGGTCGCAGACTCGGGAGGGGATCAGGTTGATTGAGAGGCGAGCGCGGACTTCGCCTTTTCGGCGATTGCCCCGAACGCCTGAGGATCACTGACGGCGAGGTCGGCGAGCACCTTGCGGTCGAGCTCGATCTCCGCCTCTTTCAGGCCGGCGATGAACTGGTTGTACGAGAGCCCGTTCGCCCGTGCCGCTGCGTTGATGCGCATGATCCAGAGGCGGCGGAATGTTCGCTTCTTGTTCTTGCGGTCCCGGTACGCGTACGTGAGCGAATGGTCGACCTGCTCCTTCGCGTAGCGGTACGAAGACTTCTTCAGCCCCCAGTAGCCCTTTGCCTGATCGAGAACCTTGCGGCGCTTCTTGCGCGAGGCAACTGAACGCTTCACTCGTGGCATTAGCGCTTGCCCCTTCCGGCGAGCATCTCGCGGAGCGCGCGCTCGTTCGCCTTCGCCACGGGCTGATCCTTGCCCAGGCGGCGCTTCCGCTTCGGGCTCTTCTTCGTCAGGTTGTGGCTCTTCATCGCCCGGCGCCGGAGCAGCTTGCCGCCGGCGGTGACCTTAAACCGCTTCTTCGCGCTGCTCGATGACTTGATCTTCGGCATCTCTCTTGACTCCTGCGTTCTTGGTCGGCGCCAGCACCATTGTCATGTTCCGCCCGTCGAGCACCGGCTGCGATTCCACCACTCCGATCTCCTGGACGTCCTCCGCGAGTCGCATCAGCAAGTCGCGGCCTCGCTCGGGATGGGTCGTCTCCCGGCCCCTGAACATGATCGTCACCTTCACCTTGGCGCGCTGGTTCAGGAAGCGCTCGACGTGGCCCTTCTTCGTGTTGTAGTCGTGTATCCCGATCTTGGGTCTGAGCTTGATCTCCTTGACGTTGATCTGCGTCTGGTGCTTTCGCGCAAGCTTGGCTTTCTGCTCCTGCTCGTACCGGTACTTCCCGTAGTCCATCACCCGGGCGACAGGGGGATCCGCCTGCGAGGCGACCTCGACGAGGTCGAGCCCCTTGTCGAAGGCGTATTGCATCGCCTCCTTCGTCGGCTTGATCCCGAGCTGAGAACCGTCGTCGTCGATCAACCGGACCTGGGAGGCGCGAATGTAATCGTTGATCCGGGCCTGCGGGACTGGTCTCGACGGTGGCTCGATCGTGCGTCTGGGCCTCAAAGGGCTATCACCAAGCTAGCTTCGATCCTTTCTGTAAAACGACAAAACCGCTGCAAGCAGCGGCCCAAAATCCTCGTCTTGCGACTCGGTTGAACCACGCTGAGCTTCAAGCTCGCGAGGTGAGGAACGTGGGCGCTCCTACTTGCAGACCTACAGGGTAGCAACCTCGGAGATCTCCGCACGAAGCCCTTCGAGCGTGAGGGTTGATTGATCCCCTCCCCGCTTCCGCACCGCGAGCGACTCGTCGGATTCCTTGTCCCCATAGACGATCACATAGGGAATCTTCTCCATCTCGGCGTCCCGGATCCGCTTGCCGACGGTGTCGTCTCGCTCGTCGACCTCGACCCGATAGTCGCCGAGGCGCTCCTTCAGGGCCCGCGCCGGCTCACGGTGGTCTTCGCCGACCGGGATGATCCGGATCTGGACGGGCGCGAGCCAGAATGGAAAAGCACCGGCGTAATGTTCGATGAGGATCCCGGCGAAGCGCTCGAGTGATCCGAGCAGGGCGCGGTGGATCACGACCGGCCGGTGGTCGGCGTTGTCGGCTCCCGAATACATCAGGCCGAAGCGTTCCGGCATCTGGTAGTCCAGCTGGATCGTCCCCATCTGCCAGGAGCGACCGAGCGAGTCCGTCATGTGCAGGTCGATCTTCGGCCCGTAGAACGTGCCCTCGCCGGGGCTGATCGTGTACTCCATCCCGTGGCGCTTCAGGGCCTCCTCGAGTGCCTGCTCGGCACGGTCCCACTGCTCGTCGGTGCCGAGCCGCTTTTCCGGACGCGTTGAGAGCTCGGCCTTCGGTGTGAGGCCGAAGAGGTCGTACAGGTACCGCACGTACTCGACCATCCCGTGGATCTCGTCCTGGATCTGCTCCTCCGTGACGAACACGTGCGCGTCGTCCTGGGTGATGTGCTTGACGCGCAGCAATCCGTGGAGGGTCCCGCCACGCTCGTCGCGATGGAGGGTCGAGGACTCGGCATAGCGAAGCGGTAGCTCGCGGTAGCTGCGGCGGCGCTCCCCGAACAGGAGCATGTGTCCCGGACAGTTCATCGGCTTGAGCGCCAGCGGCTTCTCGTCGTCGTGCCCCTGCACGAAGAACATGTTCTCCTGGTAGTTCTCGTAGTGGCCGGAGGTGATGTACGTGTCGATGTCGTACAGCAGCGGCGTCTTCACCTCGACGTAGCCACGCTTCGCGTTCTCGCGGCGGCGGAGGTCCTCGAGCTCGTTCCAGACGACCATCCCTTTCGGATGCCAGAACGGTGAGCCCGGCGCGTTCTCCGCAAGGTGGAAGAGGTCGAGTTGGGGTCCAAGCTTTCGGTGGTCGCGCCGGCGTGCTTCTTCGACCTGTGCGAGATACGCGTCGAGGTCGGCCTGCGAATAGAAAGCGGTGCCGTAGATGCGCGTCAGCTGCGTGTTGTGCTCGTCGCCGCGCCAGTACGCCCCCGCGAGTCCCGTGAGCTTAATCGCCTTGATCGGGCTCGAGTTCTGCAGGTGCGGGCCGCGGCAGAGATCGGTGAAGTCACCCTGCGTGTAGAAGGAGATCGGGCCTTCAGCAGTACCGACGAGCTCGACCTTGTACGGCTCCCCCTCCGCCTCGAAGCGCTTGCGCGCCTCCTCGGCCGTGACCTCCTCTCGGGTCCAGTCGCGACCCTCCTCGAGCTCACGCCGGATCTCTTCCTCGATCCGCGGCAGATCGTCCTCGCTGATCGGCTCGGGAAACTCGAAGTCGTAGTAGAAGCCGTTCTCGATCGGCGGGCCGATCGCGACCTTCACCCCGGGGTAGAGCCGGCGGACCGCCTCGGCCAGGAGATGGGCCGACGAATGCCGGAGCACATAGAGGGCGTCGGGATCGCCCTTGTCGCGGGTCGTGAGGATCTGGATCGGCTGACCGTCCTTGAGCGGAAGCCGCAGGTCCTGCACCTGCCCGTTCGCACGGACGAGCACCGCCTGCTCGGCGAGCTTCGGACCGATCGTCCGAGCCGCGTCCAGGCCCGTTGCACCCTCGGGAAGTTCGAGTTCAGAATTGTCGGGCAGAACGACCTTCATGACCGAACAGGATAAGGATCACCCACGCGAGGACGACCGCAACGAGGAAATCGACGAGTCGCCGGTCCCGGATCCGACGGAGAAGGACCAGCCCTCTGACGACGATCCGACGGCCGATTGAGGTGCCCGCGCGGTAGCTCCGCGCAAACTGTCAAGTCCCTTCGACAAAGTGACGCAGTCGCGGGGGCGCTTTCAACCAGTAGCTCTCTCGCAGCCATTCCAGAGCACTTTCAAGTGTGTCCTCGTCGAAGACCTCTGCAGTCACCCAGCCATAACGCCCAACGTAGCGTGCAACGCTGACGTGTGGGAAATGCAGCGCAATTTCCCTCTCTTCAGGCGTGAGCTTCACTGTGAGCGTTACCGAAGCATCTCCGTCCGACATTGCTGCGAACATCTTGTTGTCGCCAACCTTGAAAACCGGATGTCCCCAAGGCGAGTCCTCATATGTCTCCGGATACGACAATGCGCGATCGCGGATACGTTGTCCGTACGACATGTGTTGTATTTTCACCGTTTGGTAGGGAATCGCGCGGGGTACGCAACGCGCGATTCAAATTGCTAGGAGGAGAGATGCCTCAAAACATACGAGACGTCATGACCTCCAATCCGTGCACCATCGACGCAGACAGATCCGTTGCGTACGCCGCGAAGATGATGCTGGAGGAGGATGTCGGCCTCGCACCGATTGTCGAGGGCGACAAGTTGATCGGGATGCTGACCGACCGCGATATCGCGACACGGGTTGCAGCAGATGGGAGAGATCCCGATCAGGTGAAGGTTCGCGACGTGGCGTCGACGCAGCTCTTCACGATCGGTCCACGGCAGGATCTGGACGAAGCGCTGCGAATGATGGCCAAGCATCAAGTCCGCCGTCTACCAGTGGTTGAGGCAGACGGTCGGCTCGTCGGAGTCGTAGCCCAAGCGGACATCGCGCGGGAAGGAAACGACACACAGACGGGTCAGCTCGTAGAAGAAATATCCGAATCAGGAGGGCAGATGTCGAGTATCGAAGAAGGGCAGTTCCCAGTGCAGTTCCCCCGGCAGATAGAAGAGCAGCCGGAGACCCTGGTCGGCGAAGAGCCCCAGGTCGAAGAGCAACGTGAAGAGGAAGCCGTCTCGAAGGTCCAGGCTGCCTCGAGCCGTGGCCGCCGCAAGCGGTCGACGGCAAAGCGCAAGACGGCGACCCGCAAGCGCTCCACCGGCAAGCGCAAGACTGCGGCCAAGAAGTCCACGGGGACCCGCAAGCGTAAGACCGCTTCGCGGAAGCGAAGCACGGCTAAGCGGACCACCGCGAAGCGCCGCAGCACCGCAAAGCGGGCCGGCACGAAGCGCCGGAGCACGGCGAAGAAGCGTGGCACCGCGAAGAAGCGGACCACCGCGAAGCGCCGGACCACCGCGAAGCGCCGCAGCACCGGCAAGAAGCGGAGCACCGCGAAGAAGCGGAGCACGACGAAGCGCCGCAGCACGGCGAAGAAGCGCGGCACCGCGAAGAAGCGGAGCACCGCCAAGAAGCGGAGCACGGCCAAGCGCAAGACCGCCGGTCGCAAGGCCGCCGCGACGCGCAAGCGGAAGACCGCGACGCGTAAGACCGCCGGTCGCAAGGCCGCCGCGACGCGCAAGCGGAAGACCGCGACGCGTAAGACCGCCGGTCGCAAGGCCGCGGGTACGCGCAAGCGGCGCACCACTCGCCGCAAGACCCGCTAACGCGGAAGCGACAGCAACAGACGAAGAGGGCCCCGTAAAAAACGGGGCCCTCTTCTTATCTCAGCTTGCCTAGGGCCGGGCCAGCGTGATCGGTGGTGTCGTGAAGGTCTCCCAGTCCGCCGCGTTACTCGCATTGCCGAGGGCCTTCAGGACGCTCAGCTTCAGCACGTAGCGACCGTTCGGCACGACCTTGCGATGGTCGCCGTTTCCGCCGCCGTTGTCCTGCGTGCGGGTGCCGTCCCAGTCGAACTCGAAGAAGCTCCCCGCCGCGGAGTTACGGCCGAGGAAGTCGTCCTGCGACACGTAGTTGAACACCGGGTGGACGGGGGAGCCATCGGCCTTGTAGACCTGGATGTTCAGCTTCCGCACCTGGTGATTCAGGTGGAAGAGCAGGATCGGGAAGTCGGCGCCTTGAAGGGTGAATGTCGCTCCCGCGGCACCGAGACGTGAGACTCCGTTGCCGACGCAGTCCGTGCCGCCGGCGGTCACCTTGAAGACGGCCGGCAGTCCGCAGCCGGCGCCGGTCAGGACCGGCAGCGACTGGTAGTCGCCCATGAAGCCGACGTACGGGACGCGAAGGGTGATGCCGCCGCCCTGCGGCGTCAGAACGACGTAGCCGCCGTACAGGCTCTTGTCGGGCCAGGCGCCCGCCTGAATCGTCACACGAACCGAGGCGGTGCGACCTGCCGGAACCGTAATGCTCGGCGAGCTGAACGTCGCGGTGTTGGATCCGAGCAGGTACGAGAAGTTGAACGGGTAGACCGCGCCCGCGGCCGTGGGCGGGCCCGTGCCGACGGTGGTCAGCGCGGACAGGTCGTAGGTGATCGGGGCGGACGAGGTGTTGCTGACGGTCAGGTTCGGCGAGCCGCCGTTGCCCTCGCCGAGCGAGATCTTCGCCGGTGTCACCGACGCGGGCGTGGTGACCGCCTCCACGATCTGTGCGAGTCCTGCGCCCTGGCGCCAGGTCGGCTCGAGACCGGCCCCGGGGGCGATGTTCACTCCTTTCGGCAGTGCGGTGTTCATCAGCAGTGTCTGCACCATCGCGGGCGAGATGCTGTTGTGCTTCGCCTGGAGCAGCAGCGCCGCGAGCCCGGCAACGTGGGGCGACGACATCGAGGTGCCGCTGATCGTGTTGTGGCCGCCGAACTGCTGATGGGGCCAGGTCGAGTAGATCTGCCCGCCGGGACCGCCGAGGTCCGGCTTCAGCCCGAGCTCGGCGTCGGTGCCGAAGGAGCTGAAGTCGGAGATAAGGCCTGCGGTCGCGAGCGGCGTCTCGAGAACCTGGTCGGTCCACGTGAGTGTGTGATCAGTCGCGAGGTTGTTGAAGATCGCCGCTCCGTCAGCTGCAGTGATTGCAGCAACCGGAATGTTGACCGGGGGAGCACCGGCAGGAACCGGCGCAACGGTCGGGTTGAGTGCTCCTGTCACGTTGTTGTAGATGACGACGCCGATCGCGCCGGCGTTCTGGGCGTTGATCGCCTTGTTGTAGAAGCCGCAGGTCGGCGCGGGCGGTGCCGCGCTGCCTCTGCGGATCAGGGCGATCTTTCCGAACAGCGAGCCCGGAGCCGGCGCGTTGACGCAGCCGTCGCCGACCGTGGCCGGGGTGCCGGTCGCGACGATCTCGCCCCCACCGGAGAGCGGCACGGTCGCGAGCGAGCCGGCCGCGCGGTTGTACGTCACCATCCGGGTCCCGACGCGGAATGCCGGGAGGGTTGCCTTGCGGTTGTCGAAGGATGCGACGCCGATGACCTTGCGTCCAACACCCGGCGCTCCCGCCGACCAGAGCTGTCCGCCGTTGAGGCCGCTGTTTCCGATCGACGTGACGACGGTGACTCCGGCGTCGACGAGGTTGTCTGCCGCGACCGCGGTCGGGTACTGCGGCCAGTTGTTGAAGGCCGCGCCAATGCTCATATTCACGACGTTTGCATGGTCTGCGAGCGCAAGCTCCATTGCGTGGATGAGGACGTCGCTGTCCGTGCCGCCGTTGCAGCCGAAGACGCGGTAGGCCAGAAGCTTTGCGCCCGGAGCCACGCCGACGACCTGGCCGTCGTCCACGTGCCCACGGCCGTCAGCAGCGGCGATGCCCGCGACGTGCGTGCCGTGCGCTGCGTCCGAGGTTCCGGCGCCGAGGACCTCGGCGCGGTCGGCCGCGTCGGGGTCACACGGAAGGGGATCACCATCGGGATGAGGCGTCGCATCGAAAGCCGGTCCCGGAGTGGCGTTGTAGGAATCGCCCACGAGGTCGAAGCCGCCGCGCACCTTGCAGCCGGCGCCGAAGCAACCGCCGAACTCGGGCAGCGTGTAGTCGAGGCCGCTGTCGATGATCGCGATCGTCTCGCCCGAGCCGTCCAGGCCGAGCTCGTTTTGGGCGATGTCCGCGCCCGTGAGGCCGAGCGCGTTCTTCAAGTCGATGTCCGAGGTTCCGCCGTTCTCCGAGCGGAGATCCGGAAGGGAGACGGTCTCGACCGGGAAAACCGCTTCGACGCCGGGGACGGAGCGGAGGGTCGCAACCTGCGAAGGCGCGACGGATACCGACATGCCGTTCCAGAGGGAGTCGTAGGCGTAGCCCTCGGTGAGCTTGACGCCTTCAGCCGCCGCGCCGGACTTGAACGCGTCGCGCTCGGCCTTCAGAGCCGCCTTGCTGGTCCCTTTTGAGGCAGGCGGACTGGCGAGCTCGACGAACCACTTCGTCGCTGTCTCGTTGGCCGCGCCGCCGATTCGTGCAGGGCTGGATCCTCCTGCCGCACCCGCAGGCGCGACCGCCAGTCCTGCAACGCAAAGAAGTGTGACCGCAAGCCGCAGACTCCTTGTCAGCATTCCCTCCCCTTCCATATTTCGATCAGTGTCAGAGCCCTGCCGAGACCCCCCTCGGTGATCGAATCGTTGGCGATATCCAAGTTGATGTCAAGAAAGGCTCTACCCCTTTCGGGGCCACGAAGATCCGACGGGAAAGCCCCCTTCCGAGATCGCCGCCGATGCCGGCTCAGCCGGCGTCGGCCACTGCGGCATCGAATCGAAACAAGCCGATCGAAATCATCATGGCCTGCGAAAAGCAGGCCGGATTTCGATCGGCGATGGGCGGTACTGGGCTCGAACCAGTGACCCCCAGCTTGTCGAGCTGGTGCTCTCCCAACTGAGCTAACCGCCCTTGCGGCCGGGCAGTTTAGCCGACGATGAGCAGGGAGGGATCGATCGGAATGGCGCGGTAGCGAAGCTCGAAGTGCAGGTGCGTGCCGGTGCACCAGCCCGTGCAGCCCGCCAGGGCGATGCGCTCCGCCTGCCAAACGTGCTCTCCGACCTGGACGAGCGGTCGCGACAGGTGTGCGTAGAGCGTCGAGTACCCGTCGCCGTGGCGGACCAGAACGACGCTGCCGTAGCCCTCGTAGCCGCGCACGAAGCCGACCTGCGTGACGACACCTTCCGCGGCGGCACGAACGTCGAGAGAGCGCAGGATCCCGATGTCGAGCCCCGGATGCCAGCGGGCGCCGTCGTGGCCGAAGGGCGAAGTGATCGTGCCGTCGGCCGGCCAGCGAAAGGCCAGCTGCCAGCCCGCATCGGTGTGCGCGGATGCAGCAGCCGGAAAGAGAAGCGCCAAGAGGATGGCGCAGAGACCCCGCCTCATCGGCCGCGGAGCCTAGCAGCCGGTCCTGATCAGCTCAGAAGATCTCGGGACACCAGGGATGGCGATCCCAGCGGAAGAGCGAGTCCCCACGCGCGATTGCGCCGTCCTTCACCTCTGCGAGCCGGCCCGCACGGCGAAGGGAAGCGAACGAGACGCCGCCGAGCAGAGCGGAGCCGAGTGATTGCACGGGCAAGCGCAGATCCGGTTCGTCCTTGGTGCGTTCGGCCCGGCCGCCCTCGAGCTTCCAGCGGCCCTCGTTCCAGGGACAGAACTCGTCCGCGACCTCGAACACGATGGGGCCGTCTCCCTGGTAGACACGTCCGGAGAGCGCGGCCCCCACGTCGAGCACACGCACCCAGAGCCCGTCACCCATGCGATAGCGCGCGCGCCGCGGTGTCGCGAGCAGCATGAAGAGCGCATGATCGGGTGGAAGGAGAAACGACTTGGTGGTCGCGATCCAGTCGATCGCGAGCAGGTACGCCCAGACGTCGCGCAGCGCTTCAGGCGTCGTGCCGAAGGCCTCGAGAACCCGTAGCTCCGCATTCGTGGTCCCTGCCTCGAAGCCCGGCTTGTGCCGGTACACCGCGTACCCCTCCAGACTGCCGTCGCGCTCGTAGGCCACCCAGCGCTTGGGACCCGCGCCATCGCGGCGCTCCTCCGGGTCGGCGATCTCGCGGTTCTCCCACCACAGGCGATTCCGCGAGAACATGCCGGGCCACTCCGGCCGGATGCGCTCGAAGACCGGCGGGATCGCCTCGAGTGCGTCGTCAGCGTCGATCAGTCGCAGTGTCCCTTGCGGCTCGAACGGCTGCGCGAACGAGTTGTGCTCGTGCGCAAGCGTGATCTCGCCGCAGAACGACGCAAGCCCGTAGCCGAAGCGGCCGTAGATCGTCTCCTCGGACGCCCAGAGCGCCGCGAGCGGCTCGCCGCGTTCGTACGCGTCGTCGAGTTGGGCGCGCATCAGCGCACGCAGAATTCCTCGTCGACGATGAGTGGGGAGCACGCCGACGACCGTGACGCCCGCAGTACGCAGGTCCCCGCCGGGAACGGTGAGGGTGAAGTCGAACGCTCCCGCGCCGCCGGCAACCGTCCCATCGGACCAGGCGGCGTGCATGCGCTCGAGGGTCATCTGGTCGGCGAAGCGCTGCATGCGTTCTTCGTTCGCGACCATCCCGAAGTACTGGCCGATCGCGAGCACGCCTTCCGTGAACTCCGCGACGTCCTTGACCGGTCGGACTTCGAGCGCCATCAGATGTCCTCCGAACAGAACGGAGGCCGCGTCGTGCGGAAGAGAGTCGTAGCCCGCTCGAGGGCGCCCGGCACGAGCTCACGCACGCGCTCCGCCTCGGCCAGGCGGTGGAAATCGAACGCACCGAGATAGGCAGAGGACAGGTCGGCGGAATCGAGCTCGAGCTCCGCCGCGTCGTCCGTCCTCCCCACCTCCTGTCCAACGCGCCAGCGGCCCTCGTTCCACGGGCAGAACGAGTCACGTACCTCGATGACGACCGTGTCGTCGCCGTGGTACGCCCGCCCGGCCAGTGCGGTCTCGAGGTCGACGAACCGGAGCCAGAGGCCTTCGGAGACCCTGAGGTGGAGGCTGCGAGGATCCGTCATCAGCAGGAACAGCGGTGAGGCCGGGTCGTACTTGCCGCGGATCCGCACGATCAGGTCGATGCCGAAGACGAAGCGCCAGAGCTCCCGTGCCGCGACCGGAGTCGCCGCGAGCGTTTCGAGTAGCCGGACCTGGCTCTGCGAGTAGCCGTCCTCCCAGTCGAGCTTGATCCGGTAGATCGCATAGGCGACCGGCTCGTCGTCGATCTCGAACAGAGCGCAGAACTTCGGGCCGGCGCCCCGACGCCAGTGTTCCGGATCGGCGAGGCGATACTGCTCCCACCAGTCGGCGCTGCGTTCGACGAACCCGGGAATCTCTCGCCAGACCTTGTCGTAGACGCGTGGCAGCAACTGCTTCGCCTCGTCGGGATCGACGATCCTGACCGTCCCCACCGGGCCGGGATCCTCGCGGAAGGCAAACCTCGACTGCTCGGCATTCATCTCGGTCAACGGCGCGGCGATCCCGTAGCCGAAACGGCCGTAGATCGCGGCTTCCGATGCCCAGAGGATCGCGAGCGGCTCGCCGCGCTGGCGCAGATCGTCGAGTTGGCTTCGCATGAGTTGCCGCAGGATCCCGCGGCGCCGATGGCTCGGCAGCACCCCGACCCAGGTCACACCACCTGCGGCGAGCTCACCGCCCGGCACCGCCAGCCGGAACGGAAACGAGGCAGCTGTCCCGACCGGTCGTTCGCCGTCGTAGGCCGCGAAGAAACGATCGCGCGGAAGCATCTTCCTGTGGCGCTCGAAGTCCTCGTCTTTCTGCTCCTCGCCGAATGCGGACTCGGTGACCCGCATCGCAGCCCGGAGCTCCTCTTCGGTCGGATTTCGGATCTCCATCGGCAGGCGTTCTTTTGTGATCACGTTAGATGTCCACCTCCCTTCTCTCCCTCTACGGAATGCGCTCGAGAGGTGCGTAGTCGAGCATCAGCCGCCGCTCGCTTCCATCCGCAAAGCGAACCGTGACGACCCCGCCGGTCTCGATCTGCGTCACGACTCCCTCGCCGAGCGTTCCATGCCGCACAGAGTCACCGGTCGAAAGGCTCGGCACGTCTTCGCGGGGCGCGACGCCTTCGGCGCCGTACGACGACCATGACGCCGGTCGCAGCCGTTCGCGCTCCACCGACGGCGGCAGCTCGTCGAGGAAGCGGGACGGCATGTTGTAGCCCCGTGAGCCCCACAGCGAGCGCGAGGACGCGTGCGTCAGGTTGAGCAGCTCGCGTGCACGGGTCATGCCGACGTAGGCCAGCCTGCGCTCCTCCTCGACTCCCTGCTCCTCGATCGAGCGGGAGTGCGGGAAGATCCCTTCCTCCATACCGATCAGGTACACGGCTCGGAATTCGAGACCCTTGGCATTGTGCAGCGTCATCAGCGTGACGAGACTTTCCTCGCCGCTGATCGCGTCCTGGTCGGAGTAGAGCGAGATCTCCTGCAGGAAGTGAGACAGGGACGGCTCCTCGGCGGTTTCCTGGTACTCCCGCGCAACGCCGATCAGCTCCTGCAGGTTCTCCATCCGACCCTGCGCCTCGATCGTCCGCTCCGCTTCGAGCGCTTCGAGGTAGCCGCTCTGCTCGAAGACACGCTCGAGCAGCTCGGACACCGGGAACTCGAGCGCGCCGGACTGCAGCGATTGCATCAACGTGCGGAATCCCTGCACT
>Ga0307284_10000031_pt1 | contig 17840 bp, 13 predicted proteins | sample ER_DNA_123_FD_194480 | JGI IMG/M metagenome (GOLD analysis project Ga0307284, IMG submission 194480) | Bulk soil microbial communities from the East River watershed near Crested Butte, Colorado, United States - ER_DNA_123 | ecosystem: Environmental > Terrestrial > Soil > Floodplain | place... | reverse complement strand
GTCGACGAAGCGCATGATGCAAGCGCTCGGTAGCCAGGTCCACGTCATCACCGAGCCTGATCGCGTTGGCGGCTTCCTCGGCGCGCGGATCAACTACGTCCGTGCGTTGTGCGCCTCCGATGACCGCTACGTATGGCTGAATCAGTACTACAACCCGCAGAACTGGAAGGCGCACTACCGCAAAACGGCGCCGGCGATCGCCCGCCAGTTTCCGCAACTCGACGTGCTGTTCGTCGGAGCCGGAACCTGCGGAACGTTGATGGGTTGCGCACGCTACTTCCAGGAATGGCACCGGCCGGTCCAGGTCGTTGCGGTGGACAGCGTGGGCTCGGTGACCTTCGGCGGCGCGCCGGGACGCCGAATGATCCCCGGGTTGGGCACGAGCGTCCTCCCCCCCATGCTCGACCAGTCCTATCTGGACGACGTCGTACTCGTCGACGAGGCCGACACCATTCGCACCTGTCATCAATTGGCACGTAGGGGATTCCTGTTCGGCGGCTCCACAGGCACCGTCATCAGCGGCGCGATGGACTGGTTATCCGTCAACGGCTCGGATGACCTCACGGCCGTGGCTATCGCCCCAGACCTTGGCGAGCGCTATCTCGACACTGTCTATTACGCCAACTGGGTGCTGGATCTGTACGGCGAGGACGTGCTCAGCTCCGACGAGCTGACCACCGCTTCGCGGTCCGCGTGAACCGCACGCCATCGAACGGTTACCTCGCAGCTGATCACATGACTTGTCGACCAATCACGAAATCGTCAACTCCTGTTCAAGGAGCTCACCAGGTGCACGATGCTCGCGGTGTCTTGACAGTGGCTCTTGCTGATTCGCCGACCACATACGCCAGACGCGCTCTGCCGGAGTCGAGCACCGAGAGCGCCTTCGCCGCTGTGCTCGCTGATTCACCTATCACACAAGGCAGGCGAGCGCTCCCGGAGTCGAACACCGAGGCCGATTTCGCCGAAATACTGGCTGATTCGCCCACCACGCAGGACAGGCGCGTTCGCCCGGAGCCGACCACCGAGAGCATGTTCGCCGACGTGCTGGCTGAGGTCATGAGTGTGGAGCGGGTGTCGGTCGACAGCAACTTCTTTGATGATCTTGGTGCTGACTCGATGGTGATGGCCCGGTTCTGTGCTCGGGTGCGGAAGCGTCCGGATCTGCCGTCGGTGTCGATCAAGGATATTTACCAGCACCCCACGATCAGAAGCTTGGCGACGGCACTCACCGACGCCGTGCCAGTCCCTGCGCCCGTCCCTTTCGAGAGCACGTTCGCCGACGTGCTGGCTGAGGTCATGAGTGTGGACCAGGTGTCGGTCGACAGCAACTTCTTTGATGATCTTGGTGCCGATTCGATGGTGATGGCTCGGTTCTGCGCTCGGGTGCGGAAGCGTCCGGACTTGCCAACCGTGTCGATCAAGGACGTTTACCAGCACCCGACGATCGCAAGCCTGGCGATAGCAGTCACCGATGCCGTGCCTGTTCATGTCGAATCGCCCGTTCCGGTCGAATCGCCGGCCGCTGTCCAGTCGACGGCTGCAACCTCGGTCGAGGTGGCCACACCGGCGAAAACATGGCAGGTAGCCCTCTGCGGGACACTGCAGCTGTTGATCTTCCTCGGCTACTCCTATCTCGCTGCGCTGGTCATCGCCCAGGGCTACGAGTGGGTCTCGGCAGGCACAGGTGTGCTCGACATCTACCTCCGGTCAGCCCTTTCCGCCTTCGCACTGTTCCTCTTCCTGTTCACGATTCCCATCCTGGCGAAGTGGATCCTGATCGGTCGCTGGAAGCCTCGGCAGATCCGCATTTGGAGCCTTGCGTACGTGCGCTTCTGGGTGGTCAAGACATTGGTCCGACGCAATCCGATCATTTTGTTCACCGGGTCGCCACTGTTCAACCTCTACCTGCGAGCACTTGGCGCGAAGGTTGGCCGCGGAGTTGTGATCTTGTCCAACCACGTACCCATCTGCACCGACCTGCTCAGCATTGGCGACGGCACGATCATCCGTAAAGACTCGTTCATCAACGGCTATCGAGCACAGGGAAACCTCATCCACGTGGGCCCGATCAGCATCGGCAAGAACGCGGTGATCAGCGAGGCGACGGTGATCGACATCGACACCTCGATGGGCGATGGAACCCAGCTGGGTCACGCCTCCTCGCTGCACGCCGGGCAGACCGTCCCTGACGGCCAACGCTGGCACGGGAGCCCAGGGCGGCAGACGGTGACGGACAACTTCCTCACAGTCGATCCCGCTCCGTGCGGCAACTTTCGCAAGGTCGCCTACGCCGTCTATCAACTCCTGACCATGTTGTTCATATTGCCGGTGGGGATCACTGGTGCGATCTTGTTGCTGCTCAAGGTTCCGAGGCTGAGCGAGCTGATGGGCGAGGGGGCCGGTGCCTTGACCAGCTGGACGTTCTACCGCGACGCCTTGGTCGTGTCGTTCGTGCTGTTCTTCGGCTCGATCCTCGTCGGCCTCGTCATCGTGACGACCGTTCCGCGGCTGCTCAACCTCCTCATCAGGCCGTACAAGGTCTATCGCCTGTACGGCTTCTATTACGGGGTCCACCGGTGGATCGCGCGTTTGACGAATGCCAAGGTCTTGAGCAACCTCGTCGGCGATACCTCGTGGATCGTCTACTACCTGGGCGCCATCGGGTACGACCTCGGAAAGATCGTCCAGACCGGGTCGAACTTCGGCGGCAATGTCAAACATGAGAGCCCGTACCTGAGCTCGATTGGTACTGGAACCATGGTCGCCGACGCGCTGTCAATGATGAACGCCGAATTCTCGAGCACGTCCTTCCGGCTGTCCTGGACGTTCATCGGAGAACACAACTTCCTCGGCAACGGCATTGCCTATCCGCCGAACGGCAGGACGCGTGACAACTGCCTGCTCGCAACAAAGGTCATGGTGCCGATTAGCGGGAAGGTTCGGGAGAATGTCGGGCTGCTGGGCTCCCCGGCCTTCGAGATCCCGCGGTCGGTCGACCGCGACAGCAGTTTCGATCATCTGAAGCAAGGAGATGGGCTGCGTCGCGGCCTCGCAGCCAAGAACAGGCACAACCTCATCACCATCTTGTGGTGCCTGTTCGCGCGGTGGTTATTCGTGTTCCTGATTACGGTGCTGCTGGGCATGGCCGGGGATTTCTACGCCGCCTTGGGTACGACCGCGATCGTATTGGAATTCATGCTCGCCCTAGCCCTCGGCCTCGCCTATTGGATCCTGGTCGACCACATCGCGAGAGGATTCAAGCCCCTGCCGGCGCTGTTCTGCTCGCTCTACGAGCCCGCGATGTGGCGGCACGAACGGTACTGGAAGGTGCCTTCAACCGGGTATTTCGGGGCCTTCGCAGGTACCCCGTTCATCAATATGATTCTGCGCCGAGTTGGCACTCGGATCGGTCGCCGGGTTTTCAACGACGGCTGCGGTATGCCGGAGCGGTCATTGGTCACCATTGGCGACGATTGCACGCTCAACGAGGGAACCACCATCCAGTGCCATTCGCAGGAGGATGGCACCTTCAAGTCGGACTACTCCACCCTCGGTTGCAACGTCACCCTCGGGACGGCCGCCCACGTCCATTACGGCGTGACGATCGGCGATGGCGTCGTGATCGACCCTGACTCCTTCCTCATGAAGGGCGAGGAAGTCCCGCCGTACGAACACTGGGGCGGCAACCCAGCCACCGAGATGCGGGTTCCGGCCGCACTCAATGTTCGCCAAGACCGCGACGAGAGCCGGAGCGCAGCTCTGGCCAGTACCTACTAGCCCTTGCCAGCGGAGGAATGACGTGATGGAAGTTCAGGCAGAGGTCAATCGGGGGCTCGGCCAGGCGGCCGACAGAGAGTTCTGGCGGGACGTGCTCCTCGCCGGCGGGTTTACCGCAATACCGCGGTGGAGCCTCGACCCCGCGAAGGGCACAGCCCGCATAGCTGAGCATGACGCGAAGATCCCTGACGACCTCATCGCGACGTTGCGCCGGCTGGCGGCCGAGCTGGAGACCACCGTCAGCTCGGTCATGCTGGCTGCTCACGCCAAGGTACTTGCCGCACTGTCCGGGGAACGCGAGGTCGCGACGGGCTACGTCGCCCAGCAAGACGGTCGGCCATTGCTCTGCAGGTTGACGACCGAACCCGACTCATGGCGGTCGTTGCTGTTGATGACCCATCGAGCCGAGTCAGAACTACTGGCGCACAGCGACTTCCCGGTCGATGATCTCAAGCGCGAGCTGGGCCTCACCGAACCATCCTTCGAAACCGTGCTCGATCTAAGCGGGCTCGATCCAGCTGGGTTGGATAAAGCCGGAGGCGAACCAACCGGACTCGATGTAATGGGCAACGACGGCGACCTCTCCGAGGACACCGTGCTCTGGGTCGGCACCCCGGGCGACGATGGCCAGCTCACGCTGAGACTGCGGTATCGAACCGATGTACTCGATGCGGACGCCGCAGCAAGGATCGCCGGCTATCACCTCACCGCCCTGGAGCTGATCGCCGCCGATCTGGATGCTGAGCACCGACGGCAGAACCTGTTGTCCGCCGAGGAAGTCCACTTCCAGCTCGAAGGGCTCGCCGGACCGTGGCGAGACCTGCCGGACCGCCGGGTCCACGAGCTGTTCGAGGAGCAGGTGCAGGCTCATCCTGACGCCACCGCGGCCGTCCATGGCACTCGTCAGTTGACCTACCAAGAGCTCAATGGCCGTGCCAACCGGCTGGCCCGGGCGTTGCAAGTCCGCGGGATAAGCGCTGAAGACGTCGTGGCCGTGGTTACCGAGCGCAACCTGGACTGGATGGCTGCCGCCCTCGCGATCTTCAAGGCGGGTGGGGTGTATCTGCCGATCGAGCCGCACTTCCCGGCCGACCGGATTGCAGCGATGCTCACCCGGGCGGGCTGCGGTCTCGTGCTGACCGAGCCCGGCAGCACCGCAAACCTCGACCAGGCCATGAAGTTGCTGCCCGAGGCCCAGACGCTGTTCATTGAAGCGGCTTATCAGGAGGACCACGCCGACAGCAATCTCGGCCTTGATGTCGCCAAAGACCAGCTCGCCTACATCTACTTCACGTCCGGCTCCACAGGTGAGCCGAAGGGTGCGATGTGCGAGCACGCCGGGATGCTCAACCATCTGTTCGCCAAGATCGACGACCTGGAGATCGGCGAAGGACAGGTGGTTGCCCAAACCGCGCCGCAATGCTTCGACATCTCGCTGTGGCAATTGATATCCGCACTACTGGTTGGGGGGCAGACCCTGCTGATCGAGCAGGAGGTGATCTTGGATGTCCAGCGGTTCGTCGGCGCAATCGTCGATGCCCGAGTCACCGTCATGCAGGTCGTGCCGTCCTACCTCGAAGTCGTGTTGTCTTACCTGGAACAACACCCATCAGACTTATCCGCCCTTCGGTACGTGTCGGTTACCGGTGAGGCGCTCAAGAAGGAGCTCACCCAGCGCTGGTTCGCTGCCGAGCCACAGATCAAGCTGGTCAACGCGTACGGGTTGACCGAGACCTCTGATGACACCAACCACGAGGTGATGGACGGCGTTCCCTCCGACCGGGTCCCACTCGGCCGCGCGGTCAACAACGTGCAGATCCAGATTGTCGACGAGCATCTGGCTCCGGTGCCGTTGGGCGCTCCCGGGGAGATCGTTTTCTCTGGTGCCTGTGTCGGCCGTGGATATATCAATGATCCGGAACGCACTCGGGCGGCGTTCCTGACCGATCCCGAAGGTCAGCGGCGGTATCGCAGCGGTGATCATGGCCGCTGGCGGCCCGATGGCAAGCTGGAGTTCTTGGGCCGCCGGGACTCCCAACTGAAGATCCGCGGTTTCCGCATCGAGCTTGGCGAGATCGAAAACACCTTGTTGCGAGTGCCGGGGGTTCGCGATGGCGCCCTGGTGGTTGCGGAGCGGGCCGATCAAAGCAAGCACCTGGTGGCCTTCTACACCAGCCAGCAGCCACTCGAGGCCGACGTCCTGCGGGATCGGTTGGCTGAGTCCCTCCCCGACTACATGGTTCCCACAGTCTTTATCTGGCAAGAAAGCCTGCCGCTAACGGCCAATAGCAAGATCGACAAGAAAACGCTGACGAGGTTGGCCGGAGAACTCAGCGCCGGCGAGGACCACTACGACGCGCCACGTACGCCGACCGAACGGCGGCTGGCTGCCGCGTGGGCGAAGGTGCTGAGCGTTTCACCAGACGAGATCGGCCGGCTGGACCACTTCTTCGACCGCGGTGGCACCTCCTTGTCCGCAGTGAAACTAGCGGTCAATCTGGACCGTGTTTTCTCCCTCAAGGACCTCACCGGCAATCCGGTCCTCGCCGATTTGGCCGCGCTGGTCGACGGCAGGTCCGAGCGGCGCGCCGAGCTGCTGCAGTCAATCTCGGAGTCGGATGGTAACCATGCCGGCGCTCTCGTGTGCTTCCCCTACGCCGGTGGCAACGCGGTGAACTTCCGGCCGATGGCCCAGGCGCTGCGCGGCAGCGGATTGGCGGTGTACGCAGTCGAGCTACCCGGTCATGACGTCGCCGCTACCAGCGAGTCATTCGCGCCGCTGGCTCAGCTGGTCGACCGGGTGGTCGCTGAGATCACCGCTCGCGGTCTGAAGGAGGTTTTGCTGTGGGGCCACTCCTCCGGAACCGCCTTCGCCATAGAAACGGCCAAGAGACTGCAGGACTGCGGTGTGGAGGTCCAGCGCGTGTTCCTTGCTGCGCAATTGCTCGGTGACGCCGCCGACCGCCGCGCCAGCATTACCGATCTGACTCGGCGGAGCAACGCTGACATCCTCACCGACCTCACCGCGGACGGCGGCTACACCGAGCTCGGTGAGTTGGATGCACAACGCGCTGAGCACGTAGCTGCCGCGTACCGGCATGACTGCTTGTCCGCGTACAACTATTTCGCCGACGCCCTGGAAAATCCGCCGGTGAGGAGACTGTCAGTGCCGGTCACAGTGGTGGTCGCTGCGGACGACCCGATCACGTCGGCGTTCCAGCGTCGGCACCGCGACTGGGAACTGCTGGCCGAGCACGTCGACCTGCACGAACTTTCCGACGGCGGCCACTACTTCGTCCGTACCCAACCAGCCGAGTCGGCACAAGCCGTGCTCGGCGCAGCCAAGCTGTTCGCTTACTCCTGAGCAGTGCCTATTCCTGAGTAGTAATTGAAAGGAAATTTGAGATGTCGTCCTTGTTCCCAGTGTCAGTCCTCGACGCGGACCGGCAATCCGGCAAGGCGCCGATCCTGCTGGCCGAGGCTCCCGCCGACGCGCCGAGCTGGGCGGCCGAGCACCGGGACGCGCTACGCGAGGTCGTCGCCGAGCACGGTTCGGTTCTGATCCGCGGCCTCGACCTGAGCGACGCGGCAGAGATCAGTGCGGTTTTTCGACAGCTGTCCAGCAGCCTGATGATCGAAAGGGAGGCCTTCGCGGCCCGGCAGGTGTACGCCGACGGCGTGTATTCGTCGGCGACGTGGCCGGCGAACCAGCCGATGTGCATGCATCATGAGCTGAGCTATCGGCTCGAGGTGCCCAGCTTGATGCTGTTCGCCTGCCTCAACGCCCCCACCAGCGGCGGAGCGACCGCCGTGGCCGACTCGCGAGAGGTGCTCAATGCATTACCGGCCGACCTGGTCGGGCGGTTTGAGCGAGACGGCTGGTTGCTCACCCGCAGCTACAACGACGAGATCGGTGCGACCGTGGCGGAGGCGTTCGGGACCGACGATCGGAGCGCGGTGGAGAGTTACTGCCGCGCCAATGCGATCGAGTTCGAGTGGCAATCCGACGGTGGACTGCGTACCTGGCAGCGCCGGAGCGCCGTGGTGCAGCATCCGGTTACCGGCCAGCGCTGCTGGTTCAACCAGATCGCCTTCCTCAACGAGTGGACGTTAGACCCCGAAGTGCGCGAGTACCTGGTGGACATGTACGGCGATGACGGGCTGCCGTTCAACACCCGCTTCGGCAATGGTGACCCGATCGGCGAGGACGTCATAGAGCTGCTGAACCAGATCTACGTGGACAACACCGTGCGGGAGCCGTGGCAGGCAGGTGACCTGATGCTGGTCGACAACCTCCGTACCGCGCACAGCAGGGAGGCCTACGTCGGGCCGCGCGAGATCCTCGTCGGGATGGCTGAACCCGTACGCCTCTACGCGTCGCCCACCGATGAGGTAACGCACGGATGAGCACCTTGCTTACCGCTGCGACCGCGGCCGAAGGGGCCGAGCAGCCAACGGTGCCATCGTTCGCGGTGATCTCTGGTGCGCAGGTTCAGAAGGCGCTGGAGGGACAAGAGAAGGAGATTGTGGAGCTGGTCGAGGCCACCTACCGGCTGCATGGTGCCGGCGATTCGGTGAACCCGCCGTCCTATTTCCTGCGCCTGCCGGACCGCCCGTCCGCCCGGATCATTGCGCTGCCGGCTTCCATCGGTGGAAATCTGCGCGTGGACGGCCTGAAGTGGATCTCGAGCTTCCCGGAGAACGTCGCGGCCGGGATCCCGCGGGCGTCGGCGGTGCTGATCCTTAATGATCACGGCACTGGCTATCCGTTCGCTTGCCTGGAGTCCTCGATCATCAGCGCCACCAGGACGGCGGCGTCGGCGGCGTTGGCGGCTGATTGGCTGACCCGCGACCGGCCCCGCCCGAGACGCATCGGGTTCGTGGGAACAGGCTTGATCGCGCGTTACATTCACACCTTTCTGGCTGGCACCGGCTGGCTGTTCGATGAGCTTGGCGTGCATGACCTGTCCGGCGACAGCGCGGCCGGATTCCGTGGCTACCTGGATCAGTCGGGCGCCGCCGGCCAGGTGACGGTTTACGAGAGCGCCGAGGGGTTGATCCGGTCCAGCGACCTGCTGGTCTTCGCCACCGTCGCTGCCGAACCGCACATCCGGGACGTGTCGTGGTTTGCCCATAATCCGGTGGTACTGCATGTGTCGCTGCGTGACCTGGCGCCAGAAATTCTGCTTGCGTCGACCAATGTGGTTGACGACATCGAGCATTGTCTGAAGGCCAACACTTCACCGCATCTGGTTGAGCAGATCACCGGCAGCCGGGATTTCCTGGCCGGCACCTTGGCTGATGTGATGGATGGACGTGTGTCGGTGCCGACAGATCGGCCGGTGATCTTTTCACCGTTCGGTTTGGGGGTGCTTGATCTGGCGGTCGGCAAGTACGTGTACGACCAGGCGGCCTCAGCCGACGACCTACATCTCATCGACGATTTCTTCCACGAGCTACGCCGCTACGGCTGATGGAGTCGTGCGCAGTCAGCGCAGTTCGGCTGACTTGCTACACCATTAAGATGATCTTGGGTCAGCGGCCCGTGGCATCGGGTATCCGGACCGAAATGAGCGAGCCGCCCTCGATCTCAGACCAGTCACCGTCGAACTCCAGCCTGGCCAAGGCAGTGGCCGGAAAGCGACTTTCGATTGCGCTGACCGCGCTGGGCGCGGACGTGTCGGGATCGGCCATGTCATGCACCAGGCCTGGTGCGCCTGGAGCGTGGCCGACCAGCAGTGCGACATGGCAATCAGCGGGAAGATCGCGCACGGCATTGATCAACGTATCGGCGCCGGCGTTGTAGAAGCGCTCGGCAATCTCTACGCGGTCGGGTGCAAGTTGATCACCCAATCTCAGCAACTCGAGCGTCTGCTCTGCACGGGTGGCGCTGGAGCACAGCACGGCATCGACCGTGATGCCTTGCTCTCGGAGGTAGTCGCCGACCTCCTCGGCATGGCGTTCGCCGTCAGGGGTGAGTCGCCGTTGGCTGTCCCGGCTTCCGGGGCGTACGTCCTCGGTTTCAGCATGGCGAAGTACGAGCAAGATGCGTCGCTGGTCCACCCGAGCAGCCTAAGGCGCAGCCCTGATGGCAATGGCTATCTGGCTATGACGACTCGCTCGCGCGATCCAAGAGCAACGAACGTTCGCGTTCGTTTTGGGTCATGTTGGCCGCCCGGGCAAACTCCACCTTCGCTTCATCGTGGCGGCCAAGCTTGGCCAACAGATCGCCGCGCACGCTCGGCAGCAGGTGATATCCCTGCAGCGCAGGCAGCCCGGCCAACTGATCAAGCAATTCAAGTCCGGCCTCCGGCCCGTACGCCATGCCCAGCGCCACCGCCCGATTCACCTCGACGACGGGGGAGCCGGTGAGCCGCGCCAACTGTTCGTATAGCTCGGCTATGCTTACCCAGTCGGTCGCCTCAGCCGTCTCGGCTCGTGCATGGCAGGCCGCGATGGCCGCCTGCAGAGCGTACGGGCCAAGATCGGTAGAGCTCATCATCGCGCGATCCAGCGCCGCCAATCCGCGCACGATATGCACCGGATCCCAGCGCGAACGATCTTGATCAAGCAGCAGGATCGGTGACCCATCAGCTGCAGTGCGGGCCGCGAGCCGAGAGGACTGCAACTCCATCAGCGCACACAATCCGTGCACCTCGGGATCCCGCGGAGCCAGCGCGGTAAGGATCCGGCCGAGGCGGAGCGCTTCGTCACACAACGCGGGCCGCAGCCACTCACTGCCAGCTGTGGCCGAATAGCCTTCGTTGTACAGCAGATAGATCACGCTCAATACCGCGGTCAGCCGCTCGGCGCGCTCCGCTTCGCTGGGTTCCTCCAACGCTGCACCCGCCTCGGCAAGCGTCCGTTTCGCGCGCACTACCCGTTGTGCGACGGTGGCCTCCGTCGTGAGGTACGCCCGCGCGATCTCTCGGGTCGTCAACCCGCCGACCAGCTTGAGCGTCAGGGTGCACTGCGCCTCAGAGGTCAGGGCTGGATGGCAGCAGATGAACATCAGCCGCAGCACATCGTCCTCGACATGATCAACTGCGGTGAGGAAGTCCTCTTCAGACATCTCGTTTCCTTGCCCGCGAGCGATGGCGGTATAGATCTGATCAAGGCGGTCGCTGCGCCGAAATTGATCGACTCCCCGGCGCTTGGCGATCGTCATCAGCCAGGCGCCGGGGTTATCGGGTACGCCGGATGTCGGCCATTGCTGCAACGCGGCTACGAGCGCGTCCTGAGCGAAGTCCTCCGCTAGCCCCACATCTCGTACGATCCGCACCAGCCCGGCGATCAGCCTCGTGGACTCCAGTCGCCAAACCGCCTCGATGGCCTCCTGCGTAGCCCCATCAGTCACCGATCGATCAGATCACGACTCGCCGAGCTGGCGTACTTCACAGCTGCCCTGCCAACCGGGCCAGTGATCTTTGTGAATCTGCATCAGCCGTTTCGCCAGCTCGACAGCCTCCGCCTTGCTGCGTACCTCGATCACGGCGTACCCCCCGACCAGCTCCTTGGCTTCGGTGAATGGGCCGTCCACAGCCTTGATCGTGCCGTCAACGAGAGACACGATGGCTCCCGCGGCGCTTGGCAGCAAGCCGCCCTGGTCGACCAGCGTGCCATTCCGGGCACCCTCTGCGGCGTACTCGCCCATCGCCTGGAACAGCTCAGGCGGCGGTGGTCCTCCGGGCAGGGACTCGTCGAACTTCAGCAGTGCCATGAATCGCATGACTCTCTTCCTTTCTGGTGGTGGCCGGCTTCATCCGGGCCTTCACCTTCGCGTCGGGCGGCTATTCGCGATCTCGACATGGCCAATCGAGATTTCTCCAAACTTCTTTCCTACTGCTGTCGAGAACGCCGAACTCTGGTCGACGCGGAGGTAAGCAACCTTTGGAAAGGAAAGTGTTGATCATGACCACCACGACATCTGCTACGACGACCGACCTCACCCGAACGCTACTTGGCGCGGGAATCGTGGCTGGACCCTTGTTCGTCGGCGTCGCCGCCGTGCAGACGTTCACCCGCACCGGATTTGATCTACGCCGCCACCCGCTCAGTCTGCTGTCATTGGGTGAGTACGGATGGATTCAGGTGACCAACTTCATCGTCGCTGGCGTCCTCAGTCTGCTCTTTGCTGTCGGCGTCGCTCGCTGCCTGTCAACTGGACCCGGCAGCACCTGGGCACCGAGGCTGCTCGCGCTCTTCGGGGCTGGTCTGGTGATTGGCGGCATCTTCACCGCAGACCCTGCGCTCGGTTTTCCTCGCGGTGCGCCAGCTGGCTATCCCGAGCGGCTCAGCGTCCATGGCATGATCCACGCCTTCGCGCCACCGCTGGCCTTCCTATCCATCATCGCGGCGTGCCTGATCATCGCCCGCCGGTTTGCTGCGGAGGGGTTGAGGCGTACGGCGGTGCTGACTCGGGTCATCGCAGTGGCATGTTTCGTGCTCGGCATACCGGTCGGACCAGGCTTCAGTGTGCGCCTCTTTCTTGCAGTCGCTCTTGCCTTCGCCTGGATCGCTGGATACGCCGTGTACCTCCGGTGGCCGGTGAGCCAACAGCAGTAAGGGGGTTATGGCTTGAGTGCCACAACGATGTCGCGGCGGATCGAGGAGTCGACGCGGTGCTCGAAGTCCCGATACGGACCCGAGTCCAGTGGTTCCAGGCCCGCCGCGGCAACCAGGTCGAGCAGCCGCTCCCGGCGCAAGCCGATGGCGTTGAAGGACAGGCCGAGCGCGCCGCCGGGCTTCAGCTGCATCGTCCAGACAGGGAGTGCCTCGCTGATCAACCCAGCGGCGGAGCGGTCCCGTCCGCGGACACCACTGACGTCGGTCCGGCTGCCATGAACCACCCCGTAGGGAGCATCGGTTACCACTGCCTCGAACCGGCGCTTTCCAAACAGCGCCCCGGATTGCCGCGTGTCCCCGGAGAATACTGTCAGGGCGATGGGACGTTCCCTGCCGTTCGGGATCACCGCCGCTTCCAGTCGTTTGCCAATGATCTTGCCTTCGCGCCGCACCGGATTGACCTCGAGGTTGTGTTTGAGCCGCTTGCGTCGCAAGTAGCTGCGTAGGTACGCCGCGTACGCCTCGACTGCCTTGGCCTCCACCTCTACGCCCGCCGCGTTGCACCCGAGCATCATGGCGGTGCTGAGCACGGTGCCCCGACCGCACAGCGGGTCCAGGATCGAAATCGGTCCGCTGCTCGGCCGTCGCATAGAAGCCAGTGTGACGTTGATCAACAATCGGGTGAATTGCTCATTGGTTTTGCCCGGATACTTCGGAATCGTCACTAGATCATCGTCGAAAAGATCCGGGCGGATGATCTCGATCGGCCGCAGCCGATCATGCTCGCGGTGGAAGGTGGCATAGCAACCAGACAGCCGACCGAGCGTGGCGCAGCCGTGCTCGTCGAGGCATTCGGTGGCCAAGGCTAGATAGCCGATTCGGGCGATGCGAACAGACTCGATCGGCGGATGATCATCAGCACCGAGCATGATCTTCAGTTCGGCCGCCACCAGCCGATCGGCCTCTGACGCATACACCCTGTTGGCCGACGGAGCAAGCAAGATCAGATGGTCAGCCATTCGGCCTTGTCGTCAGCTGCGAGCGTCGGGAATCGCGTGCCCGCCGTGCTGAGGAGGAGAGAGCGGAGGCGTTCTTTCCTCTGCGAGCGACGACGAAGTAGGCGGATACGAGCGCGCGATGCGCGAGCAGCTCCAAAAATAGGGGCAGCCATCAGCTAGCGTCGGTCACCGTGGAAGCCGTGCTCCTTGGCCCGCTCGAAGCTCGCTCGAACCTCGTCTTCGGCTTCGTCAGCGCCGGTCCAGGTGGCACCCTCGACCGACTTTCCGGGCTCGAGATCCTTGTAGACAGAAAAGAAATGCTCGATCTCGAGCAGCGCGAACTTGCGTACGTCGGACAGATCCCGGATGTGGTCACGTCGCGGATCGGACGCCGGTACACACAGCACCTTGTCGTCGCCACCGGCCTCGTCCTTCATCCGGAACATCGCGATTGCCCGGCAGCGAATCAAGCAGCCCGGGAACGTCGGCTCGCCTATCATCACGAGCGCATCGAGCGGATCGCCGTCCTGTCCAAGGGTTCCTTCGATGAAGCCGTAGTCGGCCGGATATTGGGTCGAGGTGAACAGCGTACGGTCCAGCCGGATCCGGCCAGTTTCATGATCAACTTCGTACTTGTTCTTCTGACCCTTGGGAATCTCGACGGTGACATCGAAGGTCAAACCGCTGAGCGGCCTTAGACCTCCCTCAACATCCGGTGCGGCCATCTGACCTCCTTGGGATTAGGACTGACTTCTGCGAGAGTGCATACCAGCTGTGTCCCGATGGCTGAGCCTAGCGTGTAAGGGGGTGTGCAGACCCGATGGGCCCTAAGCGGACCGCGACCATCGTTTTGGCTGTCATCGCAGCCATGGTCGTACTGATCAGCATGATTGCCGGAGCAATTGCGGTGTTCCCGCGAGAGCACCGTTACGCCGTTGGGCCTCACACCAGCTACGCTCCGCCGCCCTCACCAGCGAGCACTCCAAGCGTTTCTGTCGCGCCCAGCACAGCGACGACGGCACCAACGCCTGCCGAGGGCGAATTGCCTGGCCCGGTCCTCGCTCCGGCCCCACAGCGCGTCGTACCGAACAAGACAGCGGTCGCCAACAAGATCCGGACGGTCAAGCTCAAGGGGATGACTGGCTCCTACTCGGGAGCGGTGGTCGAGGTGGGCAGCGGGAAAGTGGTGTTCGCCCACAATGCCACCCGTGGCTACATCCCGGCCTCAACAATGAAGTTGCTGACCTCGACGGCTGCGTTGTCGATCCTGGGACCAGAGCACACCTTCAAGACGTCGGTGGTCAGTCCGAAGCGGGGTCAGATCATTTTGGTCGGCGGCGGCGATCCGTACCTTTCCAGCAAGTCACGAGCTGGCTACCCGAAGCGGGCGACGATCACCGGACTAGCCCGGGCTACGGCAAGTCGCCTGAAGCACGACAAGATCAAGAAGGTCAGTGTGGGCTACGACGCCTCGTTGTTCCGCGGTCCGTCGTGGAACCCGAGTTGGCCGGGTTTCTACGCTGATCAGGTCTCCCACACCTCGGCGCTCTGGGTTGACGAAGGCCATGTGGGTTACGGTGGCGTGCGCTACAAAGATCCGGCCAACCAGGCCGTCAAGGCCTTCGCCGGAGCCCTGTCCAAGCAGGGGATAGGGGTCACCGCGACGCGGTCGGCCCATGCGCCCAAGTCCGCTCCGGTCGTTGCCAGGGTCTCCTCGATGCCACTGGAGCGGATCGTGGAGCACCTGCTCATGGTGAGTGACAACGATGCGGCAGAGGTGATCTTCCGCCAGGCAGCGATCGGCGCCAAGAAGCAGGGATCGATCGCGGAGGCAACCAACGTCGTGCGGGCGGAGCTCACCAAGCTCGGCATCTGGGATCCCGGAATGACGATCACCGACGGCAGCGGGCTTGCCCGCCGAACCAAAGTGCCGGCCGATTCGATGGTCAAGATGCTCCGGGCGGCGGCAAGCACGCAACATCCTGAGCTGCGTGCGGTGATCACTGGACTGTCGGTAGCAGGAGTCGAGGGCAGTCTGCGACGCCAGTACTTCGACGACAAGAGTGTGGCCGGCCGCGGCGTGGTACGCGGCAAGACCGGAACCCTCAACAAGGTACGTGCCCGCGCCGGCCTGGTCCGCACCGCCGACGGGTCGCTGCTGGCGTACGCGTTCTTGATCAACAAGCCGAAGAATGAGTACAACGCCATGATCTGGCTGGATCGGGTGACTGCCGCGTTGAGCACCTGCGGCTGTCGCTAGTCGCTCAAGCCGACTGAGCCTGCGCGGACCGCGCACATAGACTCGCCCGCATGACAACCTCGATGGTCGACTGGACCGTTGCGTTCAACACGGCAACCAGGCTTGTCAAGCCGGGCCCAGAGATCTCCAGGGAAGGTGCCGCGGCCGTCGTCGCGGAGCTACGTGGCTATGCAAACCGGGCGGAGAGGTATGTCTGCGATGTCACGGGGTTGCAAGCCGGCAGCGGTACGGCTCCGGTGTTGGTGGTCGATCGGCCGCGCTGGATTCAGGCAAACCTCGACGGCTTCCGTCAGATCCTGCTGCCACTCAATGCCAAGGTGATTGACCGGATGAAGCAGTCAAATCCCACCATGGCGAACCTTGGGCCTCGGATCACCGGGGTCGAGGTAGGCGCGTTGCTCAGCTATCTCTCGTCGAAGGTCCTTGGCCAGTTCGATCCGTTTTTCCCGGGCGCCGATCACAACTCACCTGGCGGCCGACTGCTGCTCGTCGCGCCGAACATCGTTGCCATCGAGCGTGAGCTTGATGTCGATCCGGCCGACTTCCGGCTCTGGGTTTGCTTGCATGAGGAAACCCACCGGGTGCAGTTCACCGCAGTGCCGTGGCTGCGCAGCTACCTGAATGATCAGATCGCCCAGATCGTCGACTCGGCCGAACTGGACCCGACAATCGTTGCTCAGATGTTGCGTGAGGCGATCAAGCGCGTGATCGAGGGCCTCGGCCGCAACGAGGAGATTTCGATCATCGACCTCGTCCAGACACCAGCTCAGCGCGAAACCGTCGATCGGGTGACGGCGGTGATGTCGCTGCTTGAGGGGCATGCCGACGTCGTGATGGACAGTGTTGGTCCCGAGGTCATTCCCACCGTCGAGCACATCCGCGCCAAGTTCACCGTACGCCGCCAGGGCCAGGGCTTGGACAAGATCATCCGCAAGCTGCTCGGGCTGGATGCCAAGATGCGGCAATATCGCGATGGCGCGAGCTTCTGCCGCGCCGTGCTGGCTGAGGTTGGCATGGCTGGCCTGAACCGAGTCTGGACATCTCCAGAAACTCTCCCCACCGCTGCCGAGATTGCCGACCCCAAGCTCTGGCTGGCGCGCGTCCACCATGAGCTGACCGCCAGCTAGGCCACACCGCAAGCCCGTGGGTCGTCGCGAGCTGGGCCCAGCCGCCCTTGCTGCCGTTCAGGCCGTCGATGGTGCCCTGCATCAGCAGGATTCACATCTTGTCGTCGCCTGCTCTGGAGGCGCGGACTCGCTCGCACTGGCGTTCGCCGTCGACTACGTGACAACGCGGCGTGGCCTCGTCCACAGCGCTGTGGTGATCGATCACGGTCTGCAGGATGACTCGGCCGAAGTCGCTGGCCGGGTGGCGGATCAGCTCGCAACGCTCGGCTACGACGATGTGTCGGTCGTCACCGTCGACGTCGACCAGTCGAGTGCAGTCGGGCCTGAAGCGGCGGCCCGGCAAGCCCGCTATCGCGCTCTGGATACCGAGGCGCGATCCCGTGCAGCCACGGTGTGGCTCGGCCACACCCTCGATGATCAAGCAGAGACCGTGCTACTCGGCTTGGCTCGCGGGTCCGGCAGCCGATCACTCGCGGGCATGGTGCCGCGCGCCGGGCATCTCGTTCGGCCGTTCCTGCGGATCCGCCGTAGCACCACCGAGCAGGTTTGCGCGGAGCTGGGCCTTGAGCCCTGGCAGGACCCGCACAACTCAGATCGTCGCTTTACCCGCGTCCGGGTTCGCGACATCGTGCTGCCGATGCTCGAGGCCGAGCTCGGGCCTGGCGTCGCGGAAGCGCTGTCGCGGACCGCGGAGTTAGTGCGTGATGACTCTGAACTTCTTGATCAATTGGCCGCGCAGACGTCCCGCGCTGCCGAGGGATTGGGCGGTAGGGACACCCTCGACTGTGCCGCCCTGGAATCTCAGCCTCCGGCCTTGCGCCGCCGGATCATCCGGCTCTGGCTACTGGCCCACGGGCTTGGTGACCTCTCTCTGCGGCACATCAGCGCGGTGGATTCTCTGGTCATCGACTGGCATGGCCAAAAGGCCATTCACATCCCGGGCGCAACGGTCACGCGTACCGCCGGACGGCTCCGGGTCGGTTGATGCCCTGTGACGCCTGTCAGAGTTCAATCGAACGCGCAACTGTGACGGGCGGCTGTGGCAGGCTGAGGCCCGTGGAAGCCACCCAGCTCAGCGGTGAATTGACCCGTGTCCTGGTAACCAAGGAC
>Ga0307284_10000020_pt1 | contig 20963 bp, 24 predicted proteins | sample ER_DNA_123_FD_194480 | JGI IMG/M metagenome (GOLD analysis project Ga0307284, IMG submission 194480) | Bulk soil microbial communities from the East River watershed near Crested Butte, Colorado, United States - ER_DNA_123 | ecosystem: Environmental > Terrestrial > Soil > Floodplain | place... | reverse complement strand
AAGTTCTACCGCGCCGCTGTCGAAGCCGGCGGCCGCGACAACGGCGCGCCGGGTCTTCGCCCGCATTACCACGCCGGGTATTACGCGGCGTTCGTCATTGACCCGGACGGGAACAACGTCGAAGCGGTCTTCCACGGGGACCGCCAGTTGCCAGCCACGTAACGCTCGCTTGGGCGAGTGTTTCGCTATGACGCCAGAGCGGACTGCCCTTACTGGTCCCGCGTCTGCCGTAGTGGCAGGCCAGTCTTAACGTCGCGGACGCATGCGAGCCAGTCGTCCCAAGCAGCGGGATCGGTCGGCCCGCCGTCCACTTCGATCTCCGTGTCGCCAACCAGCGTGATCAGGTCGTCGCCCGAGCGTTGGGCGTACCGCCAAAGGAACTCCGGTGCCTCACGGGGGTGTGGATCTCCGATGACGAGATCGGCTGGTGACCTCGCCTGGTCACGGCCGCTTCGAGAACGAAGGCGCCGTGGCTTGCGCCAGTGTTCAGGAATGTCCCCCGACGGGCGCCGCCGTCGAGCTTGTCGAGGCTGGTCGCATGCAAGGATGGGGCGATGAGCGAAGCGAACGTGTTCGGCACCGAGCCCGACTTCAGGCTTCCTAACGGCGTATCGATCCTGCAGGTGGCGAAACATGCTGGTGCCGAACTGCTCGGCGCCACGGCTTACGTGCTTGAGGCGGGTGCGCGATGGGCAGACCTTCACGTCCACTATGCAAACGAAGAGATGATCGTCGTCCTTGAGGGAACACCTACAGGTGCATACGCTTGACGGTGCGGAGCAACTTCAGTCAGGCGACGTTGTGGCCTGCCTTCGCGGGAGGCGCGGCGCACATCGGCTGACAAATGACTCGGAAGTTCCTGCGCGTGTGCTGATCGTGTCCACGACGAATATGCCAGAGATTGTCGAGTATCCCGAGGAAGGCGAGAACGGCAGGGTATTCGCGATGACTGAACCGCCCTACTCAGAAGCGCCATATGACGATTCGCACGGTCGCTTAATTCGGGTCTTTCGCCGCGATCAGGGTCAACCGATACCACCGGACAGCGCGCCAGGCTCGTAGCGACCTGATTCCAACGGCAGCTCGCCCATCTGGGCCAGTGTTCAGGAATGTCATGCGAGCGTCGACCATGCGTGCGTCGCGCTTCTAGGATTCAGCTTCTTGAGCGATTGCGGCACCTGTAAATCCATCGCCTTGGAGACCGCATACGGCGGCTGCATCCACAGGACAGAGCACTGGTTCGTCGATCACTGCATCGGCCCGCTCGGCGTCGGGACGCTGATCATCAAACCCAATCGTCATGTCGTGCATGTCTCTGACCTCCAAGCAGCAGAGGCTATGGAACTCGGAGTCGTGCTTCAGCAGGCGGCGGCAGTCGTGACCGCACTTGAGCGACCCGAGCAGGTGTACGTCACGCTGTGGTCGCACATGCACGCCGTGCCCGGACACATTCATTTCGTCGTTCAACCGGTGACTCGGGCGCGAATGGACGAGCACGAAGGGCGCCACGGCGTCCGGCTCCAGGTCGAGATGTTCGATCGCAGGATCAGGCCGGATCCGGCCGAGGCAGCGGCTTTCGCGGATCGGGCACGCGACGCGTGGCCGTCGTAGCAGCTCTTTCGCGATCGGATCGGTGTCGTTAGGCACGTAAGCACCGCGTGCGCCAGTGTTCGGGAATGGCGCTTGAGCAAACCGGGGAGACCCGATTAGTCGCCGAGGTCAAGAGGAAGCGGCGCGCGTGGCAAACCTGTTTGGAGATCGACCGAGATCGGGATGTCGCTCCTGCCTCCGAAGAACCCGGTCACGTGCAGCACGTCGCCCACGGCACCCGTGATCGCGAGTTCATCGAGTGCGAGCCGCGGAGATCTCCAGATGAGTCCGTCGGCTCCGTAGGCGGCGAGGTTCGTGAAGTCGGCGAAGACAACCATGCTGTGGCTGGGAACAACGAACAGGTCGGTTATGGGGAACGATGCGATGTCGTAGGTCTCCTTCGGCGCGTCGGATCGAACGACCGTGCCGCTGCCCGCATATACGACGCAGATCGAGCGCTCGTCGGGCCATGCGAGGAGACGACTCTGGCAGGCAGGCGGGACCGGATAACTCTCCCGACCGTAGAAGACTCCGACCCATGGATCGCCGCCGACGGGATGGACTCTCAGGATCGGGCGATCGGCTAGCTCCCGTTGTCGATCGACATCGACCGCATCGGGGAAGCCAATGACGCTGGCCCCGCCAAGCTTGTCGATGCGTTCGAGCTGCTCAACTTCGTAGCACGCCTGGAAATCGAACTGCGATCCGATCACTCTGCCCATGCCCGGACGATAGTGCGCCGCCTGCGCCAGGGTTCGGGAATGTCCCTGGCGCTGTCGTGATGGCCAGGTGGAGCGCTTAGCGGCGGGCTACGAAGACGTACTCGTGGCTGTTGTCGTCGAGCGGCTCCCCGGCGAATCCGGCATAGAGAGCTTCCAGCCGCAGGCCCGCGACATCGAGGAGTCCCAGCCATTCGTTTTTGGTTGCCCACCAGAGCGAACCGGTTCCACCATCGTCCAAGGTGATGTCGACCCGGTTCTCGCTGACGCTGTAGTTGATCGTGTGCGGCAACGGTGTGTCGGCGTGCTTGCCGTCTATGGCGGATGCTGTCTGATGGTCGAAGGCGAACGCGTTCCAGGCGAAGCGGCCGTCAGGCCGAAGTGATGCGGCGACCCGCTCGAAGCAGCGGCGGCGATCGGCCCACGTGCGCAGATGCAGCAGTGACCGGCCAGGGCAGTAGATCAGGGCCGCCGGTTCCTCGATTTCAAGCTCCCGTATGTCTCCTTCGCGTAGGTCGAGTTCGACTCCCGCCTCAACCGCGCGCTCTCGCGCCTGCGCGAGCATCGCCGGAGAAGAGTCAATCCCGACCACACGTCTGCCCGTTTCCTGAGCAACCGGGATCGCAACGCGCCCGTTACCAACCGCAAGCTCGACCAGTAGCCCGTCAGCCTCACGGGCGAGCGCGACGTAAAACGGGACGTCAGCAGTCACGTCGGCCGACCACTCCGCGTACCGATCCGCCCAAGCCTCGTACCAGCTCGACATGGCGACCCAACCTACGCCAAACGAGGCGGCGTTCGGCTGGGCCAGCGTTCGGGAATGTCCCCCGAGTACGGGGCGCACGTGTTAGCGGTTCAACCTTGCCGCGAGATCGTGTGCTGCGCGGATGGAGCCGACATCGACCAGGATTCCTTTCGCTGGGAGCCGGAGGAGGTTCGGGGGCACGTGGTAGTCGATGAAGCGCTTGCTGATCACCCTTCCGTTCACTGAGATGAGAATGTAGTCAGGACGGTGGCGTCGTCGGCCCGCCCGTGCGACGTTTGTTGTCAGCCCGACGAGCTTTCTTTGCCCGTTCGGCGTCAGTTCGAGGAGGATGTCTGAGTCTGGCTGAGAGTTCCTCGGATCGACGGCCGCGCGAACCGACCGAAGATCGGCACGCGACAGCACCGGCCCGATCCCGCCCTCGCCGGAGATCCGCAGGGTCGCACGATGGGACGTGCCGCAGCCGACGAGAAGCCCGGCTGCGATCAAGCCAAGCACTCTCCGACTGCGATCCGCCATGACCTGACGATAACTACAGGCGGCGACCGCGCCACTCGCTGCGCGAGCGTGCTCTCGCCGATGCCCTGACCAGTGTTGCTAGAGCAGAATCTCGACGGCAGTTTCGGGCGAGCAGCCCTGGCCCACGAGCTCGACGGCCCGGTGCAGGTCGGCCTCGCTGCCCGCGAGCCGTTCGGCCAGCGGCAGGGGGTAGCCGGCTTCCATGAGCACATGCAACCGCCAGCTCTCGACCTTTGTCTGGTCGCTGCCGTTCGGCTCGATGATCTCTGTCGTCTCTCCCACGATTTGATCCGTTCGCCGTTTCATAGACGAACCCTGCCCTCTTTTGTTTGCTGAGGGGCGTCCCGAAAACGGCCTAGGTACGCGCGAGGGTCTCATCTATGCGCTTTGCGAGCTCTCGCAGCCTGGCATCGAGGACGGCTCGCTCGGCCTCGGCGTCGGCCGCCAGCGTGTCCAGCCGCCGCCGCAGTTCTTGCTCGGCCTGCAGGAGCCGGGCCTCGAACGCCTCGATCGCCTCGGCACGCTGCCGGTCGAGCCCCTCTGCGACCTGAGCCTGCCGCCGCTCGAGGCGCTGGGCGCCGGCGTCGCCCACCTGCGCGAGCCGGTCGGCGAGGACCGTTTGCGCTTCGCGCGCGAAGGCTTGCACGGCGCGGTCGAGCTCACGTGACAGACGTACCGCGGCAGCTTCGCGGGATGACTTGACCGTGTCAGCGAACTGCTGCGTCGCTGCATCGGAGTAACTGGACGCGGCGCGCGAGAGAATGCGCTCGAGTTGCTCGAGCTGGCGGCGCTCGACATCCGCGAAGCCCGACTGGATGCGACGTGTTGCGTCAGCTTCTTCGCGCTCGATCAGCTCGGTCAGCTGACGCTCGCGTTTGCGGATGCGCTCGTTGAGCTCGTGGAGCGAGCGTCTTCGTTCGGACGCGTAGCCCTCGAGCTCGGCGCTGCCCGCTGCGATTGCCTCCTGCGATGCGCGCGCCAACTCGTCGCGCAGCCGCACGAGATTCGCGCGTTGCTGCTCGCTCTCGCCTTCTAGCCGTTCGGCGTCGGCGGCGATCCTCGCCTCGGCCTCGGCGATGAGCTGTTTCTGCCGTTGCGCAAGCTGTGCCAGCTGATCCGCGACTCCCCTTTGCGCACGTTCAAGGTCGTCGGTCCATGCGGTCAGGCGTACCTCCATCTGCTGCTGCGCTGCCGTGAGCGCTTCGCCCAGCTCGTCTGCTGCCGTACGCGAGCGCTCGGCCGCCGCCGCCCGTCGCTCCTCGGCCATGCGGCGCTCCTGCTCGGCCATGATCGAGGCCGAATCCGCGCGAGCCCGCACCAGCGTTCGCTCGAGCTCGGCCATTCGCTCGTCTGCCTCGCGCGCGATCATGGAGTTGATTCGGCCTTGTGCCCGCGCCAGTTGGTCGTCGACGCGGCGAGATGCCCGCAGGAGATCGCGCAGCTTTATCGCCGCGAGCTGTGCGAGGAACGCGACGCTGATTCCCCCTGCGGCAGCTGCGATGCTCGCCTCCGGGCGGAAACCGAAGGCGACCCAGGCGGCGACCGCCGTCACGCCCACGAGCACCGCAAGAGCGACGAGCGCGCGGCGTCGACCGCGATCGAAAGCGACGGCCGCCAATGTCAGCGCCGCCACGGCCGCTGTTGCGGCGAACGCGATCTGCACGATCGTGACGAGTTCCACGGCGTCAGGTTACGCGGAGCAGGACGAGCGCGAGTGCTAGGCAGACAACGGCTGCGGAAACGGCCCGCAGTGCCCGCTCCGACTCGGCAGTGAAGGTCTCGGCGGTGATGTCGATCGTCGAGCCGTCGACGAGCTCGATCCGGCCGGACACATCCCGAGCCCGGCGGCGAACAAGCCGCACCGGCGTCGACAGCCGCCTCTGCGCGTGGCTGAGGAGAGCGGCGAACGCTGCGGCGAGCACCCCTTCGACGCGGATCGTCTCCGCTGCCGCGAAGTACGTGGCGAGGACGGGGAAGGCTCCCCAGGCGAGGGAGAACCAGGGATCACCGTGGAAGCGGCCGCCGAAGAGCTCGAGGTTGTATGCCACGGCGATGAACGTCCCCGCTGCGACGAACACGAGCAGCCAGAGGCTCGTGCGCACCGCGACTGCGACGCCGATGGCGGCTGCGCCTGCCAGGGAAGCGACGGCAAGAGCTACGAGCGCCGTGTCGCCGATGCGGGTCTGGAGGGGCCGTCCGTTGAGCTCATCAAGAGCATGTGCCGCGACGCCCATGCCGAGAAAGAATGCGAGCAGTCCGAAGCCGAGCACGTCGGCCTTGAAGTGGGGGGCGAGCGCGGCGCCGATCGCCACGTACGAGAGATGCCAGAGTGTGTAGGGCGGATGCAGCAACGTCACGTAGTCGCGCCACCCCCCGGGCGCGAGCGCGTAGAAGGCGGGTCGCGCGGTCCCACTCATGCGCGTCGCCCCCACGTGACGATCCCACCTCCTAGGCTGAGCCTTTGCGACCTCGCGCCGGGGACACCGGCCGCTTCCCAGAGCCCGAGCAGCCGTTGTTCGGGCCACCGCTCGTAGAAGTTCCGGATGCTCGGGCCGAGGAAGCCGCCGACCTGGGCCCAGCCCGGCGAGATCACCCGGCCGGCGAGCGGGAGGCCGACACGCACATAGAGCTCCCACCAAGGGCGCCACACACCATGCGGAACGGCGAACTCGAGGCCTGCGATCATGCCGCCCGGACGCACCACCCGCGCGAGCTCGCGCAACGTCGCCGCGGGATCGGAGACGTAGCGGAGGAGATACGTGAACGTCAGCGCGTCGAACGATGCGTCAGGGAACGGAAGGTCTTCGGCCGTACCTTCGACCAGTTCAACGTCGCCGGGCAATCGGCGTCGAGCTTCCGCCAGCATCTCCGAGCTCTGGTCCAGCCCGACGATCGTGCAGCCTTTCTGCCGGAGGAGCTCGCGGGCGACAGCGCCGGTTCCGGTGGCGACGTCCAGCACCGTGTCCGTGGGGCCTGCATCGATGCGCGAGACGAGGAAGCGGCGCCAGCGTGGATCCTGGCCGAACGAGAGAGCGGCGGCGTAGCGGTCATACGTCGGCCCGAGTGGGGCGAAGAGCGTCCGGGCGGAGACGGCTCCTGCCACACGGGCGAGTTTATGCTGGCGCCGTGTCGCTGAGCGAGGACGTCGGCCGGATTGCCGAAGTTGCGGCGCGATACGCGGTGCCTGGAGAGGAACTGGCCGCCGTCGTGCCCGTCGAGCCGGCGTCGGGCGAGCGCGTCTATCTCTGTGCCTTCGCTCAGGCCGACGGGACACAGAGCTGGCTGGGCCTCGACGACCGAGGTGCTCCGCTGACGAATCGCACGTTGATCCGCGATGCGGCCTCCATTGCGGCGCTCGTCGAGATCGCCGAGGAGAGCGCAGCGGTTCCCACGGGTGACGAGCCTCGCCTTGCGTCGCCCGCGTATCTCGATTCGCTCGGCGCTGTCGCGAACGGAAACGTCGCCGGCGCGCTGCAGAGCGCGCTTCCCGCAATCGACGAGCTGACTCGCGACCTCGAGCTGAACTACAAGCTCGAGCTCGAGTAGTCGGCGAGCGGTGGTGGCCGCCGCACGAATCGTTGTCGCCAGGTTCCGCCGAAGCGGTGGATCACCGTGCCGAAGACGAAGATGCTGAGACCCACGGCGAGCAACGCGACTGCGAACACCCATCCGTTCTCGTTCAGGTTCGTGACCATGTAGTGCAGCAGCGGCGCGTAGTACCCGAGCACGCCGTACACGGCCCAGGTTGCGCGGCGAATCGGACCGGCGAGGATCGCTATCACGGTGCCGACGATGAGCATCGGGATCCACCCGCGCTCAGGGTTGCCGCCTGGTTCCACGATGAGAAAAACGAGACCCGCGGCGGCACTGAGCCAACCGAGCGCGTGAAACCAGAACGCGTCACGGCGACGCCCGAAAGCGTCCAGGAAGACACCGACGACCAGCATCAGCCCACCGGTGACGAGGGCCGCGGTCGCCCGGTCTTCGCCGGTCGTTGAGCCTCCTGCCTCTGCGAGGAACTGGGAGCCCACCAGAATTGCCGTGACCACTGTGAAGTAGAGGAACGTGAAACGCGTCAGCAAGTAGGCGATCAGGCCGGCTACCGCTGTGACAATTGCGACCGCGAGCGCGTAGCCGTTGAAGTGGGACACGGGCAGGTCGCTCGACCAGGCGTCGATCAGCCGCAGGAAGCCGATGGCGACTGCGGGAACCATCGCCACCGCCAGGGCTGCAGCGAGCCCGCCGGGAACCCACCATCCCTGGCGCAAGAGGCCGTGCGACGCTGCGGAGTACACGAGCAAGAACGCGAGCCCGGCGACGAAGATCCAGACGCTCGAGTGCGACTCGGGCAGGGCGCCGAGGAGCACGTACGACCCGGCCGCGATCGCGTATGCGCCGGCGAACCACAGAACGTTCGGAGGGTCCATTCGAGGCCAGTCACGCTCGGCCGGCTTCGAAGGAAGGACGCCGCCTGCCCGCTCCTCCACGCGCCGACCCTAACCGTTCGGCGGTCCGTATGCTGTGGAGCATGGAAGGTGGATTCAGCTTCCCGCTGGGCGGCGACCCGGAAGATCTCCTGCGCGGCCTGCGGGAGTTCGCCGAGCAGCAGGCTGCGTCCGTCCACGAGACCCAACGTGAGCAGTTCGCCACGCTGACCCTGAACACGGCGGTCGAGCTGACCGGCGCAGCGCTCACGCAGCTGCAGCCCGCTGGGACGGCCGACGAGCAGGCGATTGCGCTCCGGGACGCCATGCGGGTGCTCTTCCCTGAGGCGGTGGCGCTCGTCAGTGCGGCGCGTCAGGGATTCATGCGCGAGCGTTAGGCAGTGGGCCTAATCGGCCGCCTGCACAACTGGCGGATCGATCGCATGACGAATCGCGTAGCGCGGCGTCCGAGTGGCCGTCGTGCGCGCAAGGTCTACGGCGCGGACGACGTGCACTCGCTCGCCTGGGAGCCCGTACTGGAGGCGCTGCAGTTGACCTCTGACGATCTACTGCTCGACGTCGGCTGCGGTGGTGGGGTCTTCCTACGCCGGGCACTGCAAACCGGCTGTCGTGCAGTCGGGCTCGACCACAGCCGCGACATGGTGCGGCTCGCTCGCCAGACGACTCGCGGCGATGCGCGGATCGTGCACGGCTCCGCCGAAGGACTTCCGTTCGAGGACGGCGAGTTCACGGCCATCTCCTGTCTCGTCGCGTTCTTCTTCTTTCCGGATGCCGTCGCGGTGTTGCGCGAGTTCCGACGTGTGCTTGATCCTGAGCGAGGCCGGGTGGCCGTCTTCACGACACCTCCGGAGATGAAAGGGACTCCCGCCGCGCCTTACCCGCTCGCCACGCGAGGCCATTTCTACGAGGACCAGGAGCTCGAGGGCCTCGCGCCGGCGGCCGGGTTCACCGTCGCCCGAGTCACGCGCACCGAGATCGGCGCGCAGCTTCTGTTCGCTCGCAAATGAGGTCGCCGCGGCGCTGTCGCCGCGAACGTAGAATCGCGAGTCCTTGGCGATCTTCGACCGCGCGATCGTTCGCATGCTTCCGGCCGTCCCGCGGCCGTTGGTCCAAAAGCTCTCGGGGCGCTACATCGCCGGGCCGGAGCTGAAGGACGCGCGCGAGACCGTCAGGCACCTCAATGCCGAGGGCAAGCTGGCGACGATCGACGTCCTCGGCGAGGAGATCACCAATGAGCACGAGGCGGCGGCAATCGTGCGCGCATATCAGGACGTGTTCGCCGACATCGAGCATTGCGGGCTCGACTCGAACGTCAGCGTCAAGCTCACCGCTCTCGGGTTGAACCTCGGCTACGACGTCTGTCGTGCAGACCTGCGCGTCGTCGTTGAGGACGCCGCGTCCCGCGGGAACTTCGTGCGCATCGATATGGAGGATTCCTCCACGACGGACGACACGTTGCGGCTTTATCGCGAGCTCCGAGAGGACGGCTACGACAACGTAGGAGTCGTGCTGCAGGCGATGCTGCGGCGAACGCATGACGACATCGCAGCGCTCGCGGATCTGAAGCCGAGTGTCCGACTCTGTAAGGGGATCTACGTCGAGCCGCCGGAGCTCGCGTATCAGGAGTTCGAAGAGGTGCGAGGCTCGTACGTGCAGGCGCTCGAAGCGCTGCTCGATGCAGGCGCCTACGTGGGGATCGCCACTCACGACGAGTGGCTGCTCGACGAGGGCCGGCGCCTCGTCGCCGAACGCGAGCTGTCCCGTGAGGAGTACGAGTTCCAGATGCTGCTTGGAGTGCGTCCGCGGCTGGGAGACGAGCTTGTGCGCGAAGGCCACCGGCTGCGGATCTACGTCCCGTTCGGGCGACACTGGTACGCGTATTCGCTCCGGCGCCTGCAGGAGAACCCGAAGATCGCCGGCTACATCGCGGCGGACACGCTCGGCCGGTTGATCGGGCGGCGTAACGGTTCAAGCAGTCCCGGGTGAGTTCGATCTCGTTGCCCGATGTGTTCCAGACGGACGCGCGGGCAAAGCCCGCACATCCTCAGTGAGGCACCGCAAGCGGTGCCTCAGTTGATCTGGGCCAGGGCCGAGGGCTGCCGCGTCTGGGACGCGGAGGGACGCGAGTACATCGACTTGACCGGCGGCTTCGGAGTCGCGGTGCTCGGGCACAGCAATCCGAAGATCGCGACAGCGATCGCTGAGGCACCCGTCACGCACGCACTTGGTGATCTGGCGGAGGCGGAGGTCACCCAGCGGTTCCGTGACGCACTGCCTTGGCCAGCCAAGCTCGGTGTCACGGGCGAGGATGCCGTCGAGATCGCGCTGCGCACCGCGTTGCTTGCGACCGGCAAACCGGGCTTCGTTGCGTTCGACGGCGCGTACCACGGCACCGGCCTGCTCGCGCTCGCCGCGACGGGACTCGAGCGCTTCCGCGAGCCGTTCGCACCCTGGCTGCCCGGACCGGTGCATCGACGCACGTACGGCGAGGATCCGGGCGCGCTACCCGAAGATGCGGGAGTCGTCATCGTCGAGCCCGTGCAGGGACGTGCGGGTGCGCGCGTCCCGCCGGACGACTTCCTCCCGACGTTGCGCCGTCGGTGCGACGAAGTCGGCGCACTGCTCGTTGTGGATGCGATCTTCACCGGGCTCGGCCGCATCGGAGAGATGTGGCCCGGCTCCGACGTTGCAGACGTCCTCTGCGTCGGGAAGGCACTCGGCGGGGGCTTGCCGATCTCGGCAGCGCTCTTCGTCAAAACCGATCTCGAGCAGGTGTGGGACTTCGGCGAGGAGGATCTGTACACGCACACACATAGCGGCAATCCGCTTGCGTGCGCTGCGGCACTCGTCGTCCTCGAGGAAGTACCGAAGCTGCTGCCGAGGATCGCGGTCCTGTCCGAGCGTTTCGCATCGGCCGGCTGGCAAGGCAAAGGCCTGCTGCGTACAGCGTCGATGAACGCGGCTCAGGCGGAGTCAGTCGGTGTTCTCGCAATTCCGATCCCAGCGTCCGAAGGACGCACCGCATTGATCCAGGCCGCGCCGCCGTACACGCTTACCGACGACGAGCTGGACGAGGCGTTCCTGCGGCTCGGCGGCCCCAGCTAAGCAACCGCTTCTCCTAAAATCCAAGGGGGTGAAGATCTACAGAGACTTCTACGCCTGGATCGTGCTACTGGCGACTCTGATAGGAGCTGTGTGGCTTTACACGTATCGCGTGTGGAGCCTCGTTGAATACATCGATGCCACCGGTCGCCACTTCCACCCGAACGAGCGCGTCAGGGTCCAACCGTGGTGGAGCGTGTACGCAGCTGTCGCTCTCATGTCGATCGGTGCGGCGGCAGTCATGTGGCTACTCCCAGAGCAAAAACGGAAACGCCTCATCAGGCGGTTCGCCAAAATCGTCCTGCCAGTTCCCCTTAGGTAAAGGGCTAGGGCGGCGGCGGCGGCGCTTCCTCTTCCTCGACGACTGTGCGGCGACGAGGCGCATAGCCGGGATCGCCAGCAGGAGGGCCCGCCGCGTATCCACCGCGGTGCCAGCCCAGCGCGCCCGGCCCCAGTCGGTCCCACAGCATCAATGACAGCAGGCCGCCGACGAGACCGACGAGCATCAGGATCCAGCCGACGACGTCGATGTCGACCGGGGGATTCGGATCGCTCTGTTTGACGGCGAAGGCGAGGATGGCGCCCACGGCGATCAGGATCAGGCTGACGGGAAGTCCCATGGCTCCCACGTCCCCAGTGGCGGCGTTTGCCAAACGGCCTTTGCCGTAAGCGGGTCAGGCGAGCTTGATCAGCCCGGCGTTCGTCGGCGTGAAACCGCAAGCTTCGAAGTAGAAGCCTCGCAGGTGGTCATCGAAGTCGACATGGAGCCACTCGCAGTCGGTGCCGCGCGCCTCGTCGACCGCGACCTCGACCAGCCGTGTCCCGATCCCTCGTCTGCCTGCCTTTGCCGACACCATCGTGTCGAGGAGGAAGGCGTGGAATCCGCCGTCCCACGGCACGTTGACGAAGCCGACGAGCTCGCCGCCGTCACGCGCGCAAACCCAGCCGAGACTATGTCTCTCGACCTGCGCCTTCCAGTCGTCCTCGAGCAGCCGATGGTTGAACGCCTCGGCATGAAGCGCGTTGAGCTCCGCGTTGTCGAAATCACCGCGCCACTCATACGTGATCTCCATGCTCAGGACTTTCGCGCGTAGAGCAGAAACGTCCCCGGGATCCTTGCATCGTGGTGTCGGAAGCCGTCGCTGCGCGACGGGTACTCCTCGAGCGCACGTAGCGCGAGTCCCGCGCGCGCGGCGGCGTTCACGATCTGGCCCAGCCGTCGCGAGCCCTCGTCGAAATAGCTCTCGCGCCAGTGCATCAGTCCGTCCACACACAGGGCGACAGGATGCTCCTCGAAGAGAAGCAGCTCGCCATCCGCGCGCAGTGCGCTCGCGATACCGCGCATCCAGTCCTCGATGTCGGTGATCTGCAGGAGTGACCCGAGGCCGGCGTACACGAGGTCGAAGCGACCCCGTCGCAACTCGGCCGGGAGAGCTTGCGGGTCCGCCTGCACCCAGAGGATCGAAGGCCAGCGTTCGCGTGCGAGCTCGAGCGCTTGCCCGGAGGAGTCGACGCCGGTGACGATCGCTCCCAGCTCCGCGAGCTCGGCGGTCGACTCGCCCGTTCCGCACTGCAGGTCGAGGACGCGCTTCTTCTCGAGGTCGGCCAGCGCGTGGCGGACCTGACTCGGAAGGCCGCGCTCACCGGTCACGGCCGCCGCGCGTCGCTGATGAATGTCGTCCCACGCCTGCCGGTTGTGCTCCGTCGGTTCCATCAGGCGAGCAGTGAGTAGCCGCCGTCGACGATCAGAGTCTGCCCGCACACCATCTGCGCATCGGATGAGCAGAGGAACGCCACCGCACCGGCGATGTCGTCGGGCTCGACGAGCCGGCCCGCGGGCGTTCGGGTCTTCCCCGAGTGCAACATCTCTTCACGATTCGGAAAGTGATCGAGCGCTTCCGTCTCGACAACGCCCGCGGAGACGGCATTGACGTGGATGCCGCGCGGAGCAAGCTCGACGGCGAGATAGCGCACGACCGACTCGAGCGCGGCCTTGGACGTCCCGACCAGCACGTAGTTTTCGAGGACGCGTTGTGCGCCGAGCGAAGAGATCGCGACGATCGACGAGCCGGTTTCCATGTCCGGCGCGCACGCGCGCGCGAGCGACAGAAGGGCGCGGGCGTTCGCGTTCAGGGTCCAGTCCCAGTGTTTGTCCTCGGTCTCGAGTGCAGGTTTGATCACGCCGGTGGCAGCGTTGTGAACGACGACCGCATAGGGCCCATGGGACGCAAGCTCGGCGATCACCTTGTCCGAGGCGACGTTGCCCCGTACGAGCAGAGGCTCGGCGCCGGCCTTTCGGACTTCCTCCGCAGCTGCCTCGGCGGCCGCATCGTTCCTCATGTACCCGAGGGCGACGCGCGCAGCACCTTCGGAAGCAAGCCGCAGCGCGATCGTCTTCCCGATCCCCCGGGTCCCGCCCGTCACGAGGACGGAACCGCCTTTGACCGGACTCATTTCCGACCGGGAAGCGGCTCGTGCGCGGGCGCAGTGCTCGGGATCTGGTCCCAGCCGGGGCTCGACCTGGGCTCGCGCGGGCCCTCGTCGGCCTTCGAAGAAGCGAAGGCGAGTTGCTCGAGGAGCTCGATCTTCTCCCGTGCGTATCTCTTCACCGGGTGTCCCTCCGAGAGCGGGAGCACGAGCTCTTCGATGCGCGCCCTGAGCTGGGGTGCGAAGTGCGGCGTCGCAGGTCCGACGAGTGCGTCGATGTCCTCTTTGGTCGGCTCCGCCATTGGCCGCAAGCCTAACTGCGCGGCTCGTTTCACGTCTGAGATCCCTGTGGAAGTGCGCGCCGGGGGAACGTCATAGCTGACTTCGAAGCCCTGGCCTCTGCACCGCTTGGCGGACTGGATGAGTCGGAGTTCGCAGGCGAAGCGCGCAGCTACTGGTCGCGGGCCTACGGCCGCTTTCTTCAGCACCGCCTGGCCGTGGCGAGCCTCATCTTCCTCGTCTTGATCTCTGCGGCCGGCCTCCTCGCCTCCAGAATCGCGCCATACGGCTACCAGGAGGTGAACCTCCACGCTCTCAACTCCGGCCCGAGTTGGTCGCATCCGTTCGGGGCGGACCAGCTCGGACGCGACTACCTCAGCCGCACGCTCTACGGAATTGGCACGTCGGCCCAGGTCGCCTTGCTCGTGGGCTTCATCGCCTGCCTGATCGGGACGCTGGTCGGCGCGCTCGCGGGCTATTACGGAGGGCTCGTCGACAACGCGTTGATGCGCCTCACGGATCTGCTCCTCACGCTTCCGGTCCTTGCCGTCGTCCTTCTCGCTGCCGCGTTTCTGCACGCGGACACGGCGCAGAAAGCTGCGGTCGTGCTTGCCTGCTTGCTCTGGACCTCCGTAGCGCGGGTCCTGCGCGCCTCGGCGCTCGCGCTCCGGGAAAAGGAGTTCGTCGATTCCGCGCGAGCTTCCGGAGCGAGCGATCTGCGAATCATCATGCGCCACGTCTTGCCCAATGCGGTCGGTCCGCTCGCGGCGGCGACGTCGTTGATGATCGCGACCGCCATCGTGCTCGAGGTGACGATCGCGTACCTGGGCTTCGGTTTTTCCAACCTCGCGGGGTTGCAGGCGAAGCCGAGCATCGGTGACGTGCTCAAGCAAGCGCAGTCGGAGGGTTACTATCACTGGTGGGGAATTACGTTCCCCGGTTTGCCGATCGTGCTGATCGTCGTCGCGATCAGCTTTCTCTCCGAGGGCCTGCGTGACAGCCTCGATCCCACGTCCGGTTCGAACCGGCGCTTCTCGGCAAGAGCATTCCGTCCTCGACGCCGACGCTTGACGCCGACGTGGCGGAGGCGCGCGTTTCAGATCCGCGCACCCGAATGGGCCACTCTGGAACGCGTCCGGCATGCCGCTCGACCACGCTTGTCCCTTCCGTCGATCGTTTCGGCGCGCAAAGGTTCCCGCTCTCCTTATGCCGACTCTCGCCGTCGCGCAGGGCTGAAGTTCGGGCTCGAGGCACTCGTGATTGCGGTGCTGATCGGAATCGTTGCGGGAGCGATCTACCACTTCGGCGTGCACCATGCGAGCAGCCCGTGGGCGACGGCGGGATCCGACGTCCAGGCGGTCTCACCAGCTCCGGGCGCACAGACCGAAGTGGCGGTGGCCGTCGCCCCCGACGACCCGCGAAGATTCTTCGCGGCGTCGAACGACTCGGTGCTCCCACAGATCAGGGTGTACGACTCGGGCGACAGCGGACGGACGTGGACGTCCGGACTCGGCCCGACGCTGACGTCCTCGACCTGCGCCTGGGGAGACCCGGCGGTGGCGCTCGCTCCGGGTGGCCGTCAATACGTCGCATTCGTCGAGAAGTCCATTTGCAGAAGGGGGATCGACCTGACACCGTTCCTCGTCGTCGCCTCGCGCGCGGGCCCGAGCGCGACCTGGATCGTGCGGCGAGTTGCTCCACCGGCGATTAGCGACGGCTTCGACGACAAGCCCGCGATCACGGTCGACGGCGGGGGCCGCGTCTACGTCGCCTGGTCGAGGTTGTTGGGTCCGTCCTACGAGACGACCGTGCTGAGCTCGAGCGGCGACGGCGGCCGGACCTGGTCGACGCCGCACGTAGTCGACCGGAAGCTTTCGTATCCGCAGTGGGTCAGCGCGACGTTCGGCGGTGGGGCGCTGTATCTCGCGGGTGTCGATGCGCGACTCGGAGTTTGGCTGGCACGTTCAGCCGACAGGGGACGTCACTTCACCGTGAAACAGGCCGCGCCGTTGGCGCTGAACAATGCCGGGAATTGCTTGCGCAACGGGAAGTACGTGTTCGCTGAGCAGTCCATCACCTGCCTCGGCACCATGCCGACCGTCACGGTCGGACGCGGTCGAACCTACGTCACGTACGCCACGCTTTCACCGAACCAGACGTGGGATGTCGGGGTCGCGGTCTTCGATGCCAAGCTCGGGCTGTTGTGGCGCGGACGCATCGGCCCTGCCGAAGAGAAGCCGGCTGACCAGTTCTGGCCGACTTCGGCCGTCGACGCGCAGACCGGCGAGCTCTGGGCGTGCTTCTACGACACGACCGGCGACTCGGAACGGAAAGACGCGTGGTTCCTCTGTTCCCGCTCGCGGGACGGCAGGCACTGGGCGCAGCCGGTCCGCATTGCGCGACAGCCCGAAAACGCGTTCGTGCTCTGGGCGGATGCGATCCGCGCCGGTTTCGGTGACTCCATCGCCTATGGCGGCTACCCGGGAATCGTCGCCGCGGAAGGGGTTGCCCACCCGATGTGGATCGATGCGCGCGACAGAAGCCACCTGGACCAGGAGATCTTCACCGCCCGCGTTTCTTCCGCGTCGCTTTCGGCTTCGACGCACTAGCCGTCTCGCGCGGAGCGAGTGCTACTGGAGGGGAGAGGCGATGTACACGCGTATTTCCAACGGCCCGAATGAATCCGTGAACGACCCGCCGCTCGCCGTGAGCGTGTGCTGGCCGTCGAGGCTCCTCAGGACGCGGTCGCCCAGGGCCGGAACATTGATCGACGCAGTCGCGGCGCTCCGGCTCGAATTCACTGCGATCACGTACACCGCGCCGTTGTGCTCGCGGGCCCCTGCCTTCACCGAGCTGCCGAGCGAAACACTGGCTGCGATCGGGGGCTCGACGAGAGCGGGGACGAGACCCTGGATCTCGTGGTTCGTGCGCGCGATCTCTGCGCCCACTTCGTAGCTCCAGTTGTTCGGGAAGTAGCCGATCGCGTGCGCGCCGCCGGCGATCGAGAGCCAGGCTTCCGCGCGCACGGTCTCCGGAGTCGGGTCGAGCTGGTCGCCCATGCAGTCCATCTGGCGCGCCTCGATCCACTGGAAGGTCGGCCTGCCACGGCCCAGCGCGAGCAGGTCGAGCTGCGAGTCAAACACGTCGCCGAAGCTGTCGAAGCGGCACCAGTTCTGCAGCGGGTAAAGGTCGAACCCGAGTACGTCCGCGCTCGCGGCCAGAGCGGGGTACATCCCCTTGCCCTGCGGGAGCGGACTGGCACCGCTGTAGAAGTGGTTCGTCAGCGTGAGGAAGCGCGGGCCGGATCCCGGGATCTCCGGCACGAGGCGCATCGCGTCCGCAGTCGTCAGGTCGCCGGGAAGGTGTGTGTCCCATTCGTCGGGCAGGTGCGTGCCGACCGTGCCGGCGCGCGCCGCGGTGGGCGCCTGCGCGTTGGCGAGGACGAAGGCTCGACCCGTGGCCCACGTGGCGAGGTCGGCGGCCGTGCCGCAACCGTTGCCCATGAAGAGGTCGATGCCGACTGCAAGATTTCCCTCAACGGCGTCGGGGCACTGGGCCCAGACCAGCTTCGGGAATGACGGCTGACCGTTGAGCAAGATGACGCCGTTGGACGTAGTCATCTGCACAGGGCCGGAAAGGGCCGGCGTCGTCAGCACGTATTCCCCGACCCGGCTCGGGCCGCCCTCGTTCGTGGCGGTGACCGCAACCTTGTACGAGCTCGAGAACGTCAGCCCGGTGAGTGTCGCGTGATGCTCGGTCGACGCGATGTTCGGTGCCGTCCAGAGGACCGGTGCATCGAGCCCGTAGGCGATGCGCGACGTCGCCGGCACGCTCGTGCGCCAGGCGATGGTTGCGGAGAACGCGGTAAGGGAGGTCGTGTGCACGTTCTCGATCTCGGGCGGAGGTCCGACCGGCTGGGGGGTCGTCGTCGTAGTCGTGGTCGTCGTCGTGTCGCTCGGCGACTCTGCCGAGGGGTGATACGTCACGCTCGGGAGGGCGAGGAACCTCAGGTCGCTGACGTACGGCGAGTTGAAGGTGACATCCGCCTTGCCGGCGGCGGTTGAGCGTGAGGGAGAGCTCGAGACTGCGCCGCCATCGACTGCCGACACGGGCCGGAGACCAGGGGTCGACGGTCCGCCGGTGTCGAGGCCTGCGGGGGTGACGGGCCGCCCGCCCGGGGGCGCGAAGGTGAAGGGCGCCTGTGCTGCATTGGCGGTGGCTGACGCGGCCGGGACCGGGGTGGAACCGGAGCCGGGCAGGGCAATCTTGAAGCCGATCGTCGAACCGGCAACGACGGCAAGCAGGAGCCAACAGATGGTGCGCAGAGGCACCTTTTAGAAGTCGGCTTTCCAGGGCCGCGCCTCTCCCTCGATCGAGGGATATGAGCGGGTAGCGTGCGGCGTCCGTGCGCCGCCCGACCGCCGACTTGATGCTGCTCGCGACGGTCAGCCTCTGGGCGCTCAACTTCACGGTCTCGAAATACATCCTCGACCACGGTTTCCACCCGCTCGCGTACTCGTCGACCAGGTACGCGTGCGCGGGCATCATCTTCGCCGCTATCACCCTTGTCTGGGAGGGCTCGCTGCGGATCGCGCGCCACGACCTACCGATCATCGTCTTCTGCACCGCAGTCCTCTTCGCGAACCAGCTGAGCTTCGTCTACGCCCTCCGCTTCACGACTGCGACGACGGTGGCGCTTCTCTTTGGGACGCTGCCGATCTTCACGGCGCTCTTCGCCCGAGGAAGCGGCGTCGAACACCTGCCGCTCCGCTTCTGGATCGCGGCAGGCTTCTCTTTCGCGGGGGTCGCGCTCGTTGCTGTCGGATCGGGCGGGAAGCTGTCTGCCAACCTGAAGGGCGACGCGCTCGCGGTGGCCGGCTCCGCGACGTGGGCAGCCTATTCGGTGGCGATCGGCCCGCTCATGCGCCGGTACTCACCGTTCAGGCTGAGTGCAGTCTTTCTGCTGGCGGTGACGGTTGTGCTGTCCGTCGCGGGGTCCCGGCAGCTCGCGGATCAGAGCTTCCACTTCGGCGCGCTCGTATGGGTCGGTTTCGCGTTCGCCGTGCTCGGGCCACTCGTGCTCACGAACCTGCTCTGGTTCACGGCGATCGACCGCGTCGGGCCATCGCGGGCGTCGCTGTTCGCCAACCTGCAGCCGTTCCTCGCGGCGCTCATCGCACTCGTGCTGCTGTCGGAGCCGATCACGGGGTTGCAGATCGTGGGCGGCGTGGCCATCGCATGCGGGATCGTCCTGGCGTCAGGGCGGGGACCGGCCCCCCTGCCAGACGCCGAGTAAGCTAAGGCCGTGGGGCAGAACGCGGACTTCATGCCCATCGACGGATGGGACCACCTCGAGCTCTACGTCGGCAACGCCAAACAGGCGGCGTTCTACTACGAGAACGCGCTCGGCTTTACCAAAACGGCGTATGCCGGGCCGGAGACGGGCGTGCGCGACCGCGCTTCGTACGTGCTCGAGCAGGATGACATTCGCTTCGTGCTGACGAGCGGGCTGCGCGGCGACAGCGAGATCGGTCGGTTCGCCTGCGCGCACGGGGACGGCGTGAAGGACACGGCGCTCACCGTGCCGGACGCGGGCGAGGCGTACCGCCAGGCCGTGCAACGCGGTGCCCGCGGCGTGGTCGACCCTCACTGGGTCGAAGACGACTTCGGGCGCGTCGAGCTCGCGACGATCGCGACCTACGGGGAGAACGTCCACACCTTCGTCAACCGCAAGGACTACACCGGTCCGTTCCTGCCCGGCTTTCAGGAAGTCGCGAGCACGAACGGCCGCCCCGCGACCGGCGTGGGGCTGAGGGCGATCGACCATGTCGTCGGCAATGTCGAGCTCGGCCGGATGGACTACTGGGTCGAGTTCTACGAGCGCACGATGGGCTTCACGAACATCATTCATTTCGCCGACGAGCAAATCCACACCGAGTACTCGGCGCTGATGTCGAAGGTCATGGCCGACGGTCAAGGGAAGATCAAGTTCCCGATCAACGAGCCGGCCGAGGGCAAGCGGAAGAGCCAGATCGAGGAGTACCTCGAGTACTTCGGCGGGCCCGGTGTCCAGCACATTGCGCTGCAGTCGGAGGACATCGTTCGCACCGTCGAGACGCTCCAGGACCGAGGGATCGTCTTCCTCGCGACACCCGACGCCTACTACGAGGACGTCGCCGACCGCGTCGGCGAGATCGGCGAGGACTGGGCGGACCTGCGCCGGCTGCGCATCCTCGCCGACCGCGACGAGGACGGGTACCTCCTCCAGATTTTCAGCAAGACGGCTCAGGACCGGCCCACGCTCTTCTTCGAGGTGATCGAGCGCCATGGAGCCCGCGGTTTCGGCGAGGGGAATTTCCGCGCTCTCTTCGAGGCGATCGAGCGCGAGCAGGCCCTCCGCGGCAATCTCTGAGTGACTCCAAGGGCCACCCGGGTTCCCCCGCGCAGACCGCAAGGTTGCGCCCTTCGCAGCATCTACTCCCCAGACTCTGAAAATCCCAGCAAAGAGGTGGAAAACAGATGCGCCGATTGGTTATTCCGTTCGCTCTGCTCGTCGGGGTGCTGACGCTTGCCGCGTCCGGCCTCGCCGATCCGGGCGACAACGGCAAAGGCAAGGCACAAGGGAAGAACAAGTTCAGCTTCCAGCTCACGACTACGGACAATCGCTGCAACGGCATTGGCACGTGGGCGACGCTGACCGAGACGCGGACGTATCAGCTGCACAAGAACAAGGACGGCAGCTACCGGCTTCGCCGCGTCGACAAGGGAACGTTCACGACTACCGATGGCATTAGCCCCGGTAATTGCGCCGAGAACAAGAGCAAGCACGGACAGCACATCCGCGCCGGCGTGACGGGTCGCTTCGGCGGCTATCTCGAGGGCACGCTCACGGGCGGTACGTTCAACAAGAACGCGACCTGTCCCGTTTCCGCGTGCTTCACGAGTGACTTCATCACGGCGTTCTTCGGCGCCGGTGCGGTCTTCTCGTGCGATGGCGCGACGAACAGTCCGGACTGCAAGTTCAACTACAACTACACAGCGCCGAGCCGCGCGGCAAATCGGCCAAAGTTGATCGTGCGCCACTGGCAGGACAAGGGCAAGGGCTCTGGGACGTCTCTC
>Ga0307284_10000010_pt1 | contig 22570 bp, 10 predicted proteins | sample ER_DNA_123_FD_194480 | JGI IMG/M metagenome (GOLD analysis project Ga0307284, IMG submission 194480) | Bulk soil microbial communities from the East River watershed near Crested Butte, Colorado, United States - ER_DNA_123 | ecosystem: Environmental > Terrestrial > Soil > Floodplain | place... | reverse complement strand
CAGCACGCCGACCGAGGGATTTGTCTATAGTCCCGGACTGACCTTGCTGCCAGCTGACGTCCATGCCGGTAGCCGCTGGAGTAGTGCCGGATCGGCAGGCAATGCTCTCGACTACCGAAGCGAGATGCAGGCAGCGGCGGCCGACGGCGGCTGCCTCGCCGTTACCGGCGAGCTGCGCTATCTCTCCAAGGACGGACAACTCGGTCGGATCGTGAGCTTGAACCAGACCTGGTGCCCTGGTCAGGGAATCGTTGCGGAGAGCCAGAGCTTCGCCGACGTACGCACCACGACGTCTCGAATCGAGGCGCCGGCGCCAGGCACTCCGACAACCACGAACACGCCGATCCAATGGTCGTCGCCGCAACGCTGGACAGCCGGTCAGTTCGGCACGGTGTCGATCAATCCCACCTTCGGTGAAGATCAGATGGTGAGTACGCCCGCCAACGTCACTCCGGTACGGACCGAGTCCGGCCTGGTCATCCGGGCCACATACGGTCAAGGCGATCTTGTCGCCACGACGCCCAAGACGTTGACCGACTGGACGTCGGTTTGGCGAGCGCACCCAGGCGGCAGCATCCTGACCCTGACCGCCTTCGGCAACGTCATCATCGCGACAACCAGCAACCGGCAGGTCGTGGCGTACTCAGACGTCGGCATCCGGCTCTGGCAGTTCGCGGTCGATGATCTTGCTCAAACACCGCCGGTGCGAGCAAGTGATCGAGAAGCAATTCTGGTTGATCTTGCGGGCGTGATGCGGAGTTTCGATCTTGGTACGGGCGCACTGCTTTGGCAGCGCGATGTGGGGTCGGACGTCAACGTCGCGCCTGCTGTCGGTTCCGGTGTGGTGGTGATCATGGACAGAGGCGGCACGACCACAGCCTTCGATGTGGCAACCGGCGAACGCCGCTGGGACGTGCAGATGCTGGGGCGCGGCGCCGCCGTCATCGGGGACACCGTCGTCGTGCTGCAGGACCAGGCGGCGCACGGATTGGCAATCGACACCGGCCTGCACCGCTGGGTGCGTCCGTTTTTTGGCACCTTGACCGGCGTAACTCGCTTCGCGGACCTCGTCGTGGTGGCGACCAAGAGCGAATGCATCCTGATCAACCACTCCGGCATGATCGTCAAGCGACTCGATCCGGCGCTCGCCCTAACGCCGACCCAAGATCACCTCGCGGTATGGGGTATCGGCGAAGCGCAGGTGCTCGACAAGAACGGCGTCGCGGTCACTCGCTGGTCGCTGCCGCAACTCACCATCGCCAAGCAGGATCGTGTGGGGCTCGCCGCCGCGCAAGGGGTGCTGCTGTTCAACAATGACTGGACCTTCGAGGTGCGCGAAGATGTCGGTTGACCAAGATCTGCCTGCCGGCTCAGCACCACCCACGGCGCAATCCTCTCCGGAGCGTACGTGGTCCCGATTGGCTCGCTTCGCGGCAGCGATTGTCCGGCAAACGGTGGTCGAGCCCATCAGAAACGGCCGACTACGAGACCTGGATTGGCCGTACGGGCTGCGGTCGATTGTGCTGATCGGCTATGTGGGCTTCGGCGTGGCGGCTGCGACCGTGGTCTTGTCCGGACTCATTCGCCAGCACAGCAACTTGATCGTCTCCGCCACCGGACTCGGGTTACCCGAGCAGATGATCTGGCCACTGGTCGTACTGCTCTCCTTTGGCGTCGCGTGTTGCATGTCGGCAGCGCTGCACGGTCCCTGGTGGCTCAAGCTGCTGGGATTGCTGTTCGCCCTGATGGTGATCGGCACCTGGTCGCTGCGTCGTGGTTCGCTCGCCGGCTGGGCCGGGTGGCCCTGGATCGCCGGGGCTCTGATGACAAGCGTGATCATCTTGGTGATCATCCGGTGGCGACGCCCATTCGCATGGTGGGAGTTCGCCGCGTTCTGGGCCCTGATCGGTCTTGGCATGACGGTCGGGGTTGCCGAGACCCGCTATGCCAAGGCGTTTGGCACGGACTTCAATCCGCTCAACCTGCAGCAGACGGCGGCCTTCCTCGGCTACCTGGTCTTGCCGGCCGCCGCACTTGCCGGCGCCTCGGTCGCCGAGATCACCGTTCGAGCTACCGTTTCTGCGACCGAGAACGCCCAGCGCCTGACAAGGCGAGCGTGGCCCTATCTGATCTTGGCAGTGGTCATCGGCGTGCGAGCTGCACAGGCCGGCTGGCAGATTGCCCATCGTGACCCGATCGTGCATGGCTGGACCGCAGTGCTCTGGGCGGCCCTGCTGGTGTTCGCGTTCGGGTTGGTCGGCGCAGGTCTGCTGCGGATCTGCCGCCGCTGGAACTCCTACCCGGTCGTGTCTGAGCTCAGTGACGAGCTGGGTCGGGTCGGATTCGCCGTTGCGGCAGCGCTGCTTGCCGTGAGCTTGCCGGTGCAGGTCTTTCTCGCGGTGGTCCAGGTGTTCGCCTCGCTTGCTCCTCACGGCGCGAATTCCACCTTTGCCTATGACCCCGCGCCGATTCTCGATCGCGTCATCGACCCCAGTCGCGTTCTGATTGGTCTAGCTCTTCTGGTACTCGCGGTGCTTGCGGCGCGGCGGGGCGAGGCAAGTCGCGCCCTGGTGCTGGGCAGCATCGGCGTCATGCTCACCATGCTGGCCCGGCAACTCGTGTTCGGCGATCGTACGGCGGCCCCGATCAACCAAGACGGCGTCAACCTGGTGACCTCAGCGCTGATCATCGTCGCTGTTGGGGTGTCACTGGTACGCCGCAGGCTGACCAGCCGGCGGGCACTAGCGTTCGCCGGCGTGTTGATCTTGTGCGCACTGTTCTCCTACCGCGACTTCATCTCCGATCCACTCGGTTCGCTGCTGGGCTTCTCGGGCGCCGCCTTGGTGCTGTTCGGTCTGACTTGGGACCTGCTCACCGACTCCGGATGGGGAAACCGCGAGAGTCGTCGGTTTCCTCGGCCAACGCGGGTGATGTTGGTGCTGACCAACTATGTGTTGACCATGACCGTGCTGGCGTACGCCGCCTTGATCCGGGACGGAAGCACCACGATCTATCTGGAGCCCTTCGCCGAGCTCGGCAATTTGATCTTCGGCACGGGCTTGCTTGCGGCGGCGGTGGTGGCGGTCCTCGACTCGACTTGGCGGGACCGACCGATCTCCTAGTTGACATGTCGAAATTGACATGTCGAACACCGCCCTTGGCCGATGTGCGCCAATTTGTCGGTGATCTCTGATCCAATACCTTGCGTACCGGCTGATCATCTCTAGACCAAGGACGGCCGCGGTGTACCGCTTGACTCGGGGGGCGGAGAAGCTGCCCACACCCCCAGTGCTGGATCCAGCTCAGCGTGCCGTCGTCGAGCACGCCGGGGGACCGTTGCTGGTGCTGGCCGGACCAGGTACCGGCAAAACCACGACCCTGGTCGAGTGCGTGGTGGATCGGATCGAAGGCCGCAACGCGACCGCCGACAGCATCCTCGTGCTGACATTCTCGCGGAAGGCCGCTGCCGACCTGCGGACGCGCATCGCGGCGCGGTTGGGCCGTACCACGGTGGCTCCGATGGCCATGACCTTCCATGCCTTCTGTTACGCCCTGGTGCGCCGCTTTGCCGATGACGGGGGCGGCGTTGACACTCCTGGCTTCGGGACGCCGGTGCGGCTGCTGACCGGACCTGAGCAGGAGTTCCGGGTGCGGGAGACGTTACAAGGCAGCCTGGAGACCCAACGTGCTCAGTGGCCCGAAGCGCTCGATCGAGCCTTCCCCACTCGGGCATTCGCCGCCGAGGTACGTGCCGTGCTGGCCAAGGCACGACAGCTCGGGATGGATCCCGATGACGTCGTTGCTGCCGGTGAGGCCGCCGGTCGTGAGGAGTGGGTGAGCGTCGGAGCTTTCTTTGATGAATATCTCGATGTGCTCGATGCGGAAGGGGTCCTCGACTATGCCGAGCTGGTGCATCGTTGCCGCATCCTGCTGACCAGGCCCGACATCGTGACAACGCTACGCAGCGAAATCGGCTGCGTCTTTGTGGACGAGTACCAAGACACCGATCCCTCCCAGGTGCGGCTGCTGCAGGTGATCGCCGGTGACGGCCGCGATGTGATCGTCGTCGGGGATCCTGATCAGTCCATCTATGCCTTCCGTGGTGCTGAGGCACGCGGGATCTTGGATTTCCCGGAACTGTTCCGGACTGCCGGCGGCGTTCCTGCACCCGTCGTCGCGCTGAATCGGACCCGCCGCTTTGGTAGCGGATTGTTGATTGCGAGCCGCAATGTGGTGACGCGCCTCGGCCTGCCGCGCTCGCTGCCGGCGGACGTCTTCGAGGCGTTCCGGCATCCGACAGCTGATCCCCAACTGCCCAAAGGAAAAGTGGAGATCTTCACCTGCAGCAGTGCCGGTGCCGAGGCGGAGCACATCGCCGACATTCTGCGCAGCGCGCATCTCCGGGACAATCTCCCATGGACCGCGATGGCCGTGCTGGTGCGAGCCGGGCGGACCATGATTCCCACGCTCACCCGAGCACTCGTCGCTGCCGGCGTACCGGTCGAGGTGGCCGGCGATGAGATCCCGCTGGCTGCCGACCCTGCTGTCCGCCCATTGCTGCTGGCGCTGCAGGTCGCCGCGCGGGGTTGCACACCGACCGCTGAGGAAGCTCAACTGCTGCTCACCTCCCCGCTCGGCGGCATGGACAGCATGGCCACGCGTCGGCTGGGCCGCGCGCTGCGAGAGACGGAGCGTGTCGAACTCGCCGGCGCCGCACTTCCGCGCCCCTCCGCCGAACTGATCAGCGCCGCTCTGCGTCATCAAGACCTCCTCGACGACAGTCCGACGAGTGCGGATGTGGACGCCGCTCGACGGATGGCTCAGCTCTTGCGTCGCTGCGAGCGCGCCATCCGGACCGGGAGCACAGCGGAGGAGGCCCTGTGGGTGCTGTGGTCGCAGACGGCGTGGCCGGAGAAGCTGCGGCTACAAGCCGGTCGCGGTGGCGAGGGAGGACGTAGGGCCAATCGTGACCTGGATGCCATTTGCGCGCTGTTCGAGATCGCCGCTCGGTCGGAAGAGGTGTCGGGGCTTCGCGGAGTGACAGGCTTCCTGGCCGAGGTCGAAGGTCAGCAGATTCCGGCCGATCCGCTGCGAGAGTCCGAGCTCCGGGGATCGGCGGTCCGTGTCCTCACGGCCCATCGAGCTAAGGGTTTGGAGTGGGACCTCGTCGTCGTCGCGGGGGTCCAGGAAGGTCGTTGGCCTGACATACGCCGACGGGGCTCGCTGCTGGAGCCGGATCGGTTGGGTCGCCACGAGGTGTTGCCGGCAGTTCCCAGCGCGAACCGGATTGCGGAGGAGCGGCGGCTCTTCTACGTCGCGTGCACTCGCGCCCGCTCCCGGCTCGTGGTGACCGCGGTGGCGGGTACCGAAGGGGAGGCGGACCAGCCGTCCCGGTTCCTGGCTGAGCTGGGCGCACCCGTACGCGAGCTCCTGGGCCGGCCGCGACGACCGTTGACCCTGTCGGCTCTGGTGGCTGAGCTGCGCACCATGACCGTCGATCCAGAAACCTCGCCGCAGCTCCGCGAGGAGGCCGCCGTCAGGCTCGCGCGGCTCGCCGACGCCACCGATGGGGACGGCCATCCGCTGGCACCGGCTGCGCGACCCGACCATTGGTGGGGAATGCGGCCGCTGACTCGCTCCGACCAGCCGCTGGTGTCTGTGCAACAGCCGGTGCATCTTTCTGGCAGTCAGCTCGCGAAGGTGTTGGCCTGCCCGCGGAACTGGTTCTTGGCACGCAAGGCTCAAGGTGAGTCCGCGCGTTCGGCTGCGGCGAGCTTTGGCTCGGTGGTGCATGTGCTCGCGGAGCATGGGGCACACAGTCACGCTGACCACGACGAACTCTCCGACCATCTCGAGTCGGTATGGAGTCAGCTCGATTTCGATGCGCACTGGCTATCAGCTGTGGAGCGGGTGGAGGCCGAGTCTGCCCTCGAGCGTTTTGTGACGTGGCAAGAGGCGAGGCCGCACCTGACACTGTTGGGTACCGAGGTCCCGTTCTCATGCGAGATCAATCTCGGCAGCGATCGGGTCCACCTGACGGGCAGTGCCGATCGGGTCGAGCGGGAGCCGGATGGCCGCATCCGGATCGTTGACTTCAAAACGTCCAAGACCGCACCGACGACGGCTGACATTGCGTTGCATGATCAGCTCGGCGTCTATCAGCTGGCCGTACAGCACGGTGCTTTTGCCGCGGTTGCTGGGGAGGGTGCTCGGCCCGCCGGCGCGGAACTGGTCTATCTCCGGCTCCCGGACGGCGAGAGCGGTCACCCGAAGACCTTTCAGCAGGCCTCGCTCGACGACGTTCCCTTTCCAGTCGAGCCGCCAGATGGCGCAGATCCGGCGCAGTTTCCCGACCAGCCGACCTGGGTGCATCGCAGGCTTGCCGAAGCGGCACAGATCATTCGGAGCGAACGCCACGACGCACGGGTCGGAGCCGGCTGTCGTTACTGTCCCTTCCGAACCAGCTGCCCTGCCCAGCCGGCTGGTCGCCAGGTGATCACATGAGCGTTCACACTTTGGTGCCGCCGGCACTGCGGACTCGTCTTGACAGCGCCGCTGACTTGATCGATGCGCTCGGCATCTCGTTCTCCGATCAGCAGCTGGAGGCGATCACCGCCCCGCTCGAGCCCGGCGTGATCATTGCCGGAGCCGGATCGGGCAAGACGACGGTGATGGCTGCCCGTGTCGTATGGCTGGTGGGCACTGGGGCAGTACGCCCTGAGGAGGTCCTCGGACTGACCTTTACCCGCAAGGCGGCGGCCGAGCTCTCTCAGCGCGTCCGCAACGCGCTACTGCGGGCCGGTGTGATCGCCGACCGTGGCGTCGATGAATCCGGCGAACAACTGATCATGACCTACGATGCCTTCGCTGGACGGCTCGTCGCTGAGCATGGGTTGAGGCTGGGCTACGAAGCCGATCCGACGTTAATCAGCGGCGCTACACGCTATCGACTTGCCTCCCGAGTCGTACGCGCTGCGGCGGGACCGTTCGAGTTCATCTCGCGGCTACGGCCGGCCACGGTGACCGACCGGGTGCTCCGGCTGGACGCTGATCTGCAGCAACACCTGGTGGACGTAAGCGATCTTGATGGGCACGCGCGGGGCCTGCTGCTGGGCTTGGCATCGGCTCCCCGCAACAACCGGGGCAACATCTATGCCGACATCAAGAAGGCGATCATCGCCGCCCAGGAGCGGCTGGAATTGGCTAGTCTGGTGCGTCTTTATCAGGACCTGAAACGCAGGCTCGGTGTTGTCGAGTTCGCCGATCAGATGGCAATTGCTGCCCGACTGGCCACGGAGGTGCCGCAGGTCTCGAGCGCCATGCGGGACGCGTTCCGAGTCGTGCTGCTGGATGAGTATCAAGACACCTCCGCAGCGCAGGCGATCATGTTGCGCGGACTGTTCTCCGGCCACGTTGCCAGCGACGGTCGGGGCCACCCGGTGACAGCAGTGGGGGATCCGTTCCAGGCGATCTATGGCTGGCGGGGCGCGGCGGCGAGCAACATCATGACCTTCGCGGCGGACTTCCCGCGCGTAGACGGCCGGGCGGCGCGTCGCTATGCACTCACCATCAATCGGCGTAGTGGACGAACGATCCTGAATGTCGCCAATGAGCTCAGCCGGCCGCTGCGAGCCGAAACAGACTCGACTATCGCCGTTCGGGCTGCACCATCCGAAGAGGGACTCGAGGGCCTCGGACTACTGCAGGCACCGGAGGGGACCTCCTCCGGGGTGGTACGCGCCGCGACCTTCGACACTTGGCCGGAGGAGATCAGCTGGATTGGGGACCAGATCGCCGGACTCCGGGACAGCGGTGTGGTATCGCGTTGGGCGGACGTGGCGGTACTGACTCGACGCAATGCCGACATCGCGCCGCTGTACGCCGAGCTGACCATTCGTGACGTGCCGGTAGAGATCGTCGGTCTCGGTGGCCTGCTGTACCTGCCCGAGATCATGGACATCACCGCAACGTTGCGTTTGATCGACGACGTCACAGCAAACCCGGATCTGATCAGGTTGCTCACTGGTCCTCGGTGGCGGGTGGGGCCGCGTGATCTTGGCTTGCTGGGACGGCGGGCCCGCGAACTTGCCCACGCAGCACCGGAACGAGGTGAGGAGTCCGGCGAGGAATTGAGCGGCATGTCAGTGCTCAGCTCCCTGGAGCAGGCTGTCGCCGAGGTCGACCCAACAGAGGTCGTCAGTCTGCTCGATGCCCTGGACAGCCCGGGCGAGGCGGCGTACTCGCCTGACGCCCGAGATCGGTTTGCCCGGCTGTCGGCTGAACTCGGATGGCTGCGGCGGCATGGTGAGGAGTCAGTGCTTGACCTCACTCGCCGAGTGATCACCACGCTCGGCCTGGATGTCGAGGTGATGGCGACGCCGGAGTTCGCGCGAACCTCCCGCCGGGACCAGATGGGTGCCTTCCTGGATGCGGTCGCCGGCTACGTCGATGTCGACGGCGATGCCTCATTGCCGGGCCTGCTCGGCTACTTGCAGGCTGAGAGTGAGCAGGGTGCTGGACTTGAGCAGGCCGTTCCCTCCGACCGTGAGGCGGTAAAGCTGCTCACTGTTCACAAGGCCAAGGGTCTGGAGTGGGAGGCCGTCTACCTCCCGGCCCTGATGAAAGGCGTCTTCCCTAGTGACCGGGTCACCGACAACTGGGTATTGAACTCATCGGTGCTGCCCGCCGACTTGCGGGGGGATGCTGGGTCGATTCCGCAGCTTGCCGAGACCAGCTATGGGGCGCTGGCGGACTACAAGCAACAACTCAGCCGCCAGCAGCTGCTCGCCTAGGATCGGCTCGCCTACGTCGCCGCCACCCGCGCCAAGCGGCTTCTGGTGGCCACTGGCCATTCATGGCGCGCCGATCTGAGCAACGCGCGAGCGGCTTCCAGCTACCTTCACGTGATCATGGAAGAGGCGGTCCTGCAGGGCGAGCTGCTCGCCGAAGCTTCCCCGCCCGGGCCTCACAACCCGTTGGTCAGGGAGGTGGCTCCACAGCCGTGGCCGGCGCCCCTGGATCCGGAAGCCGAGGCGCGGCGACAGGAGGCCGCGCAAGAAGTACAGCGGGCGCGTCGCCGATTCGCCGAATTGGGCAGCTACGAGGATCAATCGAGCGAGCCGTTGTTGCTCGATGCTCATGAGATCGTTGCCGGCTGGGACGCTGACATCGACCGGTTGCTGGTGGAGGCGGTCGAGTCGCGGTCCGGGGATCAGCTGGTCGAGCTGCCGCGCCAGCTGTCCACCACGGCCGTGCTGCGGTTGCACGCCGATCCAGAGGGGTTCGTTGCGCAGCTGGCACGGCCGATGCCGCGACAACCTTCGCGTTCCGCACGTTTCGGTACCCACTTTCATCATTGGTTGGAGCGCTATTTCGGCGCGCGGCTACCGCACGGTGGTCTGGGCCAACAGCAGCTTCTTGATCTTGACGAGCTACCCGACCGTGCCGACTTCGGCACTCATGACGAGCAGGAATTGCGGGAGCTCTGCGATGCGTTCGCGGCCGGCCAGTTTGCCGAGACGGTGCCGTACGCGATTGAAGCACCGTTCAGCATCTGGATCGGTGGCCGGCTGATCCGAGGCAGGATCGATGCGGTCTACCAGCGATCTTCCGAATCGCGAGACGCCGAATTCCAAGTAGTGGACTGGAAGACTGGTCGTGCGGAGAACGCCGATCCGCTTCAGCTGGCGATCTACCGACTCGCCTGGGCAGAGGCGTATGGACTTCAGCCAAGCGAAATCGACGCGGTCTTCTACCACGTAACCACTGATGAGATCGTCAGGCCCACGGCATTGCCGGACCGTCAGGCCATTGCTGCAATCCTGGATGCCCAGGTTGAGCTATTACCCTGACCACGTGATCAATTGGGCGATTCAGAGTGACCTTGACCGTGTCGACCAGCACCGCGCATCTGCGGAGTGGGTGGCCGGACTGTGGCACGCCGAAGACGCCAAGCTACTTACTCTGGACGCCGAATCCCGATTCTCCACCAACGCCGGCGGCAGCAAGCTGCGGATGACGAAGCCCTTCATGGAGTTCGACAGCCAGCGGCACCGGCTGCTCGGGCTGCTGAACGGCTCGCCGATCTTTGCGGTAGAGGAATTACCCGAAGGCGAGATGCATGATCTCCGTGAGGTCGGCTTTCAGCTCACTGACAATGAGCGCGATATTGCCGCGACTGCTGCAGCCTTGCTGCACTGGCATCGGTTGGAGCCGCGATGCCCGCGATGCGGACGCTCGTCGATCGTGATCAATGGCGGCATGGCTCGACACTGCGAACGCTGCGGTATCGATCACTTCCCGCGTACTGATGCTGCAGTGATCGTCGCGGTGCTGGACGCCGCGGACCGGCTGCTGCTCGGTGGCAAGCAGGAGTGGGGAAATCGGGTTTCCGTGCTGGCCGGATTCGTGGAAGCCGGCGAGTCGCTGGAGCAGGCCATTCACCGCGAAATCGGCGAAGAGGTCGACATCAGTTTGTCCGATCTGCACTACTTCGGCAGCCAGCCCTGGCCGTTTCCCCGCTCGCTCATGGTGGCGTTCTTCGGTCGAGCGCTCGGGACCGACATCAACGTCGATATTCACGAGATCGGGCACGCCGAGTGGTACACCCGCGACGAGCTCACGGCGAAGCTCGATGCTGGCGAGCTCGGGCTGCCGGGCAAGAGCTCTGTCGCGGCCCGGATGATTCAGGCGTGGCGTGATGGTGAAGCGCCGCTTTGATCGCCAAGCTCGCCGGCTGGCGCTAGGCGGTTCCGTAGGCCGCTTGCCCGGTTGGCCGGACGTAGTACGGCTCGTCTGATCGCGTCCTCGGAGCCGATCAGGTTCACTTGCCGCCGAGCCCGAGTCACCGCGGTATAGAGCAGTTCGCGAGTCAGCAACGGCGAATCCGGAGGCGGCACGACGAATGACACCGTGTCGAACTGGCTGCCCTGAGCGCGGTGCACCGTCATGGCATGAACCGTCTGGACGGCGTCAAGCCGCACTGGGGGGTAGAGCCTCGCGCCGGCGCCACGCGCAAACGCGGCGCGTACGCCAGCGGGCGTCTCGACGATCACGCCCGTATCACCGTTGTAGAGCGACATCTCGTAGTCATTCGCGGTAACGAGGAGCGGTCGTCCTACGTACCACTCACCCTCCTCGCCGTAACCGGGAATGGATTCCGCCAGCCAGCGCTCGACCTCGAAACCCCAGCGCAGCACACCGTATGGCCCACGCCGATGCGCGCACAGCAGGCGATGCCGGTCTAGAGCGGCCAGGGCACCCGGAATGTCTCCCATACGGGCAGCTTCCAGCATGTCCACACCGGCCCGGCGTACCTCGGCTGCCATGTCGGCCAGGAGTCCCGAGGATGCCGCGGTCGGGTCAGATTCAAGATCAACTTCACGAAACTGCACGTCGTTTGCGCCGGCGCGGAGCACGGCGATGGCCGCATCGGGGTCGGCCGCCCGAATTGCTTTCGCGAGCTCATTGATCGACCCGCCGAACCGCCAGGTATGCGTTAACTGCACAACGCCGTGCACCGGCGGAGTCTCGGCATCGACGATCAGGCCCAGCTCGACCAGCCGCCGCCCAAGATCAGCTTCTGGTACGCCGGGAGCCCGCGCGATGTCGGCGAGCACTGCACCGGCCTCGACCGACGACAGCTGATCCGGGTCACCGACCAGCACCAGACGGGCGCTCGGACGCACCGCCTCGAGCAGTCGGGCCATCATCGTGAGCGAGACCATCGACATCTCATCGACGATCACGACATCATGTGGCAGCGGATTGCTGGCGTCATGCCGGAATCGGCTTCGGCTGGACGGCAGCCAGCCCAGCAGCCGATGCAGTGTCGACGCACTGAGGTCGCCCAGTCGTTGCTGGTCATCTGGCGAAAGCTCCGCCGTGGCGGCTCGAACGGCCTCCTCCAGTCGGGCGGCGGCCTTCCCCGTCGGCGCAGCCAGCGCAATGCGCAGTTCAGGTCCAGGTTGATCACGCAACAGCGCGAGCAGCCTGGCCACAGTCGTCGTCTTGCCAGTGCCCGGACCACCCGCAAGAACGCTGACCCTGCCCAGTGCACTGACGGCAGCAGCCAGCTGCGGGCGGTCCGCTTCATCGGCGCCTAAGCCTTCGTGGTCGAACAGTCTGTGCAAGGCAGTCGACAGCCGTGAAAGGTCGATCTCCGGGGCCGGCGCAGCGAAGCGGCGCTGCAGCTGGACGCGAACCAGCTCCTCTTGTTGCCAGTACCGCTCCAAATAGAGCAGCCCATTCGCCAGCCGCAGCGGCCGCCCACCCGGGTGGCCAGCTCCATCAGCAACCAATGTGCTCCCTGCGCACGCCCGACTCCAGGCGCCTGGCTCCGGCCAAGGGAGCTCGGCCATGTCGATCGCGGACTCCGCCTCATCGAAGGCCGTAGCGTGCACGGTGCCGAGATCGATGCAGACCGACCCGTTGCGGAGCGCGCGGACTGTTAGCGCCAGGGCGAGACGAACGCTCTCGTCTGATTCGCCACCGATGCGGCACACCGTCTCAGCGGTGTGCACGTCGGCAGGATTGAGGACGCCGCCCAGGCTGAACGGCGCCAGGAGGCCAGCAGCATGCTGCGTCACCAGCTCAGATCGCACGGGCGTGCTCATCGCGAAACTCCGTCGAGGAGGGCTGACAACTCGACGACCAGTGACGGTGGCGGATGCCAGCTGAAGACGCCACACGGCACGCCGCCCACGCGCGGGGTTGCCGGGCCGGCCATGCCACGTACGAAGAGGTAGAGAACGCCGCCGAGATGAACCGCCGGATCGTAGCCGGGTTGCCGCCAACGCAGCATCCGGTGTACGGCCACCGCGTACAGCAGCGCCTGGAGCGGGTAGTGGGCGCTCATCATCGCCTCGGCCATTCGCGCGGGCGTGTAGTCACCGATGGTCACGGTCTCCCCATCGAGCGCTCCCAGCCAGTTCGTCTTGTAGTCCACCACCAGGTAGCGCGGCTGATCCTCGCTCCAGATTCGGAGTACCGCATCGATGCTGCCGGTCAGGTAGCCCCGGAGTACCTGCGAGGCCAAAGTCGGGTCCTCCAGCAGGTCCGGGTACGCCGCGAGGAGGTCTGATCTATCGAGGTGACGGCGGAGCAGTGGACCTATCAAGCCGAGCGTGACCTCGGCGTTCGTCATGTCGCCTCCGGCGAGCGGGTACTCAAAGCCCAGCTCGACGAGCCGGTCGCTGCGAGGAATGTCAGCCAGCCGTTTTTCGTTCCCGAGCGGGCCCAGTGGCGTACGGAAAACCGGAAGCATCGCATTCGCGAGCTCCTCAGCCGTCATCGCCGCGGCCGGACCCTGGGCCAAGGTCACCGCACATGCCTGCCGCAGCGCCGCAGGCAGATCCTCAACCGTCGGCTCGACGAGCTCGAACACCGCATGCACTGCCGTTCCGAATTCGATGCCCGACGGCAGCTGGTGCATCGGTGACGGCTGATCGAGGCCGGTTGTGCTGACGTCCGCTTCATCCTCGGCGGGCGTCGCCGTCGAAGCGTCCGGAACCGACTCGTCGTCCTCTCGTTTGAGATCAGGCTCGCTGCTCACGGCCGGGGTAGATGTATCAGCACCATGGACAGCCGCGGTGAGCGCTGAATAGGAGGTCCGCCGCCACGCTAGATCTAGCTCACGCTCAAAAGTGCGTACGGCGAGCGCAGGCCGGGGCTCCACGATGGTCCGCCAATCCGTCAGCTCACGGTGGGTCATCTCCTCGACGCTGAATCCCGGACCAAGCTCGCGGCTGCCAAAGGGATCGCCGTCCAGCGGATAGGTCGCTCTCGGAATCGGCGGATCACCGGGGCGTCGAGAGGCAAAACGCTGCAGCGCCGATCCCGGCGTGTTGTACGACGGTGCCCACCAGGTCACCACCTGGGACCGCGCCCGAGTCAGGGCGACGTAGAGAAGTCGCAGATCCTCCCCGGCTTCTTCTTCGCGGTAGCGCGAGAATCGCTCCGGCCGCCCAGGACCGTTGCGACCACCGACATCGAGCACGCACTCTCCGCTACTGCGTGTCGTCGGTTCATGAAGCCTGAGAATGCGACCCTCATCGGAGCCATTGGCATGCCGATCCCACGCGTCCGGCAGGTAGACAATCGGAAACTCCAGGCCCTTACTGCGGTGCACGGTCAAGACCGTGACCGCCCTGGCATCGGTCTCGAGCCGTCGCGTGACCTCTGACATGCCATTGCGCTGGGCCTCGCTGATCCGAGCTCTCAGCCACTCGACAAGGGCACTGACGCCAAGTTGAGCCGACGACATCGCCGCATGCAGGCTCTGGCCGAGATGGCGCAGGTCGGTCAACATCCGCTCTCCGCCTTGCAGGCTCAACAATCTTTCCGGAACGCGTTCATCTGTAGTAGCGGCTTCCAGCAGAGCGGCGACTCCACGGCTCTCCAACACCTTCCCCCACCAGCGCACCCGTTGGGTCAGCTCGATCAACGAGTCATCACTGGCCGCAACCAAGTCGCGGAATGTCCAGCCGAAGAAGCACGTCAAAGCCGCCTGACGGACGGTTTGTTGCCGGGTCTGCTCAAGGGCGAGCAGCAGGGTAAGCCAGTCCTGGGCCATCGGCGACGTGAACACGGACCTGGCGCCGAACATCACCGCCGGCACTCCTGCGGATACCAGCCTGTCGCGGATCTCTTCGCCGCGCTGGTTCTTACGCACCAGTACGGCAACGTCGGACGGCACCAGGGCACGGGCGTAGTCGCCCTCGATCAGCTCCATGCCGGAACCCAGCAAAGCGGTGATGTCGGCAACGAGGTCGTCAGCGATTCGGGGTCGGATGCTTGTCACGCTCGGTACGTGCTCATCACCCGCTTCGTGCGGCATGAACCGCACCCTGATCGGCGCTGCGACCCGTTGATCAGCGGCGGGCGTACGCAATCGGTGCCCGGCATGTTCTGCCGTGACCGGGCGTACGGCGATCCGCTCATCCCCTAACGCGGCGTCTCCCATCAGCACGTCCAGCGCGTCAACCAGCGCCTGGTCGCTGCGGCGATTGACCACCAGGCTCCTGACCTGGTCTGCCTGATCCACGGCGTCGAGATAGCTGAAGACGTCGGCGCCGCGGAAGGCGTAGATCGCCTGCTTGGGGTCGCCGATCAAGATCAACATGCAGTGCTGGTGAAACGTCCGACGCAAAATCTCCCACTGGATCGGGTCGGTGTCTTGGAACTCATCGACCATGACGATGCGATACCGCTGCCGAAGCCGTTCGGCCGCAGCCGGTCCGTACTCGGGATCGGCCAACGCGTCGCGGAGCCGGGTCAGCATGTCGTCGTAGGTGAACAGGTTGGCCGCGCGTTTCCGTCGCTCCACCTCTTCCCGTACGACTGAGGCAAACCTCACCCGCTCGCTGCTCCCCGACGGATCGTCCGAACCCAGCCCAGCCGGCACCAGCCGGGCGTGCACGGCCTCGACCGCCTGATTCGCCACGTCCAGCGCCTCGTCGTAGCTCATCGGTGGGCTTCCGGTGGCGGCGTAACGGCGCAAGTACAGGTCGGTGGTCACCTCACGCGTCAGGTCCGTCAGGTGCTCGACGATCGTCGCGTGTGGCTCCCGATCACCCAATACCCCGAGCCCGTCGAGCATCTGCAAACAGAACTCATGCGTGGTCGCAATGGTTGCAGCATCGAAGTCGGCAAGCGCTCGTGCCACTCGGGCGCGGCGACGCCTTAGTTCGTCCACGTCGCCGGTGCAGATAAAGGCTTCAAGATCGCTGGGCGGCATGTGTGGCTCACCCGGTCGGACCGCCGCGGCCAGGCTGTCCTCGACCGACACGAGGCGTTCGCGTACCCGAAGCCGTAGCTCATTGGTCGCCATGCGTCCGAAGGTGACCAGCAACATCTGGCTGAGGTCGGCGGCCCCTTCGGCGATCAGCCGCGCGGTGAGCGCGGCAACGGTGTAGGTCTTGCCGGTGCCCGCGCTGGCCTCGAGCACGGTGGTACCGCTCGGCAGCTCGCCGTAGATGTCGAAGGGAGGCGGATCGCTGATCATCGCAGATCCTCCATGGACAACAGTGGCTGAAAAACTCGGCGGGCGAGGGTCCCGAATCGGCTGGGTTCCACCAGGCTGCCGCGCACCTCGCTCGCGATGGACGGCTGAGCGAGCAAGTCGCTCAAGCTTGCTTTCGCCCCGAAAAATCGCTCGTACGCCTCGTCGCGGTCCTCGAGCCAGAGCTTGTCCAGCTGTTTCCGGTACGGCTCGGGCTGTCGGTCGCGGAAGCGCAGGACCGCGTACTCGGCCGAGGTCTTCGCGGCGTACGGGATCGGCTCGCGCAATCCGGTGGCTCGGAGGTCGATGAGGTCGGCCAAAACTGTGCTAGCCCAGGTCGAGTGAATGGCTCGCAAGTGGGAGCAGCCACCCCGACCGATGGACACGATCTGCCAGGCTCGGCTCGGATCGTGGACGGTCAACGCAAGCAGCTCAAGCCAAGCCTGTAGCCGGTGTCGTGGGCCCAGTTTGGAGAAGCTGACATGAACCACCGAATCGCCGACGACACCGCTCACCGTGCCGGTCAGCCGGCGATCTCCCAGCTCGGCCAGCACCTCGTACGGTACGGGTTGCTCGGTGAGGAAGGGCCGTGCCGTTTCGACCAGCTGCTCGACCTGGTTGGTGATCTCCTGGATGGCCATCTGGCCTAGGCCGCGAGGCGGCAGATAGCCGCGCCGCCACTCGGCATCGATCAGCGAGGCAGGTTCCTGGCCGGCAAGGCGGAGCCGTAACAGCCGCTCGCCGATGCTCCAGCTGTCCAGCCCGGTGAGTCGTACCGGAATCTGCTCATCCGGTTTCTCGTCAGGCCGAGTGAGCCATAGCCCGGCCCGCTCGTACATGAGCGCGCGGATCGGATGGTTGAAGAACCGAACCAGGTCGGCCAGGCTGACCAGTTCGTCGTCATCGCGGGGCGGCAACGTCTCGCCACCAAAGATGCGCACTGCGGGGCGCCGCTCCCGCGAGGCGGCTCGAACCGCTCGCAGGCTAACGCGATCAAAACTGAACGGCCGCGCCGCCGCCAACCCCTGCTCGGGAGCGAAGTTCGACGCGTCGAATGGCTGCAACGGATGCCGCATGGTGATCTTGGTACGAATCGGCTCACCGTCCTCGGTGCGCGCCGTGCCGTCCAGGGCATCAAGCAGCTCACCGATCGGAACCGCAGCTGGAATGTTCGAGCCCGACCGAGGATCGGCGCCTGCGAAGATCACCACCAGCCGCTGGCGGGCCGACATGATCGCGTCCAACAGCAGTTGGCGATCTTCACTTCGTACGTCGTGGTCGCCGATCCATTCGTCGTCGCCGATGATGTTGTCGCCGTCGGGTTCGGGCCGTCGCGGAAACACGCCATCGTCAACCCCGAGCAGACAGACAACCCGATGAGGTACCGATCGCATCGGCAGCATGGTGCAGACGGTCAAGGTGCCGGTACGAAAGTTCGCTCGACTTGCCCGTCCGCGAAAAGCGTCGCCCAACAGCTCCGAGATCTCGGCCAGGTTCAGCACGACGTCATCGGCTTCTTCGGCACCCAAACCAAGATCACCGAGCTCGCGGTATGCATGACTGAGCTGCCACGTGTCGGCCGGTGGGACTGAGCTCAGCATCTCGATCGCTTGCTTGAACAGCTCGACCCACGCGGCAATGGGCCGCGGCGCGTTGCAGGCCTCGATCAGCATCTTGACCCGGTCCACCAGCTCGGCCAGTCGCCCGACAAGATCAACGTCCCCGGCATCGATATCGTCCAGCGGCAGCGTGGTCCCGATGAAGTGCTGGTCGGTCTCGTCCATCGTCACCCCGAGCAGCAGTCGCTCGAGCCCGGCAGCCCAGGTGTTCTGCCGAAACTCTCCCATCTCAAACCGACGGCGATGAGCGGCGTCGAATCCCCAGCGAACACCGGCACGTAGCACCAGATCGTGCAGCCGCTCCAGATCGTCCTGGCTGAAGCTGAATTTCCGCGCCACCGGCGGAGCGGCGCACAAATCCAGCAAGGCGCTGGCCTCCACGCGTGAGTCGGCGAGTGCGACGAGCCTGCTGACGAGCCCGAGCAAGGGATTGACCTGCCTTAGCGAGCGGTCGGCCAGCCGCACTCGCAGCCGATGGCCAGGATGCTCGGCGGGGGTATCTGGGGTGTCCAGACCGAACGAGGCGGCGATCAGCGGCGCGAACTTTTCGATGTCGGGGCACATCACGACGATGTCCCGCGGCTCCAGCGTGGGATCGTCGGCGAGTAGTCCGACGAGCACCTCGCGCAACACTTCTACTTGGCGATCGCGGCCGTGGCATGCGTGGAATTGCACGCTCCGGTCGGCCGGCTCGAGCACCGGCAGCTCGTGCTGTGGGAGCGGCGCGCGATTCTCAGCCAGATCGGCTTGCAGCCACCCGAGCAAGGTTGCCGGCCCGGTGGACTCGAGTGGGCCGTAGTGCAGATCTGTCGCGTTCGGACTGGTGGCGATGAGGGCGAGTTGAAGTTCAGCGACGTCGCGGCCAAGGTAGGCGAGCAGCCGATGATCAACGAAGTCTTCGGTGGTGGCGCTGTTGCGTCGCGGTGGCTGGCTTGGCCGCAGACCGTCGGTTCGCGTTGCGACTTTGACGCGATCCCATAGGGCGGGCGAGGGGTGGGTCAGCCAAAGATGTACGTCGCGATGATCAGCAAGTGCCGAAAGCACAAGTAGCTGACCGGTGTCCAGCCGAGTCGCGCCGAAGATCGACACGCGTTGCGGAAGGTCGCTGCTCGCCGGTTCCAGCCGCAGTCTTGCCACCGCGGTTTGCAGCCGTTCCGCCGGGCTTGGCGCAGCTATCTCTTCGCGCAGCCGACGCCACAGTTCGGCTTGCCACGCTCGATCCTCCGGCAGCGGGAATCCCACAGCATCGACATCTCGGCCTTGGACCCAACTCTCGATCATGGCCGGTCGAGTCGCCGCGTACCTGGCGAAGAGGTCGGCGAGATGCCGCGCGGTCGACCAGCGGCGTCCGCCTCGGCTTGCGGCCGGATGGGTGGAGCCCCCGTTGCCGCGGAGGTGATGCCACAGCATCGCTGCCCAAGCCTCGCCGCGGCAACGGTCAATGACCCGAAGCAGCGGCCACACGGCGTGGTGCGGCCGCCATGGGTCCATGTCGTCGTCGGCCGCGTTCCCTGCCAGCGCCCGCGCGACGAGCCGCCGCGGTGAAGGAAAGGCGACGCCGACGCATACTCCGTCGCTGCGACCAGGCGCGGCTCCCAGCCGCTGCGCGAGGCCCTGGGACAGCCAGCGCTCTACCCCGCGCGTGGGCACGCTGATGATCTCCGTCGCAAAGGCGTCAGGCAGCGGATTATTGAGCAGATCCCCGAGAGCAATGACCAATCGGTCGGCACGCTCGGCGCGATGAAGGTAGAGCGTCATGGTCGCGGTACACACTAAGGCGGGTAACTGACATCGCGCGGCCCCTTCGCGAACGCAGCCTCAACGCGACCATCAAAGTGGAGACGTTCCCGCGGGAACGTCTCCACCCCAATCGAGGCTAATGCGAGACTCTGCCGCATCAAGCTCTCAATCAAGATCAAACTCCGGCGCCAACCTAATTCCCAGTTGGGTCCAGAAACTGGTCACGAACAGCATCCGTTTCGGCCGAATGCGTGTGGCTCGTGACCACTTTGGGCGGGAGAGACCGTCTGGATGTGGATGAACCAAAGGATGTCGGCGATGGCCCTTATGGTGTCCGTGTGTCCGCAGCCTTGACCCGAGCACTTGTCTCACCCGACGCGCTGCTGGATGATCTTGACCCGGAGCAGCGGCAGGTCGCGACCGCGCTGACCGGACCTGTCGCCGTGATCGCCGGAGCCGGCACCGGCAAGACCCGCGCTATCACGTATCGGATCGCGTACGGGGTAGCCACCGGCGTTTACAACCCCACGTCCGTTCTCGCGGTTACGTTCACCACCCGCGCGGCTGGTGAGTTGCGCGGTCGGCTGCAGCAATTAGGCGCCCACGGCGTACAGGCGCGGACATTCCACTCGGCCGCGTTGCGGCAGGCCCAGTATTTCTGGCCACGGGTGTATGGCGGTGATCTCCCGCCGGTGCTCGACAACCGGATGGGCTTGGTCGCCGAGGCGGCGAGCCGCCTCCGAGTCCGGGTCGACACACCGAGTCTGCGGGATCTCGTCTCAGAGATCTCCTGGGCCAAGGTGAGCAACGTCACGGCCGAGGACTATCCGCGCTTGGCGGCTCGACACAATCGCCAGGTCGCCTCCTTCGATTCCGAGACGGTGTCGCGGGTCTTCGCGGCGTACGAGCAAGCCAAGCACGACCGCACGCGGATCGACTTCGAAGACATCTTGCTGTGTGCCGCCGCACTGATATCAGAGCGTCCGGAGATCGCAGAGACCATTCGCCGCACCTATCGCCATCTCGTAGTTGATGAGTATCAAGACGTGAGCCCGTTGCAAGAGGCGCTGCTGAACCTCTGGCGTGGCGACCGGTCCGAGTTGTGCGTGGTGGGCGATCCGGCGCAAACGATCCACTCTTTCGCGGGCGCCCAGGCGAGCTATCTCACCGGGTTTGGACAACGCTTCCCGCACGCCACCGTGATTCGATTGGTACGCGACTACCGCTCGACACCGCAGGTTGTCCGATGCGCCAATTCGATCATGGCCGCGACCGGCGACGCGCAGAAATCGACGAGCACGGGATTCCAGCCGGTCACACTGCAAGCACAGCAGCCCGCTGGACCCGAGGTCGAGTTCGTCGAGTCAGCCGAGGAGTCGGCCGAGGCAGCCGCGGTCGCGGACTGGATCGTCCAGCGAGCCGCGAGCGGCGTCGAATTTCGAGATATGGCCGTACTTTTTCGCATCAATGCTCAATCGCCTGCTATCGAGCAGGCGCTGGCCGACCGCAACCTTCCCTATCTGGTACGCGGTGGGGAGCGCTTCTATGAGCGGCCCGAGGTGCGCCAAGCCCTGCTGTCGCTACGCACCGCGGCACGCGACATGACCGCCGCAGAGCAAGGCAGCGCAGTAGCGCAGATGAAGGAAGTTCTCATCGCCTTGGGCTGGACGCAGCAGCCCCCCGAAGGCGGCGGAGCAGTGCGGGAACGGTGGGAGTCGCTGGCCGCGTTGCTGAGTGTGGCCGAAGACCTGGAGGCTGGCACCAGTGTCTCAACGGACGGTTCCGAACAACCCGTCACCCTGGGGGACATTTCGGCCGAATTGGACCGGCGCGCCGAGGCGCAACATATCCCGGCCGCGCAGGGCGTCACAGTCTGCACGCTGCACTCGGCAAAGGGCTTGGAATGGGATGCGGTGGCGCTGTTGGGCATTCACGAGGGGTCGATGCCGTTCGTCCTCGCCAGTTCGGCTGAGCAGATCGATGAGGAACAGCGGCTGCTCTACGTCGGGATCACCCGCGCCCGCCGACTGCTTCGCATTTCCTGGTCCCGTACCCGAAACGGCAATGGCCATCCTCGTACGGCGTCCCGCTTCCTCCAGCCGGTGCTGCCCGAGTCACTCCAGGCACCAGCCCGTAGCCGGGGGGCTGCTCGGCGCAGTCGGCATTCAGCGCTGTCGTTGCACTGCCGATCCTGCGGCCGGTCGCTCACCGATGCCGCGGAGCGCAAGATCGGCAGACACCTCGGCTGTCCGGCTACCTACGACGAGCGCACTATGGCCATGCTCAAAGAGTGGCGGCGTCAAGAGGCTGCCGAACAGAAACTCCCTGCCTACTGCGTGTTCACCGACGCGACACTGATCGCCATTGCCGAGGCGCGACCGCATAACCTGGCGGATTTGATCAAGGTCCAGGGGCTCGGTCGGACCAAGGCCGATAAATACGGTGAGCACGTGCTGGCGATCATCGGCACAGAAGCCGACCGTACAAGATCATCTTTGTAATATCTCCCGGCTGCAAGCGAGATCGCCCGATGCGCGAGCGGGAACCCACAAAATTTCCACAAAAAAGTGCCAAAAAAGTATTTGCATCGGTTTGCGATACTCCCCTAGGGTTAACGAGGACCTTTACGCTCGGCCGAGCAGAAGGCCGCTATTCCATCCCGAGACGCACGAGAGGAGGAGTCCGGTGCTCATTGATCAGATTAGCGACACACGCACTGTTCAGCTGACGTTGCCCGAACTCCAGCTGTCCTTGCGTGCGCCCATGCCGGATACGGCTGTCGTCACTCACCTCTCGACAAGCTCACAGCGCATGCGGACGCGGGCCCATCTCCGCCATCGGACGATCAACCGGACCGACTGGCGCGGAATGGGCGAGGTCTGTGTCCAAAGCATCGAGGCTGCAGCCGTAGCACAAGGCGGACGTAACGCCGGACCTGGCGCGTACGACGTCACCGATAGCAAGTTTTCGACCAGCATGGGACCACCTTCCTGTAGTCCGCCGGTGTAGTTAGCACCGACAGCCTCCAGGGCCGTGGCTCCCAGAACCGGGATCCACGGCCTTCGTGTTTCCCGGCCCGATTCGAGGGGCCTCATGCCGGGCACCTCAAGATCAGCAAAGTAGGCCGACATGTATGACGCAGGAGGTGGCCCGATGGTCGTTCCCCGGAAGGGGCGGTTGGGCGTCGCCGAGCTGCCCTGTCGTTTGGTGA
>Ga0307284_10000006_pt1 | contig 24895 bp, 21 predicted proteins | sample ER_DNA_123_FD_194480 | JGI IMG/M metagenome (GOLD analysis project Ga0307284, IMG submission 194480) | Bulk soil microbial communities from the East River watershed near Crested Butte, Colorado, United States - ER_DNA_123 | ecosystem: Environmental > Terrestrial > Soil > Floodplain | place... | reverse complement strand
ACTTCTCGTCGTCGACCAGCTCGAGCGCGCGCAGGTAGAAGCGATCCGCTTCCCGCATCCCCTCGCGCCGTTCTGATTTCTCGGCCGCGCGGATCAGCGCCCGCACCGCCTCTTCGACCGGCGGCGGCTCGGCCGGGCGCGCGACAGTGCTCGCGATCAGGCACGCCTGTTCGAGGTGGTAGGCGACAAACTCGGCGAACTCGTCACGGCCGCCCGGAAGTGCGTTGACCCAGCCCGCGAACCGCCGATGCAGAACTGCGCGAAGCTTCTTCGGCAGCTGGCCGTAGGCGACGTCGCGGATGAGGATGTGCTTGAACGAGTACTCGATCTCGCCGGCGACGCTGGTGGTGCCGCTCTCCCGCACGAGGTCCCGGCCGGTCAGCTCGGCCAGGGCGGGCTCGAGCTCCGGCGCAGCGTCGTCCAGTTCCTGAACGGCCGCCGGCCAGAAGGAGATCCCGATCACCGAGGCGTGCTGGGCTACGCGCTTGGAATCGGTGAGGAGCTGGTCGAGGCGCGAGGCGATCAGCGCCTGCAGCGTGCTCGGCACAGGCAGCTCCTCGTCCCCGTCCGCCGGCCCGACCTCGGCGAGCATGCGAATCGTCTCCTCGAGGAAGAGCGGGTTCCCGCCGGCCTTTTCCAGCACCCGCTGAACCACATCTTCGTGCACGCCGGTCTTCCGAGCCAGGCTGCCGACTAGCTCCGCGCTCGCTTCCTCTCCCAGCGCATCCAGCTCGACCGCGAGCTTGTTCCCTTCGCCCGAGAACAGCGGCGTGTCGGCTTCCCTGGCCTCGGGCCTCGCACTGGCCAGCAGCAGCAGCGGGACCGACGCGCCGCTCTCGGCCACGAAGGCGAGGAGCTCGAGCAGAGTCGGCTCCGCCCAGTGCAGATCTTCGATCACGATCGTGGTGGGGCGACGCTCGGCGAGCAGCTCGAAGAGTCGGCGGATTCCCCAGTGCAGCTCGGACTGGGTGATCGCCTCAGCCGAATACGTGCCCGCGGGCGTAGTCGGGGCGCCGATCAGGTTCGCCAGCGCCGCCGCGATCGTCCGGAGGTCGTCGCGGTTCTCGGTCGGGAGGCTGCCGAGCAGGGCGCCGAGCTTGTCGCCGCCGGTCTGCTCGTCGTCGTCGTGGAGGATCCCGGCCGCCTCCTTGATCACCTCGACGATCGCCCAGTAGGTGATGCCCTCCCCGTACGAGAGACAGCTCCCGACATGGACGTCGTGACGTGCCCGCAGACGCTCGAGGACTTCCGCGAGCAGCCGGCTCTTGCCGATTCCCGGCGGCCCGATCAACGCAGCGAAAGCGGGACGCTGATCGGTGGTCATCCGCTCGCAAAAACCGAGGATGCGCTCGAGCTCCTCGTCTCGGCCGACCAGCGGCGTTTCAGCCGTGGGCTTTGCGGCGCCGTCGCGGGTTGCGACGACTTCCCAGACCGGCACGGGCTCGGACTTGCCCTTCGCGGCGATCGGCTCCGCGTCCCGAAACTCGAAAAGGTCTCGCGTGGCGCGGTAGGTCAGCTCGCCAACGAGGATGCCGTCGACCGGCGCGGCGGACTCGATCCTCGCAGCCGTGTTCATCACGTCACCGGCGGCCGACCACTCCCCCTCGCTCGGTCGCGCGCCGAGCATTACGAGCGCCTCGCCGGTGTTGATTCCGATCCGGAAGTGAAGATCGAGCCACTCGTCCTCCTTGTTCAGGGCGGCCAGCGCCTCGCGGACTGCGAGCCCGGCGCGCACGGCCCGCTGGGGGTCGTCCTCGTGCGCCCGCGGCGTGCCGAAGAGGGCGAGGATCGCATCGCCGCTGAACTTCTCGAAGGTGCCGCCGTGCGCTTCGAGCTCGCTGCGCACCTTCGCGTGGTAGGGCGCCACGAGCGACTTCACATCCTCGACGTCGAGCGACTCGGACCGGGCTGTCGAGCCGACGAGGTCGCAGAACACCGCGGTGATCAGCTTCCGCTCTTCGGCGGCCAGCGTGGGCTGGGCAACGGCGAGCGGCGCCCCGCACGCGAGGCAGAACTTCGCGACGTCGGGGTTGTCCTGCCCGCAACTGGCGCAAACCGGCATGGAGAAAGCGTACGGCCGCGAGCGCCGGGCTTCTAGTCGGGGCGGCCGGATTTGAACCGGCGACCTTCCGCTCCCAAAGCGGATGCGCTACCAGGCTGCGCTACGCCCCGAGCGGTTCGAGTCTAGCCGGGCGCCTCGCTGGTAGCCTCGCGCGCCGTGGCCGAGCCCGTGATCCTGCCCCTCGCGGAAGGGCGCGTGCACCGGCCGGTGCTGGGCTACGTGATGGTGATGACGGCGGCCGCGCTCTGGGCCGTCAACGGGGCCGTTTCGAAGGTGATCCTGACCACCGGGCTCTCGTCGCTTCGGCTCGCCGAGGTGCGCTCGACCGGCGCCTTCATCATCCTCGCCGTCGCCCTCGTTGCCGTACGGCCGGAGGCCCTGCGCTTGCGCCGCAGCGAGATCCCCTACTTCCTCGCGTTCGGCATCGGGGGGCTCGCGCTCGTTCAGTGGTTCTACTTCCTGGCGATCCACCGGCTGCCGATCGGAATCGCGCTGCTGATCCAGTACCTGGCACCGGTGCTCGTCGCGCTCTGGGCGCGCTACGTCCTCCACCAGCCGGTGCGCCGGCGGATCTGGGTTGCGCTGGGCCTTGCGCTCGCCGGCCTCGCCCTGGTGGTCGAGATCTGGAGCGGACTGAACCTGGACGCGGCGGGCGTCGCCGCATCGCTCGGCGCGGCAGGCTCGTACTCGCTCTACATCCTTCTCGCCGAACGCCGCATCGGCGAGCGCGACCCGATCTCGCTCGTCTGCTTCGGCTTCCTCTTCGCCTCGCTCCTCTGGGCCTTCCTGCGGCCGTGGTGGAGCTTCCCCGGGCACATCGTCGGCGAGAGCGTTTCGCTGCACGGACACCTGTCGTCGGTGCATCTGCCGGTGTGGTCGCTGATGGCCTGGATGGTGCTCCTGGGGACGATCGTCCCGTTCGGCCTACTCGTTTCGGCGCTGCGCTACATCCCCGCGACGCGGGCCGGGATCGTGGCGATGCTGGAGCCCGTCGTCGGCGTGCTCACCGCCTGGATCTGGCTCGGCGAATCTTTGAGCGGTGTGCAACTTGTGGGCGCATTCGTCGTATTAGCGGCGATTTTGCTCGCTCAAACCGCACGTTGACCCACGTTTAACAGTGCAAAGGTTGCTTTCCGTTCGGTAAGCCTGCTAAAAATCCCCGCTTCGCATGCGGAGAGCCGCAGCATCCGTTTGCGGAGTCGCCCTGTTCGCCGCGCTGACGGCGCCCGGGGCCGCGCCGCGCCCAGCGTCCGGGGGGACCAAAGCGTTGACCTCTCGCGAAGCGTCCCTGATCGTCGCGATCAACGCCGTCCGCACCCTTCATTCGCTGCCGAAGCTCCAGGCCGACCGGCGCCTTACCCGCGCCGCCCGCTCGCACTCGCGGGACATGCTGCGCCACCAGTACTTCGAGCACGGGAACTTCAGCGCGCGGATGGCCAGCTTCCACGTTCGCGGCCACTTCTTCGCCGAGAACCTCGTCTGGTCGAGCGGCATCATGTCCGCGAACACGGCAGTCGCCCAGTGGCTCGCGAGCCCGCCCCACCGCGCCAACCTGCTCAGCCCAAGTCTGCACCGCGTCGGCGTGGGAACGCCGATCGGCTCGTTCGCAGGCTTCTCCCCCGCGACGATGGTCACCGCGGACTTCGCGGGCTGACCAGGGCTCAATCGCGTCCGAGTAGCTCCCGCAGCTCCGCGAACTTCTCGCGCCTCAGCTCGTCCCGCTCGCCGTCCTCGACCCGGCGCACGAGATCCAGGACGAGCGGCGCGAGCTCGACCGGGTTGAACGGCTTCGTGACGTAGTCGACCCCGCCCAGGTCGATCCCCTTCGCGCGGTCCTTCACCTCGGCGCGGGCGGTCAGGAAGATGATCGGTATCCCGCTGGTCCCCTCGTCGGCCAACAGCTCCTCGGCAACCTCCCAGCCGTTTCGCCCGGGCATCATCACGTCGAGCAGGACGACGTCCGGGCTCTCCGCCCGCGCGGTCGCGAGCCCGCTGTCGCCGTCGGATGCTTCGAGCACGGTCATCCCCTCTGCCTCGAGGTTGACGCGGCAAAGGAGGCGGATCGGCGCCTCGTCGTCGACAACGAGCACGGTCGTCATCGCTCAGCCCCCCCAATCAGAGCCGGCTGGCGCGCGAGCGGCAGTTCGAAGGCGAAGCTCGACCCCGCCCCTTCTCGCGACTCGACCCACATCCGTCCGCCCATGGCAGCGACCAGACCATGAGCGATGAACAGGCCCAGTCCGGTCCCGGTCGTCGAAGGGTCGCGTTCCATGGATTCGCCGCGATAGAACTTCGTGAAGATTCGGCGCTGCTCCTCTTCCGGGATGCCGATCCCCTCGTCGTCGACCCGAATCTGCACGACCTGGTCGTCCGCACGGCGGGCGGTCACGGCGACCTTGCCGCCGGCAGGGGAAAACTTGACGGCGTTGTCGACCAGGTTGCCGAGGATCTGGCGCAGCTTGTCGCCGTCCGCCTCGGCGTCGAGCCGCTCGTCGGGCAGGTCGACGATGAATTCGTGGTTACCGGCCGGATGCGCCTGCTCCGCGGCGCGGACGACTTCCGCGACAACCGGCCTGACGTCTGTCGCCGCAAGGTTGACCTGAAGATCGCCGGTATCGAGCCGCGCCACATTCAGCAGCTGGTCGACGATCGTCGTCAGGCGCTCTGATTCGGAGGCGATGTAGCCGAGGAACGTCCGGCGCTCCTCGTCACCGAAAAGGACGTCCTGGCGGAGCAGCGTTTCGGCGAAGCCGTAGATGGAGGTCAGTGGGGTCCGTAGCTCGTGCGAGACGGCGGTGACGAAGTCGGACTTCATCTGCTCGACGATGCGCTCCGCAGAGATATCTCGGAAGGCGAAGATCCGCCCGGCGACCGCCCCTGCGGGATCGCGCATGATCGCCTCGGTCAGCGAGAGCCAGACCTCGTCGTCACCGCGCCGGATCGACAGCAATCGGTCGCCGATGGCATCCGTCCTGGTCTCGGGCTCGGCCCCGGCCTCCAGCTCCAGCGTCCGCTGGAGCACCTGGAGCGGCGGACGCCCGATCGCGTCCGCGGCGCTGACGCCCGTGATCCGCTCGGCGGCCTCGTTCCAGAGGACGACGCTCCCCTCGCGGTCGACGGCGACGATACCGTCGGCGATATTCGCGAGGATCGCGACGCTCCGCTCCTTTTCGAGCGCGACCCGCTGGTAGAGCTCGGCGCTGGCGAGCGCGGCGGATGCGTTGCCTGCCAGGGCCGCGAGCGCCTCGATCTCCTCGGGCCGCCAGCTGCGCGGCCGCTGCGAGTACACCGACAACACGCCTTGCGGGCCTCCTTCCGGGCTCCCGAGCGGCACCGCGAGCAGGGCTTTGTGGCCGGCTTCGAGGGCACGGTCGGCTTTGCTGGAGCCTTCGGCTTCGACGTTCCCGATCGCGATCGGGCCACGCGTCTGGATCGCATCGGCTGCCGCCCAGCCGGTGGCCGGCGAGGCTGAGCCGAGAATCCCTTCGGGGAGGTCGCCCCGCGCGGCGCTGACGACCAGATGTTCGTCGTCGAGCATGCGGACGACGGCGGCGTCCGCGACGAGCAGGACAGGCGCCTGGCCGACGATCTCGTCGAGGACTGCTGCAGGGTCGAGCTCGGTCGAAAGCAGCGAGCCCGTTCTCGCAAGCTGTTGCGCAAGCCCGCGGGCGCGCCGCTCGCTCTCGTAGAGCTCGCTTCGCTCGAGCGCCCCGCGCGCCGTGCCGGCCAGGTTGCGGGCGAGCTCGAGGTCGTAGTCGCTGAAACGCCGGGGCTCCTGGAAGAACACCACCGCCAGGCCGCCGAGCCCACCCGGCGCCTCCACCGGCACGGCCAGCAAGGCGCCGTAGCCGGCTGCACCGGCGCCCTCACGCCAATCGTGGTCGAAGCGGTCGTCGTCCACGAGACTCGAGGCGGCGATCACGGTTCGGTTGCGAGCGCAGGTGGCCAACGGCTCGGCGCCGGCGGCCGCCGCGTTCTCGACGATCTCGGCGAGCTCACGGGGAAGTCCGTGGCCCGCAGCCAGCTCGTAGCCGACTTCGCTCGGCATCAGCAGACCCGCCGCTGCCCCCCCGAGCGCCTCCGTGGCGGCACGTGCGACCGCGCGGAGGGTTTCCGCGTGGGAGATCGGAGCCGCAAGCACGGAGGCGATGTCGTAGAACGCCCGCTGGATCCTCGCCTGGCGCGAGCGCTCCTCGAAGCTTTCCGCGTTGCGAAGTGCCAGCGCCGCAAGCGCCGCGAAGGCTTCGAGCAACTCGGCATCGGAAGGCGCGAAGCTGCGGTTCGGGTCGCGAGTCCCGACCCCGAGCACGCCGCGGATCTGATCCGACCACATCATCGGCGCCACGATCGCGCCGACGTAACCCTGATAAGCACCGTGCGGCACCGTGTCCGGCAGGTCCGCATAGTCGCCGGAAAGGACAGGCGCCCGCTGCTGGATCGCCTGCCCGGCGAGCCCGCGGTCGGTCGAGAACTCGAAGCCGACCAGCTGCGGCTCGAGCCCGTGCACCGCGGCGCAGCGCAACGTGCCGCGCTCCCGATCGAGCAAGTAGCAGTCAGCGGCCTCGCAGCCGAGCAGCCGGGCGACCTCGTCGACCAGCCGCTGCAACACGGCTTCGAGCTCGAGCTCGCTCGTGACGACCTGGGCGGCCCTCAGCAGAGCCGTCTGCTCCAGGAGCCGCTGCCGGTTCTCCTCGAGCAGCCGCGCCGAGTTGATCGCAAGCGCCAGCTCGCGCCCGACGGACTCGATCAGGGCGACCTCCCCCTCGGTCCAGGGACCGGCGGTCGACCGGTGGATCACGAGCACGCCGATCGGCCGGTCGAACGCGAGCATCGGCGTCACGACGACCGACTTGCTGTCGAGTCGGAGCAGCGTGTCGATGGTGCCGAGCTCAGAATCCTCCAGCTCGGGTGCGTTCTCGACGTCCACGACCACGACCGTCTTTCCGCTCCGGGCAGCGAGGTTGGCCGCGGGAAGGTTCTGCGTGTGCGGGCCGATCGGCTGCAGGCCGGCAGCGAACCACTCGGCCGCCAGGCGCGGATGCTCGCCCTGACCGCCGAGGCGGATGAAACACCTTGAGGCTTGCAGCGCCCGGCCGACCTCCGTCACCGCGATCCGCGTTCCATCTGCCAGTCCTTCGACGGAGCGCACACGCCTCGAGATGTCGCTGACGAGGCGCTCTCGCGCGAGAGCCTCGTCGAGCGCGCCGGCCGAGCGCGTGCGCTCGAGCGCGAGCGCGGCCTCGGCCGCGAGCGACTGCATCAGCGTCACCTCCTCGGTCGAGAAGGCGCGCTTGGCGCGCGTCGGCGCCGCAACGAGGACACCGACGATCTGCTCCCCGGCGATCAGCGGGATGAAAACACCGCTCTTCGCGCCGACGGCCTCGACGAGGCGCTGGCTGACCAGCGGAGAGACTGCGCAATCGAACACGACGACGGGTGCTGCCTGGAAGTACGCGCTCGCGACCCCCGACGGCTCGTTGCGCAGGTCGATCCGGATTTCCGGCCACCACGTCACGTCCTCGCCCTCGTCGCGTGCGAGCAAGCCCCTTGCCTGTTCGGTCTCTTCGTCGATCAGCGCGAGCGCCGTGAATTCGATTCCAAGCGCCGAGCCGACCTCGTCGAGCAGAACTCGGCCGGCCGCTTCCGCATCGGTCGTGCGTGCCAAAGCCTCCGAGATCGCGGCAACGGCCTCGAGTCCGCGCCCGCGGGCGGTGACGAGCTCCTCGAGCTCATCCGTCTCTCGCGCGCGAGACTCCACCTCCAGTAGCCCGCCGTTCCCGCCTCGCAGGAGCGGCACGACCGGTAGGAGCGCAACCAGGCTCGCAGCGAAGGCGATCCACACATGGCCCCCGATCGCATTCCGATTCAGCAGAACCGCGAGGCCCAGGATCGCCGCTGCGATCGCGATACACGGAAAGAGCAGCCCGAGGGCGAGCTCGGTGGCCTTCAGGCTGTCACGTCGGCGCCAGATCCGGGGCGCCGTCGCCACTCCGACAGCGAGATATGCCGCCGCGACCACGAACAGTGGCAATGCATTGAAGAGAACAGCCTTGGTTTCCGGGCTCACTGGGCCCTGCGGATGATAGGAGCGGGACCGTGGCGCGTCGAGACTGCGCGCCGGGCGCGAGGCCGCAAGGCAGTATTCGTCCCGTTTCAAAAGATGGGCCAAACGGCCTATTGGCAAGTGCCGATCGGCGCGTTAGCGTCCCTGCCACTGGGCGATGCGCACCGCTGGGCGGTACCTGGCCATTAGCCCGCGGTGAGCACTAGAGAGGGTCCGCCGCCACGACCCCCCGAGCGGCGGGCCCCTCTCTTTAATCCGGCAAAAGTGCTGCGCACTTTCGCCGGTGCTGTTTTGTCCCTTCGCTTCGCTCGGGAGATGCTTCCAATGATTAATGCTCTGTGGCTACGGCTACTCTGAAATCGTGGTCAAGCGGGTCTTGCTCGCGGCGCCTCGCGGGTACTGCGCGGGTGTCGAGCGAGCGGTAGAGACTGTCGAGCGCGCACTCGAGCTTTACGGCGCTCCCGTCTTCGTCAGAAAGCAGATCGTCCACAACTCCTACGTCGTCGACGAGTTGACTCGGAGCGGCGCCGTCTTCGTCGACAGCGTCGCGGACGTGCCGGAGGGCGAGCTCGTCGTCTTTTCGGCGCACGGCGTGGCGCCTGCCGTGCGTGCCGGTGCAGCGGCGCGTTCGCTCCGCACGATCGACGCAACCTGCCCGCTCGTGACGAAGGTGCACATGGAGGCGAAGCGGTACGCCGCAGACGGCTACACCGTCGTCCTCGTCGGCCATGCCGGCCACGAAGAGGTCGAGGGCACGACCGGGGAGGCGCCACAGTCGATCGTGCTCGTCGAGTCGGTCGCCGACGCCGAGCGGCTCGAGGTCGAAGACCCGGAGCGCATCGCCTACGTCACCCAGACGACGCTCTCGGTCGACGAGACCCGCGAGATCGTCGCCGTCCTGCGCCGCCGTTTCCCGGCTCTACACGGGCCGGCGAAGGAAGACATCTGCTACGCGACGACCAACCGTCAGCAGGCGGTCAAAGAACTGCTCGGCCACGTCCAGCTCCTGCTGGTGATCGGCTCGGCCAACAGCAGCAACTCCCAGCGGCTCGTCGACGTCTCCGAGGCGGCCGGCGTCCGCGCCCGCTTGATCGAGAGCATCGAGGAGCTCGACGAAGGCTGGCTGGACGACGTCGAGACCGTCGGTCTCACGTCGGGCGCATCGGCGCCCGAGGTGCTGGTCGAGGCGGTCTGCGACTGGTTCCGCGGCCGCGGCGTCGAGGAGATCCGCGAGCTGACGCCCGCCGAGGAGAACGTCTTCTTCAAGCTGCCGGCGGAGCTGCGCCAGCAGCCTGCGGCTTAGCCTCGGCGGCCGCCTCGGTCGCATCGGCGATCTCGCGGACGACCTCGACAATGTCGTTGTTCGCGTTGAAGACGCGCCGCTGCCGATCGGCTCCGTTGCCGCGCGAGAGGATGTCGCGGATCCCCTCCAGCTCGCGCTCGGAGCCCAGCTCCTGCGCATGCGGCTCGATGTCCCGGAGCGTTCTGCGGACAAGTTGTGCGACCGGCACACGGTTCCGGCGTCCGGTGGCGAGATCCATCACCGGCGCCTCGAGCCCGTAGCGGGCGGCAAGCCACTTGTTCTCCGTGGTCAGGATCCGGTGGTACGACGGGATCTCGTCGCCGCGGTCGAAGCGCTCGGAGTAGTGCTTGACGAGCGCCTGGCAGAAGGCGGCCAAGGCGACCGCGTCCTCGACGCGCGCGACCGCGTCACAGATGCGGATCTCGACGGTTCCGAGGCGCGGGTGCAGCCGGATGTCCCACCAGATGTGCGTGTAGTCCGCGATGCAGCCGGTCTTCTCCAGCTGGCCGACGACCTCGGCGTAATCGGCGTAGTCGCGGAAGCGAGGTGGCGGGCCCGAGCGGGGGAAGGCGGCGAAGACGATCTGGCGGCTGGACGCCAGGCCGGTTGCCTCGCCGCGCCAGAACGGCGACGACGCCGACAGCGCCAGCAATGACGAGATGTGCGCCAGCAGACCGTTGACGACCTGAATTGCCTTCTCGGGATCGTCGACCGCAACGTGAATGTGCAGGCCGAAGATCAGCTCCCTGCGCGCGACGTACTGCATCTGGTCGATCAGGTGCCGGTAGCGGTCGCGCGCGGTGATCCGCTGGCGCTCGAAGAGGCTGAAAGGGTGCGTCCCGGCGGAGCCGACCCTGAGGTTGTCCGTGGCGGCGATCTCAGCCACGTAGGCACGGAGCTTCCGCAGCTCGCGGTCGATGTCGCCGGCGGTGCGGCAGACGGGAGTCGCGATCTCGAGCACCGACTGCATCAGCTCCGCGTTGATGTGGGTCTCGAGCTCGTGCCCCGAGATCGCGGCCAGCACGGTGTCGATGTGCTGGACGAGATCGAAGCTCGTCCCGTCGAGGAGCATGTACTCCTCTTCCACTCCGAGCGTGTACGGCTCGCTGCTGCCGAAGGCATGGTCGAGGACGCTGCCGCCCGGAGCGAAGCTCTTCCCGGTGATCGTGGCCGGGTAGATCTGCTTCATCGAGCAAGTATTTCTCTTTTGCGGCGGTTTTCAGTCCTCCGGGAGGATCGCGTCCGCCTCGATCTCGACCAGGAACCTTGGGTCGAGCAGGCCGGTGATCACGAGCATCGCGCTTGCCGGGCGGACTTCGCCGAAGACCTCGCCGTGTGCGCGGCCGATCTCCTCCCAGTCGTCGGCCGAGGTGACGTAGACCCGCGTCCGCACAACGTGCTCGGCTCGCGCGCCGAGCTCGTCCAGCGCCGCAAGGATGATCTCGAGGCAGCGACGCGCCTGCGCGTAGGGGCCGGCGGGCGGAGGCGCGCCGTCGGGCATCACCGCAGCCGTGCCCGAAACGTGGATCTGATTGCCGACGCGAACGGCGCGCGAGTAGCCGACCGTCGGTGCGTACGGCGAGTCGGCGGGCACGATCCGGCGTTCCACCGGGGCTAGTATCGCCGCGCGTGGAGGCGCTGCGGCAGATCGACGACTGGCCGGTCGAGAACGCTGCCGTCGCAGTGATCGGCGCGGCCGCGGCGAGCCGGGGCGACGCGAACCGGGTCTACGCCTGGGCCTCGGTCACGAAGCTTCTCACAACCCTCGCTGCGCTCGTCGCGGTGGAGGAAGGAGTCGTCGACCTCGACGAGCCCGCCGGGCCACTGGGCTCGACGCTTCGGCACCTCCTCGCCCACGCCTCCGGCCTGGGCCCGGATGCCCCGACGCCGCTCGCCGAGCCCGGCAAGCGCCGCATCTACTCCAACGCCGGCTTCGAGGTCCTGGCCGACGCCGTCGCCGGTGGGGCCGAAATGCCCTTCGGCGAGTACCTGGCGAAGGCTGTGTTCGGGCCGCTCGAGCTGGGAGCGACGCTCGAGGGCTCGCCGGCCTCGGGCGTTCGGGGGACGCTGGCCGATTTGTGCGCTCTCGGCCGGGAGTTGCTTTCGCCGACGCTCGTCGCGCCCGAGACGCTCGCCGAGGCGACCGCCGTCGCTTTCCCCGGGCTCGTTGGCGTCCTGCCCGGGTTCGGCCGGATGGAGCCGAACGACTGGGGGCTCGGCTTCGAGCTGCGCGACGGGAAGAGCCCGCACTGGACCGGGGCGCACAACTCGCCGGGCACCTTCGGCCACTTCGGCCAGAGCGGCGGCTTCCTCTGGGTCGACCCCGTTGCCGGGATCGCCTGCGCCTGTCTCACCGACTCGGATTTCGGCGACTGGGCGAAGGAGGCCTGGCCGCGGTTGTCGGACGCGGTGCTCGCCGCGACCGGCGCGACCGGTTAGACGCTCAGGCATGCTTGGCGTCCGTGGCGGACGCGCCTCCCACGCGTGCCGAGCGGCGGGCCAGCACGGCACGGCGAAGAGCCGTCCGTCGTCGCCTTGCGTTCGGTGTGGCCGCGTTCGCGGTCTGCGGAGCGACCGCCGCAGCCGTCTGGGCCGCCGATCTCGACCACGACGATCACGCCACGCAGCTCGTACGGGCTCCCGCTCCGAAGCCGCACGCGCGGCCTCGCGCCCTACGGATCGCCGCGAGCAGTGCGGGCTCGCTCTCGGAGCCTCTCCAGGATGTGGCGATCGCGACGGTCGGCGGGAAGCTCGTCGTCCTCGGCGGCCTGAACGCGGCCGACACGTCGACCGCGGACGTGCGAACGATCGCCGGCCGGCGGGTAAGGACGGTCGGCCAGCTGCCGGGCGCTTTCCACGACGGCGCGGCCGTCGGAATCGGCTCCTCCGTCTACGAGCTCGGCGGGGGCGACGGCGTCAGGCAGCTGAACCAGATTTTGAGGGTCGACCCGAGAACAGGCACGGCAGCGCGGGTCGGCTCGCTCCCGGCGCCGAGCAGCGACCATTCGGCCGCGCTTCTCGGCGGCACGGCGTATGTCGTCGGCGGCTACACCGGCACGAAGTGGCTGGACACGATCGTCGCCTGGCGGCCGGGCGTCCGGGCCCGTGTGGTCGGCCGCCTGCCGACACCCCTCCGCTACGCGGCAGTTGCCGCAGCCGCCGGGCGAATCGTCGTTGCCGGCGGCTCTCTGCAGGCGGGAACCGCGAGCCGGGCGATCTACGTCTTCGACCCTTCCTCGGGCGCCGTTCGCCGGCTGGGCGCGTTGCCGGCCGCAACGACGCACGCCGCGGCGGCGGCGATCGGCGACACCGTGCTCGTGATCGGCGGTCGCACGGCGCGGCCCAACACGCCGCAGAACCGAATCGTTGCCATCGACCCACGGACCGGGCGCGCTCGCGTCGCGGGTCGGCTGCAGGCGGCGCTCTCGGACGCCGCAGCAGCGACGATCGGAAACCGGATCTTCGTCGTCGGCGGACGTGGACGCGCCGCAGTCGCCGGCCTGACCAGCCTCACCCCTACGAGCGCGCCCGTCTCGCCGCGGCGGCGGCGGCGCGCGACGCGTTTCGCCTTCAACGTCTACTCGCACGACGGCCCCAACGCCCTCAGCCCGGTCGTCCGCGGCATCCCTCCGCGGGTCTACGTGCCGAACAGCGCCAGCAACACCGTTGACGTGATCGACCAGCGGACGTTCAAGATCGTCGCTCACTACCGGGTCGGCGCCTTGCCACAGCACGTTACGCCCTCCTACGACCTGAAGACGCTCTGGGTGGACAACGACGTCGGCAACAGCCTCACCCCGGTCAGCCCGGTGACCGGCCGCCCGCGCGGGAAGCCTGTCCCGGTCGAGGATCCCTACAACCTCTACTTCACGCCGGGCGGACGCTTCGCGATCGTCGTCGCCGAGCGCAATCATCGGCTCGACTTTCGCTTCGCCCACACGATGAAGTTGCATCGCGCGCTCCGGGTCCCGTGCAGCGGCGTCGACCACCTGGACTTCTCTGCAGACGGCCGCTACCTGCTGGCCAGCTGCGAGTTCTCGGCGGAGATGCTGAAAGTGGACGTACGCCGCGAGCGGGTCGTCCGGGTCTTGCACCTGCCGAGCGCGAACGCGATGCCACAGGACGTGAAGCTCTCGCCGGACGGCCGCATCTTCTACGTGGCCGACATGGCCTCGAACGGCGTCTGGGAGATCTCGGCCGACCGTTTCAAGGTGATCGGCTTCATCCACACCGGCGCAGGCGCCCACGGCCTCTACCCCAGCCGCGACGCGACCAAGCTGTACATCACGAATCGCGACGAGGGGACGATCTCGGTGCTGGACTTCGCCACGAACAAGCTCGTCGCGAAGTGGTACGTCGGCGGCAGCCCCGACATGGGCGGGGTTTCGGCCGACGGCAAGGTGCTCTGGCTCTCAGCGCGGTACAACGCGAAGGTCTACGCCATCAGCACGGCGGACGGCCACGTCCTCGCGCGGATCCGGGTCGGCTACGGGCCGCACGGCGTCTGCGTGTGGCCGCAGCCCGGCCGCTACTCGCTCGGGCACACCGGGATTCTTCGCTAATCGCTCTCCGCAAAGAGCGGCTTGATGAACTCCTCGAAGGTCTTCCGGTCGCAGCTCGCGACGGTCGCCTGCGTCAGCGCGCGCACCGAGGCCGTTCGTGGAATGTCCATCGCGAGCGCGACCTCGCCGAAGTAGTCGCCGGGGCGCAGGACGCTGCGCGGGCCGAGCGAGGCCTGGCTGACGGTGAACATTCCTGAGAGGACGACGTAGAAGCGGTCGCCGTCCTCACCCTCCTCGATCACGGCGCCGCCAGCCGGGATCTCCTCACGGCGCATCTCACGGGCGAGACGCAGCAATTGCTCGCCCGGCAACTCGGCCAGCAGGCCGACGCGCTGCAGCTCGGCGATGCCGGCAGGGACGAAGCGGGGGCTCACTCGCCCTCGAGGTCCTCAACGCTCGGTGGGTTCTCGTGCCCTGCCCCTCGCATCGCTTCGTGCTCTTCCTGGTCGTCCTGAACCTGCTCGTGCTCTTCCGTCGTGGGCTCTGGCTGGTCGTGCAAGGAAGCTCCTTTCGAAGTGCTGTAGATGTACACCTACAGCAATGGGCGAGCTCGACGACTGGAAGTTGTGCCCGCGCTGCGGCGCCGGCCTGACCGGAGCGGGCGGCCGCCGCACCTGCGGCGACTGCGGTTTCGTGGTCTACGCGAGCTCGAAGCCGACCGCCGGGGCGCTCTGCATCGCCGACGGCCGCGTGCTGCTCGCAAGGCGCGCCTTCGAGCCTTTCAAGGGCTACTGGGACGTGCCGGGCGGGTTTCTCGAGGAAGGCGAGGATCCGCTGGAGGGACTGCGCCGTGAGGTGCGGGAAGAGACGGGGTTGGACGTCGAGCCCGAACGCTTCCTCGGCGCCTGGATGGACAAGTACGGGGGCGACTCGACCGCCGAGGCCACGCTGAACCTCTACTGGACTGCGCGGATCGTCGGCGGCGAGGCCGCGCCCGCGGACGACGTGTCCGAGCTCGGCTGGTTCGCCCCGGACGAGCTGCCCGCGAAGAACGAGCTCGCCTTCGAGAATGTCCCGCTCGTCCTAGCCGCCTGGCGGGACGAGCACGCGTAGAGCACCCGGCTCGACAGAACACTCGAGCGGCGTCTCCAGCTCCTCCGGCTCGCCGTCGACGGCGGCGCGCAAGGCTCGCGGCCCTTCGATCCGAAACGTCTCCTCCACCCGTTCGTCCCAGCTCGTCGGCAACAGCCCCTGAGCCGAATAGAGGTGAAGCTTTCCCTCGTCCAGGCTCTCGCGCGCCCCGAGATCGAAGAGATTCAGCTCATAGGCGTTGTTGGCGACGAGCACGACCCGCGCCACGAGCTCGTCACCGTCGACGCGGAGGTGCAGTCGGTGCGGATGGCGCAGCGTGCGCAGGAGCGCGCGCAGTCGGGCGAGCGCGTCTCGCCTGCGCCGGTGCGCCTCGCGACGGTGCACGAGGGAGGCGTAGACACCGAAGGAGACGTTGTTCAGGAACAGACGGCCGCCGACACGCCCGGCGTCGACGCGTCGCTCCTCGCCTGCGAAGGCGTCGAGGGCAGCGATTGGATCGTCGCGGTCGAGCCCGAGGTCGCGAGCGAAGTGGTTCCGGGTCCCGAAGGGGACACAGACGAACGGCAGGTCGCGCTCGATCGCGACCTCGGCCACCGGCGCTAGCGTGCCGTCACCCCCAGCGGCGCCGAGCGCCTCGGCAGAGGCGGCTCGCGCGAGCGCCACCGAATCGTCGTCGGGCCCGAGGATGTGCGCTTCGATCCCACGCTCGCGTGCGGCCTCGGCGACCTCGTCGGCGTCCGGCCCGCCGCTGCCCGAATGTGGGTTGATCAAGAGGAATCCGGCCATCGGGCCTGGCAGCGTATAGGCCTCGTCGTCTCTGAAGTTAGGCCGTTTGGCTCATGTGTTACAGCCGGTACCGGGCCGATTATTCGTCTATGAGCGACCGAGGTTTCCACCAGATCGAAGCGGACCTCGAGGACAGCTGGCTGGAGGACTGGGCCGGCGTCGGAATCGCCGAGCTCGAGGCGTACCTCGCCAAGCATGCGGCGTTCCTGAGCTTCCTCGACGGCGACCGAAACTAATCCCCTTCGGATTACGTATCTCGTCAGTGCGGTAAACGAAGATCGCACGCATCGACGAGGAGGCGAGATGAAGCTCAGTTACCTGTACCGCGGCCTGCCCGGCCACCCGATTCATCCTCCGCTCACCGACGCGACGATCGGCGCCTACACGGCGGCGACCGTGATCGGCTTCGCCAGCATCATCGGCGTCTCGGAAAAGGCGGCCGCGTCCGGCTGGTGGCTGGCACTCGTCGTCGGCCTGATCTTCACCGTGCCCACCGCGCTGGCCGGACTGCTCGACTGGCTCGTGATCACCCGGGGCACGCCACTGTGGCGGACGGCGACCGCGCACATGATCGCGATGGTCACCGCGACGATCTTCTTCCTGATTGCCGTCCTGATCGGCCACAGCGGCTACAAGCACAACGCCGTCGAGACGGGCCCCTACGTCCTCACGTTGATCGGCTTCGCGTCGATGACGCTGGGGGGTTGGCTGGGCGGGACGATCGTCTTCGGCTACGGAATGCGCGTTCTCAACCTGCCGAACGAGCCCGCCGCGCGCGCATCGTCGCCCGTGCCGAAGCCGGAGAAAGAAGCGGCGGAAGGCTAGCTAGGCGCCGTTCGTCTCGGCCAGACCGAGCGACTTCTCGATCGCGCTCTTCGGCTGCGCCCCGATCGCGGCTGCCGCCGGCTCGCCGCCTCGGAAGAGCATGATCGTCGGGATCGAGACGATCCCGTACTTCTGCGCGAGCGAGGGCTCCTCGTCGATGTTCACCTTGACGAGCTTGAGCTCGCTCTCGCGCTCGCCGGCGATCTGGTCCAGAACGGGTGCGACCGCATGGCACGGCCCACACCACTCGGCCCAGAAGTCGACGATGACTGCCTTGTCGCTCTGCAGGACTTCTTGTTCGAAGCTCGATTCGGTAACTGCTGTGGTCATTGCAAATGTCCTTTCCTCAGTCCTTCTTGACTGAAACGCCCGGCCCGGAGTTGTTGTTCCCGCCGCCTAGAATCGAGGGATGAAGCAGGTCTTCGAGCCGCTGCCTCCCGTTCCCGATCATCCCCGGCTGGAGGAGGAGATTCTGCAGTGGTGGGAGGACGAGCAGGTCTTCGAGCGGGTGCGCGATCAGAACCGAGGCAACGAGCCGTGGTCGTTCATCGACGGCCCGGTGACGGCGAACAAGACGCTTGGCGTGCACACCGCCTGGGGCCGGACGCTGAAAGACGTCTTTCAGCGTTACAAGGCGCTGCGGGGCTTCGACCAGCGCTACCAGAACGGTTTCGACTGCCAGGGACTCTGGATCGAGGTCGGGGTCGAGCGCCAGCTCGGACTGAACTCGAAGCGCGAGATCGAGGAGTACGGGCTCGAACGCTTTGCGGCCAAGTGCCGTGAGGTCGTCGTCTGGTCCGCGTCCGAGCTGACGAAGGGCGAGAAGCGCCTCGGCCAGTGGATGGACTACGGCCGGGACTACTTCACCTTCAGCGACACCAACATCGAGTACATCTGGCGGTTCCTGAAGATCGTCCACGAGCGCGACTGGCTGTTCGTCGGCCATCGCTCGACGGAGTGGTGCCCCCGCTGTGGCACCTCGATCTCGGCGCACGAGCTGACGGGCTCGTACGTCGAGCGCGCCGATCCCTCCCTGTTCGTCAGGCTGCCGCTCCTCGACCGTCCCGGCGAGTCGCTCGTGATCTGGACGACGACGCCCTGGACCCTGCCAGCCAACGTCGCCGCGGCCGTGAACCCGGAGGCCGAGTACGCACGCAGGTTGAACGGCGAGTGGGTGGCCGCCCCCAGGTACCCGGACGAGGAGTTCGAGGAGCGGCTCCGGGGTGCCGAGCTCGTGGGCTGGCGCTACGAAGGACCCTTCGACGAGCTGGCGCCGGGCGCCGCCGTCGAGCACCGTGTGATCCCCTGGGACGAGGTCTCGCTCGACGAGGGCACGGGAATCGTCCACATCGCGCCCGGCGCCGGCACTGAAGACTTCGAGCTCTCGAAGGTGCACGACCTGCCGGTCTTGACACCGGTCGACGAGTCCGGGCGCTTCTACGACGACTACGGCTGGCTGCACGGGTTGACGACGACCGAAGCGTCCGAGCAGATCATCGGCAACCTCGAGGAAAAGGGGCGGCTCGTCGAGGCCGGCCTCTACGAGCACCGGTATCCCGAGTGCTGGCGCTGCCACACGCCGCTTATCTTCCGCATCTCCGACGATTGGTTCATCTCCGTCGCCGAGATCCGCGAGCCGATGCGCCGCGCCAACGCCGACGTCGAGTGGGTGCCGGACTACTTCGGCAAGCGCATGGACGACTGGCTGGCCAACATGAGCGATTGGAACATCTCGCGGCGCCGCTACTACGGGCTGCCGCTCCCCTTCTACCCGTGCAAATGCGGCGAGCTGAACGTGATCGGCTCGAAGGCGGAGTTGAGCGAGCGCGCGCTCGAGGGCTTCGACCAGCTCGAGGAGCTGCGCCGTCCCTGGATCGACCGGGTCCCGATCTCGTGCGCCAAGTGCGGTGAGCGGGTCGAGCGTGTGACCGAGGTCGGCGACGTCTGGCTCGACGCCGGCATCGTCCCGTTCTCGACGCTCGGCTGGCAGAACCCGGAGTCCGTTCCCGAAGGGTTTGCGACCGGGGCCGCTCGCGGGCTGACCAAAGCCGACCTTCCCGACAACGACTATTGGGAGAACTGGTTCCCGGCCGACTGGGTGTCGGAGATGCGCGAACAGATCCGGCTCTGGTTCTACTCGCAGCTCTTCATGTCGGTCGCGCTCGTCGGCCGGGCGCCGTTCAAGCGAGTGCTCGGCTACGAGAAGATGTTCGACGAGAACGGCCGGGAGATGCACGGCTCCTGGGGAAACATGATCGACGCTGCCGACGCGTTCGAGCGCATGGGCGCGGACGTGATGCGGTGGCAGTACTCCGCCCAGCCGCCGAACCAGAACCTCTGGTTCGGCTTCGGTCCGGCGCATGAGATCAAGCGCAAGCTGCTGACGCTCTGGAACTCGGTCCGCTTCCTCGTCGACTACGCGAACGTCGACGGCTGGCGGCCAGACTACGAGAGCCTGGCCTCGCCGCCCGAGCACGCGCGACCGCTCGACCGCTGGCTCGTAGCGCGCACCCATGCCTTTGTCGCCGAAGCTACCCAGGCCTACGAGGAGACGCTGACGATGAACGTCATCCGCGCCTTCGACTCGTTCGTGGACGACCTCTCGAACTGGTACATCCGGCGTTCTCGCCGGCGGTTCTGGAACGGCGACGCAGAAGCGCTCGCAACGCTTTGGTTCGCCCTCGTTCAGGGGCTGCGCGCGATGGCGCCAGTGATGCCCTTCCTCACGGACTGGCTCTGGCGCCGCCTCGTGGCCGGCGTCTGCGAGGACGCGCCCGCCTCGGTGCACCTGGCGGGCTGGCCCGAGCCGGCGGAGCCCGACGCGGCACTCGTCGCCGCGGTGGCCGAGGTTCGCCGCGTCGTCGAGCTCGGCCGGCAGGCTCGCTCCCAAGCCGGCCTGAAGCTACGGCAGCCGCTGCGCCGGCTTGTCGTCGACGGCGGTGCCCTCTCCGACGAGCATGCGGCGGAGGTTCGCGAGGAGCTGCGGGTCAAGGAGGTGGAGCTCGGCCCGGTCGAGGCGACCGAGCTACGGGTCAAGCCGAACCTCCCCATCCTCGGCCCGAAGCTCGGCAAGGAGCTCGGTCCCGTTCAGGCCGCGCTGCGCGCCGGCGAGTTCGAGGAGCTCGAAGACGGACGGTTCCGGGTGCTCGGACACGAGCTCGGGCCGGACGAGGTGCTCATCGAGCGGGCTGGGAAGGAAGGCTGGGCGGTCGCAAGCGGCAACGGCGTCACAGTTGCCCTGGACACCGCGCTCGACCCCGAGCTGGAGCTGGAAGCGCTGGTTCTCGACCTCATCCACCAGATCAATTCGATGCGCCGCGAGCAGGGCCTGGAGCTGACCGACCGGATCAAGATCACCCTTCCGGCCGCGCAGAGCGACCTGCTCGAGCACGAGGACTGGATCAAGGAGGAGACGCTGGCGGTCGAGATCGACACCGACGGTGGCACCGAGCCCCGGATCGCCAAGGCTTAGTCCGCGCGTTAATCTCCGTCCGGGAGGAGGCCGAATGCGCGAGTGCGCGGGATGCGGCGAGCCGGTCGAGGCGAGGTTCCACTACTGCCCCTGGTGCTCGGCGCCGCAGCGCCGCAAGCTCGTCGAATTCTTCCGCCCTCACCGCGAGCTCGAAGGCGACCGGGGCAAGGCCCTCCGCGTCTCGCGCTACTTCGGAGGCAGCGAGGCCGAGCGTCACGTTCGCTTCAGCGTCTGGAACGAGACCGGCCGCGCCGAGGCCGCCGTCTCGCTCGACGAGGACGAAGCTCGGCGCCTGGCGCGTTTCATCGGCGAGCACGGAGCCGAGCCCCCGAGCCGGCAGCGCCTGCGCGACACGGTGCTCGCGCTAGCGGGTGGAGGCAGGCGCCGGTAGCGCGGCAAGCCGTTCCACGAACGCCGTTGCCACCGGCTGAGCGCGCGCCAGGTCGGCGTCGCCGAACATGCGACCGTTGACGTAGATCTCCACGAGTCCCCACGCGCCGTCGGTCGCCATTAGCGGGAGCATCAGCAGCGAGTCGAGCTCCAGCTCCTGCAGCAACGTCGCCTCCCGTGGGTCTGCCTGCTCTTCGAGAACGGAAACGATCCGCGGCTCGCCGTCGCGAAGGGAGACCTCGGTCAGCGGGAAGTCCGAGATCAGGTAGCCGTGGCCGAGCACGAGCGTCCGGTCGTCGCGAGCGTATTCCGCCACCTGGATCAGGACATCACCGACGACGCGGGAGATCGCGCAGGCAAGCCCGTCGACGACCTCGACGAACTCGCGCGTGGCCACGTGGAGCAGGCCAGGCAGGCTCGTCTCCGCGCGCACAGCCTCGAGCGAGCGCTGCTGTCTCTCGTCAGCCCCGGAACTCACCGGCGGCATTGTGACAGTGGTCCCTGCCGACGCCGTAAGCTCCGCGGCATGCTGACTGTCGGCGAACCGATCCCCAACGCCAAGGTGTGGCTCGCGCCGCGCGAGCCGGTCTCGCTACGGGAGCTGGTCGCCGAGCGCCCCGCGCTCTTCCTCTTCTATCTCTTCGACTGGTCCTCGACCTGAACGAACGAGATGGAGCTCCTGCGTGACAGGAGCGCGGAGTTCGACGAGGCCGGCGTGCAGAGATTCGGCGTCTCGCGCGACTCGCCCTGGACGCACATCTCCTGGATGCAGGCGCTCGATCTGAATTTCCCGCTGCTGTCGGACTGGAACGCCGACGCGATCCACGCGCTCGGCATCACGAAGGAGTTCCGCGGCTTCAAGGAGGTCGCTGAGCGCACGGCGTTTCTCGTCGACCGAGGCGGTGTGGTTCGCGGCGCCTGGCGCTACGACGACGCGGAGTTGCCGGACTTCGACGCGTTGCTCGAGGCGGCGAAGGCTCTCTAGCTACATGCCCATTGCGTGATACCCAGAGTCGACGTACAGCTTTGTGCCGGTGATGTTCTGGGCATCGTCTGAGAGGAGATAAGCCGCCGCTGCTCCGACATCGTCGGCGGTGACATGGCGATGCAGCGGCGCCCGCTCCTCGAACATCGCCTCCATCGTCGTGAAGCCGGCGATCGAGCGGGCCGCCAGCGTTCGCACCGGGCCGGCCGAAATCGAGTTGACGCGGATGTTCTTCTTCCCGAGGTCCCAGGCGAGGTATTGGACCGATGAGTCCAGGGTCGCTTTCGCGACCCCCATGACGTTGTAGTGCGGCACAGCCCGCTCGCCGCCCAGGTAAGTCATCGTCAGGATCGAGCCACCGCCCGCGGCCTCGAGGAGGGGCTCCGCCGCCCTGGCCGTGGCCACGAGCGAGTAGGCGCTGATGTCGAGCGCCATCCAAAAGCGCTCGCGCGGCGTATCGGTAAAGCGGCCTTCGAGATCCTCGGCTGCAGCGAACGCGACCGAATGGACGAGCAGATCGAGCTCCCCGCCGAAGATCTCCCCCACCTCGGAGAAGACCCGGGCGATGTCGTCGTCGGAACGGACGTCGCATTCGGTCACGAGCGGCGAGTCGACCGTGGCCGCGAGGTCACGGACGCCCGCCTCGATCCGCTCACCCTGGTAGGTGAACGCCAGCCTGGCGCCGCCCTCGGCGAGGCGCCTCGCGATCGCCCAGGCGATCGAGCGCTTGTTGGCGACGCCGAGAACGAGGCCGCGCTTGCCGGCGAAATCAGCCACGGCGGGCGAGTTTACGGCTTCTGCGCTACCCTGCGATTCTTGCGCCGCACTGCACTTCTTCCGCTTGTAGCGGCGCTGATCCTGGCATCCGCCGCTTCCGCTGCGTTGCAGCCCGTTCGGCGTAGTTACGGCGAAACGACCATCCCGCGTGTTCGGGCCGGAACGCTGAAGATCCCCGCGGCGCATGCAAGTGGACGCCTCACCGTTCTCGTCGACCTGCGGCTGCCCCCGCTCGCCGCCTACAACAGAAATCTCTTCTCCGCCGACACAACTTCGCGGCTGAAAGTCCACAGCTCGAGCTCACGCCGCTACCTCGGCGAGCTCGCGCGCGAGCAGCGCGCCGCCGCCGCCCAGGTCCGGCGCACGATCCCGTCGGCCCGGATCTCCTACCGGTACCGCACCGTCTTGGACGCGTTCGCCGTCACGCTCCCGGCCAAGAAGCTGCCCGCTCTTGCGCGTCTCTCATCGGTGACGAAGATCTACCCGAGCTCGCGCTATCAGCTCGACACCAACCGAAGCCCGGCAGTGATCGGCGCCGACACGATGTGGGCGACTACCGGTGACCGCGGCGAGGGCGTGAAGATCGCGATCGTCGATGACGGGATCGACCAGACGAACCCGTACTTCAATCCGGCGGGCTACAGCTACCCGGCGGGCTTTCCTCGCGGAGCGAAGAAGTTCACGACCCCGAAGGTGATCGTGGCGCGCGCCTTCCCGGGGCCCGGCTCGGGGCCCCAGGGCCGCCAGCCGCTCTATCGCGCTGCCTCGTTCCACGGCACGCACGTGGCTGGAATCGCCGCGGGCGTCGCCGGGACCACTGCTCCCGCCGGGCCCGACCATCCGACGGTCTCCGGCCTCAGCGGGGTCGCGCCTCGCGCGTGGCTGGGCAACTACCGCGTCTTCAACGCTCCAACGGGCTCCGGCTACGACGCCTTCACCCCGCAGATCGTGGCCGCGTTCGAGGCGGCCGTAAACGACGGCATGGACGTGATCAACTTCTCGGGCGGCGGTCCGCAGGCGGATCCGGTCGGCGACGCCCTCGTCGAAGCCGTCCGCAACGTCGCCAATGCCGGCGTTGTCCCGGTGATCTCTGCCGGCAACGACCGAGACGACTGGGGCTACGGGTCGTCCGGCTCGCCCGGGACCGCGCCCGATGCGATCTCGGTCGCGGCCGTGTCGAACAGCCACGTCTTTGCGCCGTCCCTGAGCATGACCCCCGGCGATGCGCCCGCGAATCTGAAGAACATCCCCTTCCAGGACATTGCGACGGTCCCGGCGGCCTGGACCAGCGCCGACCGGACGCTCGTCGACGTGGGCACGATCGTCGGCACGGACGGCAGCCCGGTCGAGCGCCACCTTTGCGGCCCACCTTCCGATCCGAACAACCGCGGGACGTTGCCGGCGGGCTCTGCGACCGGGACGATCCTGCTCGTCTCGCGCGGCGTCTGCGCCTTCGTCACCAAGGCCGCGAACGCGCAGATCGCAGGCGCCGCCGGCCTGGTGATGGTCGACAACAGACCGGGAGAGGCGAACTTCATCCCGATCGAACTGCCCCTCGATGCAGGCATGGTTTCGGATCTCGACGGCGCCCGCCTGCGCGCATATCTGGATTCGAAAGGTGGCCGCTCGACTGTCCGCTTCAACAGCTCCTTCAGGGAGCTCGACACCGGGCGCAGCGGCATCATCACCAGCTTCTCGTCGGCCGGGCCGACTGCGTTCGGCCACGATCTCAAGCCCGACCTCGCGGCTCCCGGCGGGCAGATCCTCTCGTCCACCTTGCCCGAGGCTGCAGGCTCGCCGTTCGCGGTCTTCGACGGGACGAGCATGGCCGCGCCGCACGTGACCGGGGCGGTTGCCCTGCTGCTCGCGAGACATCCGGACTGGACGCCTGCGGAGATCAAGTCGGCGCTGATGACCACTGCGGGCGCGGCCTGGGGCGACACCGCGAGGACCCAGGAGGCCTCCGTTCTCCTCGAGGGGGCAGGTCTCATCAACGTTCCCCGCGCCGACAACCCGGAGCTCTTCACGACCCCGGTCTCGCTCACCTTCGACGATCTTGACCTCAACGCGGGCAGTGCGCGCCGCGCGAGGCTGCTGGAGGTGAGCGACGCCGGCGGCGGTGCAGGCACGTGGACTATCGGGCTGCAGAGCCAGTCGGCAACCTCGGGCGCCTTCGTCGACCTCCCCGGCTCAGTCGCGATCTCGCCGGGCGGGACCGCCGAGATTCCCGTCGTCGTCCGCGCTGACTCGAACGCGGCCATCGGCGACAACTACGGATTCATCACGCTCACGAACAGCGCCGCCGTTCGGCGGGTTCCGTACTACTTCGCCGTTGAGCGGCCCGGAGCCGCAATCGGCCCGGTGCTGCCGCTGAAGAAGTTCCAGCAGGGCACCACCCGCAACGGCACCTCGAACATCGACCAGTACCGCTTCCCGACCAGCCCGTTCGGGCCGCCGCCGACCTATACCGGGCCGCAGATGAGCGAGCCGGGCGCCGAGAAGCTGTACTACGTCCACGTCAACCAACCCGTCGCGAACGTCGGCGTTGCGGTTGTGGCCTCGACCCCGGGCTCGTTGGTCGAGCCATGGTTCCTCGGTTCCCGCAACGAGAACGACGTCCAGGGCTACACGGGCACG